>UMDI01062768.1_pt1 | contig 21357 bp, 28 predicted proteins | sample 1964451 | NCBI WGS metagenome assembly UMDI01 (sample SAMEA4835990, study PRJEB28245) | human gut metagenome | biome: gut microbiome; material: fecal sample | place: Denmark | collected 2008 | reverse complement strand
GTAATTACATTTTATATTTTATAAAAAATCTAAATTTTTAAAGGTGATTGAATAGAATTTATTACTTCTTGAATAAGATTTTTAAATCTATCTTTATCTGCATGCCATTCTGAATCCCAAACCTCAATTAATTTAATGCCTTTCTTTTCACAAGCTTTTTGCTTTTCTTTATGATAACCCGGTTTTCGTTTCTTAGTTTCATCATGCCAATATTCGCCATTATATTCAAGAGCCAACTTTAATTCAGGAAGATAAATGTCTAGTTCTTTTGGCTTAATAACTGTTCTGTCATTCTCCAAAACTTGACCGGAATAAATTGATTTAATAAATTTACAAAGTTCAATCTCTCCCCTTGAACGCTTATAACTCTTTGCACATTTATAACAGCCTTTGCCGTTCAAATGACCATTTGCTCTTTGCTCGAAAGGCCCATGGATAGGACAAATTATAATAATCTTTTTGGCATGTGATTGATAAACTACTGAAGAATAATCATATTTGTTACCATGAATAGCTATAGCTCTTTCTATAAATCCCTTAGTTGTCAACTTTTGATTTCTTGCACACTTGGGACATCCCGTTCCTTGAAGATGAACTCTAGGATTTTGTATAAAGAATATTTTATCTTTTTTGCAAAAGATTTTTACATTTGTGTGATTATTGACGTAAACTGTTTCTGAATAATCATATTTGTCTCCATGAACCTGCTTTGATTCTTTGATAAAATCTTCAGTAGTCTTAGCTGTTCGATTTGAACATTTTGCACATCTAAACCCTTTAGGTGAGATCTTGGATTTTGACTGAACAAACCATGAATAGGACAAATTATTAAAACATTTGTATTAGCATTTTTATAGCTGACTTTTGAATAATCATATTTGCTTCCATGAATTTGTTTTGCTAATTCTATAAAAATTTCAGTGTTTAAAAATCTTCTTTGTCTTTTTATCATAGACAAAAGAATAAAATATACCTGAATTCTTTAAGGTATTAATTGAATGAATTTAACGAAAATAAATGTCTTTATCCAACAAAGAACAACGGATTTTCTTTTACTCCAAAAGCATTTCGGTCAATAAGTTCTTTTTCAAGTTCTTCAATTTCTCTTTGGCCTTCTGCCCGTAATCCAAGACCGTCTGTTAATTGACCTCCCCCAGTAAGAGCAACAGAACCAAATTTTCCTCTAATTGATCCCAATGCTACTTTAGCCTGGGCAAGAGAATATTTGTATACCCACATTTCACGTAAGATCTCTCTAAGTGGTTTTTCCAAATAAACTTGAAGAACTGCATAAAATGAATCAGTATATCGAGGTTCAGGAAGAATTGTAAAATACTGCGTTTCAGGATTAAAGTAAAAAGAACGATCTAAAGCGAGAACTCTTCGGCGCGTTTTCAAAAATTCTTGAAGACAGTGAAAACTAAGAAGGTCGAATCCACGGTTTGAAAACTGGTAACTATAAAAAGCTTGCGCTGAAAGAACACTTTGAATAGAAAATAATGAATAAGGACTTCTATTAGAACTTTCATCATAGCTGATTACTTGAGCACAACGCCTATAATCCATCAAGTCATAGTCAAAAGCATTGGCAAATTCAGTCGGAACATTATCTACTTTTTCTCCTTCAATAGTAAAATCTTGTTTTTTACTAATCTTGAAGAATTCGCATAAAGAAGAATTATATGTAGTAATTTCGTCATATTGCTCAGCAGTAATTACTTCACAATTCTTAATAGATCTATCCCATGTTGAAGGAAGCTCTTCAGCTGGTATATCCCGCAAGGCAATATAAACGCGTTCTAATCGTTCAATAGTTTTATCATATGTCTTATTAAAGAGATTATCAGGTCTTACATGCCCTTCCTGAGCTGCTGCCTTAGAAGCAATTGTACAAAGTTTGCCAATATTAATTCCTTTTCCTTTTTCATAAATTCTAGAGTCAAATAAAAGAATTTCCCGGTCCTGGACATATTTGGAAAAGAACTCAATGGCGATCGAAATAAATTCAAAAACCATATCGCGGTGCAGCTCTACGCTGACAATAGGATAACCAAGACTCCGCATAATTCGATCAGCCAAATCCTTAAATGTTTTGGTTTTATTATTCAGATTTGTAGATAAAAATGCCTTTACGGGCTTAATTTCACAGACATCTTGATTACTCATTTTAGATATTTAAAATCTTAATTCTCAGTTCTCTTTTTCCATTTAAATACTATCGATCTTTATGAGTAACAATGTTTTAATTAATGATAATTTTATTAGCAAAAGGGCTGATTTTAATACATTAGTTGACGCATGTAAAGGTTTTACTCATACTTTAGATAATCAGCAAGATTTTCTTTCCTTTGAATTGGATGATATTCAAAGGCTGGAATTAATTCCAGGTGGATTTTATACATTTGGGAATTATACATGGAATCCGGAAAATCCTGACCCTACGCTGGAAGAAAATGGAAAATGGTCAAGATTTGGTGGGCTTTGGGCAAATTGCAGTATTGGTATACCGGATGAACAAACAGCTCCTCTTTTAAATGAAGAAGGTGTTTGGATTAATGATACGTCAACAGGCGTAATTGCTTATTATTACAAACAATTAACCAACCAGCAACAAGAACAAATTAAAAGTACGGGTATTGGAGAATCTACATTTACTGTAGCTCTTCCTCCAATGAAGATTCAGAGGCCTTCGCCATATAATTTTACTCCTATCAATGTCATTGATAGGAACTTCTTTAAAAATAGACCTAACCAGCACTCTTTCATTTCATTTGGAGCTTATGATAATAATAAACCAAATCTTCAATTTAGATTTGTTGTGAATTTTAGAAATATCTATGATTCAGCTACAGATACCTGGATGGTTTATATAGGTAATTCAGTTAGCGAGCCTTTAGCTAATTGTGCTCCTGTAGAAGGCTGGGATGGATTATCTTTTAAAAAATTCAAATTTGAATATGCTCCTTCTGCCGATGATGCCATCATCGGCAGATTATATATTTTAGATGAAACAACCGGAGATTGGAATATTATTCGTGAAAATTTTATAGCTTCTACCGATGCTGCTACATATAAAAATGCTCCGGAATGGGGATGTTACTCAACGCCAGGTGTAGGGACTATTGTTGTTAGGGATTTTAATTTTAAAGCATTCATCCGTTCAGAGTATACCTATACTCTGAACGGAGTTATTTTCCAGTCTTCTGTTGATTTAGTTAATTATTGTTTTGATAATTATTCTTATAATATTGGAGGAACAGGAAATGTTAATATTGATTGGTTCTTTAATAATCGACAAAATCAAATTGATTTAAGTTCTGGAAAAATTACTTTTGACAAAGAGTGGTTTCCGGCAGATGAAACTTTTAATTTTGACTATTTCCAAAGGAAAAATAAAACATTAAAAATTTCTGGTGATAAAGATAGTATTACTTCTTTTGAAAATCCAAGTAAAAAAATAGCTCGGATTAACTTAAGAAGTTGCACTAATCTTCAAATATTAGATTTAAGTGATAACCCTATTCAAGAATTAGATTTATCAGCAAATTCTAATCTTACTAGCATTAATGTTTCTAATTGTTCACAGCTTACTAAGTTAATTCTTCCCAAAGGCACTGATTCTAAATTAGAATATCTTAATATCTCAAATACCAAAATTAGTAGAATTGATTTATCTGACCTTAATACTTCTAAAGTTGATCTGGAATTAGTTTTTGACCAGCTGGCATTAACAAGCCTTGATATTACTGGAATTAAGTTAAAAAATCCCGATACATTTGGAGAAGGAGTTATTAATGTTCAAAATGACTTGCAGTATATTAATATTTCAGAAACCAATCTTTTAACAAATAAGGCAAATTTGGAAAAATTTCTTAATCTTCTTCCGAATAGATTCGGGAAAGAAGCTGGAATTATATACATGTACGGTAAAAAATATACTTCAGGCGGTATTCAGGGTTCTTCTAAAGCCATTGCCAAAACTTTAGATACTCTTAAAACTTATAACTGGCTTTTCTATCTATAATGTCTAATATTGTACAATTTAGTGATTTAGAGAAATGTAAATCTCTTGGATTGAAAAGTCCAATATTGATTTTACAGGATGAATCTTCCATTAAAGCTTCTCTCTTAATAGAAGAACTAGGCGATATGCTTAAGCCGACAACTATAGCTTTTCCCAAAGGACGTTTTATTTGGAGTAAATGGACATCTAACGGAACAATAAGTTGCTATGATGATTCGGCCGGAGGTACTAAGACAACAATAATACAATATCCTTATTCTGAAGTAAGTACATCATATAATATAATTACTGGAACAGTTCCGGTAAATTTTGATTTAACTTTTGATAAAAGCTGCTATATTACATGTAAAGAAGGTTCTCCTACTTCATTATTCATTTATACCGGAACGGTTAGTAAATTGGACCTTTCAGCTTGCCCGACAATAAGAACAATTTATTTTAATGGACCAAATACGATTGATACTGATATTTTAGATATTAGAAATCTTCATAATTTTAATACTTTAAATGTAGATGAAGGCAATTCTATTAAAATTATTCTAGGATATTCTAAACTTCATAAAAAATATTATATTTTAAGTAATTTTACCCATGGAAGAATTATGAGTAATAATACTAGTAATATTACTCCGTTTATTTCTTCATTAAGTCCTTATAATGTCCCTACTCCATTTTATATGGTGAATTACCTTAATGAACAGTTCACAGAAAACGAACTTCAAATAGCAGCAGATAAAAATATTATTCCGATCAATGTCCGATAGCTATATTAAACTTTCCCAAATTGCTTTATCATCATTAGAAAATTTACTTCCTAATGATAATCAAGTTTCTTTACCTGGATTATCTGATAATGGAGAATTATCGGATCTTAACCAAACAGCCAGGTTTGTTCAATATAAAAATACATTATCTCCCGACTGTATTGCTTTAACTTTATTACCAGATATTAATACAGTATCTTTTGACTATCATATTAGTCAAGTTGCCGAAACAGAAACAAGAAAGCTTTATGTAGAAACAAATAATAAAGTTTTTAGATACCTTGATATTAATTCAGCTGAAGAAGATATTAATGCACAATTTACAATTTATGAAGGAAATCAGGCAATTAATTCTTTAATATTTTCTCCTGTTGTCCTTGATTCAAGTGACATGATTATTCAGAATAAAGATTTAATCAAGAGTTTTACTTCCAGAAATCAAAATATTACTTCTTTAGAATTGAATCTTCCTTCTTGTCCAGAATTAACTGTCTATGAAACAAATCTTTGTTATTTGAATTTAGCCCCAGAAATGAGATTTACTTATCTTGATATAAGAGATTCATTAATCACAGGAACCTTTGAAATAAATTTAAATTCGCAAATTCAAAATATTAATCTTTCCAATAATGTTATCCAGACTTTGATTATTAATGGAGATCATACCGTATTGAATACTTCTAACACAGATTTTCTTACTCAGAAAGCCAACCGTTTAAGTTATGTTAAATTTAATAACTGTAGTGTAGAAGATGACCTTCAAGACGCCTTGAACAACGGTGGAATTCAGTATGATATTGAGTAAAACTTTTACGCAAGCTTGATGTTTCATTTACAATAACAAATTAATAGACAATATATTATAAATAATTACATGTCTAATAATGAACGTATGTATGCGATTGTGTTTGATTTAGATACAGATAAATTGAAAGCTTTGTATCATAATACTTCATGGAATAATGCTTATAAAGATATTGAAAAAGTATTAGTAAAAGAAGGTTTTAAAAGGCAACAGGAATCAGTATATTTTGGAGATAAAGATAAGATAAATGCAGTATCATGCGTTTTGGCAGTTCAAAAATTAGCAAAACAATTGACTTGGTTTAGTGAGTCAGTAAAAGATATACAAATGTTAAGAATTGAGGAAAATAGTGATTTGAGGAAAGCTATTAAAAATACTTATTTGTGATTGTGATTTCTTAATTCAGTCAAAAAATTTTCTACTGACTCAACAAGATCTAAATATTCTGGACTCTTTCTTAAAGATTCCACAAACTGTGGATTCTTCAAAAGATATGATTGTTGATAAAATTTATAAATCGAATCATCGTCTTCCTTTATGTGTTTTAATGGTTCGGATTTATATTGTTGGGGAAGTGAGTTTGTTTTCATATAAATTACATTAAACGGGTTGAATATCCCCAGCTCCTTCCTCTGGAGCTCCTATTTCACTAGTTGCCGCTGGTCCGCCTCCAAATTCGGGCGGATTTTCAGAACCTCCCATTTCACCTTCTGGAGAACCTCCTCCAAGATTCATACCTTCACCGGGCAATCCTTCTCCACCCATTCCTCCACCAGGTTGTTCTCCACCTTCACCTGTAATCATATTTTTCCAAGTAGGACCATATTGACGACGCTGCTCAATTTCCCAAAGCAAAGCCGCCTCAGTCTTAAGGAATGCAATATTAGCGAGAATTTCCTTATCCGACCAGTCAAAATATTTCTTAAGGGCATAAATCTTAGAAATAATTTCATTAGAAGAAACAGCATTAAAAATATCATTTCTCATTTGAGCAATTTGAAGCTCTCTCATGAGATAATAAGAACCAGGCTGATTAAACTTAATATCTATATGATTTTCATGAAGATGATAGCGTTGCCATAAACCTTTAAACTTAAGATGAGTAATAAAGGCTTGTTTTAAAGCATAAGCAAATGAACGTTGAATATCAGTAATAAAATCAGCGAATCGTAATTCTTCTACCAAGATCTGGCTAGGATCAGAATTAACTGCTTTTTCAGAAAAATTAAGATAAGAAGAAGGAACTTTTAAATCTCGATAAAGAGCTTTTAAGAAGAAATCCAGGTCTTTAATTTCCCCAAGATTATCACCGCCCTTTAATGATGTAACACTAATGGCTTCACCATTCATAGGCTTAGCAAAATAGTAAGCATCAGTCATAGCCTGAGGATTATAGCGTTGGCTAATATCCCCGGTATTAATATCCATAACCTTGGATTTCCAATAATTATCCATGAGCGTTTTAAGATAACGCTCGGCAGCAGATGGAGTCATGTTTCCTGTTGGAATTGTAAAGACTAATCGTTCAGGAGCACGTACCAAACGATAAATTACAATAGCATCTTCAATGTAAGAAAGCTGGATATATCTCCTTCTTGCACGTTCAATAAAAGGAACCATATATTCTCCGTCAGCATCCCATTGTCCGGAATAAACATAAAAAAGCTGATTAGCTTGATAAGGCACTAATTCAATCTTTTGAATCTTATTGCCGTCATTCGAGTCATAAATCGGCTTTCTTCCTATAAAAGAATCAATAACTCGGGCAGCCTTTGATTTCCAAATCGTATCTACAAGATCTGCCGAAATATCAATTACTCCTAAAATTCCTTCCTTTAAATTTTCAGGTTTTGCATCATTTACAATAAGTTCCAGAAAAACTTCTCCCTCGACAAGATAACGCCAGCAATAAGAAGATCCTTTTTCTTCAAAATTAAAAAGTTTTTGGAAATAATCAAATTCATCCAAAAGAGTTGATTCCTCTACTACGTCAGCATTAGGCTTGGAATACCTCATCGTAGCAACACGTCCCCGGTCATCAACCGTAATAAATTCATTAGTAATATGCTCTAAAGCATTTAAAATTTCTGAGTACTGCGCCATCATTCGGTACTCATAGAGTCTTGCGCTTTTGTTGTCATTAAGCGTCGAATAATAAATTGAGCCGTATGGATAACGCCCGAAAACCCCCTGGGCAAATTTTTCATCAGGCTTATCATAAGTGACAGAGACTGCATTATTAGCTAACCCTTCCCTACGCCGAATTCCCGTATTGTAAAATAATTCATATTTTGGATTCGCTCCTGCCGTATCGAGCTCAATAAAGTTACCAAGAACTCTTGAATTCTGGCTAAGCTTGGATAATGCTTTACCAAGATTAGTTTTAAATCTCTTTTTGGTCTCTGCCATAATTTTCTATATTTAAAGTCCTTTAAAATAAGTCTTTATTAAATCTTTGGTTTGCTTCATTTAAAATATTCTTAAAATGTTCAAGTGCAAAAAGATTAAACAATCTTAATAAAGAATCCTTTTTCTTTTGAGATAGAAGTAAATCCGGCATTATTAAAAACATAAATGTCAAATATAGTTCCTGTAACTAAACTTTTAGGTAGTTTAAATTTAATAAGATTTTCGCTCATTGAGATCATTTCTTCAGTAATTGCAAATCCGGAGACTTCTCCCATCTTAATTGTATCAATGGTAACAGGGGTCAGTCCTTCTGGCTCTAAATCAATAGGATCAACTGGTTTAACTAAGAGTCCTGTGCATTGATTGGCAAAGAAAGACCGCCCTTCAATTATTAAAGTTTTTTCAGATTCAATGGAAATATAATTTTCAATTCCTTTTCTCAACCGGATATTATCGACAATTACATTAGTAATGGAAGGCCATCCATCTTTATTAAAATATTCTATTCCTTTTTCTCCGATTTTAGCTACATTTGTATTATAAGCTATTTCGTTCTCTACCGAAGTAATAACTCCGAATTTTTGAGAAGGCCTGTTGAAAATCCATCCTTCAATGGTAAATTCGGATGTTCCATGAATAAGCCAATTTTGATTTTCTTCAGCTGTTCGAGGGTAATCAATTACAAAATTGCCGCCCCATAAAGCTTGACATCTTATTTCTTGAGAACCAGTCTGTAATTCCTGAGGAGTCTGCCAGGATATAAAAAAATAAGGATTAGTAAATGCAGCAAAATTAGTAAACATTTGCCAAATATCTCCAAAAAATTTTGTATAAAAATTTACGCTAAGATTAATCTTAATAGGAGTAGGCTGTTTATATCTTATCTCCTTAGGAGACATATATGCTCTTGGTTGTAGCTGCTTATTAAAAGATCTTGTACTATCGAAAGCAATTGACTGAACCTCTCCAACTACAACCGGTAAGGTAATATTACCAGCAGCATTTACAATATCAGTAAAAACCCGTGTTTTATTTCCAATAAGATAACGTGGAACAATATATTTTTCTTTTCCATTTTCATCCTTGCCTCTTCTAATTATACAATCATCAAAAGCGCTAAGGAATTGGGCTAAAAGAATTTCAATTTCAGAATTATATTGTTGGTCCAACATTGTCAAGTATTTAAAATGAGAAAGGCTAGTCAAATTTAATGACTAGCCTTTCATAAATTCTTTAAATCGATCAGCCCAGTTTTTATTTCTCAAATTAAAAATAGGTATATTATAATGATTTGCCAATCTTATAACAGTTCCAGTTCCTCCAGTTTCAAAAGAAGTGAAAGTCTCAGCTCCATCCCGAGTATAGCATAAAACAAAATGAGAAGGAGTCGCTAAATCCTGTCCTAAAATCTGAAGAACATTTCTTCGATGAAGCTTTAATGTGCTTTCTCGAAGATTACTGAAGTTGGGATGAACTCTACTAAGAATTTCATCAATACAATTTATTAAATTTAAAGGTGTAACATATCCATGGACTTTATTATTGAAAAAAGTCCATGGAAGATAAATCTCTTTATTGTAAAGAGACCTTACACCATTTTCAAAAGCAGTATCAGCTCCTTCCGCTCCTCCGCTTCTGAGAATACAGCCTTCTTTTTCTAATAAAGAAGCTAAAACTGTCATCTTTTCAAGATACTCATGAGGAGTATCTCTATTCCCAACTCCAGTATAAAAGATCTTCATTAAGCCAAGAGAATATTTTTCAACCCAATTTCATTGAGATAATCATATTCTAGAGCATTAAGTACTAATTCTTTTTCATCAATTGGCTTCACATCTTTAGTAGACATGATATGATAACCTATTGAACAACCCAGTTCAGAAGTAATTGCATCAATCATCTTTTGAGCCGGTGCGTTATTCATATCAATTCCATACTTTGTATAGACCAATTCCAACGCTTCTAAACATTTTTCGTTATAATCTCTTTTCATTTTTATACAAATCTTTCTAGAAAATATTTTGGAAGTTTATCTTTATTTTGAATCAGGCTTTTAGTTAATGTTCCATCTAAAATATAAGTTACCGCTTCATCAGAAGCATTTCTAATAGTGCGCCCGCACATTTGAATACAAGCACCTAGCATTTTATTAGTATACCATTCTTTATCATCTTGCGCTAATCGTTTAACTCGTTCATCGCCCAATGGCAGAAATGGAGCTTTTAAAATAACAGCAAACTCTCCCAAGGCACCGCAAAGGTCAACACCATGAGTCATTGACGGAGACACAAGAATTGTATCATCATTTCGCTCAATATGTTCATTAATTAAAAATTCATTAGTTTTTCCTGGTTCTCTAAAAAGAAAACGAGGATTATTGCCTACTGCCTTTTTAAATGCTTCAGTAATTTCAAAGGTATGAGTATGAATAATACCTTTCTTTCCTTTATAATTTTCACAAATCTGTTTAGCAATCTTACAAAGTTGAGGAATTACTAAAGCTTTATTTGAATAAGAAACAGAAAGAAAATTAGATAAATGAATTGGGGCTTTCTTAGGATCAAATGTAGATGCCGATTCAATATAATAATACTCGTCCTCCTTAATTCCCAATTGCTTGGCAAAGTTCTTATAATCAATAATAGTAGCTGACATAAGAACCACTAGATCACAATGCTTAAACAATCGTTGGGCAATTTTATCAACCTTAAAAGGTTTAAAAATTAACTCTTCTTTATTATGTTCGATAATAAATTCATTATTATCGATAATGTCAAGTACCTTGTCGCAAGAATCATTAAAAATATTAATGGCTCGGAAAACAAGTTTCTTTTCTTTACTCATTTTCTTAAGGTCCTTGCCTCTCATTTCTTTTCTTTTTTCTACGAGAGTAGAATAAATTGAAGCTTTCGCACTCCTCAGCCAAAGAATATATTTTTCATAATTAGAACCTTGAGTTGGCGTAGGAGGAATCTCAATATTAAGCTTTTTCAAAATCTTAAAATTAAAAGGAACTGTATAAGATTGAACCAATAAATCTTCTAATTCTGCACATTCATCAGCAATAATATTCCTTTTAGCCCTGCAAGCCGGAGGAAGACTCATAAACATTGAATAAGAATAAAAAGAACATTTATGCTTTAATGCCTCATCTCTTTTTAAGAAATATTCACATTGTCCACAAGAAATGCAGAGTTCCTTTTGCTCAGGTTCAAAAACACAAGGTCCCAAATCAGATGAAAGAGTTGGAACCATGGAACAAGGATAGTTTGATTTCCCTTTTAGCATAGTATCTTCAGGAAACAATTTTTTATATTGATCCTGAAGAGATTTGGTAACAGTTAAAATAGCTGTTCCTTCTTTAAGGGAATCTGGAACATCATCCTCTTCTATATCATAAATTGCCCCCGAATCTACAAAATCTCGATAAGTTGCAGAAATATCGGGAGCAGACTGTGCAATTGTTTTAGAAATTATACTTTTACCTGAACCTGTCGGAGCATTGATAATAATATATTTCTTTCCCAAATTCCAGGCTTTATTCAATTCTTCAAGAATATATTCCTGATTTTTATTAGGCTTATATTGAGAAGGAAAGTATTTTTTAAAATCCATTATCCTTTAATTTCAAAAGTTACTGTACTATTCAAAAACTTAGAAGAAATCTCTTCTTTATAATTTGCTATTTTTAGATTAAGAAGCTTATTCCCCCTGGTGACTGTATCAACTTTATAATCAAAGATAATCTTATTATCAGTTTGTTTAAAACTAAATGGATAAAATAACTCTAATACTTTAATACTTCCAGCACTTTCAATAAAAAATTTAATATAATGATTTTTAACTGTTACCATTTTTAGCTTTCCTGTTTTAAAAAGCTTATCATCATGATAAATGTTAATATCATAAAGCAAAAAGTTATCAAATAATTTTTCTATTTCTACAAATTCCATGATTAACCATTCATAAATGCAATCTTATCTCTCTTACTCATCGGAAGTAAAGCATTATTATAATAATTCCAAAATTCATTTTTAGGAATTACTTCAATAATGTTAACACTTTCACAAGGTACCCAACGATAATCTTGACAAAGAATATCCCAAACTATAACAATATTATGTTCTTTCTGGTTTATTGTCGGTGAATGTTTCGGCGGTCGATAATTTAAATTTACTCGTCCTTGAAAAGAAGTTAAAATATCCGACTTGGTACAAATCATTCGACGGACTCTCCCAACAGGGTAAGTCCGTCGAAAAAAACTAATAATCAAAATATTGTCAAATAAGAGATTTTCTAATCTGTTTCTATCCATTATTCTTCAATATTATGTACTTTACCGAAGATACGTCCTTCGCTAAGGAAATGTCCATGCTTAACATATTCTCGTTCACCGGATTCATTAGTAATATAAAGACCTCCGGATTCAAGACCATGAATTCCTGGGAAAATTACAATATCACCAACCTTATAATCTTTTACTCGAGGACCAATCATTTTAACTTGTCCTTTTCGCCAGGCTTTAATATCGGAATTAGTTGCAGTTAAAAACTGACCTACTTTCTTAAATCCTTCTTCAAGGTCAATCATATCAAGCAGAATGGTATCATAAGATACCCAGTCTAAACAATAATCTTGAAGACCCATATCTCCCTTATATTCCTGCTTGTTAAGGTCAATAACAAATTCAGGAATCTTATAATAATCATCTACGTCTTTAACCATGGTTTTAATATTTTTCGTTTATTTTTTCTACTAGGAATAACATTCCCCAAACTTCTCTTTCAGATATATTATATTTTCGAGAATATTTCTTAACAAAATTATCTGCTCCTTTTACTAATTCTGACTTCTTTTTAGAAATATAATTAATTCTTCCTTTATTCAAGGTTGGAAAGATTGATTTAAGAACTTGGTAAAGATAAGGTCCTGAATTATCGAAATAAAGGCTTTTACCAAATTTATTCATTGTTTCATTTATAATTCCTACTAATCCGGGATTATAAAATGAAGTATAACGATTAAACAAAAACATATCCGAATTAGAAACAATATGTTCCGAGACATCTGTTTCAGTTTTATATAATGCTTTGTTTAACAAAGGAAAAAATTCAGTGCGGAAATCCATTTTTATTAATTTAATCTATTCCTTAAAATTAGAAGGTGCCATTAAATATTAACAATCATGGCTATTCAGAAAGATGGAAATAAAGTTTGGGCAAGCATAAATGATTTGTCTTTAATTCAAGATATTCGAGATGGAGATAAATTTTTAGTCCAAACAGCTGAAGGTACAACTACTTTACTTGATTTTGCATCTTTTATCATTACACTTGATAATGTTTCATTTGGTTCTCAGTTTAATGAGATGTGGAATTCTTATTCTGCTTCTTCTGACCAAATCGATAAAATCGGAACTTCTACTATTGTTGTTAATAATCTTTCTTCAGACCAAAATAACTTATCAGATGCAGTTAACCAGTTAAACTTGAATGATATTTCAAATTATAATGAAGTTGTAACTGGTATTAATACGTTAATTGAAATTATCAATCTTAACCCCGCATCTTTCCCAAATCTTCCAGTAGGAGTTACTATTCCGTTAGATCCGCTTCCTCTTAAATCATAATCCTTCAATTTCAGTACGAGGAAGCAAAAATTCCTGTCGTTCAATCAAGGATTCCATCATTCCTCGAGTCTTGTCAGCTTTAGAAACCTGATTCCCTCCGAGATAGTAAGCCTGAAGATTCTTATCATCTTCAGTAGAATAAAGGTCTCCATTTGGATTAATAATAATTTTAATGTCTCCTAAACGGTTATTAAGATTTTCAAGATTAATAATACCGGGGCAATCTTTAACGGGGAAGAAAACGTCAGCTTCAAAATCAGTATAATACTGCTGCATTAAATTTTGAAAGACAGAATCAACTTTCTTAATATAATTGATGTCAGTATCCCGGGTGCCATTATCTATGATTTTGATCTTATCATCAAAGGGGCAAATAAAGATTACATCTAATAAACTAAGAGAATCTCGAACCCTTTGAATAGTCTCGACCAAAAATTCTTCACTAACCTGGTTTGCTTCAGCTGCTAAAACAGTATAAACAAGAACATCAAGAGGACAACGATCATAAATGATATACTTTTCATCCTTGAGTTCTGTTAATTGATCGATCATATAATCCAGGATAAGCCTTTGTGTTTCTTCAGAGGTTTTACTTGAATGATTCATCTTTTCAGCTTTTAACTTATCTCTGTAAGTTTCGGCCGGGGTTTTATACATCTTAAAGGTATTAATAAATTCACGAATTAATGTGGATTTACCTGAGCAACTTGTTCCTGAAACGGCAATTTTCATAACTTTTATAAAGTCATTATATCACGAGAATTGTCTTTAAATACAAAATATGTTTCTTGACGAAGAAAATTTAGAGATTTTAAAAGATATTTCTGAAGGGATCTTTGAAGAAAGCTATAATCAGTCGAATACGTTTAATTGGGAGGTTGAAAAACCAACTATAGAACAACCGCCGACAGGGGCATTGGAATCTCAACAAAGCTTGCAGGATTTGATTTGTTCTATTAAAGGTAAGTTGGATATTATTTCTCAAAATTGCTCTAATGAAATTGATTCTCCTCAATTATCCTATCTTCGATCTTTATTGACTACTGATTTAACTGCTATCTCTTTATCTCTGGAAGATTATATTACCCAGTTAAATTCTGGGATTAATCTTCAGCAAACTATAAATGTTGGAAATGAACGAGTGACTGCCCCGCAAATTATTTCCATTCCTTTAAATTAATATGAAAGCTTTAAACTATTTGAGAAAAAGAAATTATCAACTTTGGCTGGAAAAATTAGTAGTTGGAGTTGAAGAACCTATTTTTATTAAGGGAGTTGGGGATATTTTAGCTAAAGTTGATAGCGGTAATGGGGCCTTTAATGTAATTCATGGCGAAGATTTTTATTATCAAGGCGATGTTGTAGTTTTTACTACCTATGACGAGAATGGTAAAGATCACAGGGTTTCTAAAAAAGTTCAGGATACTATTACAATTAATATTGGAGCCGGCCAAACTGAAGATCGTCCTGTAGTATTATTTGATGTTAAGTTTGCCACTGATGAATTTTTAAATGTTCCTTTTACGGTTGGTAACAGGTCCAATAATAAAAATAAAGTTTTATTAGGACAAGAGTTTCTTAAAAATGAACTTGATGCTTTAATCGATATTTCAAAAGATAATATTTCTGATAAGAAGATTGAAGTTGATTATACTCTGAAGGAAGAAGATACATCAACTGCAATGCATGGCGGAAATAATTTTCTTCCTAAATCATTAAAAACTAATCCGTCTGGAGCAACATCCACTGCCGGCAAAGCTTACCAAGCTGCTAAAGGCGGGATTCGGGGAGCTTATAACATTTATAAAACTCTTGGAAATACTGATTTGAGTATAGGGCAAGGTATTGATACTCTTAAAAAGAATTTGGCTGATGCTAAAAAAGAAATTCAAGATTACCAAAAAGATGACAAATATCTTATCTTCAAATATTTGAATGATAAATTCATGGCATCTGGACAACCGATTAGCCCATTTGTTAAAGATCCTCAAGTTTATAAAATTCTTGATTATATTGGTTATACCTATGAAAATAAGCAAATAGGCGATAAACAGAATAATTCACAAGGTCAGTCGAAGGATCAAAATCAAGAACAAAATCCAGAACAGCAACAATCCGACAGTACAGAAATTGTTAATTCTTCATATCAAGAAAATTCTTTTAATTTGATTAAAGAAGAAACAACATTTGAAAAGACTCAAAGAGAACAGGCTTCTGTTAATAAGCCTATTCTTTACCTTGTTCTTTTTGACAATAATCAGAAAGAGGCTTTTAAAGATTTTCTTAGAGATAATTATCCTCAGGCTGAAACTGATTTTAACAAAATAATGTCAGATATTAAATCTGATTTTTATTCTGATACTACTAAACGTCTGGGAAGAATGTTAGTTGATGGACTTAAGTCTAAAGGTATTTTAACTGAATTTGTTTTAGTCAGTGGTGTTAAAGGTTCCAGAAAAGTTACTCCTATCGCAGAAGCTTTTGAAAAATCTATTTTCACTGAATTCCTTGGTGAAAAAGTTATCAATTATATTGAAGAATTATTAACCAATTCTGAACTTTCTTCGGTGGATGAACAAGGTAATTTTTCCAGTAATCCTCAATTTGGATTTAAGAAATACCGAGCAGTTAATGGAAGTACAATCGCAACTGAAGGACCTGTAGACAGTCAAATTAAAAGATGGATAGATAGTAATAAAGGTGGAGAAAATCCTAATATTTTTGCTGCTTTCCGGAAGTTTAATAATTATGGAACTCAAAATGATAAAACTTCTGAAAATAAAGGTAAAGGTGATTCTTTTGGTAAAACTGAAGGAGGAACTCCTCCGCCTCAACCTGAAAGTCCAAATCAAGGAACTGAATTTGAGGGAGAAGATGCCAGAGCTACTGACGGAGAAGATTATTCTTCAGAAAAACAATCTCAAGCATCTCAAGATACAAAGCGTTTAAGCGATTCTTCTAAAAAACAAAGAAAAGCTAAACAAAAAACAACTAAAAAAGAAAAATATCCTAAGAAGGCTCCCGATGGATTTATTCCTCCCAAAAAGAGTAAACGCCTGAATAACGGACATTATCTTTGGAAAGATTCAACTTCAGGAAGATTTTTGGAATATGATCCGGAAACAGGTATGATTTATGATGCCCTTGAATGGCGAAGGCAAAGGGGACAGGAAGAGAATGAAGAAAACCTTCTTGAAACAACTTGTTCAGAATTTATTTTGAATATTTTATTTGAATAAAGAAAACCCGAAGGATTTAATCCTTCGGGTTTTTAATCATAGGGCTTTCATTGAAATTAGCGATTTGAATAATTTTTCAAGAACTGTTACACTCATTGAATTACCAATTCGTCGAATAATTCCATTAACTGAAATCGGACGACCGTTTGCAAGTTTTGTTTTTGCTATACTTTGATAAATTGAATCATCTCCGGAACTTGAATTATAATACATCCCCATTAACTTCATTAAAATTGCCGGGTGAATATATCCCCAGCTACTGTCCGGATTTATTACGAAGAATAAAGTAGTTTGCATTGCCAACTCCTCCGACTTTCATAGGAATAGATGAATTCTTGAGAATTGTAGGAATATAACTTAAATTACGTTTATTATAAGAATTTAAAAGAAATTGGGTCAATAACTTCTTAGCAATGATTTCTTTAAATTTCTTAATAGCAATTTCATCAACTTTTTGATTATTATATTTTCCTAAAGCTTCTTGAACTACTTGTCCCAAAGGATCTTCCCCATAGTCAAGATCCAATTCACCCTGAACCAATGGTTTTTCTTTCTTAACCCTTGGTTTTGCGGGTTTAGTTCCAAAGTCTAAATTTAATTCACCTTGCGGATTATCAATAGTAAATTTACCGCTATATTCTTCAAAATAACCGGAAATACCTTCTGCTAAAACAGTAGAAAGATAATCGACAGTATCGCTTTTTTCAGATACATCCAAAATTACAGGTTGCTGTTCGCTTCTGATTTTCTTGAAGAATTTAATAACCTGAGGATCATTAAATTCTTTATCAATAACATTAGAATCATACTGAAATTGATTTAATTGAAGGTTTCTGGGATCAACACTTCCATTTTTAACAAGCTTATTAAAGATATAGTCAGTAGCTTCTGCAAATCTATTAATGCCAAACTTAGAAACTAAACCTTTAACAAGTTCTCGAGGATTTTTGGACATATAGCCATGAGAATACTTTGAACTCATAATATAGTCCAAAGTTTTGTCCAAAAGTTTTTGATAATCCTTTTCGGATTTAGCGGTATTCAATCCAAAATTAGTTGCCATCTTATCATCAAAAGCTTCTAATTTATTTGGATTAATTCCTGCTTCAATATCATTTCGAATACCAACGATATAAATTCGTGGACGACGAATTACGGAATTAGTATAAGAAGTCGGATCAAGGTACATTGGATAAAAACTATATCCAATAGTATTGAAAATCTTTCCAAGGAGTCTCAAATAACCTCCTTCAGATATGTCTACTTTTCCAGATTGTCCCAGTCTGGATTGAATTACTTTAATTTCTTTTTCTTCTGTAATAAATTCAGAAGGAACTTCATCTTCATCTTCAATATCAGCCTGGCCAAAAGTAGAAACATTTTCAAGAATAATAACTTTTGGCTTTAATGTTTGGGCAATCTTTAATGTTTGAAATGCCAGCTTACCGTCAGAATCTGGAGAAATAGTTACTTTAGTTCCTTCGGGAAGTCCTTCAGGTAAAGGATCAGATTCATCATTATTAACAGTGATTGCAGTATCTCCATTAATATCAGTTAAATGCCTTTTAATATTGACGACAAATTTTTTATTGGATCCTTCAGGTTTTACTTGACGAGAATAAATGCCATATTGTTTACCAGATAAAGAAAAAGCCTGGCAAGAAAATCCTGCAATCAAAACATCCGCATTAAGTTTTGAAGGTTCAACCTGGTCTAAAACATCATAAACATTCGGAATAAATGAATCATTTCCTTTAGCAAGTTTTTTACCATGAAGTTGCTTATAAACTGCCTCAGCCTCTGGATCAATATCAGATGCTAGAACAATCCTGTATTTGACTCCCAGTTTATCAAGGGCAATTTCCGGAGCTCCCATTCCACTGAATAATGTTACTACATTAAGAACAGGGTCTTTTCTTTTTTGAGCTTCCTGAATTAGCTCAATATTTTGTAAAATTTTTGTAAATTCTTGCATAACCTTTAAACTTTTGATAAATCATCAACAATATTATTAGTCGGCTTTTGAAGATTCATCCTAGATTCAATAAATGCGATAACCTGGCTAGCATTGTTTGCCGTTACATTTTGAAGATTCTCCGGAATATCAGTAGAAGGAGGAGCCATGAAAGCTTTTAAAAGAAGATTAGCGAACATTGCAAGCTTTGTATCGGAAATAAAAGCTCCTTCTTCATTTTGAGGAATATCTCCAGTTTCCGGAGTTTCAGTAGGATCATCGGCTTGAGGCTCATTAATGTCCATTTCAACCTCAGCATCTACTTCTTTATCGCCTTGATCTCCCTCTTCTCCAGTAGGAAAAGGAAGGTCTTCATCATTAGCTTCTTTAATCAAATATTGTTTTGTTAAAGTATCTAATGTCTTGAATAAATTAGAATTCATGATAATTTTTATTTACATGCTATTAGAAGACCGATAACTTCAGTCAAATTCTGGTACTTCTTGTTAAGGAAAAGAAGACCTGACTTCTTAAGATAATTTTTAAAATCAGTAAAATGATCTATAAAACTAAAATTATAATTTTCAGCCATTACTTCATCAAATTCTGGAGAATCATCAGAAATGATTGCCAGATATTCATTAATAGAGATATTGGAAATGATGGTTGGAAATTTAATTTTATTTTTCAGGAGTTTTAAAATAAGAAAATAATCCTTTGGCAAATCGGATTGATCTTCGAAATAGAGAAGAATATTTTTAGTAGTAAAATTTTGGCAAACATCTAAAAATTTTGTAAAGGTAAAATGTTTAAAAAGCGTAGAAATATCTTTTGAACTTTTAATGTCATTGTCTAAAGCATACTTGTTGGCTTCAAATAAAGCTGAATCAAATAAGCAATTCAAATCAATAACAGTTAAATTCCGGATTTTAAATTCGATTGGCATAAATTAAATTTTTCAAAACTTTCTTTTGGCGAACGGCCAATTCTTAAATTGATTATACCATTGTAATATTCATCTTGCTTGAATAAAACATCTTCTTCAAATTGGGCCTTTGCTTCAAAATAACTCAATTCCCATTTACAGGTACAAAATTTTATAATCTCGAATTTAAATTTATCTTTGCCTAATTTTTTAATATCTTCATTTAATTCCGGAGAAGACCCGGTATAAGTTTTCCAGTCTGTTTCTACTTTTTTATGTCTTTTTCTTGTTTTACCTTTTAATGGAGGAAGCTTTTTAACCGATGTACAAAGTTTTTTACCGATGTACATTTTATTATTTTCCAAATTGGTAATTCGATAGACAAACCCGAATATTTCTTCAGGGATGTCTATCGAAGTAACCCAATGACCTAAATCTTGATTCATTGGAATCAATTATAATCCGCCAAATGCGATTTTAATTCATCAAATGCTTTTTGAACTTCAATATCCGTCATTTTGCGGTCCTGGTCCATTCCTCCTCTGGCTTTATATTCTCGATAAGCTACTTCATAAGGACTGCATCCACGGCTTTCAGCCTCTTCTTCAATTTTTTCCCATTCCTTATCAGTAAAGAAATCAGCCGGAATTTCAGGATATTCTTCAGCATCTTCTTCTTTATATTTTCGTTTAATAACCCTCGTTTTGAATAAAGACTTAGGAATTCTATTGTCTCCTGGGGCATACGAATCGGTATTTGTAATATTTCCTCCAGTCGCCTGGGCTGAAGGAGCTAAAACAGAACCTGCTGTCATTCCTTCGCAGTCTTCTTCAACTTTTTTCTTGTTAATGAATAATGAGGCAATATCCTTATGTCTTTTTAGCTTCATGATGTTATAATAACATTAGTTAAAGACATGACACCTCAAGAAAAACTCGAACAATACTCAAAAGAAATTGCTGAAGATTTGAAATTAAATGAAATGGTTATTCAGCAAAAATCTTTTGAAATTCCTCAAAGAAAACATTATTGGGTAACAAAGCTGATTTTAGAAACACAGGAACTCAATAGATTGGAACGAAAGAAGAAAGCTCTTGAAAAAACTGCCCTTGAAAAGCAGGAGCCATTGGTTCAAATGTCTACTGCTTCTATGAAAAATGTTATTGCCAATACCAAGCCTATGCAGGAAATTACTCAAGAGATCGAAGATCAAAAGATGCTGGTTGAATATTTGAATAAAGTCGAAAAGATCTTCGCCTATATTACGAATGACGTTAAGAACATCGTCGAGATCATGCAGCTTCAAGTTCTGTAATTTAATTCTAAAAAATATCTAGAAAATTTTAAAAACTTTTAGGCTTGTACTTTACTACCTGGAGGGTAAAAGAATTTAAAATAATTCTCCAGGAGATTTTAAAAATAAATTGTCGAAACCAATCTGATTTCTATAAGTCAGATTGGTTTTTTATTATCCATAGAGTACCGAAGAGATCCTGATAATAAATGTACTTATTCAAATCTTATTCGGACTAGACAGTTATCTGTTTGGTTAAACTTCCAAACGGCGCACGGTGATTTCGCGTGCGCGTGTGCGGGCGCGCAAGGGGA
>UMDI01053848.1_pt1 | contig 21380 bp, 18 predicted proteins | sample 1964451 | NCBI WGS metagenome assembly UMDI01 (sample SAMEA4835990, study PRJEB28245) | human gut metagenome | biome: gut microbiome; material: fecal sample | place: Denmark | collected 2008 | reverse complement strand
CGTGTGCGATGAATCACCTGAATCCTCTGCAGTGGTTGACGTATGTGTTGAACAACATCAAGACCACGCCGGCGGACCGGTTGCCGAACCTGCTGCCGCAGAACTTTGACAAGAGACTTTTGAAACTTGTCTAACTGAACAGAAGAAAAACAAATCAGAAAAATACGGCGAAAGCCTTAAAGGATAGACTGTGCCACGCAGCCTTGGTGTTGCTTTGTCAATATGGGTGTGTGTGGGACGGTTACAGTGCTTCTTGTAGAGTTAATAGATATGGTTTGTAATAGACAAACTAATCAGTCCAAGAGGATGAAATAGATGCAAAATGAAATCTTGATAAGTCGTACGCAGTAGTTGGCGGATTGTTAGCTGCTAAGCTCTGATTGAAATTATTAGGCGACAATCCCTAGAATAATCAAATAATGAATAGTTTTATATCAATTATTAAAAATAAATACAAAAATACCGATGGTCGAAGTAAAAAGATGTATAAGAACACTGCGATTATGGTATTCATTAAAGGTTTTTCAATCCTGATTTCTTTAATGTCAGCTCCTATTATGTTACATCATGTAAATAGAGCTGACTATGGTGTTCTTCTCACCCTAACATCAATTGTAGGGTGGGTTGGCATGATGGACATAGGACTAGGTAATGGACTTAGAAATAAACTACCTGAGATGCTGGCAAAAGGTGACTTGCAAGGAGCAAAAAAGGCGGTTACTAGTAGTTATGCGGCTTTAACTATGTATGTAGGGCTCTTAATTTCTATATTTCTGGTGTCATCATCATATATTGACTGGCGTAATGTTCTTAATTCTCCTATGAGCGATGCTGAAGAGATTAATGGATTAGCAACCGTTGTATTCATTGCATTTTGTGTACAATTTTTGTTGGGATTAATAGTGTCTATATTGTATGCATATCAGATGCCAGCAGCTAATTCGCTTATTTCTTTTGTCTCCCAAGTTGTCACATTTATAGCATTAATCGTTCAAGTTTATATATTTAAGGTTTCATCTGTTTTTCAAATTGGTGCTGTCAATTGTCTGATACCGCCGTTGATTATGCTATTGGCTACAATATTTTTATTTGCTACGAAATTAAGGGAAGTAGCACCTACCTTTAAAATGATTGATTTTAAATATGTATCAGGCATATTATCGCTGGGAGTAAAGTTTTTCATACTTCAAATTATAACAATTGTTATTTTTCAGGCAAATAGTATAATTATTACCCGTGTTGTCGGACCAGAAGCTGTCGTAGAATATAATATGGCTTTTAGATACATTAGTGTTTTAACGATGTTTTTCAATATTATGATTACTCCTATATGGTCTGCAACAACTGATGCATACGTTAGAGGTGATTTTGCGTGGATTCGTAAAACACTTTACCTCTCCCGAAAGATTTGCCTTATTGCGATTGTTGGCGGAATTCTTATGACTATATTCTCTAAACAAGTTTATACTTTATGGTTGGGTAAAGGGGCAATAGACATAAGTTATACTACAACTGGGCTAGTGTGCTTATATGTTTCATTTGAAATGTTATATAAAGTATATGGTACTATTATAAATGGAACGGGTAAAGTATTTGCTCAAATGGTTATTACTGGTTTCATTGCCATTTGTTATGTGCCGTTGGCATTGCTTTTGGGTAAAATATTAGGATTATCAGGCGTTTTGATTGCTAATTCTGCGGTTTTTATCCTCAATTACCTTTGGTCAAAGGTACAGTGTTCAAAAATTCTTAATGATACTGCTTATGGCTTCTGGGGTAAATAATAAATTGAACGTATTTATAGATACCATTACGATTCTTTTCTTAATGTTGTGGTCAGGAGGTGGTTTTACTTATGGACTATGGCCACTATGGATGTTCGTATTTTGCCCCTTCATATATATAGTATATAGAGGGAGAGGATGTTGTCTAAATAATAAAATATTCTGCACATCTATCATTCTGACTATTATTGTTCTTTTTCAGACATTTTCTTTTAGTGGGGATTTTAATACTACACTAAAGTATTTGTTGGCATTGTATTGTGTAATAATGATGTCATGTTATCTATTTAAAAGTGGACAATTTGCTGATTTATATATTAAAATTATATATGTTTTATCAGTTATAAGCCTTCTTTTTTGGTGTATAGATGCTATTCCGATAGGACATAATCTATTGTTGGAGATAGGAGAAAAGCTTCCTCAATTGGGTTGGGAAAACATGAGAGAAACCCGAGAAGGATCAACTGCAAATAGAAGTTATACGCTTTATGTATATACAGTTTACTTCATTGATGATTTGTTAATACCACAAAATACAGGTCCGTTTTGGGAACATGGAATATTTTGTATTTACTTAATCATCGCCTTCTACTTAAATGCTATTCGTGAGAATAAGATTATCACCAAATATAATATAGTGTTTATCATTGCAATAATTACATCATTCTCATCTACTGGTTATGTCGTTTTGATTGTTGCTTTGGCTTTTCTCATTCTGCAGAGAGAAGGTATCTCGTTTAGCAAAATATTCCTTTTGGCCATGTTGCTTATAGGTACATATTATATATCTTCATTAGATTTTATGACAGAGAAGATAACTGAAGATGCTATGAGTACAAATGAAAGTTCAAGATTCTTTGCAATGGCTTATCACTGGCAGCAAATTGTTAAGTCACCATTTATCGGATATGGACCTTACTTAGAAAGAGCCTTTTCGAACTTAGTTATGAGTCCAAATGGATGGACTCAGTTGCTACGAGTTTGGGGTATTCCATTTTCAGCATATTTGTTGATAGCCTTTTTTAAAGGAACTGGCAATTTCTTCAGAGAAGAAGATAACTCATTCTTGAAAAGAATTGGTTTTTTTGTAATAGTTATGATTGCGGTTTTCCCGCAGTCATTATCTGTTTCGTATTTTTATTTCTTTCTATATTTCTATTCATTACAAAACAAGCAAACAAAAATATGAAAATAGGAGTATTATGTTCTTATAAATTCCCAGAGGGAATGGCACCCAGTATAAGAATTTTGTCATATTGTAAAGGACTTGTTGAAAATGGTGTAAATGTTGAAATACATTCTTTTGCGTCAATTGAGCAAGATCAAGGGCAGCCTTTAAGTGGAATTATTGATGGAGTTAAGTATCAGTTGTCAACATATCGTAAAAAAAAGGTAAATACAATATTAGGTACAATTGAACATCAATGGCGAAAGGTTGTTTGCTTACGTAACATAATTAAGTCTCACAGGCAAGAAAAATTTGATTTCTTGTTTTTTAGCTTTGATAAAATTTCCCTCCTTTACTTTTTTTGCCCTATTATATATTTATTGGGTGTTAAAATTCTTTTTATAGGAGATGAATTTCCTGAACCTATTAGACAATTAAAAAGCAGTGTTCCAAAATCTCAGTTGCTATTATATCGTATAATCTATAAGTTCTTCTGTGGTAGAATTTTAATGACAAATGAACTGAAGAAGTTCTACAATGAGCAAGTTTGTTCAAAGCCTACCTATATTCTATGTTCGGTAGTTAAAACTGATAGGTTTACAAACGTGGTTAAATCAACTCATATTGACAGACCCTATTTATGCTATATGGGCAATATGATGATTGCAAAAGATAATGTAGATAATATTATCGATGCATTTAGTATTGTATCTGAAAGATTTCCTCAATATGAATTACGCCTTTATGGAACCCCGAATAAGAATGATTTAGATTTTGTTAAAAATTGTATAGAGAAACATGGGTTAAGCAATAGGGTTAAAATTATGGGACGAGTAAATTTTGGGGATGTTCCCCAAATATTGTGTGATGCTACCATTTTGTTAACTTCCCAACCTATTACAAAACGTGCTGCAGGTGGTTTCCCAACTAAACTTGCAGAATATATGCTTAGTCATACTCCTGCTATTGTAACAAATGTCGGTGAAATTCATAATTATGTAAAAGATGGCGAGCATGTTTATATGGTTCCTCCATGTAATCCAATAAAATATGCTGAAAAAATTGAATACATTCTTACTCATCCTTATGAGAGTAAGATTGTATCAGAAAATGCATATAAACTCGCTATGACAGATTTTAATGCAAAAGTTGCAACAAAAGGGTTAGTTGAATTTTTAAATAGATTATAAATATGCTGTATATATTAATAGATATTTTTCAGCCGAATACTGCTGTTTCAAATAGATTATTGGGTTATATTAAGGCAATTGATGAAATGAAGATAAATGCAACAGTAGTTGTCTTCTTGCCAAACAAAAAACGCAGTACAATTAAAGAAACATTTCATAATATAAAAATTGAGTATTTATGGGAGAAGCATAAAACAACGAATATATATTTAAAAGCTTTCTTCTTTTTTATCAGTAAATGGAAATTCTGCAAAAGACTTAAGGAAGGTGATATTATATATACATACGGATGTAATGGTTTGACCAATATCGGAACATCTAATTCAAAAATTAAATGCTTTGCAGAACTTACTGAACATCCTGATGTTGTATCTGGTTATAATAGCAGATTGGTAGCTTTATCAAAAAAGGAATTATATAAAACCTTGATGGGACTTGATGGCTTGTTTGTAATATCAACACGACTAAAGGATTATTATATATCTAAAGGAATATCTGAATCCAAAATTCAAATTATTAATATGATAGTCGACTCCAACCGTTTCTCTTCATTAACCAAACAGTGGGTTGATTATAAATATATTGCATATTGTGGAACTGCATCCAACAATAAAGATGGTGTGGATGACCTCATTAAGGCTTTTGCCATTGTAGCACATCAATATGATGATATTAAATTAATGATAATAGGCAAAGCTCCATCAAAGGTAGACGAGTCTGGTAATTTGTCTTTGGTTGAACGACTTGGCATTAAAGATAAAGTTATATTTACAGGAATTGTGGAAGCAGAAAGAATGCCACAATTACTAAAGAATGCAGAAGTATTAGCCCTTGCAAGACCAGATTCTTTACAAGCCCAATGTGGATTTCCGACAAAACTCGGTGAATATTTACTTACAGAAAATCCTGTTGTTATAACTAAGGTTGGAGATATTCCTAAATTTCTAGTCCATAAAGAAAGTGCTTTGCTTGCAGAGCAAAGAAATCCGGAAGACTTTGCTGAAAAAATCAAATGGGCGTTAGATAATCCAGTATTAGCAAAAAGAATAGGTAAAAATGGAGCAAAAATTGCTCTACGCGAATTTAACAGTATTCACGAAACCCATAAATTATTAAGTTTTATTTTAAAAAATAAAATTGAATAATCATTAGTGCCGAGAGAAAAAGGACGAGTTAATAAAACATTCATTTCAAAGAACAGACCGTCCATTTGGTTGAATAGTAATTAAGCATTAAAAAATAATAATATGCCGTCATTAAATAGAGGAATAAATTATTTATTGCATAATAGAGCGCATTTTTGTGACTCAATAGTAAGGAACTTTTTAGGATTCCTGCCGGATAAACTATATCTGTCACTTAGATATAAATTCCAGATGGGGCATTGGATAAATTGGAAGCATCCTAAAACATTTACTGAAAAGTTGCAATGGTTGAAAATTTACGATTTCAAACCAGAATATACAAGGTTAGTTGACAAATTGGCTGCAAAAGATTATGTAGCAGAACGAATAGGTAGAGAATATGTAATTTCAACTTTAGCCGTATGGGATAATGTTGAGGATATAGAATGGGATTCGCTTCCCAATCAATTTGTATTGAAAACCACACATGGAGGTGGAGGTTGTGGAGTTGTTGTTTGTTCTGACAAAACACATTTTGACAAGACTAAAGCAATAAAGAAATTGCAAATTTCTATGCATTCAAATGCTGGAAAAACCTATAGAGAAAAGCCTTATTTGAATGTTCCTCGGAAAATAATAGCAGAAAAATTTATTGTTGATGACAATGTAAGAGAAACATGTGGAACTTCTGATTTGCGTGACTATAAGTTTTTTTGTTTTAATGGCAGGGTGAAGTGTTTTAAGATTGATTTCGGACGTTTTGTAGAACATCACGCCAACTATTATTCTCCCGAAGGTAAATTGCTGCCATTCGGAGAAAAAGGGCTTGAACCAGATCCTAATCATGTTGAAATAATGCCAGTTAATCTTAATAATATGATAACTATAGCAGAAAAGCTATCTGGTGGTTTTAAGTTCTTACGTGTAGATTTATATAATGTAAAAGGTAAAATATATTTTGGTGAATTAACATTCTATCCAGCTTCTGGCATGGGAGCGTTTGTACCTGAAGAATGGGATGAAAAGTTAGGTAGAATGTTGAATCTTGATAACCATCATGTTCACTAAAAGGTAATATGACATTTGCGATAATGAAAAAAATATTATTAATAACAGAAAATCTTGGTTCTGGCGGGGCAGAAAGACAATTATGCGGGTTGGCTTCGATGCTAACAAAATCAGGATTTCCTTGTCGACTAATAACATACGTAGAGAATCAGTTCTATGAGCCTTATCTTCGTCAGCATGGTGTGGATTATCAGTTTGTACCAGAACTGTGGGATAAGAAGACTCGTATATTAAAAGCTGCAAAGTATGTTAGACAGTATAAACCTGATGTAGTGATTTCTTTCTTGCCATCGGTGAATCAGACGATGTGCCTTGCAAAGTTTTTCTTTAAGGCAAAGTTGGTGGTCTCGGAACGAAACAATAATACTTGCATTACACGAGGCGATAAGATACTGTTCAACCTTTATCGTATGGCTAATGCAATTGTACCAAATAGCAATAGTCAAGGTAAGTTTATTTGTAATAACTTTCCATTCCTCTGCAAAAAGGTGCATCCCATTATCAATTTTGTTGATGTTAATCGCTTCACTCCTTCAGAAACTCCAGTACGAAACGAAACACTTCGTGTTGTTACTGTTGCTCGCTATACCCAGCAAAAGAATGTTTTGACTTATTTAAAGGCTATCCGTATGGTGAAGGATATGGGACTCAATGTGCATTTCGATTGGTATGGAGATAAGAAGCATAATGCAGATTATTTTGTAGAAATAGAGAAAGAGTATCAACAACTTGATATTGCAGATTACATGACTTTACATGATCCAAGCCAAAAGATTGAAGAGGAATATCGTAAGGCTGATATATTCTGTCTGCCAAGTCTTTTCGAAGGATATCCAAATGTTGTGGCAGAAGCCATGTCTTGCGGATTGCCTATTCTCTGTAGCAATGTATATGAGAATCCATATATAGTAGAAGAGGGAGTGAATGGATTTTTGTTTGATCCAAAAAATCCAGTAGAAATGGCTGATGCTATAAAAAAGATGGTAAGTTTATCGTATGAAAACAGAAAGGAAATGGGTAAACGTAATCGACAACTTTGTTTAAAGCGTAATACAGAAGAAGTCTTTTTGAAATCATACGTAGAACTTATAGAAAAATTATAAGTCAATGAGCAAATTTAAAGAATTACAATGAAGAATAAAAATATGAAAATAAAAAAACTTTTATGCTTAGTCGTTTATTACGGCTTTGCAAGATATTTGCCAGCATCAACAAGTCCGTTGACACATTGGACAAGAGGAATTAGGCGTTTCGTATGCTATCCAATTTTTGATTATTGCGGCAAGAATGTGAACATCGAGCGCGGTGCAAATTTTTCAATGGGGGGGGGGATCTCAATAGGCTCCGGCAGTGGTCTTGGCATTAATTGCGCAGTACATGGACCGCTCAAAATCGGTGATAATGTAATGATGGGACCAGATGTAACTATTCTTACTCATACTCATAACATAGAGCGGACAGATATTCCAATGGGCAAACAAGGTATGCGTGAAGCTGAGGTTATCATTGGAAATGATGTTTGGATAGGAATGAGGGTTATTATCATGCCTGGTGTAAAAGTAGGCGATGGGGCCGTTATTGGAGCAGGAGCTGTCGTGACTAAAGACGTTCCAGATTATGCAATAGTCGGTGGTGTGCCTGCACGAATAATAAAGTTTAGAAAATGAAGAGAATATTAGTATTAGGATATTTCGGATATTTGACAAATCAGTTGGATGGACAAACCGTAAAGACAAGAGATGTTTATCGGTTGGCAAAAGAACAATTGACCGATTGTGATGTTGAATATTTTGATACACAATCATTGCAGAAAAGCAAACTTCTAATGTTCAAGATGTTCTTCAGAGTTATGTGTTGCAAAACATTATTCTATCTTCCAGCACACAACAACTTGAAGGTGTTCTTTCCTGTTATATTCATATTGTCACAATTATTTCGATTTAAGATACATTATTTCGTTGTTGGTGGTTGGCTAAGTGAATATCTTACACACCTTCCTATACACCGCTTTATGCTTAGTCGTATAAGGGGTATTCATACCGAAACTAAAAGATTAAAGAAAGAATTGGAAGATTATTATAGTTTTAACAATGTTGATATTTTCCCAAATTTTCGTTTTTTTGAGTTTACTCCTAAGCCTTCAGAATCTGAGAAACTAAGAATTGTCTTTATGGCTCGTGTCATGAAGCAAAAGGGACTTGATTGGATTTTTGATTTAGCTGATTATATTTCTGAGCATAATCTACAAGATAAATATTCCATCACTTTCTTTGGTCCTGAAACTGAAGAAGAAAAAGAATATTTTGATAATAATGTGGCAAAGTATGATTTTGCAGAGTACAAAGGAACATTACAACCAAAGGAAATACATGAAACTCTTAGCAAATATGATGTAATGTTACTGCCCACTCATTTTTACACAGAAGGACTTCCTGGATCTGTAGTCGATGCTTACATTTCAGGACTTCCTGTTATAGTAACGGAATGGAAGCATTCTCATGAATTTGTGGATGATGGCAAGAGTGGATTTATTGTTCCTTTCGAAAACGGTAAACAACAAATGATAGACCGAGTGATGTCTCTTGAAGAAGACAGAATTCTTTTGAAAAGAATGAAAGCAAATGCACTCATTAAGCGCATGGAATTTGCTCCACCAAAGTTGGATAACTTAATAAGGGGATAAAACGTTAAACATTTGTTATGTTTCTCGTGTGGAACAATCTAAAGGTTTGGATACATTGAAAGCGATGTCGACACTAATGTCTAATATTGGTCTTAACAGATATGTAAAGATAGATTTTTACGGACAAAAGACAGATAACTATTTTGACTAATATCTTAAAGGTATAGAAATGTATCAATATAAATGTATCAGTATAAAGGTGTGCTACAGCCAAATGATGTGATTCATACCTTGAAGCAATATGATGCACTTATATTCCCTTCACATTATGATGGAGAAGGTTGTCCAGGAATCTTAGTGGAGTCTCTTTCAGCTTCATTACCAGTTATTGCTTCTGATTGGAAGTATAATAATGAACTTGTAACGAATGGTGACAACGGATTTCTTTGTAGTACATTTGATCCAAATGAGTATGTAGAAGCAATAAAAGTATTATTGCTTAATAAAACCATATTAAAGAGAATGGCAGAAAAAGCATATGAAAAAAGTGGCGAATTTTCTGTTGGCAAGGCGAGAGTATTGTTGAATCAATATGTGGCAATAAGCAAGTCTTGAGGTGTTTTTTTAGAATCAAACATATAAAGACAAATTTAAGACATAATCAAAGCTATTTTATAAATATACGTTTTGAAGAAAACAAAAGAATGGTATAATCCGTCTGCACAAGTGGTCGCAGAAAGCGCTATGGTGCGATATCATCGGGCGGAACAAGATAAAATAACTGTAGCTCTATATGTATATAATTGCAAAATGCATCTACAAAGTGGTATCTAAAAATTGAGCTATAACGGAAAATATAAATATTGTATAATGATTTTTACATCAAACACCTTTACATATAAAGATTTGGAATCATCCAAGTATCCATTTCGTCCGCTTTCACATATTGCGGATGTTGTGTCTGGTATCTTTACAAGGTCCAGTAAAGTATTTGTGCTTGATTCTTATAAGTCTGAATTTTTTACTTCCATAGGCTATTCTCGATGTTTAAGAGAGAATGTAATAATAGAATCGGATGTTGTCATGTCTTTTTTGAGGAACAATACCGACATTGCATTCTGTGGTTTAGGACTAGGAGCAGTGGAGAGAGGTATTATATTATTTGAATCAAAAGATATTGACTATTTTAATAATAGTATAGACGCATCCTTTCTTAATTGTCATCCATATTTGAATGATTATATAAAGCAAATCACTCCTAATATTATAGGATTAAGAAGTAAAGAAATATGTAAATCCGTAAACATACTAAATCGAAGGCAATCGGAAATATTTGTCCAAAACAAGCATATCTTAGCAATAAAAAATAAATGGTGTCAATCGTTTTATGACGAAAAGGGTAGTTACGCCATACCGAAAGAGATGTATGGCATTAGTATGAAAGCCAGTATTCTTCCTCCTAAGGTACTTACTGCAATATTCAATTCGGCTCTATTTAGTTACTTACGGTTACACAATGAGTTCGATAATTCAAGCCTTCGCAATTCAAGATATGAATCAATACTAAATTTCCCTATTCCAACATATAGCTTTAACCAAACGTTGATTGTTGCATTGGAGCGAATTGTTGATTGTTTGATGTGGAGTAAAAGGCATAAAGAACAATCCATATCAACAAATCGTATGGAAAGATACCTTTATCAAATGCTTGATATGATGATATTCGAGTTGTATCTTCCTGAATATGTACAAGAAAGGAACATTTCTATATCTGATGACTTGCAAAATAGCCTTCTTGTCAATAATAGCATTAACGCGTCCATCGATGTTTCAGAAGTATATAGTTGGTTTATGAGCGCCAACAATAAGGTTCGTCAGAAACTAATGCTACTTGATACAAGAAGTCCCGAGTTATTATATCCAATATATACGTTCCTAATAAGATGAGTAAGATAAAAACTTTACATATCAACAACTTCAAGTTTTTTAGGTATTCTAAACCTCTTAATTTGGACAGTAAACATCTGCTTCTTTATGGAGAAAATGGCAGTGGCAAAAGTTCAGTGTATTATGGATTGTACACTTTACTTGAAGCAGCAACAAAACAGCCAGAGTCTGTACAAAAGTACTTTGATCCAGAAAATAATCAGTCTTTAGTTAATATCTATGCAGATACTACGCAAGGTAAAGAGAACACAGGCTCATATATACAGATAACTGACGATGCTGCTCATACATACCGATTGTCGTTTACCGACCTTGATTGTATAGCAGACAATAATCTCTTGGAGTCAAACCGGGCTTCTGACTTTATGAACTATGTGTCTTTGTTTCAATTTCAGATGTTTCGCAATAGTGAGGTTTCTGATTTGCGAGATGTGTTTCTGAAATCTATTCTACCTTCTGTATCATTTCCCAAAATAAAATATATGGACAGAGATTTAAAGGGGGCTATAGAGATATACAATGCATATAAAGAAGAGCCAGTAAAGGTCGTAAATCCTAAAGGAGACATTATTCTTGCCTATAAAAATAGTCCTGAATATAAAGAGTATATAGGATTGGAGGCACACTTTAATGCACAAATGCACGCTCTCCTTGATTTTATCAATAATAACATTAATGATAAAATCAAGGAGTTTGATTATGATTTTAAAGTTTATTTAGAATACCAGGAAGCAAGTCATTATAAAAAAGACAAGGTTATAGATTTTACAGAGTTTCGCATAATTCTGCGACTAATAGAGTATAATGGGAAGTCTGTTAACATAGAGCATCCTAATACATTTCTTAATGAAGCCCGTATGGCAGCTCTTGCTTTCTCTATTCGTTGGGCTGTGCTTGATTACCGTCTTCAACAAGATGTAGCACCTGATGCCTTGAAGGTGCTTGTGCTTGATGATATAATGATAAGTCTTGATATGGCCAATCGTGAGAAGCTAATCAATATTATTATTAACAAACTTGCTCCACAGTATCAGATACTCTTCTTCACTCATGACAAGCATATTTTTGAAAGTATGAAACATGAGCTGATGCGTGTTTATTATAAAAATAAGGAAGAAGAACTGCAAGAGACATATTGGTTTATACAAGAGATGTATGATATAGAAAAAGCAGGTATTCATGAGCCTATTTTTCAACCCACTCAATCTAATTATGCCCGAGCACTTAGGTATTTTCGTGGAGAAGACTGTCTTGTGGATAATGTAGCCAGTGGCAATGCTATACGCCAAGCTATAGAAGGCGCTTTCAAGGATTTGTTTCGTAAGGCAAATATTGTGAGAAATGCCAATGGAGAGCCTATAGAAAAATCATCTCTAATGATTTCTAACTGTATTGATATAGCCCGTAGCAATCGTGAACGTCTTGGACTATCACATGAGTTTATGAACAAAATTGATGGGTTGAGGGAATGTTTATTCAATCCAGCTTCCCATGACAATCCAGGGCGTAACTTCTATCGTCAGGAACTCAAAGAGGCATTTGAAGTATGTGAAACACTTTTCAAGTGCGACCAGCGTATTGTTGTACCTAAAGGGAGTGAGGTGAAATTCTCAATAAAACCAACTGATGATGTACATCACGAATATACTGTCAGACTCAAGCAAGATCTCATAGCTTACAAACTTGTTGACAGTATTACTTATCAATACTACTGGCATCAAGGTACTTTTTATATTACTGATAGTGCAGATTCTAAAATTCAAGATTATCCAATAGAAAAATATACTTTAGAACAAGTATATTATGAATCATATGATTTCTTTAAAAAGCAAGGTAAATACGATAAGGAGAATATTCAGGACATCTTGGATGCCGTAACATATAACGGTAGAAGTCTTCGAGAATTATTGGTTATTTAGTGTTTGATAAAGAGGTAAAACCTCGCATTATAACCTTCGAGAACAATAAGGTGAATGTTATTACAGATAGTTCATCTACTGGAAAGAGTAATATTTATGCAATAATAGACTATTGAGCTTGACATATGGCAAATTATTTTGATGTCACATCGTGCAAACAGTTTCCTTTGAAGGTAAAAGCTTCTATATTGCGACTTTACAACAAGGATACTAATAAGTGTACTCATCTTTTCTCTGTCTTTGAGTGTATTGAGCCAGATATGCAGATAGAAGACAATCATAATGTATTTGATTTTACTGATAAAGGAAAATCTGAAGAGAAGGTTTATTACACAGAGAATGTAATGACACTGAATGAAGAATTTATTTCTGATCCAATGTCTAATTTTAAGATACCTGACCATAAGAATAAACATGATGAATTTCGCTTTATAAATACAGAACTTCATCATGTTCCTGAAAAAGGAACAGGATATTTACTATCGAATGGAAGTAGTGAGAGCGGTCTGTGTAAATTGTTTCCTGATACAAAAAATCCTACTTGGATAAAGGTTTGGATAGACAAGGAATGTGAGACTGTGAATTATTTGAAAGAGAATAGAAGCCTTGTTAGTCAAATAGAGAATGTTTCACTTAAGAATTTGGGCTTCAATATATGGGATTATAAAGATTATATTGGTAGTGTGTTTTTGGTTTGGCATCATAATAAAGTGAAATCAATAGACATAGAAGGTATAGTGAAACCAAATTTTGGTATCTCGTTAAACTTAGATTTCAGAACAAATGAAAGACCATCTCTGAAAGTTGAAGTTTGTCAAATTGAACAAAAAGATTGTATTGTAAACAATCATATTGAAAAATTACCGAGACCAGGTTTCAGACAACTTATAAACCTTCTTACACTTCCTGATAATATGATTGTTAAGGTGTATGATGTAGATGACAATCTGTTGTGTCATCGTGCTTTTAACGGCATGATACGTCAGTTTGGTATTACGTTAAGATTTCCTTCTAAAAAAGTAAGTGGTGTTAAGGTTCGTGACGCTAAGGGTAATGAAAAACAATTAAATCCTATACAGAAATGGACAAATGAAACAGATGTTGTCGGAGAGAAAATAGATAGTATGAGTAACTATTTTCCAGATGCAGAAAAAATAAGAAATATTGACAGGAATAAGGCGTCTGGTCAATTCGTTTTTTTTGATGGGGATAAAACCAAACAGGAAATCAATAAAGAGAATGCTCTGAATTGCGTTATAAACATTTTGAATAAAGCGACTAAGAGATGTATGGTGTGTGATGATTACTTCGACTCTACTGATTTTGGTAGGTTTTTGTATCCAGTACAAAATAGTGATGTGGAAATTAGAGTAATGAGTAGTCTTGGTGATATGGATAAAGAATGTGCTATGCGTCTGGCACATGTTGTGGATCAATATAACAATGCTATTGGTAAAGAGTGTGCTATGGCAAGGATGTTAAGGGGAAATAAATCGGTATTGCATGATCGTTTTATTGTGTGTGATGATGATATCTGGGCTGTTGGCGCATCATTTAATGAGTTGGGAGCACGCGCATCTGTAATATATAAGATTCCTTATGAAGCTGGGTTGGTGATAATACAAAGACTCGAAGAATGGTGGAGTGATGATAACGTATCAGTTGATGTACATAATGTGTCATCGTCTCCAAAGATAGAATCTCACTAAAACAATTCTTATCATTTTGCTCTATGAAATTAAAAAATATAGAAAGCAATAAAATATTGGCTTCGTGTAGGTTTGTCAATGAAAGTAAAGGTGAAGAATTGTTTAGATTATACCATTCGTATGATTTTGAACAATTCGACAAATGGAACATAGTTGCTGATTTGTGGGGATATACGGAATTGCCTGAATGCCTTAGAAATATAATAATCTTTAGTGTAAAAAGAAAATGCTGTGCGCCTTTGGTTATTAGTTTCTTAGAGAAATTGCGATTTCCTAATCTGCAATGTGCAGCAATGATGTATATAAAAGATTTTGACTATTTCAAACAGTTGCTTACAATATGGAATGAAAGTAAAGCGAAAAGCAAGTCTGTATTATGGTCAATCTTTGAAATGTGGAATTGGAGACTTGAGACAACGGTTGAATCACAAAAGGATAAAGAAGTATGGCTTAAAGAAAAGACTGTTGATTTAATACGAGCTTTTTTATCATTCGTTTTCAAATATGATTGTGCTAAGGTTTTTATAAAGTGGTTGTTTGAGAAAGGTTATCATGAATGGAGACGTAGTTCAATATCAAAACAATTGCTATTGCTTATGGAGGCTAATGTGCTTTATAATTGGAATGATGATATGTTTGACTCTGATAACCTAAATATAGACTACTTGACTTTTGTTGCACGTGAAGTGTATAAGAAGAACTCATTTGGCAATGATATAGTAAAAAAAGTTTTAGAGAACTTTGACAAAAGTATTGAGAAGAATAATATAAAAACAACTCTTCCAATTGAAGACAATTCAATTAAGACAATAGAAGCTTATGCAGCAATGTATTGGGTAATCAATGAGAAGAGAATAGAAGCAGCGGTAGAGAAATCAATAGAAGACAAAGCGTGTAAGTTTGAAGGATGGAATATAAGGATAGATTATAATGATGTGCAACAAGAAAGCTTTGTATTATGCTCGCTTTTGTGTTTGATAAAAAATCATATCATAGAAGGAGAACAGAAAAGACATTTGTTTGAAATTATTTCGGGACATTTGTTTCGACAAATACATGTATGCAATAATATGTGGCAACAATATTATTCCTTAGCTTTATATATGGGGCGTATAGTTGCCTTGGATATACCTTCTGTTGGAATTGATATTTATGATAAGAAACTGATAGAGATACACAATAATATAGAGAATCTTCTAACAGTTTTCAACTTTACTAATAAATTAAAAATGAATGAACAGAATAAAAAGGTTTTGTTAGACAGATGGAATTATGAAAAAGAAGCATGGGAGGGAAGAAAAAGTACAACAAGTCAATATGCCGACTTTGAGATAATGGAGAAAATAATAGGAATCTTGTAAGTACCTATTACTTTTGTTGTAATCCCCATTCGAGTGGCGACTTAGCGCAGAGCGATACTGTGGTGGGGAACATCAAATACAAATATATTATGCAAGACTACGGATTAGTATCTATAATCACCCCTACTTGGGCGTGTGCTGCTTCTATAGCAGAAACGATCAAAAGTATACAGGCACAGACTTACCAGAACTGGGAACTTCTTATTCAAGACGATTGCTCCAAGGACAATACGTTAGAGGTTGTTAAGCCGTTTATGGAGGCAGACAAACGTATCAGGTATGAATGCAATCCTAAGAACTCTGGGGCTGCAATAACCCGCAACAATGCTTTGCGTAGGGCAAAGGGAAGGTGGATTGCCTTTCTTGACTCTGATGACTTGTGGTTGCCTGAGAAATTGGAACATCAGCTGAAGTTTATGGTGGAGAATGGCTATGCCTTCTCTTATCATGAATATACCGAGATGAGTGAGGAAGGCAAGGACTTGGGCGTATATGTGTCGGGAATAAAGAAAGTGAGTAAGTTGGCTATGTTTATGTGCTGCTGGCCAGGATGTTTGGCTGTGATGTATGATGCAGAGAAGATAGGCCTCATACAGATTAGAGATGTGAAGAAGAATAATGATACGGCCATGTGGCTGAAAGTGGTGAAGAAGTCTCCGTGTTATTTGCTGAAAGAGAATTTGGCCCGATATCGTCGTCGTGCTGTTTCAATTACCCCTAAGCCATTATACAAACGCATTTGGGCACATTATCCACTATTCCATATCGCCGAGGAAATGAATCCCGTTAGCGCCACTTTCTGGGTCATTATGAATGTTTTCGGTAATACTTTCAAGAAAGTTTTTTATGTCAAAAAAAGATATTAAACTTAATGAAGAAACGTTAATGTCTTGTTTGATGCACTAGAAAGTAGCGTGAAATCCAATATTATGCAATGATTACCCTTCCAAAACATATCGTTAAATGTGAATATCAGGTTGAAAAGAACTTGGTACGCCGTTACTATGGTGAAACGGAGATAATTATAAACAATGAAGACAAAGGCATAGTTAAATCACTTACACCTTTTATTATTGAGCAGAAGGGGAGTAGAATACTCTTAACATCTAAACGAGATGATGCGGTTCCAGAAGGTTGTAATTATGCACTACTTATCAATCATCAGATAAACTCAGCATCTTTTGCACGAAAAGACTTTGAAATCAAGGAGTGGCTAGTGCATCCCTTAATGAACAACACCGCTACTCCTGAACAGATTGCAAAGTCTTGGAGAGGAAAATTCACTTTCTTACAAGAAGACAGAGAAACGAAAGAACCGGGGTTACGTGAGCCACAGGTTTCGGCGATACATGCATTCCTATCTAGAAGATATAACCATAAGGATAGAGCAATAATCGTCATGCCTACTGGTACGGGTAAGACTGAGACTATGCTCGGTATCATGGTCGCTGCCCAGTGCAAAAAGGTACTGGTGACAGTTCCACATGACGCTCTACGTGGACAACTTTCTGATAAATTCCTGACTTTAGGATGTCTGCATAAATTCGGTATAGTCACGTCAGATTGTATGTGCCCATACGTATCTATCATTAATACGGGAATGGATATTGATGGGTGGAAGGAGATCGTATCTCGTTCTAATGTTATAATTTCTACAATGCCGCTGCTTTCTCAAACTTCAGAGGAGGTCAGGAAGTATTTATCTCGAGAGATTACTAATGTTTTTGTGGATGAGGCTCATCATACAGAAGCACCGACATGGTGTGAATTCTTGGAAGTTTTTCCAAGGACGAATATAGTTCAGTTTACAGCCACGCCATTTAGAAATGACGGACGGAAGATGAGGGGTGAATTTATATACACTTTTTCACTTCGTTCAGCACAGAGTCAGGGTTATTATCAGAAAATAAACTTTAGACCGATATATGAGATAGACAAGAACAAAGCAGATGCCGCAATTGCAAGACAAGCGGTAGAAATACTGCGCAAAGATATAGCAGCAGGCAAGGATCATATATTGATGGCCCGATGCAAAGATAAACAAAGAGCAAACGCAGTATTTGAGCATTATAAAAATTATACTGCTCTTAGACCGGTCGTAATATACAGTGGCATATCAGGGCAGCGGGTATTGTTGGAAGAAATTAAACAGAAAGAACACAAAATTATCGTCTGTGTCAATATGCTTGGCGAAGGCTTTGACTTACCTCAACTAAAAATCGCAGCAATTCATGATGAAAAGCAAAGTCTCCCAATTACGTTGCAGTTTATTGGACGATTCACAAGAACATCAGGAGATAGAATAGGTGAAGCTAGTTTTGTTACCAATATGGCTTATCCACCGATGGCAGAGGATATTAGAGATCTTTACCTTAAAGATGCCGATTGGAATATAATCATTCCGGGACTTAATGATCGTACTACGGATGAAGAAATCGCATTCGCGGATTTATTAAACGAGTTTCCAAACCTGAATGAGACTGACATTCCATTTCAAAGTATCAATCCTGCTTTGAGCGCGGTTATCTATCGTCTTGATACCTTTGACTGGAATACAGATAATTGGCAAGATGTTTATACGGAGAAAGACTATGATTATAGATATGCTTCTGTGAATGAGAAAGGCGATATGCTTGTAATTATCTTAGGTCGTTTAGAAGGGCTTGAATGGAGTAATTTCGAAGGTATACAAAATCGCACGTGGAATGTTATCTTGTTGCATAAGTATGATGCTGGTAACTACAAGCATTTATATATAAACTCTTCAATGGGTGTAGCTACGTTTGATTCTCTAGTTGAGAAACTCTTTGGTTCGAAACAAGAACAGTTAAGCGGAGATAACATGTTCAGATCATTTCATGGATTGAAACGGATACTTGTTCAAAATTTTGGAGGGCGAAAAGCTATATCCGGAGATATATCTTTCAAATCATATGTCGGACGAGATGTTGAAAATGGAATAACTGAAGCTGCACAGGGCAAGCTTCACCAGAATAATATATTTGCATCTGGGTTGCTTAATGGAGAAAGAATTACTCATGGCTGCTCTAAAAAGGGAAAGGTTTGGAGCTATCGCAGAGGAAACCTATTATCATTCAAGAAATGGGCGCATCGAATTGGATCTTTGATTGAAGATCCAACAATAGCCAATAATGAACTTTTTAAGCATACGTTGAGAGTGAATCCGATAGCATCATGTCACAAGTCTGTACCAATTGCAATTGACTGGGATGATGATGTATATAAAAACATCAGTGTAGAACAAACGATATCTTTCGATGGGGACGACAGGGAGATAAATATATTTGACGTATCGATAGAAATAACTCATAGAGAGTGGCAACTGAATAATTTGCCGTCTGATATCTTATTTGAAATCACTTCCGACGAATTTAAAACAAGATATCGCATTTCTTATTCGTCAGAAGAGAATGGAGAGGAAACAAAATATAGTTACACCGTTGAGAGGATTGATGGGCCAAAGATTAGATTTAGAGTGAATCGTGTTAAGTATGATGATATTGTAGAATACTTCAACACTCAGAAACGGTCTCCAGTATTCTTTTTTGCAGATGGTTCAATGATGTATGCCAACAATTTGGTGACATTGCGGCAGATAACGACACCGTATAACCCCGATAATCTTATCACATTTGACTGGGATGGAGTAGACTTGAATGAAGAATCAATGGATTGGTCACATAAACAGAATAGTATTCAATACTACATGTGGAAAAAGATTGAGGATGACTATGAGTTTATCTTTGATGACGATGGTAGTGGTGAGATTGCTGACTTAATCGGAGTAAATCAAGATGAGCATAATATTTATGTGGATTTATATCATCTGAAGTTTGCAGAAGATGGAAAAGTGTCGAGGAGCATCGATAATTTTTATGAAGTTTGTGGTCAGGCACATAAAAGTCTCAAGTGGAAGAATGGAGATATGGATATTTTTAGGCAATTGATAAAAAGGGCAACGACTACGGCAAAAGGAGAAAATAGAATTCTAAAGGGAAGCATGGACTCTTTGAAGCAACTCTCCCAAGATGCTTCATACAGAAAGAAGGTGCTTCTCTCGCTACATGTCGTACAGCCTGGTCTTAGTAAGAAAGATAAACCTAAAGATATCTTGGAGTTGTTGGGCGTAGTTGAAAATTATGCATTTGAAGTTTGTAATGCTAAGGTGTCTGTGTATTGTAGCGAATAGAGGCGATTTTATGTGTACGACCGCTTAATGAACAGAGAAAAGAGAGACATCTGGTCTGCGAGAAATATGAATGAGAGTGACATTCGTGGGGGGATGACTGGATGCGAATTATTAAACTTATTTTTTGATGAGTCGAATGCGGAACCTATATGGATAGTTCGCTTCTTAGGCTCAGATTGAAAACATTAAACGACAAATTCAAAAATAATAATGAAACGAATATTTGATATTGTAGCAAGCGGTCTTGGTTTGTTGGTCTTGAGTCCATTGTTTTTGGTCATTGCGATATGGATAAAATTAGACTCGCCGGGACCAGTTTTTTATAGGCAGGTACGCGTTGGACGGCACAATAAGGATTTCCGCATTTTCAAGTTCCGGTCAATGAGGGTCGGGGCTGACAAGGGAAGCCTTGTAACTATCGGTGGACATGATCCGCGGGTTACGCGCAGCGGCTACTTCATACGCAAGTTCAAGATTGATGAACTGCCTCAGCTAATCAATGTTTTCATCGGCGACATGAGTCTGGTGGGTCCGCGCCCGGAAGTAAGGCATTATGTCGATTATTGGACACCTGAACAAATGCATGTGCTGGATGTCCGACCAGGCATCACTGACCCTGCATCCATTAAATTCCGCAATGAAAATGAGTTGATGGAGAAGGCAGAGAATCCTGAAGATTACTATATCAATGTGATTATGCAGGAGAAGATCAAGTTATATCTGGATTATGTGCAAAACGCATCTTTCTGGTATGATATCAAATTGATCTTCAAAACATTTTGGGTAATCGTCAAAGAGCGTTAAATTAGAGACTTTTAAAATAACAATACAATGAGTACAGATTTGAAAAGAAGAAATGTACCTTTCAGCCCGCCAGATATGACGGAGGCAGAGGCAAATGAAGTTCGTGATGCTATTCTTAGCGGCTGGATTACTACCGGCCCGCGGACTAAGAAACTTGAGAAAGAGATTTCCGGATATGTCCATACGGAGAAGACGGTCTGCCTGAATTCGGCGACTGCTTCTATGGAGATGGCTCTTCATATTTTGGGCATTGGCCCTGGTGATGAGGTGATTGTTCCGGCATATACTTATACTGCGTCGGCATCTGTCGTCGCTCATGTCGGTGCTACCATTGTCCTGGTGGATTCTCAGAAGGACAATGTCGAGATGGATTACGATAAACTGGCAAATGCTATCACTGAGCGCACCAAAGTCATTGTCCCTGTGGATATTGCGGGTATCTGCGCTGATGTGGATAAGGTTCGTGAGATAGT
>UMDI01066814.1_pt1 | contig 21852 bp, 20 predicted proteins | sample 1964451 | NCBI WGS metagenome assembly UMDI01 (sample SAMEA4835990, study PRJEB28245) | human gut metagenome | biome: gut microbiome; material: fecal sample | place: Denmark | collected 2008 | reverse complement strand
ATTTTATATTGATTTATAGTTATTATGACACTATAATAAAAAGTAAATATAACTATAGTTAAATTGATACAACGAGGGGCAATCATATGGGAAATTACTACAGCTACAAGCGTATATCAACCGACATCGAACGACAGAACTTCACCCGACAGATTAAATCTCTTGAAAGATATGCAAAGGACCACGACATAGAATACCTGATAGACTTTACAGAGGAGAAATCTGCTAAGAATTTTACGGACAGACCACAATTTAAAAAATTGGATAAATTACTGCAGGCTGGAGACACAGTTGTGTTTAAAGATCTGTATCGTTTTACCAGAGAAGCAGAAAATGGCTATAAGAAATATATGGAATGGCTCGACCGAGGTATCAACATGGTATTTCTTGATAATCCAACTGTAAGCAGCGACTACATTCGACAAATGATGACAACAGCCGAACAGCAGGACATTGTAACCAAAACTGCTATGGAAAGCATTATTAAGCTTCTGATCATAGTGGAGCTGGACAGAGGAGAGAAGCAGCGCCTCTATATATCCCAGTCTATTAAAGATGGCATTGCTGCAAGTAATAAGAGGAGTGGAAGAAAACCAGGCCAGCTTGATAAGATGTCTGATGCTCTCAGAGAGGATATTTTGAAATATTTATCTGATAGGTCTATCAAACAAGTGGATTTAATGAAGAAGTATAATATAAGTAGAAACACATTAAAAAAATATATTGACCATATAAGTACAACTATTTAGATATGTTAAAAGTTCGTATAAAAAAAAGAATGCCGTAAATACGCAAAAAACCAGTTCGTAAAATTTCAGTTTTTGAAACTGAGAAATCGGAATTTCCAGAAATGCAGGAAGATGGTACTGTAATGATGGTTAAGAAAAAAGCAACGGTATTGTCTTGTAGAGTAGGTGACGGTATGGGAAAGGAAAAGTTGGAGTTCCAACAAGCACAATAGAAAACACAAGAAATGTATCAGCAATAGAAAGCAATTGCAAGAACTGTTTCCATTCAGTTAGTAAGGATGGAGTACTATACTGCAAATATTATGATTTATTTTCACCAAAGAAAAAGAAGTGTGTGAAATATTCTTTCTTGGATAAAAGTAAATATCCATATAATAAAGTGAAGAAAGTGAAAAAAGAGCCTACATTTCCGTGGGAAACACCATAAGGAAGTGAAGCCTATATTTTCTTTAAAGATGTATGTTGAAAGTTATGATAATATAGAGATAAAAGGACAACTAATCGGTATGTTATTTTATGAAGAGTTTGGAAGGAGAAAAAAGTATGTCATTTAAAGATGAGTTAAGCGCAAGTATGAAAACACCACAACAAGTAGAAAAAGAAAGAGAAGATGCAACGATTATAGAAATAAAGAAACATGTTCAGTGGGAAATAGCTTCCTTGAAAAAGGCACTTAAAGATAATGCTTCAAATGGAAACTATAGAGATTTGGGAAATCGTAAAATAATTATAGCAGAAGTGTCCACAGGACTTCGACAGTATTGTGAAATAAATAGTCGTCAAGGAACAGAACGAAAAGGGTTCTTTGGAAATGACATACATACTTATTATACAGTGACATGTAATTATTCTTCAAGCAAATACACAAGGATTTATTTAGAGGAGATAAAAAAAGTTGCTAAGGAAGATGGTATAGAATGTACAATAGTGGCTGCATATACGCAAACTGCACCATTTAAAGATATAGAACATAGGTGGAACATTCCAGGCACTAAAAGAATAGATGATTTTTTAGTATATCCTAGAGATATTAACATACATATACAAGGAAGTATGACAATTTAAGTGGAATGTTAATACAAATACGGGTACAACAAATTCATTTTTTGAAACTGAGAAATCGGGATTTAACGCTTGAAAAAAGGAGAAATAAACATGGCAAAGAAAGAAGAAAGATTTGAAGTTACATTCAGAGAGGAAAGTTGGCTTAAAGATGAAGGAATTCGTCAAATCCTTGTAGATAAGAAGAATGGGGTTAATTACCTTTGTTGGAACTCCGGATTTGGAGCCAGTATTACACCTCTTCTGGATTCGGAAGGAAAAGTCATAGTCACAAAGTAAAATCGGGAATGAAAGGATAAAACTAATGAAAATCAAAAAGGTAATTATAGGAGTCACTATCGGAATAACCGCAGCAATACTTTGGAGCGTTGTTTTTATAAATGTCTTAAATAGCATGGCTGGAATTGGAATCGGAATATGTCTGGGTATATCTTTTGGTATATCTAGCAGTCTTATTTTTTCAAAAAAAATAAAGATAAATGATGATACAACTTCCGATTTGTATGTCTCTATTATACCATAATGATACCATCATGAAAAATAAAAATAGTTCGTAAAACTGCTCTTTGGTGAAAGCAGCACACTTTTTATTTGCCATAAGTTCGTATTTTCTCCTCAAAAAGTTCGTATTTAAGTATGTTATAACACACAATGCCGTAAATACGCAAAAACAGTTCGTAAAATTGCACTTTTACGAACTGTTTTTATTTTGGGTCAGTTTTGCAAACTGGAAGTTTATGATTAATAAAAGCCTATCTACCCACATGTGTCAACTACTGAAATTACCTTGTACTAAACGGTATGCACAGAGGAGAAGGAGACGGTTAATTACCATCCCCTACTTAATTGCGTTCAGTCAGTATCAGTTATGGAATGTAAATATTGCATATTTCACTATTCAAAGCGATTGGAAGCCATTCAAGCTTTTGGAAAGATTTCATTATTTCCATTCCCCAGCGAATGCCAACAGAATCTATCTCTTTTTGAATATTGTCTTCTGTAAGCTCATCTGCCGAAAGATGCTTATTGTGTTGATTTATCCAGCCGTTCCATTCTTTGCTATTGATTAGGCATACTTTTCTTTCTTCAAAAGTTAAGGTATTAGGTATTTTCTTGTTTAAACGGTATTTTGCCAATTCCCCAATATGCATTACCCTTTGGTGTGGATCTTTTTTTTCTCTTTCAACAGCTTCTTGTAATTGAGCTTGAAAAGCAGGCTCACGCAATTCTGGTTGATTGATCCAATAATCGTTTAATGCCTGTTCCTCTTTCCTCTGCATTTCTTCAATGCGCTGATAGTCAGCATTTTGGTAACTAACAACATATGGGCTTTCGGTAATAGTCGGGCTATTTCCATGCCACAATTGATTTGCAACAGGAGGTTTTACTGTAAAAATTGCTGACCCCATGCTGTAATCAAGTTTAGATATGTCTTGATACTTAGTAACCCATGAATCATTACGGTAGTAAAGATTCAGCAAATAGAGAGCTGCTAAAGCGTGGATAAAAGCTTTGACATTCCCTTTATGTAAGGATGAGTATCTATCATGCTTAACCGCTTGATAAGCTTTTTCCCAATAAGTCCCCTGCCTTTTATGGGCTTCTTTTAACGGCTTTAGAATACGGTTTTCATCTTTAACAAAATTAAAAAACGGAGCAACAACCATTACGGTTTTGTTGTGTGTTTGCCATTTGATGTCAATCAGTTTCAGACAATCCTCATCGAACAAGATACTACTATCTCCTCTTGCCTTCGTGCCACCATTATCAAAATACAATTCTTTCGATATGGCTTCAATCTGAACACAACAACGCACCAGTAAATCTGCAATATGAGGCGAAAAAGTTTCAAGCTGTGTGTTACAAGACTGGGCAACTATACCGCCTTTGCCGTTTACCAACACTTCATCAGTGAAAAAAATATATTTTGATACTTCAATTGCCTCTTTTTCGAGATTTAAATATGTTTGCCAAAAAATATCTGATTTTTTCATTGTTCAGTTCTCCCTTTGAGTCTAAAACAAATTCTGATTTGCATGTCTCTATTATACCATAATGATACCAGCATGAAAAATAAAAATAGGGGCTGTAAAATAAGTCCCTTTTTTATGTCAGTGGTCTGGTGCTTTCTCCCTGGATGATAACAGGAAGCGTTGTATAGCTTTGGATGAGAAGTTCCGGGTTCTGAAGCTTACGGATCATCATGGAGCCTGCCTGCACACCGGTATCATAGACATTGATATCTACAATGGTAAGCTGTGGGTCGATGATGCTGGAATATGGGTAGACGTCAAAGGTAAGTATGGCAATATCATCAGGGATGGAAAGCTGCCGGTCTTTGACGGCCTGGATGACACCTAATGCGAGGGTGTTATTTTCACATACAATAGCGCGAGGCGGTACAGGCTGTGTCAGCATATCAGAAGTAACAGAATAAGCGTGCTGGCAGCTGGAATCGGTATTTCCGATACGGGCAGCCGGAATGTGAAAGCCTCTGTCTAACATGCCTGCTATAAATCCTTTTTGACGCTGGGCAGAAATATAATCGGTTTTGCGTTCTCCGATAAAGGCGACATCTGTATAACCACAGGCTATCATGTGGGCAGCGGCATATTCACCGGCAAGGGCGTGGTTGGTATCTACCCAGCATAAGCGGCTTTCAAAACTCGGATGCCCAATGATAATGTGTGGAAAGCCTGCATCCAGAATAAGATTTGCAATTTCTTTATTAATGGCAGAACCGTGGATGATAAGACCATCGGAGGAACCGCTTGTGATAACTTCACTGACTTTTTCTCCGGGATAGTGTTCTTCAGAAGTGTTGACAAGCGTCAGGGAATAGTTGTTTTCGGACAAGGTATGGTGTACGCCGCACATAATGTCAAACATATGCGGATTCCGATAAGCAGTATCTTTCTCCAGATTGGTAAGATAGACAATATTGGAAGTAGCACCTTTTGCAAAGCTTACAGCCCGGGAGTTAGGGGTATAGTGAAGCTTTTCAATTGCTGCATGAACCTTTTCCACAGTGGCTGGGGATATGGTGGTCCAGTGATTTAAAACTTTAGAAACAGTGGATTTGGAAACACCGGCTTCATTGGCAACATCATTGATGGTAACAGACATAAAATACCTCCTGAAAAAATGTATAAATTTAAAAATATAGTATAGCGGTTTCCTAACAAAGTCAATCATTTTTGACAAATAAACATTGTAAATAAGGGAAAAAAGTGATAAATATAGACTTAGCAAGAGGAACCAATTGCATGAAAAAAATAAGATAAAGAAAACGGTTTCCTAAAGAAACCGGAAAACGGAGGTATTTTTATGAAGAAAAGGGTGTTGAGTCTGTTGCTCTGTACAGCAATGACAATCGGCACATTATCCGGTTGTGGAAAAGAAGCAGGAAATGACGAAGGAAAGGCTACAGAAGCACTTGGAAATGATGCAGAGGATGAAATGACAGAGGTAAAAATCTGGCATGATGGGGATGAGAATATCATGCAGACCATTGCGGATTGTGCGAATGAGAAACTGGCAGAGGATAATATCAAGGTTACCTTTGAAAAGAAGAGCGGTCTGACCGACCAGCTTCAGTTATATGGAAATGATGAATCCAACGGACCGGATATGTATCTTTATGCACATGATTCATTGGGAACATTTGCAGAAATGGGGATTTTAGCTCCGATTACGGATGTTATCAGTGAGGATGTAATGGCGGATTTATTACCGATGACCGTAGAAGCAGGTAATTATAAGGATACCCAGTACCTGATGCCGGTTTATTATGAGACATTGCTCTTTATGTATAATAAGGCAAAATGGGAAGGTGATGTGCCGGAAACAACAGATGAACTGTATGATTATATGGTAGCGCATACCGATGTGGATGCGGGAACTTATGCGCTGGTAAATCAGCATTCTACCGCATACAATGTGGCACCGGTGATCAATGGTTTTGGTGGATATATTATTGATAAAGATGCAAATCCTGGATTAAATACACAGGAAACCAAGGATGCTATCGCATACAATAAGAAATTTGCAGCATTGGAAGCAGATGGAGATTACAACACAGTAACTGCATTATTCAATGAAGGCCAGGCAGCAGCAATCATTGGTGGACCATGGCTGGTATCCGGAATCAAGGCAGCGGGCATTGATCTTGGTATTAAATCCTTAGCGGATTTTAAACTTCCGAATGGAAACGGACTGGCACCATATTCAGGTGTACAGAGCATTGGTGTCTTAAAATATGCAGCAGAAAATAAGAAAGAAGCAATTGCAAAAGTATTAGAGACAATTGCAAGTCCGAAAGTAGGTATTGCACTGGCGAATAAATCAAACTGTGCACCGGCAAACAGCAAAGCATATGATGACGCAGATGTTGCTGCAAATGAGATGATTATGGCAATGAAAGCAACTGCAGAAACTGCACAGCCTATGCCAAACATTCCGCAGATGAGCGTTATGTGGGGTCCGGCAGAAGCATTTTTGGCGGCAGTCAACAAATCCGGGGAGGATATTGATACTGCAGCAGAAACTTATCAGCAGGAGGCATTGGATGCTATTGCAGATATGCAGTAAGAAGGAGTTTATTTAGAAGCAATAAAGAGGAAAATTAGGAAGAGAAGTGTGTATATGAAGAATAAACGGAAATTAACGCCATGGCTTTACAGTATGCCGGCACTGATATTGATTGGAATGGTTATCGTATTCCCAATTATTTATACGGGCTATATATCACTGACCAATATGAATCTTTTTCACTGGTCAAATTATGAATTTATCGGACTATCCAACTATAGCAGGGCATTATTAAAGGCAGACTCCGGTTTCCTTGGAGCACTGTTTACAACATTACTTTGGACCACATTAAATATGGTGATACAGGTAGTTGTGGCATATTTTATTGCATTGGGATTTCAAAGAGAAGATTTAAAGGGAAAACGTGTATACAAGACTCTTTTGATGTTCCCGTGGGCAATGCCTGCATATGTGTCCATTCTTTTGTGGAGGGTAGGCATTTATAACACAGAGTTTGGTCTTCTGAATAAGATTCTGGTGGCACTTGGCTTTGGAAAGGTAAATTTCCTTTCCACCAATGTGCCGGCATTTCTCTCCTGCATGACTCTAAACCTGTGGATGGCATTGCCGTTTATGATTATGATGATAGACGGTGCACTGTCCAGCATTGACCGCAGCTATTATGAAAGCGCAGAACTGGATGGAGCAGGTTTCTGGTCAAAGAACATCCATATTACCGTTCCGGCAATGAAAGGAATTATTGCACCGGCGGTTATTATGACGACATTTACCACATTTAAGCAGTTTGATATCGTATATCTTCTTACGATGCAGAAGGGAGCATATTCAGGGGCAACCTTACAGACCATAATTACTTATGCACAGCAGAATGCGTTCGTTTCAAATAACTATGGGCTGTCCTCTGCGGTATCCATTATTATCTTTTTCCTCATCATGGTATTTTCGCTGTTTACCAATCGAGGGGTAAAGGAGGAAAATTATGACTAAGAAAAAGAGAAAACAGATTTTACAGCTTAGCGGATTACATATTTTTTATATTATACTGTGTCTGCTGGCACTGGTACCGATTTTATATGCGTTGAATCTTTCCTTTGAAAGGGGGAGTGGAGCATTGTCCTCCGGATTATCTTTGTTTCCAAAGGAATTTACACTGGATAATTATAAAAATATACTGACGCAGAAGCCGTTTTTGCGGTGGTTTTATAACTCTTCCGTATTAAGCTTTTTTACAATGGTCATTGCTATCGGATTTGCCATGGTGTCATCTTATGCATTTTCAAGATACCGTTTTAAGGGAAGAAATGGCATTTTAAAATTACTGCTTCTCTTAAATGCATTCCCGCAGATTCTGTCCATGTTTGCATTATTCCGTCTTTTAAAACAGATGAATATGCTGGATACGAAACTGGGACTGGTGATTATTTATGCGGGAAGCATGTGCATTTTCTCTATCTGGAATATGAAGGGGTATTTTGATACCATTCCGATAGAAATCGAAGAAGCATCGAAAATTGACGGTGCATCGGATTTCCAGCTGCTGTGGAAGGTAGTAATGCCGCTGGCTCGTCCGGCAATCATTGTAACTTCTGTGATGGTACTTATTTTTGTATGGAATGAATATCTGTTTTCCACAACATTTCTACTGAATGAAAACAGTTATACGCTGGCAGGTGGATTATATCAGTTACAGTCCAACGATTACACCAGAAGCTGGGGAATGTTCTCCGCAGCCGCTATCCTGGTATCTGTTCCGGTGCTGATTATTTTCTTCTGTATACAAAAGTATATGGTATCCGGTCTTACTGCAGGTGGTGTGAAAGGATAGAAATAAAATGGAAAAAGAAGCAATTTTGCATATTCCACTGTCACAATTTGCTTTTGCAGAAAAAGAAGACCGGCTGGTAATAAGAATCCGTTGTAAAAAGGGCGATTTAAAACGGTGCGTGCTGCTTTGGGGAGACCGGGTGGCAATGGAAGAGCCACTTCCGGTGAAACAAAGTGAAATGGAACATGTGGCATCCGATATGCTTTATGATTATTATGAAGTTAAGATTACGTCTCCGTATACCAGGGTATGCTATTATTTCCGGTTAGAGGACGATACAGAAAGCCTTTATTATTATGGAAGAGGGTTTGCAGAGAAACTGTCCTGTGGCAGGGCAGAATATTTCCAGTTTCCATATATTAGAAGAGAGGATATTTTAGATATCCCGGAGTGGGCAGAAGACATTGTTATGTATCATATTTTCCCGGACAGTTTTGCAAATGACAGACGGGAACTGACGGAAAAAGCAACAAGGCATATGCTTTTGCCGGATGGAAAAAGCGACAGCAATGGAAAAATTTTACCGGATCGGATTTGCAAGAATCATCTGGGTGGTACACTGAAAGGAATTTGTGAAAACCTTGACTATATCGAAAAGCTTGGAATTAACTGCATTTATCTGAATCCGATTTTTGAAGCAGCGTCTTATCATAAATATGATACCATTGACTATTTTGAAATCGACCCCTGTCTTGGAAATAAAGCGGATTTAAAAGAACTGGTGCAGCAGTGCCACAAGAGAGGAATCCGGGTTATTTTAGATGGAGTATTTAATCATTGTGGAGCAGATTTTTTTGCATTCCGGGATGTGCGGCAGAAGGGAAAAGCATCAAGATATTATAACTGGTTTTATCGCCTGCCGGAAACGATACAGTACGCTGATCCGCCAGATTATGAGGCGTTTGCCTATGTAAAGGAAATGCCAAAGCTTAATACCGGAAATCCTGAAGTGGTGGAGTACCTTTGCAATGTTGGAACTTACTGGATTCGGGAAGCAGATATTGACGGCTGGCGCTTGGATGTGGCAAATGAAATCAATCATGAATTTTGGAGAGCCTTCCGTCATGCGGTGAGAGCGGTAAAAGAGGATATATTTCTAATAGGCGAAATCTGGGAAGAAGCAGGCATCTGGCTTCAGGGAGACCAGTTTGATTCTACGATGAATTATACTTTTTCTTATCTGTGCCGGGATTTTTTTGGAAAGGGAGAACTTTCGGTCAGTGAATTTGATGCCCAGATGCAGCGGATGATTTACCGCTACCCATGGCAGGTGAGCCTGGCACAGATGAATTTTCTGGATTCCCATGATATTCCGAGATTTTTAAGCTATTGCAATGGAAATAGAAAGAGAATGGAGCTGGCATTTTTCTATCTCTTTATGGGAGTGGGCGTGCCATCTGTATTCTACGGGGATGAAGTGTATATCGAGGGAATGAAAGAACTGGAGTATCGGGCAGCCATGGACTGGCAGGCAGTAATGGAGCAGCAGGCAGAAAACAACAGATTACAGGGAAATCTGGCAGAGAAGTTCAGCTGCTGGATTGCACTCCGAAAAGAGCATGTGGCATTACGCAAGGGCAATTACCGGACAATTTACTGCAATGATATGATGGGAGTATATGTATTTTTACGTAGTTTTGGGGACGACAAAGTCCTGGTATTTTTAAATACCGGCACCGGCAGTGTGACACTGACATCAGTGGAGGTTCCGCAGCTGCAGGAAAAAAGGATAATTCTTTCTTCTTGTGAAGGAAAGCTTTTGGTTGTTTTGTAAAACAAAAGATATATTGTGATTATGGATATAATTTTGTGGGCGATAAGCTCGCGAGGAAGCATTGGACGATGAGAGAGATGATGAAGAAAACTGGAATGCAACTCATAGCTTTAGTGGAAGGATATGGGGGACATCAGGTATTTTATGTATACTATGCACATTATATTTGATAAAATCTGTGAGTAAAGAAGCTTGCATAAAAGCTAAGTAAGTTATTAATAAAATTGTGTAATTTATTTCTCATGGAAATTCATCTCCTTTCTGGTTACGATGCCATTATAGAATACGAAAAGAATTATTACTTGCCAAAATAACAGAATATATAGTCAAAAGTTGCTTAATACAGTGACAGGTTAAAATATCCTGCAATACTGTCATTGGACAGTTTATTTATACAATTTAATATTGGAATATTTTACAACTATGACACAAGTATGCAACATAATAAACGAATGCTTTTGATAGAGTAATGATACACAATATCAGTTACAAAGAAGCAGGAGGGTAGAAAGTGGACATGACACAAAATAAATGTTGCAGACATGGGGCAAATTTACGTCGAAGGAGACGCAGGCGTAGAAAAATACTGCGTTCTATCATATTCTCCTGTAGTATCATAGTTGTGGCTGTATTTGTGGCTGTTGGAAGCAGTATGATAAGATCAGGTGATGGCAGGACAAATAGATATGATGTTGAAGCCGGAAATAATACATATGATAATGCTGTTATAGAAAATAGCAAAATCTCTGAAAATAATAAGATACAAAATGAACAGTCAATGCTTGATGATATAATGAACAGTACCCAATATCCAAAACAGCTACAGGACCTTGCTTTGAAGAATGAAGAGGCACTTGAGTTTGTGTATGATTATCCGGCGGAACATGTGAAGGAACACACAATTGATTTGACCGAAGAAGCGTCCATGGATAGTGTTCCGTTATTTGTGCAGTGGGATAAACGCTGGGGCTATGAAAAATATAGCGGCAATTTCTTTGCAGCAAGCGGATGCGGTCCCACTACACTTTCGATGGTAGTGGTTTATCTGACGCACAATAGGGAGGCATCACCTATTGCAGTAGCAAAGTATTCAAAGGAAGCCGGTTACAGTGTGGATGGATCGGGAAGTTCATGGACGCTTATAAGTGAAGGCTGCAGGCACTACGGCGTAAAAGCAAAGACAGTGGCGCTGGATGAGAGCAGAATGAAGGCAGAGCTTGATGCAGGACATCCTATTGTGGTAAATGTAGGACCGGGAGATTTTACAGATACAGGACATTTTATGGTTATAACAGGCTATGATGATGAAGGATTTTCAATAAATGATCCAAACAGCATTGAAAAAAGTGGCAAAAGGTGGTTATTCAAAAATATATCATCTCAGATTAGAGCTGTCTGGAGTATGTATGTGTGAGAATATATTTGTATAAGTGCCGGTAAAACATCCTATTATTGAGTTAAATAACAGGGTGTTTTTTACAACTATGACACATCTTTATGCTATAATAATTCTATCATAATCATAGAAGAGGAGCAGCTTATGACCAGTATTCTCATAGTGGAAGATGACAACGACATAAATAATTTAATATGCAACACCCTGAAGGCAGAGGGATATCAATGCGAAAGAGCGTTTGATGGCAAGGAAGGGGCGGACAAAATTGAGCAGAACAGATATGATCTGCTGCTGCTTGATATTATGCTTCCTGAGATAAATGGTTATGAATTGCTTGACTATGTCAGGAAAATTGGGGATACTCCGGTCATAATAATATCTGCTATGGGACAGGTGGATGAAAGGATACGCGGGCTTCGTATGGGCGCGGATGATTACATATGCAAACCATTTCAGATAGGGGAGCTGCTTGCGAGAGTGGAAACCGTATTAAGGCGCACTCAGCGTATGGCAGAGCGTCTGGAAATAGAGGATGTAGCTATAGATCCTAAATCACGTACAGTGACAAAGGCAGGTGAGCAGGTAGAGCTCACAGTAAAGGAATTTGATCTGTTGTATGAGCTTATGAAGAATAAGAATGTTGCACTCAGCAGGCGCAGGCTTTATGAACTTGTATGGCAGGAGGAGTATACCGGGGAGACAAGGACACTGGATTCACATGTACAAAGACTAAGGAAAAAGCTTGACTGGAATCAAAAGATTGTCACAGTTTTCAGGATTGGCTATCGTCTGGAGGTTCGCGGATGAAATTTTTCTATAAAATGTTTCTTGGAATGACAGTGATACTGGCTGTTGCCCTTGGAATGATAGAATATGTGACTCTATCATATTCACTGGAGCATGCAGTGAAAAGGGAGCAGGACAGTGCACTTTCACAGCATCAGATGATAAAATACTCGATTGAAACTGTCATACTTAATATGAAGAGTGAGGATGTGGATAAGGAGCTTACAGATATGATGTCGCAGTCGGCAAAATCCATTGTTGGAGATGAAGGAGGAATGTATCTTGCTGATGATGATGGAAAAAGGATATATGCCAATTCATGTAATTATGAGCAAAAGGATATAAAGGTAAAGGATGGTACGCTTACATACAGTATAGTGTCAAAAGAGAATACTAAAGATACCGGTGAAAAGCAAAGCAGCAGATATATCCATGTCAAAAGCAGCTTTAAACTGAATGATAACAGGTATATTCTGATAACGGAAGGTGATATTACACCGGTTTTCGATGAGTCAAAGGAACTTAGGTATAGATGCAGCGTGTACTACATTGTTATACTTGCTGTTGGTATGATGGTCATATTGATACTTTCTTGGATGATTACAAAGCCTCTTGCCGGATTAACAGCCACAACAAAAAAATTTGCAGATGGTGATTACACAGCAAGAAGTGATGTAAAGACAAAGGATGAAGTAGGTGAGCTTGCTAGGGCTTTCAACGAGCTTGCGAAAAACCTTGAAAGCAAAGTTTATGAACTTCAGATGGCGGCAAAGAAGCAGGAGGATTTTACTGCAAACTTCGCACATGAGCTCAAAACCCCAATGACATCAATTATAGGATATGCCGATACCCTGTATCAGAAAAAAATGTCCGAGGATGAGGTGCACAGTGCTGCCGGAGTCATACTGAATGAGGGCATGAGGCTTGAAGCATTATCATTTAAGCTGCTGGAGCTTATCACTCTTGATAAAAATGATTTCAGGCTTGAAGAAACAAGAATATCTGAGATTATAGCAGATTGTGTGGAAACCGCACATGAAGCGGCAAGAAAGCATAATACAGAGATTGTGTACAGTGCGGATGAGGCATGGGTGTGGCTGGAATATGATCTGTTTAAGACTATGCTTCTTAATCTGATAGACAATGCAGTGAAATCAGGAGGCAGCAAGGTAGATGTATCAGGCAGACTTATTTCGCACAGTATTTATCGTATTGCAGTTTCGGACAATGGAAGAGGAATACCGCCTGAGGATATAGAGCGCATTACAGAGGCTTTTTATATGGTTGACAAGTCACGATCAAGAAGTGAGCATGGAGCAGGGCTTGGGCTTGCACTTGTATCAAGGATTGCTAAGCTGCATGATACAAAAATCCATTATGAGAGTGAGTCAGGTAAAGGAACCAAGGTGTATTTTGACATGAAAGCGGAGGCATTGGATGAGAAGTAAGCATTTATCAGTGCGCAAATGTATTGATAAAAAACCGGATAAAATCAAGGGAATAATGTGTATATGCATTATTCTGGCAGTTGTATGTGCGGGAAATATGATACCGAATTATCTGATTTCACTTAAAGCAGCAAAAATTGCCAAAACGAGTACTACGATAAGCAACGCAGATATAAGCCCCTACAGCCACTCTATTTCAGCTGAAGAGAGGCTTACAAAGATGATGTCTCTGATGCAGGACAATGTAAATGAGCTGTGGAATGAGAAATATAATGAGATAAGGGAACCGTTGGATACTGAGATTCCGGTGGGACAGGCTTATACGGCTATTCAGACTTTTCTGAAGGGTGCCTGTGAGCTGCAGAAGCAGTCAGGTATTATGCAGATGCTCGGTGAAGACGATATAGTTATGCTCCAAAGCCTTGAAAGTAACTATTCAAAGGATACAGACAGCGAAACAGAACAGACATATGAAGCAGCTCCTTGGCAATATGAAGCAGCAGTTGCTTTGGGTGATAGTATTGACAACACAATATCAGATTATTTTGTAACATCGGATATAAGCAAGGAATTGTCGGCGTGGGTATTTATAATATCATTTGAAGATACAAGAATGCTGGCCGCTGTTGATGCGGTGCTTGGAGTACCGTTTTATATTACATATTATTGTGCAGATGTGGATAGTCCTAAGGCACAGGCTGCAGTGATGAGAGATTTATATGCAAAGACATATGGCAGTGATTATTCTATGGGTGATCCAAAAGAGTCTGAATCAAAAATAGATTCTTCCTTTGAGACAAATATAATAGAGAATTTTTATTATGGGAATAATTATACGCAAGGGGATGATGAATATACCGGTTTTGAACCTTGTGTATACTCTTGTTCATCGGACAAGCTGCAGATGGAATATCAGGTTATTACAAGAATCCAAAGATTTGAAAAAAAGGGAAAGCAAGTGTCATCATATAATTCGCGTGTTAATATATGTTTGTACTAACCAGACTAAAAAGCTCTCTGTGCAATGCACGGGAGCTTTTTAAATTGCATGCAAGCATCAATGATGCCTTTTGACCCTCATTTTATAATACAGTAATTATAACAGTATCATTTAGTGCATGATTTGTACAATTTATTACATTGCTCTTTGCAAGGGTTTTGTTATATCTTAGATACAACAAAGCAGTTATTGTTCTTGGTTTTATATATTAATAATTGGAAAGTGAGGAAAAATATGAACGCTGATATGAAATGGCTTGATAATCCGGAAGTGTTTAAGGTAAATCAATTGAAACCACATAGTGATCATTGCTATTATCTGGATTATTCAGACATGAAAAAAGAAAAAAATCCATTATTACAGTCATTAAATGGTCAATGGGAGTTTGCTTACAGCAAAAATGTGATGGAAAGACCTGTTGATTTTTATAAGGAAACATTTGATGCATCTGGATTCGATAAAATTATGGTTCCGGGACATATTGAACTGGCCGGATATGATAAAATACGTTACATCAACACTATGTATCCGTGGGAAGGAAAAGAGTATCACAGAGGAGCCTATAGTATGGAGGCAACCGGAGCAGAAGAAGGAATGTTCTCAGAAGCACAGTACAATCCGGTAGGCTCTTATATCAAATACTTTGATTTGGATAAGAACATGTGTGGAAAAAGAATCCATATATGCTTCGAAGGTGTAGAAGAAGCTATGTATCTGTGGCTTAATGGTCAGTTTATAGGTTATGCAGAGGACAGCTTTACACCTTCAGAGTTTGATTTGACACCATATGTTAAGGAAAAGGAAAATGTTCTGGCAGTGCAGGTACATAAGATGAGCACGGCGGCATTTTTAGAGGATCAGGACTTTTTCAGATTTTTTGGAATTTTCAGAAATGTTACTTTGAAGGCAATTCCGGATGTTCATCTGGAGGATGTATGGTTCAAACCTGTGTTAAATCAAGATAATGAAAGCGGAAGCGTATCTGTCAGCATGAAGGTATCTGCTACTGACAGTCAGAATGTAACTGCTGGCTTTATTTTAAAAGACAGAGAAGAAAATATATTAGTTGAGAAGTCATTACAGTTAAATAAAGAAAACAACCATTTGGAAGGCACGATTTGTGTTGACTTGGAAAGTGTCAGGCTGTGGGATAATCATAATCCATATTTATACCATGCTTATGTTGAGCTTAAAGCAGAGGATGGTTCACTGGCCGAGGTAATTCCTTATGATATCGGTTTCAGAAGAATAGAGATTATAGATAAAGTAGTCTATTTGAATGGAAAACGTCTTGTTATCACGGGAGTAAACCGTCATGAGTGGAATGCAAGAACAGGAAGATGCATTGGTATAGAAGACATGAAGGCAGATATATCATGTATGTTAAGAAACAATATTAATTCTGTGCGTACCTGTCACTATCCTGACCAGATACCATGGTACTATATGTGCGACGATGCAGGTATTTATGTGATGGCAGAAACAAATCTTGAGAGCCATGGCTCATTCCAAAAACTTGGGGCAATCGAACCGTCATGCAATGTACCGGGATCTATTCCACAGTGGAGAGATGCAGTGCTTGAGCGTGCAAAAAACAATTTCGAAACTTTTAAAAACCATACATCCATCCTTTTCTGGTCATTAGGAAATGAATCCTATGCAGGAGACGACATTGAGGCAATGAACGTTTATTTTGCCGAAAAGAAGGATGGAAGATTAGTTCATTATGAAAGCGCTTATTATAATAGGGCATATGAGGATACTATTTCTGATTTTGAGACCAGAATGTATGCAAAACCGGAGGATGTAGAGGAATACTTGAATAACAGTCCGAAAAAACCGTATATTTTATGCGAATTCATGCATGATATGGGAAATTCAATGGGTGGACTTGGCTCTTATATGAAGCTGATTGACAAATACGATATGTATCATGGCGGATTTATATGGGATTTTATTGACCAGGCAATTATGGTAAAAGATCCCGTTACAGGAAAAGACGTTTTACGCTATGGTGGAGATTTTGATGATAAACCGGCAGACTATGAATTTTCAGCAAATGGAATCGTATTTGCTGACAGGAAAGAAAAACCGGCAATGCAGGAAGTGAGGTATTACTATGGCTTATACAGATAAATTAAGAGTGGTCTATGGTGACTATACATTAGGTGTACATGGTGAAGGCTTTGATTATATTTTCTCTTATGCACAGGGTGGACTGGAATCTATCGTTAAAAATGGATATGAGTGGCTGTATCGTTGCCCAAAGCCTACTTTCTGGAGAGCGTTGACAGATAATGACAGGGGAAGCAAGTTCCATATTAAAAGCGGAAGCTGGCTTTCGGCAGATATGTTTATTGACTGTAAGGGAATACAGGTGATCATGGATGGCAAGGAGCAAAAACCATATGCACCTGATAATAACAGCTATGGCGGTGATGTTTATGCTGATGAAATTATTGTAAAATATACATACGAGACCATAACAACTCCGGCGACAACTGTTCTTGTGAGCTATAGCGTTGATGCGTCCGGAAAGATTCGCGTGGATGTACATTATAATGGAGTACAGGGGCTCCCTGAATTTCCTGTATTTGGAATGAGATTTATTATGCCAACATTGGCTGACAAATATTTATATAAGGGACTCTCTGGGGAAACATATCCTGACAGAGAAGCAGGTGCACAAGAAGGCGTCTATGAGATCAGTGATCTGAGTCTTACACAATATCTTGTTCCGCAGGAATGTGGTATGAGAATGGATACAGAGTGGCTTGAAATTACAAGACATACGGCTCTTGATAACAGCAGGACAGATAGCTCATCACAGACACTGCGCATTGAAAAGAATGATGAAAAATTTGCATTTTCTTGTCTGCCTTATACCGCATCTGAGATTGAAAACGCTCTTCACCATGAAGAACTGCCACCGGCAAGAAGAACTGTTTTATGCATATATGGCGCAGTAAGAGGTGTTGGAGGTATCGACAGCTGGGGAACTGATGTGGAAGAGGATTATCGTATCAGTGCGGAGACTGATAAGGATTATTCTTTTACAATCTGTTAGTCATTCATTAAAAAGATAAGTATCCGGATAAAGCAGGAGCATTTGCTCCTGCTTTTGTCTTTTTATTATGTATTTCTGGCTCTGTATTCAGAAGGAGAACATCCTTTTTGTTTATGGAATAATCGACTGAAGTATAGTGGATTATTGTATCCGACAATGCCTGCAATCTCGTTTATAGAGTAGGATGTCGTTTCAAGCAGCACCTGTGCGTTTGTCATCCTTAGTGCTGTGAGAAATTGTACTGGTGTATTACCGGTATATTTCCGAAAGCTCCTGATAAACCAGCTTATGCTCATACCAATTGATGAAGCATATTCCTCCACATTGATAGCTCTGTTGTAGTTTGTATTGAAATATGTAATTGCTGTATCCATCTGGCTGTCAAGGAATTCATTTCTGATTACATGCTCAGTTGTTATTTTACGGTTAAATATAATCAAAAGGTGTCGTAGCAAAAGCATGAGCATTTCCTCATAATTGTCCTGACATCTTTGAAGCTCTGTAATAATCCTTTTGAAAACCTGTTCATATTCAAGAGACGTTCCAACGTTAAAGACTCTTTTATTGTCTGTAAATCCGTATTTTCTTAAAGTGTTTTTTACGTCGCTTCCGGTAAAGTGAATCCAATATATCTGAGTCTTATCCTTACCATAAAATTCATATTTTTGAAGCTCTTTTGGGCGAAATAACACTATATGTCCGGCTGGAATGATTGTCTCATTTTCAGGATTGTCAAAGTGGAAATGAACAAGACCGGATGATATGTATATAATCTGGTAATCCAGTCTTCCTCTGGGCCTGTATGTAGGCATCTTAGGATGCTGTGACAGGCGATAGGTTCCGCAGCTTCCTACAATCAGAGGGCGGCTTTTATCTTTAAAATCTTTATGTGAATGATTCAAATATCCCGTGTTAATATACATTATACACCTCCATTCGAATTATAGCATTTTATGCATGCTTTGTCTATTTGCATTTATGGACAAAATGTTTAGAGCATGATATTGTGTATTGATTACGTTTCAAATGGAATTGAGTCAAATAGCTGTGAAACTGTAGTGTTTGAAAAGTATCATTTTGTGCATATTACAGCCTATTATGTTTATAGACAAAATTTGCACAAATATATAAAATTAGTATAGCTGTTAAAGATAAAACAAAGTAATTAATTGGAGGTTTTTCATGGAAGAAAAGACGTACTTAAAGTGGTACAACAAAATTGGTTATGGTTCTGGTGATATTGCAGGAAATGTAGTATATGCATTCCTGACATCCTTTGTTATGGTATATCTTACAGATACTATAGGACTTGCATCAGGAATCGTTGGAACATTAATCGCAGCATCTAAATTATTTGATGGTTTTACAGATATTTTCTTTGGTTCACTTATTGATAAAACACATACAAAGCTTGGAAAAGCAAGGCCATGGATGATTTATGGCTATATAGGTTGTGCTTTGACACTTGTAGCAGTTTTTGCAATTCCTACAAGCTGGGGCAGGACTGCTCAGTATGCATGGTTCTTTATAGCATATACATTATTGAATGGTGTATTTTATACAGCAAATAATATTGCATATTCTGCACTTACTTCGCTGGTAACAAAGAACAGCAAAGAGCGTGTACAGATGGGCTCTTACCGTTTTATTTTTGCCTTTTCAACCAGTCTGATAATTCAGTCTATAACAGTTGCATTTGTTGATGTATGCGGTGGAGGTGCTGCTGCATGGAGAGTCGTAGCTATTATTTATGCTTTGATAGGCCTTGTAGTAAATACGATTTCAGGATTGTCGGTTAAGGAGCTTCCGGAAGAGGAGCTTAACTCCGGAATAGAGAACGATGAAGAAAAGAAGTATGGTCTTGTTCAGGCATTTAAGCTACTTGTTAAGAATAAGTACTATATGATGATTTGTGGAACTTATATTTTGCAGCAGTTATACAGTGCTATGATTGGGGCAGGTATTTATTATTGTACATGGGTTCTTAAGAATAAAAATCTGTTTGGTGTATTTGCATGGGCTGTAAATATTCCTCTTATAATAGCACTTATTTTCACACCAACTCTTGTCGGAAAGTGGAAAGGAATGTATAAACTTAATAAACGTGGATATATTCTGGCTACGATAGCAAGAGCACTTGTGATTGTAGCAGGATACATGGGAAGCGTTCCACTGATGATGCTGTTTACTGCAGTTGCAGCATTAGGACAGGGACCTTGGCAGGGAGACATGAATGCAGTAATTGCCGAGTGCTCTGAGTATACTTACCTGACTCAGGGAAAGAGAGTAGATGGAACTATGTATTCATGCACATCACTTGGAATCAAAATTGGTGGTGGAATTGGAACAGCTATTGTAGGATGGCTGCTTGAAATCAGTGGTTATGTAGGTACAAATGCGACTCAGCCGGCATCTGCAATTACTATGCTTCAGGTAATGTATTTATGGTTACCATTTGTATTTGAGATTCTTATTACAATTCTTCTTTCAAAGATGAATGTAGAAGCTGCAAATGAAAAGCTTAGAAGAGAAAAAGGAATTGAATAATTATCGTATAATATGGGAGAGATGATCTGAGTGCATTTAACGTATGAAAACACAAATGAAGAGATTATTGCAGTAAAGCGGAAGCCACGGCACCAGCCACCACATCTGCATAATGCAATGGAAATTGTATGCGTTACGAAAGGAACATTAGAGCTTGGTGTAGGACAGGAGCTGTATCACATGGAAACAGGTGATATAGGAGTAGTATTTCCTGATGTTATACATCATTATCAGGTGTTTTCATCAGAAGTCAATGAGGCGGTTTTTATTAATGCTCCACAAATGATTTTTGGTAGATTTGAAAATGTACTGCGGAATAAGGCTCCACAATATCCTGTTGTAAAAAGTGATGTTATTCCGGATGAAGTGTACAGAGCAGTGGAATCCATAATAGATACCGGGCAGAATGATATATGGGTTGTTCAAGCTTATTTGCAGATTATACTTGCAAGATGTATTCCGATGATGAAATTGGTGGAAAAGAGCAAAATTGGCAGCGATGATATAATATACCGTACCGTATCATATATTTCTGCCAATTTTAATAAGAGTATATCGCTTGATGGAATGGCACATGACCTTGGCGTAAGCAAATTTTCATTATCAAGATTATTTTCAAAGATATTCCATAGCAGTTTTAATCAATATGTGAATGAGGCGCGTCTGGGGTATGCCTGTCAGAGAATTGAAACTACAGACGATACCCTGACAGAAATCTCGATGGACAGTGGTTTTGGAAGTCTTAGAACCTTTAATCGTGTTTTTAAAGAAAAATATAGATTGACACCAAGCGAGTATAGAAATAAATTACAAAAATGATAGAACATTCCATTATTGAGTTTAAGTAATTTCTAATGTAATTTAATGGTGTATGCATTACCTGGTGGGTATGGCATACACCATTTTTATTGAAGTCAAATTATTCATAAATCGTATTATTTCAAGTAAAGTAATTTCAAATTGCGGATTTGCAAGGTCAAGTTGGTAGATGTTATGAATGAAAAAATGTATTATAATAATACATAAATATAGAGGGAGGAGATGCAAGATATGACATTTGCTGAAAAATTACAGAAGTTAAGAAAACAAAATGGATTATCACAGGAACAACTGGCAGAAAAACTGAATGTATCCAGACAGGCTGTTTCTAAATGGGAGATGGGAACAATTCCTGATATGGAGAATATGGTTAAGCTAGGAAGATACTTTGATTGCTCATTGGATTATCTTATGAATGAAGAGATGGAGAACAATACAAAAAGCCATCAAAGTCATAAAATAGAGAATAAAAATTTAGCTTGGAAATGTGTTGCGACAGGGCTCATTATTACAGGGTTAATACTTTCTTTGCTGATGCCATTGTTTGCAAAAATGTATCAGGGATTTGAATTTTCGAATTTTCATCAGTGTTTTACTGATTCGTGGAGATATATTTTTAAATTCCCATTACTGGGGATTTTGTTGATAGCATTGTTATGTTTGTTTACAGGAATAGTATTATTTTTAATGAAGAGATATAAGGGCACATCGTAAGATGGAAGCACCAGAGACGCAGGGGAAACGAACAGTATTTATGATACTGGTTTCCTCGTGCGTCTTTTTGTGTGCAGAAAGTCAGAAAATGGAGGCTATTTCAGGGCAATATGC
>UMDI01011854.1_pt1 | contig 22838 bp, 19 predicted proteins | sample 1964451 | NCBI WGS metagenome assembly UMDI01 (sample SAMEA4835990, study PRJEB28245) | human gut metagenome | biome: gut microbiome; material: fecal sample | place: Denmark | collected 2008 | reverse complement strand
AAAAAAACTCTTATTTCGATTCTGACGGCGATTCTATATGTTTCATGAGACACGCATCGAAAACAGGGTTTTCCGTGATTCTGACTAAAACAGCCGTCCACAGAGCCTATTATTCTGCGCTCTGTGAACGGCATCGATTTTCACGGTTTCCAGTATTCATGAATTCAATGAAAAAATCATACTGATTATGTTAACAATGCAATCAGAATTATCCGCTTGTTGCAGTATCGCTTTCAGGTGAACCACTGTGAAATTTGAATAATGCCACATGTTATTCAAATTAATCCATATGAATTATAAGTCCGCTTTCAGGTGAACCGGTTATTGAATGTTTGCAAATGCGTTCAAGACATGCGCTAATCATTAAGCAATGGAACCGCATCTGATGATGATTATTGTATTCAATGCTTGCAACAAAAAATATCAACATTTTTCAATAGTATAAGGTTAATGTCTGCAATATAACCATATTATCATGGATTATCATTATATAATCATACTGTTCAAAAACTCATTCTGACCTGGTTCACCTGAAAGCAAGCAGGGAGTACCCCTGTGAGTTTCAGGGTGAGCATACGGTGGCGCGAGCATCAGGGCACGGTTATGTGTCGGCACAGTTCGCACGATTAGAGATGCTGGTGTTCACATGCATACAGCAGGATACGGGAGTGATTACAGGCTTACAGACATTCACATGAGCGACATGTAACGGCGGCGGTGCCATTTTGAAGACAGCATGATAGAGGCTCATTTATAATAATCGGATTATGCGAACCAATACGGAAACCATAATCATTCAAATTATTCCATACTGGTTCACCTGAAAAACGAAAACGGGAATGAACACAATGAGAACATGCCGTGTTCATGCCCGTTATAAAGGAGTATTATTCACATGAATCGTTTGCTTAATGGCGCATCATGCAGTTTCAAACCGGGATCAATATCAACCTTGGTGAAATCATCCGCGATGACAAACCCGGATGGCAGTTTCCGTTCATCATGCAGATTGCTCATGTAACGGACTTCCCCTGTATACGTGTTCACAATGCGTCCAGTTTCCCGCGTGGCATAACCATCACGATACGCATATTCCACTGGTTCCGATGGTTTGCCCCAATCCGACGCAACTGCTCCCAGCATGAAAACGAGAACAATCGCACCGCATATTCCCAGTATGAAATTACCTATATGAGTCAGGTTAATCCATCCGGTGATGAAAATCGCGATAGTCAATGGAACAAGAAGCCATTTCAGCATGCGTGCCGCTGTTCTTCTTGATTCCACCTTGATTTTTTTGCTGTTCGCACGTTTATATAATGTTGCTAATGAGACTATGCTGGCAATGAGAATGAAAAACGCAGGTTTATTCGTTAACGACCATTCGTTTTTGAATGCCTCAGCGAACACATCAATCGGCGTCCAGTTTTCCTTCAACATTAATGGCGGGATAATGAATGCAATCATGCGAAAGGATTCCCTTCATCCAATACCGTCTGAACGACATATTTCACTGCCGTCAATGGAACCAGAAGTTTCCTGCCATCCAACAGGATGACATCATACGCATTATCACCATGAGGTTTGAAATCACCGCTCAGATTAGTTCCGTCAAATAATAGGATGCGAGGCATGCTGAACGGTTCAATGACACGGATGCTTGCAGTGAACACAGTGGGATCAGGAACGAACGTACCGCCGAGATGCTGCATGAACGGAATGCCATGAGGTTTCGTGTTCAACCCCGGTTGGCGTTTATCGTCAGTGCCATCCGCTGGTGCATCCGCCGCTGTCTGCAATAGCAGGTTCTTCCTGTTATCAGTGAATACAATGCCTTCCATGTGCTGGCCGGTGAATGAGTCAAATGACGCCCATTTGCCATCCAACGCACCCGGATTCGCTTTCAATGCTGTTTTCCAATCAATCAAATCAACCATTATGATTTATCCTTCCTGCAAAATCACCATAATGTGAATATCCCGTGAAATCATTATAATCATTATTAATTATACTATTCCTGTTAAGAACCATATGCTATGATTATAATTATTATTATTATAATTTTGGAAGAAAGTTTAATTAACATGAACATAATTGTTTTCATAATTGGTTTCATCATTGGAATCATGTTAACACTGGTCGCATATCATAAGCATCCAGTGAGAATAATCAGGGAAACGCATCATTAAAACGTTCACTGTTTTCAAACATCGCCATGCCGGACATAGGTTCTAATGACCGGTGAATCAGCGAACGGTGAAATACCGGATTTCATTATTTATCATGGAGACCTCATGTCTTGTGCATGAGGAGGAATGTTGACAAACCAGTTGACATATGATAGCATTGATAGTATGAGTAATGAGCTGTCAATTAGAGTGCGCGTGAAACCAGACGCTCAGGATGAGCGCGTGCTTAACCAGTTAATTGACTCATACCTTAGTGCGTGTAATCATGTGAGTGAGATTGCGTGCAGTAAGCAAGTGATTAATAATCGTGATTTGCATGACTTAACTTATACAGTGATTCGTGTGAAGTATAACCTCATGAGTCAGTTAGCTTGTAGTGTAATCCGGCAAGTTAGTGGTAATTATAAGACAATCATAGCGAATAATAAGAATTATGATTATGATAAGCGTAGTGTTTACACAAGTAGAACTATTGAACTGACTCATAATCGTGATTGGTATTATAATCCACGCACACAAAACGCAAAAATAAGCACACCAAATGGCGCTGTAATACTGCATGATATCATCATGCCTAATTACCTGCGTGAGTATGATTATAAGTTTGGTGGCGCGAAATTACAACATAAGCGTAATGGGTGGTTCCTGATTATCACTATTAAACTCACTGATGAACCTTATGTTCGCAGCATGCCATCGAATGTGATTGGTGTGGATGCTGGACTCAGGTTTATCATCACCACGTTTGATGGTTACAGGACTGATTTCATCAGTGGGAGGGAGGTGATGGATAAACGCAGGAAGTATAGTGAGAAGCGAGCAGAATTACAGTCGAAGGGAACATCGGCTGCGCGTCATCGCTTGCTAATGCTCGGTGATCGAGAGAACCGTTGGATGACTGATGTTAATCATCAGATCAGTAAGGCACTCATTAACCGTGCTAAGCAAGAGAATGCGTGCATCATACTGGAGAACCTGATTGGGATTCAGTCAACTCTTGTTAAATCACGTAAGAATGATAGGTATTATCGTGTATCATGGGCTTACGCGCAATTACGCGATATGATACTGTATAAGGCTCGCCTCGCTGGTGTTATCGTGTATCTTGTTAATCCACGATTCACGTCGCAGGTGTGTCCAGCGTGTGGTTATCGTGATAAATCCGCTCGTAATCATAAGCTACACTTGTTTAAGTGCTCACATTGTGGTTACAGTTCGAATGATGATAGGATTGGCGCGATGAATATCAGGGCACGCGGGATTGAGGACAGACTCATCCCAGAGTTTGATAATTGAAAATATATAGTATATTATAGCGGTTATGAGCAATGCTTATGATAATCACTGATATGTTAAGGGTGATGAACGCTGCGGTGTTGTCAATCACCGCCCGTCCACCAGCAATTCTGGTATGATGATATGACGGTCTGGCATGCGGATAACTTACACGCCAGTCAGGAATTAACTTGTTAGTTCCTGATGCCCGTTCCACGGACTCGGAGCACATAGGGTATCCAGTCACAAACCATGACTCTTGTAATCATGGTAATTGATCAGTATGACATTCTGGAACCGGATTATCAACCAAAACCGCACAGGAACAAGCATATTTGAACATTATGCATGATGTGAAAACCACTGACAAGGATGCGGATGCTGGCAAGTGAACTCATGCGAACACGGATGGAAATACACATGCATGCGGAACGCCGGTTACCAGCCGGAAATATAAGCAATGGAAGCAGCAGTATGTCCAGTCAACCCGTGAAATGATACATGAAATGGATGCGAGATATGATTTCACATTGGAGGATTGCAATACGTATATTGGATTGTCCATCACAGGTTGTCGCGGCGTATGCCCCTTGACCGTTCCGCGTGAACAACACATGAAAATAATAAGACATTGGAAGCAGTATGTGTTCAATGCCCCTCCCCCAATGCCTTATGTTCAGGCGTGGTTCAAGATGCGTTCGGCGGTTTCATGAGCATGTTCACGGATCGCGCGCATCGCGGCATCATGATTCCTGATTCCATTGCGTCCAATGACAGGGTTCGGCGTTTCAAACCATTCCCACATTTCATGCAACCATTCAACGGCAGGCGCGAATGACGAGCTGGATTCATGCCACCAGCATCCGAATGAACGGATTTCAATGGTGTTCTCATGCTCATCATTCACCAGACAATGCTTACCGGCATGTGATGGAATCGGCATACAATAATAATTCCGTTCGCAATCAGCATGACGCATGTTGAACGCATTGCATTCATCCGCATTCAATGCAAGCAATGCTTCCATCCACGCATCCGCATTCTGGCGCGGCGTGCGCTGAACATGAATATGACCGCCAGCGTCATTCGGATTCCCATTAACATCCAGTCTCACTGAATCAATGAGTCCGGTGAGTTCATTGATGGCATTCTCATCATATGTGAACGGCTGGGATTGGTATTCAATCGCGCCGATGTCACCGAGTGAACCATCATGTTCCCATCCGGCTATGAGTTCACTGTTAGCAAAACTCCAGTGATCATGCACACCAGGAACCTCAATTTCCACTCCGATTGAAAAACCATCCGGTGCGGCGATATATTCCGGTTTCACTGTTTCAATGTATTCGCAATCATGTTCATTATTACAATAACGGCACAGGAACGTATCGCAGATTTCACATTTTTCAATGCAGCGTTCACATACAAGCGCGCCGCATTCACTGCATTCAATGAGTTCATTCAGACAATGAGACCGTTCACAGGACACGCACTGCAGGCAATGCCGTTCAATGCAATCCGAGCAATACTGTTTATTGCACATGGGTTCCTTGCATTCAGTGAGTTCATAATCATTGAATGATTCACCGCACCAGTCGCATTCAATGAGTTCATTGTCATCCGTCCACATGATAGCGGTTTCCTTCCCGTGTTTTTCAACTGTGTTCATGATAACATATGCGAGCATGTTTTTCAAATCATGACACGCCGATTCTGACTGAAAATATAATAAATCATTATTACGATTATTTTATCATTTAATAATCATTTATGCGCGCGTTGTTATCATGAATCAGTTCGCGTTAACCATCAAAACATTAATTAATAATAACCATAATTGTGAACACATGCTATCATTGCAATCATGACTGATAATAGTGAGAATGATGAAACCAGCGCTGAAACCATCAGCATGAGTACAATCAATAGAATGGCTCATGAGAATTATCCGGAACTGGATGAACTATTGCAATCAATCCTGATAACAATGTTCACATTGGATGAACATCACCTGTGGAAAGCACGATGCCTATGGGAATCATGGCATGATGGCGGGAACATGAACACTGATGGCATCATTGAACTCATGAACGCACACGCGAACACGCATGACATGATAGCATTGGATGATAAAACAATATTGGAATCCTTGAAACAACATGGTGTCACACCGGATTATGATGCGACTCTTGCCATCCGCCGCAAGCTCATGAACGCACAATGGAAACATGATGAATGCATTTCAATGATTAAACTAATTGCAATCGCTCATAATGAGAATGTTTTCACTGTCATCTGCAACAGTGGATGCATGCGGGCAATGAGCATTAATGATTGCATGAGACTGCTCATGATTAACGATCCGTATTCTGATGAATCCATTGCATTCATCCGCAAACATGGTTTCCTTGACACTGTGAAACCGGAAACCGAACGGCATGTCCGTGGAATCATTGGCTCCAATGCGTTCAAACAAGCACAGGATTATTACGCGGAATGGATAATCAAAAATGATATGGACATGGAAACAGTGAAAGCACACGGGGAGGATTGGATACGCACAATAACCAGCATGATGGCAACCATGCTCATCACTGATAATCATGATGAAATCAACTGGTTCCTATCATGCGCGCATAATGAGAACAATGAAAACATAAGTCAGCAAATCATGAAAGCGCAGGACTTGTTGGAAAAGCATGATTGGAGTCCAGCATGCAATAGCATGATCGAATTCGTAATGTCCATGATTAATGATATGATAGAGTATGATAACAATAATAAGGAATGATGCGTGATGCTTGACCTGATACTTGCGACGCTGATAATCGGTTTCGTGCTCCGTTTCGTTTTCAGCGCAATCAAATTCATCCTGAAACTATTGATTATATTCATTGGAATCGCCGCGCTCATCCTACTGTTCGCATGATATTGTTAATGTGTTCATCATAATGTGAACAAAATACATATTCATATCTGATGATAAACTCCAATAATAGGCTCCCTGTTAGATTAACAAGCAGGGAGTCTATTATTATCATGCCGTTCATATGGCAAGCGATGCCAGAAATAATATATTTGAATGCGGTTCACCTGGAAGCGGTGTATGTCTTTAAAACATTATTTTGCTCTGCGTCATCATAAAAAGAACGGCGGATAATAATGCGATTTGTTCCAACGTGGGTTCTATGGACATCAAACATCATAGACTACGATAATGCCGTGGGTTATCATGAAAGCGAAGCATTATGAACATCACATAATGAATTGTCTCATAATACATGATTTCATTACCGGCATGTAAGACCATGAAAACACAGCATAATCATAATGCGACATGATTAGAAACGCATGAACATATCATTTTAGTATTCATTATCAAATGATAATCATACTGTTTGAAAACTCATTCTGACCTGGTTCACCTGAAAGCAAGCAGGGAGTACCCGTGTGAGTTTTAGTAACCAGCACGCCTGCCGCCTTACCGTCCCCTGCTTTCCGTCATGACGTGACTGCGCGCTGTCCGAGCGAACCAAGACTCACGCTTGCTCGCAGTGTGACCATGCCGAGAACAATTGATGGAGGTTTAATGGTTGTGTCCGGTGTCGGACGGCGGCGATTATATTTTTTGAAATACACATGTCAACAATGTCCGCGTTGTTCAATTCCATGATAATGCGAATATTGCGTTCTGGCGGCGTTTTCATAATGGTTGTGAGTCTCAGTTCATGTTTATCCTGACAGCGCGTTAGAATGTCGTTTAAACGTGTTCCAGAGCATGATGCTGATTCATGTTGTATTCAATGTTCACATTCAAATACTGCTAATCATACTGCATCCTATTGTCCGGCATTTGGATATAAGCCGATGTCATGATTCAACGTGAATACAATGTGTTCATTAAAGAGAGGTTGTTTAAAGTGAGAACGGTCATTAAAAGAGAAGGAAGGAACGCCTGCGCAGTGAGAAAGGAAAGAACCTGCGCAGGCGTCCCAGTCAATAATATCACACTGACGGGAACGCGACATACCTGTTGAATCCCCATTATGTTTTGTTCACATGAATGCAATGAACGAATGAATACTGATAATTGATGCAACCGTGTTAAGCGGGACTGATGTCAAATCCGTCAGCATGATCAATGGATGAATAGTCCTTTTCCATCTGGTTTCAATCCGGTGATATCATTGGTTAAAGAAACAATCATAGTCAACATGGGATGAAAGGAAACTGGCATCATGCTTACAAGGATAGGCGGGTTCATCGCCGGTATTATAACCGAACTCAGGAAAACAGTCACACCAACCGTTAAAGAATGGCTGGGTTGGAGTATTGCCGTTCTTGTGTTCGTCCTGTGTCTCATGCTTGCCATGACCGGTTTGGATGGGGTGCTCGGTGAACTCACTTTAAGAATATTCGGAAACTGAACTTATTGGAAACCAGCATAATATTATAAAGGATAATCCTCATGAATACATTGCTCATCATAATGAAAATCATAATTGGAATTCTAAGCCTGTTCCTGACTCTGCTCATCCTGTTGCATAAAGGCAAGGGCGGGGGGCTGTCCGACATGTTCGGCGGTGGACTCATGCGGAACGCCGGAACAAGCGGCGTCGCGGAAAAGAACCTGAACCGATGGACTGTGATAATAGCGATAATCTGGTTCGTGCTCATTATCACGGTCGGACTCATGCAATGATAGCATTAGATGCATTGCATTAAGCAGAAAGGAATTTAATAACATGCGAACGATAATGAACGCATTCAGGACACCGGACATACGGAACCGGATACTGTTCACAATTGGACTCATTCTCATTTACCGTATAGGTTCATTCATTCCGGCACCCGGTGTTGATTACAGTGTAATCAATGAATGCATGACGAAAATCAGCGGTTCCGAGGATTTCATCGGACTCGTTAACCTGTTCTCAGGCGGCGCGATGCTGCAACTGTCAGTGTTCGCTCTCGGTGTCATGCCTTATATTAACGCCAGCATCATCGTCCAATTGCTGAAAATTCTCATTCCGCATTTTGAGGAACTCCACAGGGAAGGACAATCCGGTGAAACCAAACTGAACCAGTACACTCGTTATCTTGCGATTGGACTCGCCGTCATTCAATCAGCCGGTATTGTCCTCACTGCACGCAGCGGTTCATTGTTCGCCGGAAAATGCGGTCAGGTCATACCGGATGGCAGCGTGTTCAATCTTATTATAATGACGCTTGTTCTCATTGGAGGCAGTGGTTTCATCATGTGGATGGCGGAACTCATCACGGATAAGGGAATCGGTCAGGGAATGAGCATTCTCATTTTCATGAGCATCTGCTCCGGTTTCCTGCCGCGACTCTGGGACATCGGTTATGGTTCGAATGGTTCGGATGGCGACTGGTTGAAATTCGGCATTGTCATCAGCGTCCTCATTATCGTTCTCATGTTCATTGTTTTCGTGGAACTTTGCCAGCGTCGCATTCCAATCCAATACACGAAACGCATTCTGGATGACAGTGCGTCCCGTGAAAGCATGAGTTACATTCCATTGAAAATCAACATGAGCAGTGTCATGCCGCCGATTTTCGCAATGAGCATTCTCGCAATTCCATCCATGCTGGTTTTCATCAGTCCTGATTCCAATTGGGCGCAATGGATTCAATCAAACCTGTCGAACAGCACTTCCATCTGGTATATCGTATTGTATTCGTCCATGATTATCGGGTTCACGTTCTTCTATTCGTCGATCGCGTTGGATACGCATGAAACGGCTGAGCAATTGAATGAATCCAGTGCGTTCATTCCGGGTGTGCCAGCCGGTCATAAGACAGCGGCGTATCTTGGTTATGTCATGAATAAGCTGAATACGGTCGGCAGCGTTTACCTGCTTGCAGTCGCGTTGATTCCGACTGTTCTCATCATGACATTGCAATTGAACGAACGACTGCCATTCGGCGGAACCACCATCCTTATTATCGCCGGTGTCGGTCTGGATACTTTACGTCAGGTTAAAGCGAACACCGCACAATGGCATTATACGGGTTTCCTGCCTCATGCGGAGAAAGCGAATCATGTTGATTTCACTGCAATGCTGGAAGCGGACAGGAAGCATGCGGCATGACGGCTCAATGCTATCATTGATAGCGGGATTGAACGCATGAAAACATACGCATGATGAAAGTTTGAAAGGATTATGTATAATGGATTTAATGGACAAGGCACTGCGAATCGGTGAAGGCAAACGGTTACGTGATTTGCAAGCGAAAGCGAATCAAGTGATTGCATTGGATGCCGATTACGCTGCGCTTACTGACGCTGAACTGAAAGAGAAAACGGAAGTGTTCAAACGTCAACTGGATGCAGGTGACAGCATTGATTCCATTCTGATTCCGGCTTTCGCCGCCATCAGGGAAGCGGCATGGCGTATATTGAACATGAAACCATTCCCGGTTCAGATAATGGGTGGAATCGCCTTGCATCAGGGTTGCATTTCGGAAATGGCAACAGGGGAAGGTAAAACGCTTGTTACCATCATGCCAGCTTATTTGAACGCTCTCACCGGCAAAGGCGTTCATGTCATCACCGTGAATGATTATCTTGCGAAATACGCGGCGGATCAAATGGGGCGCGTATTTCGGTTCATGGGATTGTCAACTGGTTGTATTCTCACTGAACAATCTCCTGTGGAACGTAAACGCCAGTATGATTGTGATATCACTTATGGCACGAATAATGAATTTGGTTTTGATTATCTGCGTGATAACATGACTGAAAGCATTGACGGCATTGTCCAACGCGGGCATAATTACGCGATAGTGGATGAGGTTGATTCCATTCTCATTGATGAGGCTCGCACACCATTGATTATTTCCGGCCCGGCTGAGAATGATGACAGCAAATGGTTCAAACCAATGGCTGCGTTCGTGCGAACATTGAAACGTGATGATGATTACACTGTTGATGAGAAGAAGAAAACCGTGTGCATGCTGGATTCCGGTGTCCGGAAACTTAATGAGTATATCGGAGTGGATAATGCTTATGAGAACGGGAACGCTGAACTCATCGGATGCATGATGAATGCATTGAAAGCGAAGGAATTATTCCAACGGGACAGGGATTATGTTGTTAAAAAAGGCGAGGTTCTGATAGTGGATGAACACACTGGACGCATTCTGCCGGGTCGCCGGTATAATGATGGGTTGCATCAGGCTATCGAAGCTAAGGAAAAAGTGGAAATCCAACCTGAAAATCAGACTTACGCGACGGTAACCTTGCAGAATTATTTCCGTTTGTATGATAAACTCGCTGGCATGACCGGCACGGCGGAAACGGAAGCGGCGGAATTCATGAACACTTATAAACTGCCGGTGATTCCGATTCCATCGAATAAACCATGTGTCCGTGTGGATCATGATGACATGATTTACCTGCATAAGAATGATAAGCTGAAAGCGATAATCGCGGATGTCGCTGAACATCATAAAACCGGCCAACCCATTCTAATTGGAACCGCAAGCGTGGAATCAAGCGAGGAAATCAGCGCGTTGTTGGATGTCGCAGGCATTGAACACACTGTACTCAATGCCAAGAACAATAAACAGGAAGCTGGCATTGTCGCAATGGCCGGTTGCAAGGGAGCGGTGACAGTCGCGACGAACATGGCTGGACGCGGAACTGACATCATGCTCGGCGGGAATGTTGAATACATGACTGATGAAACCCTGCGTGAACAGGGTTTGACACCATCCGGTACACCAGCTGCGTATGATGCGGCGTTCCCGGATGCATTGAAAACAATGAAGGCAAAAGTGAAGGCGGCGCATGATGAAATCATTGAACTCGGTGGATTGTATGTGATTGGTTCTGAACGCCATGAGGCTCGCCGTATTGATAATCAGTTGCGTGGGCGTGCGGGACGGCAGGGAGATCCGGGTGAAAGCCGTTTCTACGTGTCATTGGAGGACGATCTTATGAGATTGTTCAACACTCGAACCGTGGCGGCTGTCATGAACACAATGATTCCAACAGGCGATGCGCTCACGTCAAAACGCATCACGAAAGGCGTGCGGACAGCGCAGAAGAACCGTGAGAACATGAATTATGAGCAGCGTAAGGACACGTTGAAATATGATGATGTGTTAAATAAGCAACGAAGGATAGTGTATGCGGAACGTAATCTCATATTGCATGATGCTGATGTGAACGCTGATTTCAATGATTGCGTTCATGATGTCATTCATCGGATTATCATGAATCATGCTCATGAACAATCAGCTGACAGCATGAAACAAGGCAAATTGAAACCATTGGATGCATGGGATTACATTGGAATCATCCATGATGCAGGTGATGTTATTCCCGATGTGAAACTCACCGTGGATTCATTGAAAGCGATGATTCATGATGTTAAACCTCGTAATGCCGTGAACATGATGACTGATTGCATTACATCGCTCGCATTGGACGCATTGGAATCGTATCATGAGAAAACAGGCGATGACAGGTTTGATAGTATGATACGTTCAGCGTTCATGGAAGCGGTTGATGGGAAATGGCGTGAACATTTGTATGAAATGGATTATTTGAAAATCAGCGTCGGTTTGCGTGGTTATGCTCAACGTGAACCTGTCGTGGAATATCAGAATGATGGTTATCGTTCATTCAATAATATGAAAACAAGAATCCAGCATGATGTCGTGAAACGTGTATTCAATGAGAGCATGAACGCATAATACCGGCATTAATATGGATATTATGATTATTAACACGAAAGGTTCAAATAAGCATGACTGGGACAAGGGATTATTCGGATGGTGAGATAATCTGGAAGCAACGTAAACGGAACTGGTGCCGGACGAAATTCTCATTCACCGTGTACACTCTCACGGATAGTGAATTGATAATTGAACAGGGAATCATCCGTCAGAAAATAGATAGTATTCCATTGTATCGCATTCTGGATGTTACCGTGGAACGCACATTATTGCAGCGCATATTCGGACTGTCAACTGTCGTTGTGAACGCTTATGATGTTTCAACTGGCGGTGTTGCACAATTAGTGAATGTGATTGATGGCATGAATGTTCGCAGGCTGCTCATGAGAGTGGTTTCAGGAGCAAGAAGCGGTGCCGGTGTGCGTCCACGTGAATACATGGATGCTGACAGCATGATGGCGATGAATGCAGATGATGGTGGAATGAGCTGGTGAAAATACGGTTGATTTGAGATTGATTTGAAAAAACAGAACTGAATGATAATACATTGGATGCATTATTGCCATCAGATAAGTGCGCCGGTTTACAATCAGCGTTCTTTCATGGGAAACTCATGACCGTTAATGATGACATCGGTGAAAGCGATTGGCATGAATTGATAAGATAACATTATAAACAATAATAAAACAGGGAACGCAAGCATCAATGGCTATTTTGTTCGCGTTCCCTTATATTTTTGTTCACATGCATTCATTGAACTGGTTATTCAACGGTTGTGTCATGTTTAATGAGCATGCCGGTGAATTCATCCTCCGGAATATCATCAATACTGTTGATATCAGGATACTTGCCGTCAATGTCATCAATGAGTTCATCAATATTCCAATCACCGCTATCCTGCCCGCAAGCCATGAAATAATCAACGATTTCATCATACATTTTGCGTGTATCCATTTTAACAAGTTTCCTTTCAAAACAATAATCGTGTTTGATTATGCTCATATGATATAATGATACCATATGATTGTCAACATTTGATTATCCGGAGTGCCCTTTTCCATTATCCATTGATATCATTGTTAGCACATGTTTTCATGTTGACAAATTAAAGGAGAAATAATAATGGATAATGTTATCGTGTATCTTGACTTCCTCACCCGACTTTAGTCGTGGTGAGGAAGTCAAATATGATATAATTGCAGTATGATTACAAATAGCGTTAACAATACTGTATCACGGCATTATAGTTCCATTGAATGCATGTATGTTCTTGAAGTTTCGGATAGAAAAGAACTGAAAATAGGAATGGCTAAACTCACTGATAAGGATCTTGCCGGAACCGGTTGGAATATTAATAAAATAATAGAATCCTGCAAAAGCAATCCATTTGACAATGCCAGCATTATCCAAGCACCGAACTTATTGCTTAAAAATTATCAAACGAACAAAATGCAATCAATGAACGCATTTGAATACGCGACATTGAAACGCTATTATAAAGGCAGTGATTTAACAACATTGCAATTAGGTGATGTGTTCACAGTAGTTCACACGGATATGCTCATTGATGTCAATGGCAATCCATTGAAGGATCATGATGTGCATAATGTTCTCATGAATTCAGGTTATCATAAAATCAATACAATCAAGAAGAACGAAACCGGTGAATTCATGGATGCGCCATTACCTGTCATTAAACTTGCTGTCCGAGCGGCGAAACGCGGTGATACCGTGATTTCAAAAGCAAGTGAATTCGCCGCATTGAATCACATGAATTCATACAAGGATAAACGAAAACTCCGTGAAAACCAGCTTATAATCCATGACAGATGCGTTAAATGGTTCCATAATAATGTATCCAATGGATTCAAAACGAATGAACCCGGTTATCTTATTGGTGCCGTTCCGAGGTATGGTAAGACATTCACATCCATGAACATTGCGAAAACCCTCAATTGGAAGAAAATCCTCATTATCACTCATCGTCCGAATGTCATTGACAGCTGGCACAAGGACAGCGATCTTGTCATGGATAACACCGAGCATCATAAGCATGAGTTCATTTCAGAGAAAACCGGTAACTGGAATAAGCATAATGATTACAATGAATTCACTGCGTTCATCAGTATGCAGGATGCCCGTGAAACATTCGCGATGAATGATGACGGTTCATTGAAAACAGACGAGAAAGATAATCCTGTTATTGATAAGCAGAAGAACGCATGGTTATTCGATGGTTCAACTCGGTTTGATGGTGTGCTTATTGATGAAGGACATGAAGGAACACGGACTGAACTCGCGGATAATGTTCTCAATGCAATCAGGAAATCATCTCCTGATTCAGCGTTCATATGGCTTACTGGAACTCCATTACGAGTCGCCGGTATGTTCGATGATGAATCCAGTTCATATTATGATTATTATGATGAACGCATGGATGCAATGAAATGGGATGAGAAAGTCAAGTCCGGTGAAGCGAAATTCAATCCATACGCGGAACTGCCTGAAATGGTATTCATGCATTACAGCATGAGCGAGAATAAGAATGGTAACACTCCGATGAATGAACTGTTGGCAGCGCATGCAGTAAACAATAGCAAATATGCGTTTGACAATCCACAAGCAGTGAAATCATTGTTCCATCGTTTGAATGATTCCAGCTCGGATACAATGTTCCCGTATTCCGGTAATAATCGTGATGATTTCAGATACACTATGATTACAGTGCCATCAGTGGCATCAGCGAAAGCATTGGAATCATTATTGAAAACAATGGATGGTTATGATAATTATGATATATTGAACATTTCCGGGAATGATAACAAGGAATTCAATTCATCATCAGTTGAAGCCAATGTGAATAAGCATATTAATGATTGCAAACATGATGACCATCATTATGATGGAGTCATTATCATCACTGTTGATAAAGCCACAGTCGGAACGACAATTCCCGGAATCAACGCTGTGATTGACATGACAGATTCAACTGATGCGAATGTATGCTGGCAACGATATTGCAGGGCGAAAACGCCATGTCATTATGACAAACATGGTTGGATTATCAATGATGATAATGAATCCAATGAATCCCATGCGAAAACACAATGCTTCATATTCGACATGAATCCAAACCGTCAGTATGTCGTGTTGAATGGTATTGTGAATCACCATAATAATCACTGTGATGATGACAATGAACACAATGAGAATAAACAGAATATTGATGATACGATGGCGGATGCGTTCACTGTGTATGGTTCCGATGGCGATTGCATGAAACGCATCGAATCGAATGATTTGGTTAAGTCAATCAGGAACGCATTGAATGAGAACACAATGCGTTCAATACTGGGAGCGAATGGAATCAGCACTGCGTTCATCAACGCAGTTAACATGAACACGCTGTTGACGGCACCAACTAATGATGCTTACAGGGAACTCATGACAGCATTCATGAATGTGAATGAACGCAAGAACCGTAATGTAAGCACGCGAACAGCAAATAAACATAGGAACACTGGTAAAACAACGAAACAACAGACTAATAAAACAGCGAATAAGACAGTATCAGGAGGCGATACTGGCTCATCAACCAGTGTTATGAGCACGGATGATTTCAACAAGGCAATGCTGAACATACTACGAATGATTCCACTCATAATGCTGGCTTCAATGAGCACATGCAATGCATTCAAGGACAACGAACCGACTCATGCGGACATATGGAATGGCTGTGATAAGAAGATTCGCATTGCAGTCATGAATGATTACAATGTGAACACTGCTTATGATAAGTATATGCAGCAGGCAATCATCAAATACACGGATAATAGCATTGTGGACTCATGGTTGCAGACATTATGGGAATCATTCAAACGCGCATTGGATTATAATGCCGTCAGTGTAATGGAATTCTATCATACTATTAATAATGCGTTGGATAGATTCATTGGTTCAGGCACACAGGTGTTCACGCCGTTGAATACTGCTTTCAATCATTTGAGACGAACCATTGGAGTCGTTGACATTAATAATCTGACAAGTGAATTCACTGGCAACATCATTAAACCAGCTGGTATTATCAGTATTAATGATTCCAATGAGGACAATGATGCCAGCGTGAATGATAATTCTGATAGGGAATCCAATGAATCCAGTGCAAACATTGACTGGGTGCATGATTCCATACTGGAAATCGGCGCGAAGGACTCTCGTTATGCAATGCTGGCAATCATTACGCGCATCATTGCATTGTTCAATGATGATAAGATCAATGGCATCATTGAATGCGATGATTTCAATGAATTGCCGAATGAGCAGCAATGGTGTTATTGGCATCGTGCCGTCGCAGGTGAAACCATCGGTAAGCATTGCGAACAATCCGATTCCATCAATGATGATAGGACGCATCATGGCGTGTATGTTCTCGCGGCGAACACATCCAGTGCGTTCATTGCCAGAACCATCTTGAACGGCGCGAGAATCATGGATGCGAATGAACTGGATGAGCATGTCTCGTATGTTAATATTCCATCCATTATGAAAATCATGTTGAAATGCGATGAAACTGGCATTCGTAAACTATTGCCATATGCGTTCACTGACTTCAAGGATATTCATAATAAACTTGATATAATGGCGAAATCGTGGGATTCGACATTACGGAATGTTGTGAAGGATAATAATGGGCAGCAGTTGATATCATATACAATGAATGATGGTTTCATCATTCATGATTACACGCGAATAGATAAGAACGGGAATGTGATTATGGATAAGAAAACTGGTAAACCGAAAATCGCGAAAGCATCGGATAAAGCAGTCAAGCAATCCATTCATGATTACATTGCATCCATTCCGGTTTCTGATGATGCGTCATTGTTCGATGTCGCGGTTGGCAATCCACCGTATAACACGAAAGAACATAATAAGACAGAGAACCTGTATCAGTTCTTCTATCTTGCCTCGCGTGAGATTGCACACATTGTAGACATGGTTTTCATGGTAGGATGGAGAACATCATCCGGAAAGGCATCAGGATCAGGCGGGCATGATATCATGCGTGCTGATACCGGCATCATCATGGTTGATGATTATCCATCGAATGAAATGTTCCCGGGAGCTGGATTACCAGATAAGGTGAATATTGTCGTTCGTGATGATTCATATGATAATAATGGTTTGATTCCATTCTATGATAATGGTGTATTCATTGATTCTAAGGATATTTCATCTGAATTATCCTATATGGATGATGCGGATAAGCAGATTATTAAGAAGGTGGATTCCATTACTGGATTCCGCCCTGTTAGCGACAGGATAACAGGGTGGAATCCATTCGGAATAAATGCTTACCTTACAACAGATCCGTCTAGACCAGCTTATGATAAAATTAAAAAATCCGGGCATGGCAAGACAATATGGATGAAGAACAAATCTGATAATGACTGTGGGTTCTGGATCATACCTGATGGATTGATAGATTATGATGTATCCAAGAAAAAGAATGTTCCGGCATTTGTAGACAAAATGTCCATATATGATAAATACAAGGTGATTGCTCCTAAGTCAGGTCCTTATAGGATATCCAGAGATTTAGGTATATTATACCCGAATGAGGGATGTTCATCATCATTTATATGCGCTATATTCAATAATAAGAAAGAATGCGATAATTTTATATCATATGGAAAAACAAATTTATTCATGTATATATTGAATGCCACTGCATTCAATCAGGATACCTATAAGACCGTATATCGTTTCATTCCAGACTTATCCGAGACTGTGAATCCTCGGACTGGTAAGACAGGTTATGATTCGGATTGGACGGATGATGATCTGAAAACAGTGTTCGCGGGTATACTCACGGATGATGACTGGATTTACATTAAATCACATGTCCCGGATTGCCCACCAGCGCGTAATATTATGAAACCCGCTGGACGCTGAACAAGGCAGCATTATCATCAAATATTGGACGCCATGAACATAATGTAATCAACCCCTTGTTCATGGCGTCCGCATGTGTTCAATGGAATCATTCTGGAATCATTGTAATCAACAAACATATCGAAAACCATGCTTTCCATTAATCCGATGAGAATACTCTCAGTTTCAGAGCACGCAATAATCAGTCCTGTGGACGGCATCGATTTACAGGGCTTCTCGCACATCATGAATGCAATCATTAATGATTGGAACATACCGGATTGAGCACCTGATTGAAACCATGAAAATGATGAATCATGCTATCATTGGACGCATGAAAATAATCCATGACATGCTGGAATCATTAAAAATCAGCGGCATAAGAACGAAATATGGTAAGCGTATTGACAATATTATTAATAATCTAAAAGCAATGAACGCAAATGATCCGTTCTGTTTTAATTTCATTGTCGAGAACATGCGCGCCAGAATTATTAACATGCTCATGGAAGTGAATACGAATGAACTCATGCACGCATTGGATTTCATTGATAAAGCCAGTTGCCAACCGCTTGCTCATCATGCGTTCATGATGTATAAGCATCATGGCAATCCAATGTCATTCAATGATTTCCTGATGGCGTTCAATGGTACCATGTTCCCGTTCAATGAGGAGGAATCACTGGCATGGATTCCATTGAGAATACGAGAAACTGCTTATAATAGTTCATTTCCATGTGTTCATGAGTTCATAAGCATGTATGAATTGAAAACCGGATTGAAAGAAACCAGCATTAACAACAAAATTGATTCCATTGAACGCATGTATGAGAATGATGATGCGCGGTTCAATTATAATTATCAAACATCATGGAAAATAATGGTTGATGCAAATATCAACAGAACAGCTGGATTACATGCAGTGAGAACCATGATTGATGTCATGCATGCATATGAGAGCATTAATAGTATGCTGGATAATATTATTGCAATGAATGATTCGGATTATAATCCAATCATGATTTTAAACATGCTATCACAATCATTCTATTCACCATCACTGTGCATCATGCATAAGATTGATTTATTCAATACTGTTTTCATTGATCGTGCATTATCATTTGATTGGACTCATGCTGATATGAACGCATTAGCACTATCCGATGAAATGATTAAAGCGATGCGCATGGTTAATGATAATGATGTATTATATGCAATCATGGATTCATGCAGGAATGAGAATGATTTCATTGCGTTCAATCGTATTATCAGTATTCTTATGAGTGCGTTCAATGGGGGTGAGTATGATTTGAACGCGCTATTGACTACCATCATAACTGACTGGGATATGCCGGATGAGTATCTGATTGAAACCATGAGAATGGTGGTATGAGCATGCTTTGATATCAATGGTTTAATTCCAGTGAACACATGCATTCATGTACACGATTGTTTTTCATGATTGAATCATCAGATAAAAAGGAAATCATGGAATCCATGAGAAAGAACGATTATCATACTATCAGTGCATCTAATGATAGTATCATACATGCGGAAAGAAAGCCACAGAATGAACCGGTTAAACAGGATACGCCATTCACCGAACTCATGAAATTCCACATTATCATCCTGAATACTCTCATTTCAATCGTTCTGTCCACTGTATTCAATGCGAACATTCTCGTTATCGCTTACCTGACCGCCAGCGTGATAGCCATCATTGGCTTCATCGTGCGCATTTAATGTAATCATGATTTCATATCAGTGATATAATGCCATGATTCCGAATGATTCCTGTGAACATGCTTGATTCCAATACGTCATGTTAAGCCGTGAGCCATCATTTCATGATTGGCTTAAACGCAATGCCGGTCATGCAATCAATTGTCAGTGTTCCATTTATCATGAAACATGTCATGGCGAATAATATGCTGATAATCATGATTACAATGCCGATTCTTCTCATGATGATGTTATTTGATGCCAGCAATGATTGCATTGCATGCATGATAATGGATATGATGAACGGGAACAACATTATGATGTAACGGACATTCGGCGTTGACGTGACCGGTTCACGATAACAACAATACACGTAGAATGAGCCCATTATCATAATGCTGATACCGCTTATAATCCATTCCGGTGATAAGCCATGGAATCCGCGTTTCATGATGCTGGTTAAACCTGTCATCATGAAAATGAACATGATGATAAGCATTATTAGTCCCAGTCCGAATCCAATCCATTGCAATAATCCAAGGAATGGTTCACGGGGAACGAACAGGCTGTTCACATATGTTTTCACTGCATTCACTGGAATGTTCGAATCATCCGGTGAAATCGTCGGTTGATTGATGACAGCATGGAACCATCTGCTCACACCGCCATTGAATCCTATCGTCGGTTCAGGGTTATCATAACCTTTCACCTCACCGGCATAGAATGGACGCTGAACGAAAAACAATGGAACATGGAATTTAACATACTCATATAATTGATACCAGAATGATAATGGTATTGCAATCAAAGTGAACATGCCAGCATCCTTCAACCAATCAAACCATGTCATCATAATGCCATTATCGCCGGTTGTCTTATTCTCACTGGTTTTCCTGTTCTCATGGAACCATGCGATGACGCGGATGATGAACACAATGAATGCAATGAACATGAGAATGAAACCATTCACTTTCGTCATGCAAGCCAATCCTGTGATTAAAGCGATTATCACACTGTTTTTCAATGATGGTTCATGCCACCATGTCATCAGGAATCGTAATCCAAGCAGAAACAATAATGCAAGCAGGACATCATTTCCGATGGAACGTGACTCATACATCAGTATTGGCGCGGAACATAATAATAATGCTCCAATGTTCAGCATCCTGTCATCTAATTCCAATGCATGCATGGTTTCAATTGATAAAAGCATGAACGCAATCATGATTATCACGCCGAACACTTGCGGAATGAACATTATCCCGTTAACAGTCCAACCCAGATTGAACATGTTCGTGAGCAGTCTTGCGAACCATACGGGTATAGCCATGAGCCAATAATATAATGGCGGATTATTCCAGCTCCACATGCCGCCATTGGATGCATTGAACACGCCATCCTTGACAACCCGTGTGTCCCAGGATGGTATTTCAAACAGATGGTCATCACTCATCCACCATATGTACGCGGCATGTCCACCACGATAATCATCCACCGCAAAGGAATCATGCTCCGCGTAATCATATGGCGTGCTTAAAGCGAATGCCAGCATGATTGCACTGGATGCAATCAGAACGAGTCCCCGGAATCGGTTCAACCATGATGCATGGCGTAATGGTTTCATGAACCATTTGATGATTGTATTCAATGTTATCATGATAATAGTATATCATTTGGAATAACATGTTAAAAAACGAGCCAGCGCGGAGCTTGTCCATCTCGCTGACCCTGAGAACGAATTCATATCCATTAACCATCCATATCATGCGGAATCGTGCTTGCAAAAAACAAACAATCAATGTCCACATTTGTGGACATTGATGGATGATGAAAGAAAAGCATACGCGCAATCGTTCACAATGCGTTCAATCAATATGATTCGCTCATGGGGTATATTGAAACCGGACATGACATTATTCGGCATGTCCGGTTTCATGGGATGATTATATGAAAAAACAGACAATTGCTCCGGGTTAATCATAAGTATCATTCCACGCTCACTGCCGGTGCCATCCGTGCAATCACGGAAACGGAATATTCAATTGAAGCCAATTATCATAAATGTCATTTAATCAGTTTCCGCAAGTGTTTTCAATGTATACATGGTTCACATCATCGATCTTAAAACCATGCTGATACTTGTTGAAATCAATCACGTAATGCTCGCCGTTAACAGTGTTCACACGACGGACATAATGACGTTCCATCGCACCATACGTGTTCACCGGTTGTTTGATTCGCGCGCCATTACAGAACGGCTTGTCATCCGGCACGATTTCCTTCTCGACTGACTGCACTGTAACCTGCGTGCGTCCATTGATTGCAATAACCTGATAGAAATCATGCAATGTCATTGTCGCGCCCCATGACACGATGATGTAATCGCCAATGTTCACAGTGCTGTTATCATATTGTTTCCGCATAATATGTCCTTTCCTGCATCCAATGCAATCATTATAGCATTATTCCAATCGGAATCAAAAATCCGGCGTGTCGCGTGAATCGGGCGCAATCACTGTTTCACCGCATGCATAGAACGCGAGTAATGCGTTTAACGGCGTTCTAACCGCCTGACATACTTGAACATGATAAGTTTTATATGTTTTCATGCGTTCATGCCGTCAGAGAGGCGTTTAAATGGCTTACAGGGGATAATGCACTTGTATGTGAACATTGACGGTAGCGAATACAATTGACATGGACATTGTGAGAACATGCATGCAATAATGGATGAGAGATACGCGCGGAATGGCATGATTCTCATATTGGAATGCCGGTATGCCGGACAGCCATATTTAAAAATAATGGCGTCGCCGTCACTGACCGCTCATGATTCATGTTCAATGATTCCGCACACGCCTGTTGGCATGCCGTGAACATGCTGGCATCATACAGCGCACAGATAATCAGGAGCGCATGTTCGCGCAGGGAGCCGTGAGGGTTTTCCAGCTGTCTGCCGCGCCCCTGAAACTCGCAGGGGTACTCCCTGCTTGCTTTCAGGTGAACCAG
>UMDI01055041.1_pt1 | contig 24529 bp, 18 predicted proteins | sample 1964451 | NCBI WGS metagenome assembly UMDI01 (sample SAMEA4835990, study PRJEB28245) | human gut metagenome | biome: gut microbiome; material: fecal sample | place: Denmark | collected 2008 | reverse complement strand
TATACCGGAATTACCGGATACTTTGATTTCGATTCCCTCCAGTCTTTTCGCTTTTCCGGAAGTCCCGGACATCATGCCGTTCTGCCGCCAGGTGTTCTCCCATCCGAAGGTCTGGATGTGCGTGCGGTAAGACACCGTCACATCCGGCGTTACAACCGGTGTTGGGGTCGGGGTTGGCGTCGGCGTTGGCGTTGGTGCCTCCGTCGTGGTCGTAGCTGCCTCCGTCGTGGTCGTTGTCTCGCCACCTGTTCCCGGTTCTGGATTTGTTCCCGGATCTGGGTTTGTTCCCGGGTCTGGATTTGTTCCCGGATCCGGGGTTGGTTCCGGCGCCGGTGTGACTGTCACGCTCTTTTTCTTGATGACAAACGTCTTGTCTGCCCCACGCAGATACGAAACATACAACGTTCCATCCGCCGCACAGATCGTCTGCGATGTAGAATACGAATCGAGTGAGACTCCTTCCTGCGCAAATTGGTCATTTGCCACATCATACCGGTACAGATTGGTTGTCCCTGTATAGGCACCCGATGTGAGCACGAACAGTGTTCCCTGCCTGCACACCGGAACTACATCCGAGATTGTGCCATCTTTCATTTTTGAGCAATGCCATGCTTTTCCATCATACCGGTTGACAAGTATGCCTTCGCTGCATGTGGCAACATACAGGTTTTTCCCATCCGTTGCCATGCCATACGTGCTTCCTTTTGTCGCTGCATCACTCACTTCTTTGTGGTTTCCATTTGCATCTAGGCAAAATGTGTGAACCGCCATCGTCCCTGTATTCCGTATAGACGCATACATCGAGGAGCCTATCGAAAGGAGCTTTGGTTGACCTGCAAAATGATTTGTCCCGGCGGTCGTGTAATAGCTTCCGAGATTGGTTGTCACGGACAAACTTCCGGCTTTGAAGCATCTCGCATATGCGGTCGTATTGTTCTGCGTGTATACAAGATACACGCCATCTGCGCCAGCCTGCATATCAAAATCCGCAGCTCCTGCGATCGTCTGTTTCTCTGTCACGCGACTGCAGGATGCATCCAACTTTTCAATCTCTATCCCTGCCGCATCCGCATATGCAAAATAAAACAATCCATTATAGGCACAGAGCTTTACTTCATTTCCATAGTTCTCGGAGATTTTCTGCTGATACAGTTTTTTCCACGTGTCCTGCTCACAGGAATATAGCGTAAGCGCTGCATCATCTTTCGTATACGTAAGCACGTACGGTTTCTGTCCGCAAAGCGTCATCGCTATCTGGTTCCATGCATTTTTGCTATTTCCGGCTACAGAGGCAAATCCACAATCCGTCCATTTCGCAGAGTCCGAAACCTTCGGGAAATCCACCTTTAAAGTACTCTGACTGCCCTTGGCACTGCCGACCTCACTGATCACGATTCCAGAATTCGTTCCATCTGAGAAAGTCAGTGCGCCATCGGAGAGACCTGCGGAAAGGTCGGATTTGCCGATGGTTGTCCGTCCTTCTTCTTTGGAAAGATATGCTTTATAGACGCTCTCTGCCATCTGGGAATATCCTGTCTGCCCCGGTTGCGGACGGAACACATACACACCGGTCTGTCCATACAGATTGCTTAAGCCTTCGACTGCCGGGTTGATCCGATAGACAATCACGCCGGATCCTCCAATAAACCGGTCATAGCTGTCGAGACCCGTATCCTTCTTCCGGAATTCCACAACAAAAAGCTCCTGCTCATTGAGCGGTGATTTCAGAATATATGCCGGATGACCGTCCTGCTTATCCTGCGTGTCCAGTGTCAGCGTCTGCGATGTAGTAACCGTATCCAGCATAAGCCAGCCGCCCACTTTCATCCGCATATACGCAAGCGGATAAGACATTCCATAATCTGCGCCGCCCATGATATCCCAGTTCCCGACCGGATAGGTTCCATCACTTGTATAAAGATCCGGGAAGCCAAGTCCATGCAGGAATTCATGTGCGAGTACACCGGATTCCTGAGCCATCGTCGTATTGCCTGCACCTAAAAACTGTGGTGTATTGATCATGTTATAATGTCCGACTTCCTTCCCACCATATCGTAAGTTCTTATCTGTCGGATAAAATGCGTGATGCGCGACGAGTGAATTGCCGGATGTCTGGGATTCTTTCTCCGACTTCATAATGACAGTGAGATTGTCGATGTATCCATCTCCGTCATAGTCTAACACCTGCCCGGAAAGTGCCGGAATGTTCGCCAGAATTTCACTCACAATCGTCGTATCCATATTTCCACCTGCCTGCACAGAAGCTTCCGTAACCGAAAGTGCACAGGCAGAAAGTGTTGTGCCATCATCCTGCGGGAAATAATTCTTCACACGAAGGTTTCCATAAGAAACAGCAGACAGATAATTCGTGAAAGAACGGTTCTTGGCGCCATCATACAACCCTAGGATTTTCGCACGGTTTGTCTGGAAATACGAAGCACCTTCCGCATCGCCCTTAAAATATGCAAACACAACAACGTTCGCATAATCCTTTGCGTCCGCTGCCTGCGCCATCGCCTGCGCGTTGTTCATCCCCCAGTTCGTAAGAAATAAAATCCCCGCCAGCAGGATCGTCAGGATACGTCTCCCGTATCGTTTGTATGGCATATGTGTACCTCCCATTTTTTGTCATAGTTTCATTATATTGGAAAGTGTAAAAAATAACAATTAAAAAAGAAAAACCGCGTACAGATTTTTCTTCTCTGCACGCGGCACACACATTTTCCATTCAGAATGGAGGATTTATCTTCTTTTTCTTCGAATTACGACATACCCGGTCAGGCTTCCTGCCATAACAAGCATCATCCCTGCAACCGGCATCGCATCTCCGGTCTTTGGCGAAGCTGTGTCATTTGTCTTTGCCGGTGCCGTATCCTTGGCTGCCGGCTTCGTAACATCTGTATCCGGCGCTGCCGGTGTCGTCGATGGTGTAGTTGTGGATGGTGTCGTCGATGGCTTGTCCTCGCCTGCAGCCTTCGACTTCTTCACAATAATATAGGTTGAGAACTGATTTGTCTCGAAGGAAATCGTTCCCTGCTCGACCGTTGTCGAAAGCTCGGTCAGCTTGCCATTATGGTTACGCACAACCGTATAATCATAGTTTGCATCGTAATTATCCAGTGCGAGATTCAATGTGACTGGTTTCTCAAACTCTGTAATATTGTTTTCCCAGTTCGAACCATTTCCCTTACTGACAATCTGATCCAGCTTCAGATCGACTGCCTGTGCAGACTGCGCACCGGATACCAGCGCCTGTGCAGCCGTCGTGTCATAGCTCTCTGCATCCGATACCGTCAGTCTCAGATTGCCGCTTGCGGCTGCATTAGCACCATTGATAATGCTTGCAGCCTCAATCTGTTTGCTGTTTGAATTCACTGTATCCGATACCTTCGTGAAAAGCCCCTTCATATGAACCGGACTATTACCCATAACAAATGTAAACGTCGATGTCTGCGCATCATCCGGCTGCAAGGTCACGCCACCGTTCAACTGCAATCCTGCGACCTGATAGCCATAATCCGGAACAAGTTTAATTGTTACCTTCTTTCCCGCCGGAACCGCAATATTTCCGCCCTTAGCATCTCCCGGATTGCCTCCGAACAGAGTTGAAAAATCACTCACACCCTCAATCGCGGTTATCTGTGCCTTTCCATGTTCCAGATATGCGTCCGCACCGAAGGAATCGCTGTCATACGCCCAGGTTACTGTCAATGACTTAGAATTCTTATCAATCTGGATGTGCGATTCGCTTTCTCCTTTTTTTACTGCAAATGACCGTTCCCCGGAAGAGCCATTTGATGTGGTTCCCGGTGTAGTTATCGTATATGTTCCTGATGAACACATAACAGTAACTCGCGCATTCGAAACAGAATCCGCGAAACGATATGTTGACTGAGATTCCGGTGCCAAAGATACTTTCTGTTCTTTCATCAGGTTATCCATGGTTTGCGACCGAGAGTTTCCGGTATCATCAAGGTCCACATATATTTCGAAATTTTTATCCTGCGATTTCATATAATGATAGTAATCTGTATCATCTGCCCCTTTGAATGCATCGCCTTCTAAGATCAGGCAGATTGGCTGGTTACCAGCCGGTGGATTCGGATTACCCGGATTGTTACCACCACCCAGATTTGTGAAACAAGCTTCAAACTTCAATTCCGGCTGATTCGCGGAAGTTTCTACCGTATACACGTTATTGTTCAACGTTACTTGATTGCCATTCACCACTAACTGTACAGTATATCCATCTCTCGGGAAAAGAGTAACTGTTACTGTAGTATTCTCTGGTACCGTTACATTATCCGCTGCCCCCGTCAAGCTTCCGTTTGATGTCGTAATCGTCATCGTTCCGCCATCATACGTGAACACACCATCCTGTACGCTGTTCCATGGCGTATGATTATCTCCTCTTACAATGCACTCTGCCGCATAGCTTCGCATCACCGGCAGATAGCTCACGATCAAAAGCAATGCCATCAGAAGCGGTAATAGTCTTTTCTTCCTGTTCATAGCCTTGTTCCTCCTCTTTCTTTTTGTTTTCATTTCAGCGAAAATGCCCATAAACTAAAATAACCATAGCAGATTTTCGCCTGCTATGGTAGTTGACATATGTCTCAAATGCACAAAAATACGCTATTTTTCAGGGTTCCACCCATAATAGAACTGAATCAGCCCCATACGCGCCTTCGTCTCGGTCTTCTCATTCATATTCGAGATATGACGATAGATTGCTGCCCGTGAGATACCGAGTGTATGTGCAATATCCTGCACATTTTCGCCTGAGGAAAGCAATGCCCGGAGCACTTCCCGCTCCCGTTCCGTCAAGCTGTATTGTTCGCCGAAGGCTGTGAATTTATCCGTCGTGGACAGATCGGTCTGCTTATCCTCCGGTTTTGCTGCCCCGCCTGTCTGCTTATTCTCCGCTTCCGCTGTCCCGCCTGTCTGTGGCATCAATGCGGATGCTGCAGCTTCCATGCTTCTAAGCTCCATCCCTATCAGAATGTTCTGGTACGAAAACGCCAACACGCTGATCAGAAAAAAGAGAATGACCGCAACAATCATCACTTCATACCGCACAGAAGCGAATCCACCTGCCAATGTCATGATCATCAGCGCGCATACATTATTCACAGCCCGGCCCAATCCGGCCCAGAGCTTCGGTTTCGCACTATGATAGGAGATATCCATAAATCCAACTGTGAAATATACCGAGAAAAAGCCTGCAGACAGATAAAATACAAGCAGCCCCAGCAGGAAAAACAGTACTCCACCCGCGATCATCATCTGCACATATCCCGCATGCAGGATAATACAGCCCATGCATCCGGCTCCAACGCCGAACGCAAGCAGTCCAGTTCCCCCGGTCACCCACGGACTCTTATCCGCAAGGAAACCGGAAATCCAGTTGTATAGCAGAAACCCGATTGCGCTTACGCCAAGCATCTGATTCTGCGCACACACTACACCTGATGCATCTGTCACGTACATCATACAATTATCAAACAGGTATTCCGTTCCCAGAAATGCGAAGAAAAATACCGCAAGCATGATGATATTCGCATATATAGTTTCTTTTTTCGCATTTGCTTTCATCGTTTCTATCCTTCCGGCTTCCCGGTGTTTTATTCCTCTGCACTTTCATCGGCAGCGTCAGTTTCCGTATCATTTGCAGGCGCATCATCCACCGTTTGTTCCGCATCGTTGTCCGTGTCCCCGGATTCCTCGTCCAAATCCTTATCAACCTCATGCAACAATACGCTCTCATCATGTGCATGCAGGTCTTCTTCCGGCAGGTATGGCTTGAAGCATCTGAGCATAATGTACGCCCACAGATAACCAACCGCACCGAATCCAATCACCACATACACGATGATTGAAATAATGATATCGTAATAGAAACACCACGCAATCACAAGATAAGTCAGCAGCATCAAAAGTGTCATCGGGAAATTCTTGATGCTCATCAAAAATGCATTCCGAAGCTGAACCTTCCACGAATTATCGAACTTCGCCTGCAGGGCGAATGTATAGATAAACGTCATAACTGCCAGGGTGAGAAGCACGACGCTCACGAACAAAAACGGTTTCGCGAGTGCATTTCCGGTTGCCTTCCACTGTGTCATCCAGAACCAGATATCTACCGACAGGATGAAAAATGCGACTAAAAAGAGCAGCCACATACCGGTTGCCTGCTTGAAGTTCTGCTTGAAGCTCCGTGTATAGAACTTCCAGATATATCCGTCGTCGCCGGAAATTCCTTTCATCGCCGTATAGTAAAGTGAAGTAAATGCTGCGCCGATCGTGATAATCGGAACGCATGAGAGTACAAACAGAATGGAAAGCAGCATCGCATCACCCACTCTGCTCAGCATCCTTATAAATATATTGTCGTAATTCATTCCTGATTCGCCGTTATCTGCCATGTATCCAACACTCCTGTTTTCTTTTTATTTTATCCCACCAACAGACCGCATCCGGTCCGCAGTCGTTTCCGGTATGCTCCTGCGTCGTATCTGCAATCATCCGTACCAAAACCGCACATAATAGTTTATGATACCATCTTCGATATTTATTTTCAATTAGATATCAAGTTTTTTACGCCATTTTACTTGACAAAACGCAGTTTTACTTCTAGATTATAGAGAGCGTGAATAAAAAGGCTGATAAACAGAAACACCTACTACATATAGGAGGAATATCATGAAGACACCATTTGTAACGAAAGCACAGATCGAAGAGATCGTAAAGACATACCCGACTCCGTTCCATATCTACGACGAGAAGGGCATCCGTGAAAATGCAAGAAAATTAAAGCAGGCATTTGCATGGAACAAAGGTTATAAAGAATATTTCGCAGTCAAGGCAACTCCGAACCCAACCATCCTGAAGATCCTGAAGGAAGAGGGCTGCGGTACCGACTGTTCTTCTTATACAGAGCTTCTGATGTCAGAGAAAATGGGCATCACAGGTTCCGACATCATGTTCTCATCGAACGACACACCAGCTGAGGAATTCGTTCTCGCAAAGAAGCTCGGTGCAAACATCAACTTAGACGATTACACACATGTACAGTTCCTGAAGGATACATGCGGTGTTCCGGAGACAGTATTCTGCCGTTACAATCCGGGCGGAACCTTCTCGATCTCCACAACCATCATGGACAATCCCGGCGATGCCAAATACGGCATGACAAAAGAGCAGTTGTTCAAAGCTTATACAGAGCTGCGTGACGCAGGTGCAAAGAAGTTCGGCCTGCATTCCTTCCTTGCAAGTAACACGGTCACAAATGACTACTACCCGACCCTTGCAAAGATCCTGTTCGAGGTAGCTGTTGAGCTGAAGGAAAAGACCGGCATCAAGCTTTCCTACATCAACCTGTCCGGCGGTGTTGGTATCCCTTATACACCGGATAAGGAAGGCAATGATATCCTGAAGATTGGCGAAGGTGTACACAAGGTATTCGATGAGGTGCTTGTCCCTGCCGGACTTGGCGATATCAGCCTGTTCACAGAGCTTGGCCGTTTCATGCTTGCCCCTTATGGACACCTTGTTACAAAGGCAATCCACGAGAAGCATATCTACAAGGAGTACATCGGCGTGGATGCCTGTGCGGTAAACCTGATGCGTCCGGCTATGTATGGTGCTTACCATCACATCACGGTCCTTGGCAAGGAAAATGCACCTTGCGACCACACCTATGATGTGACCGGTTCCCTGTGTGAGAACAACGATAAGTTCGCGATCGACCGCAAGCTTCCGAAGATCGACATGGGCGATTATCTTGTAATCCATGACACAGGTGCTCACGGCTTCGCAATGGGTTATAACTACAACGGCAAACTCAAATCCGCAGAGCTTCTGCTGTGTGAGGACGGCAGCATAAAGCAGATCCGCCGTGCCGAGACACCGGAAGATTACTTCGCTACGCTGGATGGTTTCTGGGATGTAGAGGTGTAAGAGCATATAAATAAGAACGTGTAAGACGGAAACACCCCACCGGTCATAAATCGCACCGGTGGGGTATTTTATATTTAAAAAGGAAAGGGTTTTAAATTGTGATTACTTTATTGTGATTACTTTACATTTTCTATTCCGTCCCCCTGATAGGCGACACGGAATCTGCCATAAGACACATACGTCTTAGCCTTATGTTCCGGATCCAGAGGATCTGTCACGGATATGTAGGTTGCTGTCCCATCTAATATACTATCAAATGCATGGATCGCATCTTCTAAAATATCCGGATAGAGGGAATTGCCGAATCCTCTGAAATCATGATGGGAATTATACATCAAATCATATTTGTCCTTCATGGAACGCAGACGTTCAAGTCCTGCCTTCGCTTCCCGGATCCGTTCTTTTTCCCGTCCCGGCTCCGGAACCGCCAGATAATAGTTGCAGTTGCAGGCATCTCCAAGCAACAGTGTCTTCGTCTTGTCATCCAGAAATACCATCTCGCCAAATGTATGTCCCGGACAGTGATATGCCGTCACCGTCCTGTCTCCAAGTTCAAACACCTGCCCATCCGTAAGCGGAAGCTTCTCCGGTGTCTTCGGCCATGGCCGCACATCCTCATCCAGATTATAGTCGTAATGTTTATCCGCCCGGTCTGCAATGATCTTCGCATAGCTCTTACGGAAATCCACAGTCGGAAGTGTATTTCCGCTATCCCAGTCCATATCCGCCGGGTGAATATAGATGGAGTCGAAGAATCCGGCTCCGCCAATATGGTCGCCATGGTTATGTGTCGCCACAACATCATATGGTTTATCTGTGATTTTGTTCTCTATAACCCATCTGAGATCCCCGATTCCGGTTCCACAGTCTATCACCAGCGCCCGCGTGCTTCCGACAATCACAAACACACTCACACAGTCAAATTCATCAATCTCGTAAATTCCATCTGCAAACTCATAATACGGTAATTTTCTCGTCACCATGTCTCACGCCTTCTTTCTCTTCTGTCCGCCCTGGTAGCAGTCGATTGCGACTGCGAGAAGCAGGATCAGTCCTTTAATAACACTCTGGAAGTTGGAATTAACACCCATCAGCACAAGTCCGTTATCGAGGATACCAAGGATGATAACACCTACAACCGTACCGCTGATTTTGCCTTCACCTCCGGCGATGCTGACACCACCTAAGCAGGCTGCCGTCATACAGTCAAATGCATAGGAGCTTCCTGCGCCCGGCTGCGATGCGTTTGTTCTGGCAACCATGATGATTGCTGCAATGCTGGCTGCAAATCCTGCAAAAGAATACACGAGTACCGTCAGTTTATTGACATTGATACCTGCAAGTCTGGCTGCTTCTTTGTTTCCGCCAAGTGCATAAATATTTCTGCCAAGGTATGTCTTGTTCATGACAATCCAGCCAAATACGATGAAGATCACAAACAGAATAACCGGAATCGGAACCGGTCCGATATATCCCTGTCCGACTGTCAAAAATGCTTTCGGCATACCGGTGATCGGATAGCCGCCGGTGATCAGATATGCCACGCCCTGCAGCACAAGCATCATGGCAAGTGTTACAATGATCGGCGCGATATGCAGCTTGATGGCGACGACACCATTGATGGCACCAAATGCAACACCAAGTGCAATGCCGATAATCACGGCAACCGGAATCGGCAGCCCGACATTTACCATACAATAGCCCATAACCATGCCGACGACCGCCATGATTCCTCCGACCGACAAATCCATACCTCCGCCGATCATGACCATCGTAACGCCGATTACAACGATACCGAAAATAGATACCTGACGCAAAATATTAATCAGGTTTGCTACAGATAAAAAGTTCGGTGCAATAATCGAGAAGATAATAACGACTGCCGCCAAAAATACATATATACCAAATTTCTTATAAAAAGTTATAAATTTATTACTTGTTTTTTCCATGTTCCTCGCCTCCTGATGCTAGATCCAGAATATAGTTCTGGTCGAATTCTGATTTCGCAAGCTCTCCGGTCTTCCTGCCCTCGTAGATGGTGATAATCCGGTCAGACATTCCCAAAAGCTCCGGCATATCCGAGCTTACCATAATGATTGCCTTTCCTTCACCGGCAAGCTGATTCATCAGTTTGTAGATCTCCTGCTTGGCACCGACATCGATTCCCCGCGTCGGTTCATCAAAGATGATGATTTCACTGTTTGCCGCAAGTGTCTTTGCGATTACAACCTTCTGCTGATTACCGCCCGAGAGATTCTCCACCCTCTGCTCGAGGGATGGCGTCTTGATCTGGAATTTTTCCTCGTAATCCTCGGCAATCCGGTTTTCGAGCTTCTCATCAACGAATGGTCCTTTGGAGATGCCACGCAGGTTATTTACAACGACATTCCATTTGATGCTCATCCGGAGAAATGCGCCATGCGCCTTCCGGTCCTCCGGGATATATCCGATTCCATGCTGGATTGCCTGTTGACATGTGCGGATATTTGTTTCCTTGCCATTTACAAAAATCTTTCCGCTTTCAATCGGATCAGCACCATAGATTACCCGCATCAGCTCGGTACGGCCTGCGCCGACCAGTCCGGCAAATCCAAGGATTTCTCCCCGGTGCAGGGTAAACGAGATATCATGGTCTCCATTTCCTGTCAGATGCTCTACCCGCAATGCTTCCTCGCCGATCTGACTGGTACGCGACGGATACGATTCCTTGAGTTCACGTCCTGCCATCATCGTGATCAGCTTCTGCCTGTCGATGTCTTTTATATTTTCTGTTCCGACATAGCAGCCATCCCGCATAACCGTTACGCGGTCCGCAAGCTCGAACAGCTCCTCCAACCGGTGGGAGATGAAGATGATCGTCACACCTTTTGCTTTTAATTCACGCACAATACGAAACAGCGTCTCTACTTCGCTGACCGTCAGTGGTGCGGTCGGCTCATCCATAATCAGGATCTTTACATTCCGGCTGACTGCCTTCGCAATTTCGACGAGCTGCTGATGTGCCGGTGACATCGTCTTTACCGGTCTGGATACATCAATATCTACCTGAAGGTCATCAAATATTTTCTTCGCACGCGCTTCGCGATCTTTGATGTCGCAGAACGCACCAGGCTTCGTCTTGTCTCCGAGAAATACATTTTCCGCTGCGCTGATGCCCGGCACCAGCGTAAATTCCTGATAGATGACCTCGATTCCCAAATCTTTTGCAAGCTTCGGTGTCATCTGGTTGTATTGTTTGCCTTCCAGCTCAATCGTTCCGGAATCCGGAACGATCGCTCCCGACAATACCTTGATCAGGGTTGATTTTCCTGCTCCGTTTTCACCGATCAGAGCGTGGATCTCGCCTTCTTCTACATCGAACGATACATCATTGATTGCGATAACGCCGGGATATGTTTTTACGATATTTTTTACACTCAGTATGTTTTTCACAGAGTTCATCCCCTTTCTAAGAATGCCTCCGATGATTCACCAGAGGCATTCTTTTTGCAATCTTTATTTGTCTGCTTTATAGTAATCTGCGATATTTGCCTTTGTTACAGCGTGGATCGGAGTTTCGACTGCCTCATCAACTGTCTTGCCGTCAACCATCTGCTGGATATATTCCGCCATAACACTTCCGATCGGCTCGAAGTACATCGTACCGCGCATGCATGTTCCGTCATTGATACCCTTTAAAGCCTGATTTGTACCATCACAGGCGAATACGCCGAAGTTTTCGTTGTCCTTGCCTGCTGCCTTCACTGCCTCAACAGATTCTACCGCTGCCGCATCACCATAGCACACAATTCCGTTCAGGTTCGAATATTTCTGAAGCATCGTCTCTGTCGTAGTCGTTCCGGATCCTACAACATCCTTACCGATATCAACGACTTCCAGAATGTTGACATTCGGTGCTTTCTCCTTGATTGCATCCTGGATACCCTGTCCACGATCCTGCATATCCTGATTCTGATAGGTTGTATATACTACGATGTTTCCTTCGCCGCCGAGCTGACTGTTCAGCCAGTCTGCTGCCATATCTCCGATCTGTGTTCCGATAGAATACTGATCAGTTTTGAGTACAAGATCATGTACTGCTGTCTCAACACCACATTCGATAATCTTGACACCCTTTTCCTGTGCTGCCTTCAGCGCATCGTCACAGGATGTATCGGATACCATCGCTACGATGTAATTACAATTTCCGGTTACCATGTTCTCGATTGCAGATACGGCTGCTGCCGAATCGTTATCGAAGCTTGCAGATACATAATCCCATCCACGATTGTCACATTCCTCGTGAAGCTTCTCATCGATTCCAATCATAAACTCCGTCTGGAGTGTCGGTGCCAGGAATCCTACCTTTACTCCACTTCCGGATGTGCCGCCCTTTCCTGCGGAACATCCTGTCATCATTGCTACTGTCATAACTACTGCCAACAAAATACCAAACAATCTCTTTCGTTTTTTCATAGTCATTTCCTCCTCATTTTCTTTGTTTTTTCTTCCGTCAGATACAGGGAAATGGCAGAAGCACGTCCGGCTTCCGGTGGGATCATTTCGATGTATCTATCTGATGGTTTTATTATATGGAGGATCTGCCCTTCCCACAATCGGACAAGTTTCGGATTTAGGGAGAGGATTTTCAGTTCTTGCTCTCCCTAGCGAAAATAACCACCGCAATTACAAGAATTGCGATTTCCCAGATATAAGAAAAATAGCTGTAAAGAGAAAGCCCCGCAGACAGATTCAGAAGAAGCACCATGGACAGACTGCCCAAAACAGTGCCGCGCAGGTTTCCTTTTCCTTTTAGAAAGTTTATTCCGCCAAGACACGCTGCCGCAATTACCGGATACAGGTATCTCCTGCCAATACCGGCACTGCCGCCATTGGTGATGAACAAAAAGATCAATGCCACCTGTGCAAATACAATACCACTGATTCCACAGATAATCATGCGGCAGATATCAAAACGGATTCCGCTGTTTTTGACCGAGGTTTCATTTTCTCCCAGCATCCGTACGTATTTCCCATAATATGTATGTGTAAGCAGTAACTGCAGGAACACATAAATTACAACTGCAATACCGGAAAAAATCATCCAGAACATGTAGGAACCATAGTAATCCCTCGGGATCGGTGCCTGTATTGCATCCCCGAACACGGCAGCTATCCCCTGATAGATCTGCTGCAAAATAAAAGTCAGCAAAATAGGGTTTACACGGATTTTGCCAATCAGAAGCCCCTTTGCCATCCCGAACAGCATCTGTGCCAGTATCATAACCGTTAAGCTCACCCAAACCGGAAACCCTGCCCGCAGGCATAGTCCGCCCAGGCATGTCGTCATTGCGATTTCCGCCATAAATGCGAAATCTAAAACACCACTCAGCATCTCGAGCGAGAGTCCCATCGTCAACAGTACGATAATCACAAACTGATGCAGTACATAGTCTGCAGAAAGTCTGGGGAACAATACGATAGCAAGAACCAGGATCAAAACGATATTTCCGATTTCCATATGATATTTATCATAGAATGACCGCACAGTCTTCAAGCTATCACCTCCAGCCGGTCCGCAACATCCACACAAACTTTACTCTCGTTTTCGAGCAGAAGGACGCTGCTTCCTCTTCCCACGATCTCCCGCAATTCCCGTTTCAGCCATGCGACTTCCCGGACGTTTAGATTTTGCAGCATGTTTTTCAGGATCAGCACACGCGGATGAAACAGCTTATAACGATAGATTCCTATTTTCCAGACTTCTGTCTCAGGGTTCAGCAGCTCGATGTCCCGCCTGTCCAATCCCAGGAAATTATCTTCCAATATATACTTTTGCTGCTTCTGATAAAACCCGAATGCTGAACATATGCGCGGATATGTCGGGAGAAGAATGTTTTCCTCGTTGGTCAGATTCTCGCAGATTTCCGTATGGTTTCCATACTCCATAAGCGCAATCCGGTGCTTCATAAGCTCCTGTATGTTTTTGTAGGCGATGATCTCGCCATCTAACTCAAACCGCGACTGCATGGCATTGGAACGAAGGATGTCCGACCAGACACCATCCACCTGTCCGGGGGTACCGAGTGCCGCAAGGATTTCCCCTGCCCGCATCGAAATCTGCGGCTGCCAGCTGCCATCCCGGAACGTCTCCCACACGAAAAAATCCACCGGCTTTAGCTGTGGTTTCCCGCTGGCATCGCGTACTTCCGGTATGGTAGTATCTGCCGCCTCCAGACCGCGTTTTAATATCTCGTCAATCATCCATGTATCTTCGCTTTGACAGATCTTTTTGTAGATGGTATGATGCCGGAACAAAATCACTTCATCAAAGAAAGGGTCCGTGAAATCTGCCCGGTTATCGATTGATATAACCGTAATACCGTCCTGCTTCAACCGGTTCACAAACTGTCTCAGCTTCCGGCGTTCTTCTCCCGGAAAACACGACACAATCTCCCGCAAAACAAGAATACGCGCCCCCTGTGTGATGGCGCGTACCATCCCGATCAGAATACGGTCTCCGTTCTTCAGATGGCTGCTATGTTCATCTGCCGCATAAGGCAGATCGTATTTTTCAAGCAGTGCACGTCCCTGTATATGCAATGCCTTTTCATTCAACCGGATTTTACGCAGGCTGTTTCTTCGTAACAAAAAAAGATTCTCGCTGACATCGAGCGAATCCATGTACACCGTGTCTTTGGAGATCACAAAAATGCCGGCATCCTCAAAATCCCGTTTTCCTTCCGGCTTCCATGGTTGTCCATCCAAGTAAATCCGGCCTCTTGCGAGCGTTCCTTTCCCCTCGAAAAAGTCCGCCAGTATCTCCTTGCTGTTTTCCACGCCTGCAACTCCCATGCTGTACCCCCGGCAGATAATCAGGTTCAAATCTTCAATCTCATGCCTGCCCGGTCTGCTGATATTCACATGTTCCATCCGAATAATCTCATGTCTCATAATCCATGCCTGCTTTTTCTTTCCTGTTTTTCTAAATCACAGATCGTTTCTGTCTACTTTCTTAGGAAGCCAGATTTCTACATCTGTTCCGATTCCGGTCGTGCTGTAGAGGCGGAGACCATAGCGGTTTCCAAATGCGAGCTGGATCCGCTGGTTTACATTGCTCAATGCAATTCCGTTTCCGCGCTTCTCGATTCTGTCAGTTCCATGTGCATCCATCCCCGCTGTCTCTCCGTGCGTGCTTCCATCGTCGCCGCTCTCCCGGCGTTCCTCCGTCTGTTCCAGTGCCTGTCTCATGGAAACAAGGGTATCCCAGTCAATTCCTGTTCCGTTATCCGATATGACAACAACCAGTTCCTGATCTGTCGTATAAATCCGTATTGTCACCTTTCCGTTTTCCGCCTTCGTCTCTAAGCCATGGAAGATTGCATTTTCCACAATCGGCTGCAGCGAAAGCTTGGGAATCAGATAATTCCCGACTTCTTCCCGGTCATCCTCCACATTGATTTCAAGGGCGAATTTATTTTCAAACCGGTAGCTCTGGATCAGGAAATAATTCTCAATATTCCGAAGCTCATCGCGGATTGTCACAATGTTTTCTTTGTTGCTGATGCTATACCGGAAAAAAGCCGCCAGTGCCTTCGCCATACGGGCAATGCTGTCACATTCATATAAAAGCGCCTCACTTCGTATACATTCCAGCGTGTTGTACAAAAAATGCGGATTGATCTGACTTTGCAAGGCGGCAATTTTCGCCTGCTTATTCTGCACCTTGACGGAATATTCCTCCCGCAGCTTCTGCTGCACACGCTGTTTCTCCCGATAGTCATCCTCCAGTTTTTTTATTTTCTTTGTTTGTATCCGATGCATCAAAAGGATTGTCCCTGCCCAGACAATCACCGCACCCACACATATCCAGATTATTTTTCCCATGTTGTGCCCTCGCGTTTCACTGCGTCTGTCAATAGTACAGCTTCCGGTATTCTGCCGGCTTCACACCGACAACCTTCATAAACTGCTGACTGAAATATTTGGCATCCTTATACCCGACACTTTCGCCGATTTCATACACCGGAATCTTCGTGTCCCGGAGCATCTGCTTTGCTTTCTCCATCCGGATTCCAAGCAGGTAGTTCGAGAAGTTCTCACCGGTTTCTTTCTTAAACAATTCTGAGAAATAATTCGTATTGAAGCCGATGGTTGCGGCTACATCCTCCAGCGTGATCTTCTCTGTAAAATGCTCTTTCATATAGGCGATTGCCTCCAATACCGGCTTGCGTTCGCGGTTTTCCCGTTCACTACGGCTCTCTTTGATCAATTGCTGCACCTGACGGATCACATAGTCTCTCAAATCCGCAACTGTCGACAGATTCTCCAACACCTCCTGCTGCACATCCACATCAAATGTATCTGCTATTTCCAGAATGTCATAAGTACTGCGGAGCAGCCACAATCCCATTGCATAAAATTCGCTTGCAAAAAGTGCCTTATCGCTTGCCAGCCGGAAGCATTTGTGAATCTGGTACTGACAGGCATCCGGTTGCATTGTCTCAACCGCTTTTGCGAATTCCTCATATTCATTCTGAAAGTCCTTTGGCGAAAATAGAGTGTGCGGCTCCTGGCAATATTCGATCCGTCTGCCGTTTCCCTTGAAGAGCCGGCTGGCAGCCGCCTCTTTGCTCATCTCAATCGCAGTACTGATCTGCTCGAAGCTCTCGACTTCACTACTCACCCCGACAGTAATCCTGTAATGCTGGAAGTTCTCCAGATAATCGCTCAGCTCATTGAAAAAATCCGTAATCCGGTTGTCGATATTCTCCTGCTCCGTCTGGAAATAATTTAACAGCACCTGCACGGAATGATTCGACTGCACGGCCGCAATCAGATCGATGGTGCATGCCGAAAACGCATCCTCTGCCTTCTGCATGATCTTGCGGAGAACAAACTGCATCTGCTGTGTATTCTCTGCGACATCAATATCCCGGTCAAGCTTGAAGGTTAATCCCCGGAAGCACTTGTTCTCAAGCTGAAGTCCAAACTCCGTATTCGCGGCATCAATATTTTCCTGCTTCTGGCTTAGTATCTGTCTGAGGAATTCTTTGTGGCGCAGATATTTACTATCCTCCAGTTTTTTCTCTATCTGATCTACCTGTTGCTGCTTATCCTCACGTTGTTCTTCTTCCGCGACAATCTTCTGCAGCTGCCTGTTCAGCTCATCCTCATCGATTGGCTTGAGCAGATAATCTTCCACGCCATATTTCAACGCTTTTTGCGCATAGTCAAAGTATTTATATCCACTGACAACTATAAAATGGCATTTCACGCCCTGCTCGGATGCCTTCTGGATCATTTCCAGTCCTGTCAACACCGGCATCCGGATATCCGTGATCACGATATCTGGCGATTCGGACAGGATCTTCTCATACGCTGTCTGCCCATCTGTCACAAGTCCAATACAGGTCAGTCCCAGCCGATCCCACTGTATCAATCGTTTCACAAGCTGTCCCACTTTTACCTCATCATCTGCAATTAATACCTTTCGCATTCTGTTCATGTTACTCACCTCTGTATGTACTATCTTGTACCAACTGCTTGTTATTCAAAAAGAGCCTGGTAGTTTTCCCCCCAGACTCTGTGTATTTCTTTACTGTACACTAAACGTATACATCGTGTTACTCTGTAAACTCAGTGAATTCTCAAATGCTTTCCGTGTCACCTTCACTTCTGCACCAAGCACCGGATCGTAATACCGAATATGTGTCGAATTGTAGCTGATGACAAGCACATACCGCCCATCATCGATGCAGGCTGCAAACGGAATATCCCGATCCAGGAAATACAGCGCCGTCGACAAACTGATACCGGAGATATTGATACCGACACCATTCGTGTAATCCTCAAATACCTTCTCAAAAGTACCACAGTTTATCGCATCTGTAAGCTCCAGTGTACCTCCCGCATACTGTGCACACATATACGCACAGGTAAGCAGCGACTGATTTGCATCCGGATTCGGTGTCTCCTTGATCTCATCTGCGACTGTATTATAGCTGTCCGCTGCCAGACAGCGATAGATCGTATTTCCGTTGCTGTCCACAACAAGTCCTGCCTCGTCATCGACCACCCGCGTGATTGCGCTTCCGGCAGTTTCGTACTCGCCGATGTAGCCCGCATTGTCAAACACATAATACGCACCGTCACGTGTCTTCGTCTGCACCTGCATATCCTTGTAAGCCTCTGCTCTTCCGTATTTTGTCTTCCGGTAGCTTGCAGTATCCGACAGATAGAAATTCGATGGGAATACAATATCTAAGATATTCCATGCATAGCTGTCATATGTCGTATCCGTCGTGATCATCTTATTATTTTCCTCTTTCTTGTAGGAAATATAATCCTGATCGATTTCTTCAAAGAACTGGTTCTGTTTGCGTGCACGCGTCAGATAAATGGTATCATCCCCAACCGATGCATTCATGATATACACCCCATCCTTCGTGTAATCTTTCTTCTGTTCACCATTATCGCTCATGATAAACAACTCATACAATGGCAGGATTGCCTGTCCATCGGAAGTCATAATTACATCTGCACTATGCGCACAGCCATAGATCAGATCATTTTCCACAAATCCAAGTGCCAGCAGCAGATCACCAGTTGCACAGGTTTTCTCATACGTTTCACCTGTCTCAAAATTCTGTATCGTGATTGCTGTGACATTTTCATCCTCGGCAGCATTCGGATAAGCAACCAGCTTCCGGTTCGCAGACACAAGGTATTTGGCAGAAGGAATTCCCTCGACAATCGCAGTCTGCGTCATATCAGCAAGGGATACCTCATACAACGTTTCATCAAGCAGATAGTAGAATTTATTCGTCTGCGCGTTGTAATAGGTAAATCGTCCGGTCTCCTTCTTCATGATGTCATAGCTCTCATCACATTCCACGAAGAACAGCTCCTGTGTCGTCATGTCTTCCGCCGAATAATAATACAGCGACATACCGTTTTTGCCTTCATGTTCGCCACGATTCATATATCCGTACACAACAAAGTAGATATTTCCGTCTTCATCCATATCTGCAATGTTGATATCGAGATTCGTATTTAAGGTTCTCGCATCCGAATAACTGTCCTGCGGATAGCTGAATATATTCGTAAGCGAGCTGTCATTGTACTTGTACATCCAGAGTTGTCCAAGACGCACAAACGCTAAAATCCCATAGTCCTCAGATGTCACATATTCTGCTGGCTCATTTGTCACGCCCATGCTGATACTATTCCGGTCCTTGCTAATGTAACCACTGTCAAAAAAGCTTTCCTGATACCGGTCGAAAGCAAGCAGCTTCACCGTCTCCGAACTCCGGTTATAGGTGACATCGTAGTATTCGTCGACCTGATAATAATGACTCTTCTTGTCATTCATGGATTCCACCACATAGGACATGTGAATCACAGCATATTCCTTGTCGATTTCCGTGATCGTCGGCGTCACGCCCGTCACAACCACAGGTGTCAGCCCGCCCCAAGTGATCTGCTCATAGGTTGCATTCAGATCGACATGTGCCAGACTTGACGTTGTTCCTGCCTTGTCCGTCTTCAGGTTATCAAATACAACATTGCCCTCGGACTCATTGACTTCCTTAATAAACGTCGTGTCATGGAAGTTTGTTGCAAAATCCACGATTGCCTTGGCATGCTGTTCCGCCAGATTTACCACACGGTTATAGTATCGCACCTCCGTACCATCTGCCGCCGTAATGATAAATACAAATACATACTCCCGGTTTTGCTGCATGTCCATCCGGAAATTCACATCATATTTCTTGCGTCCGTTCTCGACACTTCCAGAAACCGCGTCGCCACGTTCCACAAGGGAATCACCTGCAATACTTCGCAGCTCATAGGTAAATGTCTCGCCATATTTCGCCTCATTGTCCACAAGCACCGTCACACCATGATTACTGTTTAGTGGCACAATCCCATCCCGCATCAGGCTCGTCGACATCGTCTGCGTATATCCACAGGTCCGGTTAATAACCTTACCCTCGAATTCAAGATAGACATATGGAAGTGTCGGTTCGTCCAATTCGCTGGATACACGATCCAAGCCTCTGTTATTGAATTGATTTACCAGAAAGGCTGTGCCCACTGCAACCGCAATGAACACAAACGCCTTTATCAAAAACCGTTTCATAGTTAGAAATATTTTCTCCTTTTACGATATCTGCACCGACGAATATAAAATTCATGGCAGACCATAATCTCAATCATATGAAGCAATGTTTCGTCCGCATCCTTATAGCAGATCTTCTCATAAATCTTCTTCGCAATTGAAAACATCGCTACCTTGTCGGGATAAACTGCAAACATAGGACTTCCTTCATATTCCAGCCGGTCGCAGGCATCCTCCACCATAACCAGTATCAGCTTTGCCCGCATCGGATACATCGCACGCAAATATGCCCGGTCTTCCTCTAACTCCTGCTCATCCACAACCATGAGTTCCGGAGTGCGAAACTTATGCACATACATCTCATCGATTTCTTTCATGGAATCCTCTCACATAAAATGACATAAATAGACAATCAGTTTTTGGCTGATTGTCTATCTGTTTTTCTTATTTTATGCTTTGAAATCCTGTTTTGTGCGTCCGAATCCGTATCTCCTACTCATCACCAAAGGAAATACCAAGACGCTTTGCATACTTGACAACACTATCGTCCGGGGATACATATTTGAGCTTTCCTGCAGACTCTTCCATCGGAATTGCTGTCACTTCATTGTTACGCATAACAACAAGCTTGCCGAAATCTTTATTCTTGATCAGCTCGACTGCCTCTGCACCAAACAGGCTGGAAATCACACGATCATATGGATCCGGGCTTCCGCCTCGCTGTGTATGTCCCGGAACTGTCACACGGATGTCCATACCGGAATATTCCTTGATCTTATCTGCAACTTCATAAGCGACAGATGGATATTTCGCAGCTGCGGCTGCTACGGCTGCCTTACGCTCCTTCTTTGGAAGTGCTGCGACTTCTTTCGAGATTGCACCCTCTGCAACAGCAAGAATCGAGAATCCCTTGCCCTGCTTGGTTCTTCTGTCAAGCGCCTCACATACCTTGGCGATATCATATGGAATTTCCGGAATCAGGATGATGTCTGCACCGGATGCGATACCCGCATGCAATGTAATCCAGCCTACCTTATGTCCCATAACTTCTACGATAAATACACGGTTGTGTGAGCATGCAGTTGTATGGATGCAGTCGATTGCCTGTGTTGCAACATCGACCGCACTCTGAAATCCGAATGTCATATCGGTGCCCCAGATATCATTGTCGATTGTCTTTGGAAGTCCAATCACATTCAGTCCTTCCTGAGACAGACGGTTTGCTGTCTTCTGGGAACCATTTCCACCGAGAACAACCAGTGCATCAAGCTTCAGTTTGTTGTAATTTTTCTTCATTTCCTCAACTTTGTTGAGTCCTTCCGGTGTCGGCTCATCGATCAGCTTGAACGGCTGACGGGAACTGCCAAGGATCGTGCCACCCTTTGTCAGAATTCCAGAGAAATCTGACGGCTTCATCTTTACATAATTGCCATAAATCAATCCCTTGTAGCCTTCTAAAAAACCATATACTTCCACGTCTTCAAACGTATTATACAGTCCCTTTGCCACACCACGCATCGTCGCATTTAAAGCCTGGCAGTCACCGCCACTTGTCAACATTCCGATTCTCTTCATACTGTAACCTCCTTAATTTATGTGTCTCCTCTACAACAAAGTTCTTCCTTCTAATGCCCGAAGTAACGTCACTTCATCAATACATTCCAGATCGCCGCCGACCGGAACGCCACTTGCAATTCTTGTGACCTTGATTCCAGATGGCTTGACCAGCTTGGATATATACATCGCAGTCGCTTCGCCCTCCACACTGGAATTTGTTGCAATAATCAACTCTTCTACATCTTCCCGCTCCAACCGCAGGATCAGTTCCTTCAACCGGATATCTCCGGTTCCAATTCCCATCGCCGGGTTGATCACACCATTTAATACATGGTAGACGCCCTGATACTGTCCCACACGCTCATATGCTGCCAGATCTCGTGGAGTCTCGACAACCATGATCAGCTTATGGTTCCGCTTCGGCGATGCACACACCGGACACAGCTCCTGATCAGTAATCGTATAACAGGATTTGCAGTACCGGATATTCTTCTTTGCATCTGTGATTGCTGCCGACAGGCTTTCCACCTGTTCTTCCGGCATATTGATAATATGGAACGCCAGCCGCTGTGCGGTCTTTCCACCGATGCCGGGAAGTCTTCCGAGTTCACCGATCAGCCGGTTTACTTTCTCTCCATAAATATCCATTAGAACGGCAAACCTCCGCCTAATCCACCGGTGATCTTACCCATGGAATTCTTCTGATCCTCATCCTGCATACGGATGGCTTCGTTCATAGCAGCCATGATCAGATCCTCGAGCATCTCGATATCGTCCTTGTCGACAACTTCCTCGTCGAGATGAACTTCTGTTACTTCCTTCTTGCCATTGATCTTTACCTTGACAACACCACCGCCGGCAGTTGCCTCATATTCTTTTTCTTCGAGTGCTTTGGTGGTCTCTTCCATCTGCTTCTGCATCTTCTGTGCCTGCTTCATCAGATTGTTCATATTCCCTGGCATCATGCCCATTCCACCATATCCACCTCTTTTTGCCATCTTTATATCCTCCTGATTTCTTATTCTTATATTCATACACGGTTTCCCATGCGTACTACCTTTTTATATAATTTGGACTCGCCAGATTAAAAGCTTACTCATGCATTTCGATGTCATCAAATACAATCCGGCTCAAATCCCAGTCTTTCTGCAGTTCGTGTACTTCTTCCCTGCCATCAATCTTGCGGAATGTCACACGTACCTTGCACTGTGCCATATCGGTCAGCTGCTCGCTCAGTTCATCGAGCTTGTCCTGATTCGCGAAATATGAAATCGCCAGATCGTTGTCTGGTGTATCCGCTACAACGAGTTCCAGCGCGCCAGATTCTCTTCCGGCAACCAGTGATGCCTGTCTGTAATAATGCTGCACCAGTCTCGGTCCGCGCTTGCCAATCGTCTTCCACGCTTTCGCAATCAGAAGCAGATCCTCGTATTCTGCCTGCGGATATTTGTCACGCAGATTCTGCTTGATGTGCTCGGATGAATCACCTGTTTGTGGTGCAACTGCCTGCTGCACTGTCCCTGCGCCTTCCGCTGCCGGCGGTGCAACTGCCATCACAACCGGATGTGCCTGCTGCTCTTTGAGCAGTTCCTTCGTCTCTGCAAGCTGCTGCTCCAGTGACTCGATTCGTGCCTGAATTCCTTCGATATCGTAACGCATCTCCGTCTTACAAAGCTTGATGATCGCGATTTCCAGCATCACACGCTTGGATGTCGTATATGCGATCTTCGCTGCAGCTTCCTGTAAAACATAGATTGCATGCATCATCCAGTCCTGTGTCATATCCATCGTGAGTGCAACCATGCGCTGTTTTGTCTCCGCTGTCACATCAATCGTCATATCCGGGTCGATCGACAGCACCAGTATATTCCGGATAAATGCAGTAAATTCATTGACCAGCTGCAACAGATCCTTGCCCTGCCAGATTGCTTCATCTATGATCTTCAATGCACCAACCAGATCTTTTTCTTTCAGACATTCAAACAACTGAATGTAAACTTCCACATCCACGGCACCAATTGCCGCGAGTACTTTATCTAATGTCAGCTCCTCACCCAGATGGTAAGAGATACACTGTTCCAGAATACTCAAACCGTCTCGCATCGAACCATCTGCGGCACGTGCCACATATTCGACCGCTTCTCTTGTCGCTGCGATTCCTTCCCGGTCGAGAAGCTCCTGCAGACGATCTGCAATTATCTCCAACGGAATCCGATGGAAATCATATCGCTGGCAACGCGACAGAATCGTCGCCGGAATCTTGTGTGATTCCGTGGTCGCCAAAATAAATATTACATAGGAAGGTGGTTCCTCCAACGTCTTCAAAAGTGCATTGTATGCTGCATCCCGGAGCATATGCACCTCGTCGATGATATAAACCAGATATTTTCCGGTTGACGGAGAATAATTCACCGAATCCGTGATCTGTCTGATATTATCCACACCATTATTACTTGCGGCATCAACTTCGATTACATTCATCGCCGCACCTGCAGCAATCGCCTTGCAGCTGGCACATTCATTACACGGGCTTCCGTTGATCGGATGCTCACAATTGACTGCCTTTGCCATCAGCTTCGCCGTCGTTGTCTTACCGGTACCTCTGGTTCCGCAGAACAAATACGCATGTCCCACGCGGTCATGCACGATCTGATTTCGGATCGTCGTCACAATATGTTCTTGTCCTTTGATCTCCTCGAACGCGTCCGGTCTCCACTTCCGGTACAATGCCATGTACGACATAAACTGCCTCCAACTCTATATATGGAAAATCTGATCCAGCATCCGAAGGGTCTTAAAGTTGCCCTTTGCCGTTATCTCGCCGGACATAAAGCCTTTCTGAAAGCTATTCTTGCCAGCCAAAATATTACGCAGCATCGTGCTTGATGCTTTCAGCTTCACATCGGCTTC
>UMDI01045422.1_pt1 | contig 24660 bp, 21 predicted proteins | sample 1964451 | NCBI WGS metagenome assembly UMDI01 (sample SAMEA4835990, study PRJEB28245) | human gut metagenome | biome: gut microbiome; material: fecal sample | place: Denmark | collected 2008 | reverse complement strand
TTAGTATATTGATCTCTTAATTCCTTATACAAGTCCATATCTATGAATCCTCCCAACAATTCATCATTCAAAGTTTTCATTCTTTTATCCAAATTTTGTATATTCTTTGAAACATTAATTTTGCTACGCTTTTCCTGTAAATCCTTCAAATTCATTTCAAAGAGCAATTTTTCCAATTTTATTTGAGGAAAATATTTTCCGCATTTAGTGCATTTATAATAGAAATATCTGTTTCCGTTTCTGGATGTTCCAAATACATTTATCATTCTTTTTTCACACTTCTTACAGTAAACAAGACCTGTCAATAAATATGATTCATGATGAACTGATCTTCTTTTCTTATCCAAGATTTCAATAACGTGAGCTTGAACACTCGGTTCAACAACTTTAGGAACTATATCACAATACAACGTATCCTTATATAATAGAAAACCTGAATATTTAATATTTCTAAGAGTTCTCGATATTCTATCATTAGTAAAATGCTCTTCTGTTTGAACAGTATTCAAATATTCTCTTACATCATCTAAAGAAAAACCATCTTCAATCATATTAAACGCATCTTTAACATAGGCAGCAGTTTCCTCTTTTAAATAAATATTTTTATCCTCAAGTTTAAATCCATATGGAACAATCGCTGAAGGATAACGGTGATGAACTTCAACAAGAGAAAGTAAACCGTCATTTGTTCTTTCTACGTCTTTTTCTCTCTCGTATTGATTTACTGCGAATTTAACATTTGCAGTCATACGACCATCTGCTGTTTTACCGTTATAAGTGTCATAAACGCAAACGACTCTTACTCCATATTGATTTACTAAATTAGTGAATAAATTTGATTCAATAACATCTCTACTTATTCTAGCAAAATCATACGTTGCTACAATATTGATTCTTCCACATTTGATATCATTGACCAATCTTTTCATATCAGGTCTATCTAGTGATTCACCCGAAATACCTTCATCAATATACCATGCGATATCACTCATTTTTTCTACTAGACCAATGAGAAGTAAATACTTATAAACGGTCTTTTTCTGCATAGCAATAGAAACATGTCCATTGTGAGAACTTTGTTTTTTAGTTGAACATCTCAAATATCCTCCTATCTTAATCATCATCTTTTACTACACCCCTTTCTATATTTCTTTACTTAATAGTAAAAAAATATAGAAAAGCATCTTATGAAAATTAAATCATAATTATAAAATCAGTAATTACAAAATGTATTGATTAATCAAGAAGGATAAAAGATATTCTCATATGTAAGATGGAACAAGTTCCATCCTACATTGATCTAGATTTTAAAATTGCTGGTGACTTATTTATTTGATTATTTTGTTGTCTTCTCATTGCTTTTAAATCATCATTCCAGTCCTTTCCTTTAGAAAAAAGCTGCCCAACCTTAATTTGTCTATCATTTGATTTATTTGTTTCTAATAGAGCCTCTTTTAGTACACCACCTAATTCATGTCCTTTATTATCATTATCAAAGCAAACAATCACATCTCTTCTGTATTCATTTACAGTATTCAAAACACATTGATATTTATTTGTGCTTCCACATACAATAAAGATATCCTTATCTGGTTGAATCATATTTTTAGCAAGCGTTTTGAATGAAAGCATATCAATATAACCTTCAAAACAGTAAATTTTACCATCCGGTGGAAGAAATCCTTTTTTCTTTGCTTCTGCTGGAAATAATCTCCACCCATAGTCGTAATCACAGCCTTTATAATCTCCTTTAAACTTTGAGCCTTTAGATATACCTCTTTTACTAATACAGCTGTAAAGTCCCATTTCTTTTGATATAAAGGCTACTCCTTTATGACCTTTCATGTTAACCTGTGCAATCTCACCATTTTTGAACCCTTCCTTCACAATTTCAGGATCGAGCTTTCTTTCCTGAATGAGATAAGCCATTGCATGTTTATAAGTTTTTTCAACTTCTTCAGAAAAATTTTCTTTAAGCATTTCATTACAGCTTCTTAACTTTTCTATTCTTTCCGAAGAGGACATTTCCGCATATGTTTTTTTCTTTTTATATGATGTTTCAATTTTGAAATCAGGATCTATTCTTTGTCTTAAGAATATAACTGCATCTCTAAAGTTATTAATTCCTTCTATTTGAGTTTCAGTAACAAACGAAATCACATCACCTCCATGACGGTTTGAATTTCTAAAAAATGAATTACTCTCAGGATAGATTACAATCGAGCTGAAATCTCCTCCATCTGCTCCTGAACCTCTAATACCAAAATAACCGTTTTTTCTTGTTAAATCAAAATAATCACTTGCTAAATCAACAATACTGACGTGTTCTTTGATCTCTTTAATCATTTTCTTTGAAGTTGACATATATTTTCTCCTTTCTTTATTATACAAAAATGACAATTCTTTTTTGTAACAAAAAAAGATGGAACTAGTTCCAACTATCGTCCTCTGCCAAAAGTCATTGTCTTGTTGATTTGAGGTTTATCAATCTTTAAATTTTTTAATACCTCGATATCAGGTTTTTTGTAGATCTCGTTTACTTCACTTTGTGTTTGCAATCCTTTTACAATATTTGATTTTAAAGTTTCAACAAATTCACTATTGTCAGTTACATGTGACTTAGGCAATTCTTTAGATAACATTTCAGCTTCATCTTTTGTAAAGAACATTCTATAATCCTCATGAGCATCTAAAACAAGTTCACCATTGTCAAGTATTTCACTTACATAATATCCCATCTGATCAACATTAAAAGATCTTGCATATTCTTCATCCAACAGGCACATGGTTTCCACTTTTTCCATCAGCTCTTCATAGTCAGCTTTTTTACATTCATAATTGGTAAAATCTATATTCAAACGTTCATTTGCTATAAATTCTACAAAGTCATTCAATAACAATGTATCTTCAGCGTTTAATTCAATGATACCTCCATCAACTGAACGATAAGTATGATCAAATACTGTATAATCAACTCCTTCATCACATCCATGCAGTTCAACATGATATTCATTTATATCCAATGCTGAATGTTCCATTGTTTGAGTTAATGTTAGTTGTCTTTCTTTTGACATTTCCAAAATGTAATCATTAATCATCTCTGCATCTTTTACCGCTTCTAAAAGCACATTTTTATCATTTTTTAGAACTTCAGCCCAACTTTGAATATAAGCCAAATGATTTTGGACATGTGATTCATCAAATTCAAGTCCAAAATCAGCCATTAAAAAAGCAGCTCCAATATCTGCCCTTAATTCTTCTTTTGCATGGCTCATGCTTCCAGGTTCTCCGCTCAAATCTCTATTCAATCTATTTGCATGTCCTGTTGCATGTGACAATTCATGAAGCAATGTTTTAAAATAGGCTGCTTCATCTTTAAATCTTTCCTTAGGAGGCGTAATTACTGCATCAAGTTCTGGTGAATAAAATGATTTATCCTGCATTACTTCTTCATAGCCAACTCCCATATTTTCAATAAGCGTTTGCATTTTTTCAACTGTCATTGGATCTATTTCTATAATTGGTTCTGGAGCAATCCCTTCTATTTCATCCGCATTAAAGATATAGTAGCTTCTTTTACCATCACCAATCACTTTACACTCATCCTTAAATATTTCTTTTTCCACATCATTAAGTGTTGCTAATTTTTTATAATATTGTTTGGAATTATACCATTTGTCTTCAACTTCATTGTAATAAATAGGCTTTTTCTTTATTTCAACACCTTCAGCACCTTTTTTAAGATGCCATTTTTCTCCAGGATGAAATTTCTTTTCGTTTGATATTTCATTGAAGGTAAACCATCTAGAATCCTTATAACCTTTTAAATAGCTTGCAAATGTCAACCAGATTCTGTTTATGCCTGTATAGGTTGTTCCTGTTATGGGGTTATGCAATCTTGTAGTAGTCCACCCTTTTTCCCATGGAATCGTACCACTTTCCAATGCTTCAATATATTTTTCTACAAGCATATCTTTTTTTATTGCCATCTAACCCACCTCACCTAATTCAAATTCATTATCATCAAACAAAGCATAGAGTGTCTCATAATCCTCTGATATATCTAAAGGTAAATCCAGCTCACTAGAAAGTTTCAAATAATCAACATTACCACAAGAACCAATTATTTCTTCCTTGTCTGCATCATAAATATAAATACGATCTGTATTCTTGTTCCAAAATGAAATTAAATGATTTCCAAGTCTCGAAGACTGTTTGATCCTATTCTTCAAATACTTCATATTTTATTGTCTCCTTTCCAAGATGGAACTAGTTCCATCTATCTACCTCTGCCCATTGGTTTTGAAAAAGCCATTTTTCCAAAGCGTTCATTCAATTCTTCAAAAGCCATATAATTTCTACCGTAGTTATCTAACTGTTTAATTACATTGCTGTTATCTACCCCTGTATGTTTTTCAATTTTTTTCATATCATTTCTGATTCCATCAAGTTCATTCTCAGCAAGTTTATTTTCTACTTTAATAGCAATCTTCTCTTCTGGCATTTTTACAACTCCACTTTCTACATAAACTTTGATGATTTGTTTTTTTACGTCCTCTTTCATTTTGATGACATCTTCTTTTTTCATTTCTACCTTCATTTCGTTTTGCTCCTTAATTGCCTCAACAGCAGCTAATCTATCCTGAAGTTCTTCTCTATTTTCTTTCCTTCTATGCCAGTTAAAAATATCTTCAAGTTCTTTTGCAGTTACTCTAAATGGTTCAATTTTATGACCGTTCCCATTACCTGTGATAAACTGAATATTATACTCGTCTCTTTCCAAATAGAAAAAGCGTCTGTTTTCATTATTCTTGTCCTTTTTGATCATATCCCAAGGTACATTAATATACGCTAAAACTTCATTTCTGTTCACGCCATCAAAAACACCAAAATCTAATCCACTTGGTCGATATAGCTTTGATGGCAATCTCACAATTGACATTTTAAGTGGTTTTCCAAACCGATCCTTATATGTATAATGTGCTTTTGGATAACTACTACATTGCGATTTAGAAAATACAATTGCTAACTTTTTATCTTCTCCCATATTCATTCTCCGTTTCTAAATGAAAAAGATGGAACTTGTTCCATCTTCTCTAACTCATATTCATATCTTTTTTTCTTCCTCTTGCCTTATGCAAGTTTTTATAAACATCATTATTTTTTAAAATCTTATCAACTACTCGCTTGTCATTTTTGTGTAGTTTAACATATTCATTTACCTTTTCTTGATGAATTGAACTTCTCATGCTTATTCCAAAACACTTTTCAAATCTGTCTACAATGTAATTTACATCCATTTCACCATTTTTATCTAAAAGATTATTAAAATCTTCTATCTGTGCGCCATGTTCCTTATCAAACAGTGCTAGATGGTATGCCATATAAATAATATCAATCGGGCTAAAATAATCATATTGTTCATATTCATAAGGATCACTTAAAAGCGTAACATACCACATATCACAATTTTCTTTTTCTCTTTCTTTTTCAATTACATAGGATATATACCATTCTTCGGCTTCATCTTCATATTTTTTTAACAGCTCGTATTCTTCTTCCTTCTGTTTTCTGATAGTTTCACTCATATCTTCATTATAAAGAAGATACTGTAATCGTTCCATTTTAAGATAGATAATATGACATATTTGCAAATATAAATTAGTAAAATCAGTAGTCGTTTTTACAAGAAAAGTATGACATGGTTTAACATCACCTTTATGTGTATAAATTGCAACCCTGATTTCTTTTTTGTCTTTCTTTTTTCTATTCTTCTCATAAACTTTTTGAGCTTTTACCAAACTATAGCAGAGAGTATCATCAACAATAATTATAGGATTTACCTTCATTAATTAATCTCACCTATTTTCTTTTTATTCTAATCAACAATAATAAAAGACAAATTGCTAGGGCAACTAAACCTCCTATTAATACAACTGGAAGGATGGAACTTGTTCCATCTTCTTTATTTTCTTCTGATTGTTTAACTTCCTTATTTGAATTACTTTTCTTTGATTTATTTTTTCTATTGGATTTATTGTTTTTATCATAATGATAAACATGGTTTAGATCTTCAACGTTTTCATCTTCCTCATCCGTTGAAGCTTCCTCTTTCTTTGTAACAGTAATGTCACATGTATAATCGTCATCTCCATTCAGCGAAAAACTTTCTTCATTGAACACAACATCATAATCTTTCTTATGTTTATTCGAAACAGTAATATAGTATTCTCCTGGATCAACAAAATAAGACCATTCGTTTCCATATTCATCCATGTCAAAGCTGACAGAATCACTATTGTTCTTCTTATTATGAAGCGTTACGACAATTCCTCCAGGATAGCCATCTTTATAAGTATCAACATTGAATTTTACACAGCCAATAGAACTTGCATTTACCGTCTGAATATTTAAGAAAATCATCATTATTAAAATCAGTATTTTTTTCATGTTTTCCTCCTTTTAGGATGGAACAAGTTCCATCCTAATATTTAGTACCAGGTTTAATTGAACCTGAAACATATTCAAAGTGCATATAATCTTTAATATTCTTGTAATCTCCGCCCCAATAGAATCCATATTTTTTCCAGATTGCTACTATATCACCCTGAATCTTATAACATGCTGGTGCGTTATTCCATGTAGAGGATGATGTACCGCTGACATAGGGATTGTAACCAGGATTGATGTCTACAGCCACTCCAAACGAATGATTTGACATTGCTGTTGAATTAGTCATCTTCCTCCAGTTAAAGCATCCATTGTCATATGCTCTAAATCCTTTTGCCTTCATTTCTTTATAAGCAGATTGAATTGAACCAGCAAGCGATTTATGACATGTGAGGTTTGCTGTTGATGGATTACCATTCCGATCAAGTATTTCAACTTTTATCGTTGTTAGATAACCTCTCATAGCTGATTCAGATGATGGTGTGCCATTAGGAAATAAAAACTGCAATCTTGCATTCTTATCACCTTTGTTAGCAACATCTCCTGTATTCCCTCCTGATCCACTTCCAAATGTCCTGTTTCTTACCTGAACAAGATCACTTTCAGAAAGATTATCAAACATTGTCAGATTATATGATTCAATATGATTCTTTATTTTATTGGGATAAGCAGTACCCTCACAGTATCCACCCCTGCCAAGGGCTTGTAAAACAAGTGAATAGTCAGTAATACCGCTACATCTATAATTGCTGTTTGATAGAAGCTTATCATGGGCTTCTACACTTTCTTTCCAATTATTGAATTTTTTATATGTACCACTGCTTGTCTTGACACTTCCTGCTGTACCTTTTCCTTTCATACCAAAAAGATTTTTTGCATTGACTGCAAGATTGCTTTTTCCCCAGCCAGATTCTTCAATTGCCTGAGCAACAGTAACAGATGTCAATATCTGATACTGCGCCTTGAAATCATAGCTATATTCCACTATTTCCATTACAAAGTTATATTGTTCAGTTGTAAAATTAGCCATGTAGCTTGTATCAGAAGTGGTATCCGAACTGGAATCGTTAAATAAAGCAACAATTAGAATAAGAGGTACTAGTAGTACAATTATTCCTTTTATTGCTAATTTTTTAAATTTATTTTTAATCTTTTCCATGTTTCTATTAAGCCATCATTCTAAACATGTCATCTGTAGCTTTGATTGAAATAGGTATTCTTTTTGAGCCAGCAACAAGAATAGCCTCTCCTACTTTAAATCTTTCAATCAGTTCAACCTCACCACTTGTAAGCGTTGTTAATTTTTTAAGATCTTCAACACCATCCTTTTCAAGATGTAAAATAACCTTATACGTTGATGAATTGAACATAGCCTTTCCACTAGAAATAACTTTATCATCCGCAAAATCATGAGGTTCTTGAGTTGCAATGATCGTTGCATTTTTATATTTACGTGAACGTCTTACAAATTGTTCAAGCATTTTTGCAGTTTCTCCTGCCAAAATATAAAGATGTGCTTCATCTACACAGAATACAGAATAACAGCTATCATCCAGACACAAACTCCATGAATATTGAAGTATGATGTGCATAAGAGCATCTTTCAATCCTTCAGTCAAGCTAAAGAAAATCTTTGTTCCAAATCCAATAAAAGGATTCGCATTTTCTGATACATTTACGGTTGTTTGCCCATCAAAATAAGCTGAATATTCAACAGTAAGAGGTCTTATTTTTAGTTCAAGATCTTTATAGGCTTTGTATTCTTCATCATACTGTCCAGCTCTTTCGAACATTTCAATATATTCTTTGACAGTATTTTGAAAATTAGTAAATGTTGGATAACTATTATAATTTAGATTTTTAAAGCTCTTTTCTTTAGTAATACCAACTCTTTTATATGTCTCAACAGCTACACCACCTATTACGCTTAATGTTTCATCTTTTATTGTAGGATACAGATATTTAAGTACAATCTTTATATCCTCAACAACATTGTAGATTGCAAGTTCAGTATCATACATATCTACTTCTTCATCTTCATCACATGAAATTGGTTTTAAATCAAAAATATTGATACGAGCGTTTTTAGTTCCCATATTGAAATAAGAACCATTAGCCCTTAAAATCATATTCCTGTTTTTATTTTCTGGATCAATCCATATGATCTTTCTCTTATGCAACATATGTTGCATCTGAATAAATGATAATGCTGTTGTCTTACCTGAACCCGAAGTTCCTACAAGCACCATATTTCCATTCAATCTGTTATCTGCCTTCGCAAGAGTAAAATCATTTTCATAAATGAACTGATCGAACATGATCTTTCCGCCATTATACTGCTCACACCCTAACAAAACACCTTGAGGATCATCTAGAGTATCAAATATAAACGGATACATTGCAGCCAGATTTAAAGATGGCAACAAAACCCCAATATTGTTTTTCATTTCCTTAGAAAAATTATCATTGTGAAACCACATTGATGTTCTTTTATAAAGTTTTTCTTGAATCCCCATCAGACATTGGAGCTGCCATCCTTGCATCATCAACTGCATTTTTAAGTTCTGATAGGAATCATTCAACTGTTGTAAGGTATCCCCCTGAACAAGAATATTGATAACAATATTATATGTTCTGTCATTTCTTGCAACCAAGTTGTTAACCATTGTATCCATTGCCTGCATCTTTTGTTGGATATCTGCTCTAATTGTCATATCCGTTGTTTCGTTATATCTTTTTCTTAAACGATTGACTTCACCTTTGATCATATTGGGAATATTTTCACTTGTCTGTTCTACCATCATACCAACTTTGATATTAGGATTTGATGATAAGACCGCCAGTATTCCTGCATAATAATTCTTTGGTGTATTCATCACAGTTGCTACCTTTACGTACTTATCTCCCATCTGAAGATAATTTCTGTTGACAGCAAATCCTTTAGGAGCAACTTTAGATTTCGTTGATTTAATTTGTAATTTATTCATCTTGACCTCCAAGCTTAATCTTTTGATCTTTCATATCAAAAAGATCATATCCTTTTAAAACAGAGAAATAATATTCATCAATTGTAGGATTATCAAAATCAAAAGCTATCATTTTTTTAAAATCATCTTCATCAATCTTTGAAATCCTTAGTCTTGTATCATTCATATATCTGATGAGATCACTGTATACCTTATCTATTTTCTTTTCTGTTTCCATTACTATAAAATAAAATGAAATCTCTTTATAGTTTTCCTGAAACCATTGATGATAGTAGAGAAACATACTTGCTAAATCTTTGATTGAATCATCTTCTTCATATCTCATCTTGTTCATCAGGTTATGATTTTGTTTGGAAAGATTAGGAGTTTCATAAACAAATCGCCAATAGAATTTAAAGTCCATTCTATTGAATGCCTGACATAATGATTGAACAACGTTAAAATTATCATTTGCATCAAGCATGTGTATATTCAATGGATGAACCTTTACTCCTTTAACGATATATTTGTCACTTCCATCTTTTACAACACAATGATCACCTTCAATTTCTTCAATGTCCAACCAATCCAAAGATGATTTCATTTCCTTAACACGCTGTTTGTGTTTCTTCATTTCTTTTCTAGATATCTTTTTCTTCCCAGGAATACCTTCTTTCACCTGTTTCTTCTCTGTTCTTTTCTTCATCATAGTGAATCACCCCCTCGAATGGATATACCTTTTGAGCAATCAAGTAATCATACATTTCTAATAGAAATCCAAGCATATTGTGATATGCTGGAAAACTTATTGTAATAAACCACGCTACCATTCCAATAAATAAAAAAAGCGCCATCCCGAAATAACGCCCTATACCTTCTAATGTGAAGACACTCAATAAAATGCCTCCAATTGCAATAAATACACCTACACCAATAATAATAAGATCACTTACTTTATATGACCCAACAATCAGTTTCCCTCGTTTAAAGTTAGCGGGAGCTGTATATACTTCTTCTTTCATTTCAATCTCCTTCTTCCAAAAATAAACAAGATGGAACAAGTTCCATGCTATCGTCTTCTTCCATACATTCCAAAATTTGCCATACTTTGCATCGAAGCAGCCTTTGATGTAAAGAAATTTCCTACATTATTTATACTGTTAGCAAAATTTCCAGTTGCATTCTTTGTATTCATGTTACTTGCACGACTGACTGCAAAGGCTTCACGACCTGTCATGCCTCCTGCACGATTGTACCTGATAGTGCTACCTCCAGCTTTTTCAACAGCATTTCCTAATTGGGAACGAGACATGTTTTGTGCATTTTCAATACCCAAACTTTGAGCATAGGCAACCTGTCCAATCGAAGGTGTCATACCATTGCCTTCTTTTCCTAGAAGACCCGTAACAGTCTGACTTCCTCCAAAATCACTTACAGAAGAATTTAAATCACCTTGAGCCATATCATTTGCATCCATTCCTAAAGAATCAGCATAATCCATTTGATCACCTGTAAGTGGTACATCATTTCCCATAGCGCTGAAGGCACTCAATGAACCACCCGCATTTGCAACTGCATCAGCCATTTCTCCTCTGGTCATTCCTTGACCGTTGATTCCTAAAGATTTAGCATAATCAGCCTGTGCCTTATTTGGACTTAGATCATTGATTGGCTTTCCACCACTAGATCCGCCAAATCCGTCTGAGCCACCTTTTCCAGCATCAAATCCCATTTTGGCTGCTGCTCCAGCAAGCCTTCCACCTGAAAGTTTATTAGCTCCTGAAGCTACTGCACCACCCAAGGCACCAGCTCCCGAAAGACCTTTTGCAACTCCAGAAATACCTGCACCAATGACACCAGCACCAACAGCACCCGACATTGCTCCAACCATCATTAATGATTGAACCTGTTGAAGTGTATTGGCTGCCGACATATCAGCACCACCAATGATTGCAGCGATTCCTGAAGGTGTTGCATAGATTGCTAAAAGCCCACCTAGAACAAACCCTATCTTTGCAATAGAACCTGCTATAGAAGTTGTACCTAAAACAGAATCAAGTGTACTACTTCCAATAAATGCAAATAATATCATCATAGAATACAGCTGAAAGAAATTACTTATCAGATCAGCAAGAATATATTTAGTCCATGTTGAAAATGTCTGATTCCCTGGTTCAATTAGAGCAGATACCGCATAAGGGGCTAAGAAAATCTTAACTATTAAAGATACCTCTCTTTGCGCCATTTGAAGAATAATAGGTATAAACAGAAATGCTATTCCAACTGTTGTAAATAATCCAAAAAATAAAGACGACCAGGAAGGATACATGTAATAAACCTTATCAACTTGTCCAGCTAAACCGAACGTTACTGTATCGACAAAATATTCTAACAGGTTTCCATCCTCAACACCTTCATTGATATCTATGTTGTCTATATTGCCTGTTACCCAATACGTTTTATTGTATTTATCATCATTTGCCTGTGTGTGCATTTTCTTATAAGCAGAATAAGCTTCATTTATTTGAGCATCCGTCAGTTGAGAACCTGGTATATTTGTATTCGGCAAATAACTAGCTACCGTAGTTGCGCTTTGCATTTTTATATATTTTTTAAATTCTTTCTTTGACATTATTGAACTGTCTGCATTTTGTTTCTGTTCCAAAATATAATTCTTCATTGTCTTTACGGTAGATTCTCCACTTTCAAGATTCATTGACGAAGTGTCAACAAGAAGCGTACTCAATTTACCTCCATCTTTTACATCTTTATCACCAGTAAAATATTCAATATGGCTTACAAACGTATTGACCATGCCCGTAAGCTGTTTAGTAACTAAAGGTACTCCCGACATGATCATGATTGCCAAAGCTATTTTTACTATAAAAGCTCCAGGTTCAAGCTTTTGCATCTTTTCATCATCAAGAAAAGCCTGAATGATAATCTTCATGATTCTAAATATTAAGAACATGGCAAAAAATATCGCTATTCCTGCAAACAGATCCCATATGAATTTGAATCCACTATTATTGAAATCTAAACCACAAATAAGTTTGGCAGCCGACCATAGAACATCAATAACATGAAGTAGCATTGACATAACACCCCAAATGATTGATCTCAACGCCTCTGTTATATCCATTGATTTTCACCTCCTTCGTTTTTATTAAATAATTAATATGACACTTCTCCAACACCAAGAGCTTTGAGAATTGCCATGATCATTTCACCAACAATTAAGATAATGAGTGCTCTTTTAATTTTTGAAGCAGGATTATGGTGTTGCTGTTCTTCTTCTGTTGAAGTAAACCATTTGATTGCCACTCTTAACATATAAAAGATACAGCATCCTGGTAATGCCCAAAGACCAATATTTATACCAACTCTGATATAAGGCGCAGCCAAATCTTTTAATCCCTGTTCATCTGGTTTAACGTCAGCAAAAACATTTTGAACATTCAATAACATAATTGTTAGAGATACAGCAAACATCCCTGCTTTCATTTTAATTTTTTCTATTAAGTGTTTTGCTTTACTCATTTAATTCATCCTTTCTAATAGCAAAAAGGACAATCTTTCGATTGCCCTGAATGGATGGAACTAGTTCCATCTTAAAATTCATTTTTATTAAGCTCTTCTTCATTGATTTCCACAGGTTCACTTTCAACTCGAGGAGCTGTTTTATATAGTCTGAAACCTGTAACGATTACAAATGTACGTTCCTGTTCGTTATAAGTTTCATTTTTCAAACGTCCTTTGACCTCAATCAACATACCTTTTCTGGCATTATTTACAAACCGTTTTGCTAAATTACCCCACGCTTTACAATGAATCCAGTCTGTATACTGTTCTTCTGTCGTTTTACTGTAGTAACTGCTTGCCACATCAAAATAACACTTGCAGTTGTCAGTTTCAGGATCACCTCTCAACTGTAGATGTTCCAATTTTCCAAGTCTTCCGCTTAAAATTACTTCATTAAACATATCTTTCACCTCCTGATTCATCATGGAACAAGTTCCATCCTTTATTTTTTTAAAATAAAAAGGATTGAAAGCTAAAAGCTTCCAATCCTAAACAACTATATTTCTATTAGGCATGTTTTTTACGGAAATAAACCATACCAAATACAACAACAGCTAAACCAGCCAACATCATATAATATTCATAATGTGAATTGTCACCTGTTTTAACTTTCTTTACAGGAAGTAATTCATCATACATCACAACTTTTTGAGCAACTCCTGTATCTTTAACTGTAAATTGAATAGATTCAGCAACCTTGTAATTTTTAGGAGCAATTACTTCAGTTAATGTGTAAGTTTCTCCAGCAGTTAAGTTTTTGATCATATGAGGTTGTTTTCCTGAAGTCCATTCATCAATGACTTTACCATCTTTGTCGGTAACTTTAAGTTTAGCACCTTCAAGTTCCTTCTTTGTTGTAATATCTTGTTTGCTGATTTCGATTTTTGTATCTTCATCAGTCATAGATAATACTGTATCTTTTCCCTCTTCAGCTGTGAATGTTTGTGTTTTGAAAGTAGCATATCCGTTAGGAGTTTTTGTTTCTTTCAATACATATTCTTCACCAGCTTCAAGACCTTGAATCATATGTCTTGTTTCATTACCATCAAGATCAATGTTTGTGTAAGTAGTAATACCATCTTTTACAAACATGACAGTATAATCATCTTTTCCTTTGTTTTTAGCAATGCTGTATTGAACTGTTGAATCTTCTTCATCCATGTATGTTCCTTCAGCTTTACCATTTTCTTTTAATTGAGCTTTCATTTCATCAGTAACATCAAAGATATGTTGTCCTGAAACCCATTTGTCAATAATGTTTTTAGTCTTATTAGAAGTGACTGTCATTTCAGCACCTTTTAATAAGTTACCTTTTTCATCAACTTTAGAAACTTCATTGATTGTATCAATCATTTCTACTTTTTGATTTTCTTTTTCTTTTGTTACTTCAAAAGTAAAATCATTAGCTAGATTTAATCCAGTAGGAGATAAATCTTCATGTAATGTATAAGTTTTACCTTCTTCAAGATTATTTGCAAAATGATATTTTCCTTCAGAAGTCCATTCATCAACGACATTACCATCTTCATCTTTAATTTGCATTAAAGCACCAGTAACTTCTTCTCCACCAACAGTTAATTTAGAAACTTTAACTTGTTTGTCTTTCATGTTGACTTTTTCATTTACTTTTTCTTTTGAAACAGTAAATTCAATATCAGTTGATTTTACATATTCTTCAGGTGAAACAGTTTCAGAAAGGATATATGTTCTTCCTTCTTCTAATCCATTGATGAAATGAGAATCTTTTCCAGAAGTCCATTTGTCTACGACTTTTCCTGTTTCTTTATCAGTAACAGTGATTTCAGCACCTTCAACTTCTTTTTCACCTGTAACATCTGTTTTAGTAAATGATACTTGTTTATCTTTCATTGTAACTGTTTCTAATTCACTAGAATTTTTAACAGTGAATTTGATATCAGTAGCTTTTACATAATCTTTAGCTGTTACAGTTTCAGATAATGTATAAGTTTTACCAACAACTAATCCTTCAATAGAGTGTACTTTATCAGTAGAAGTCCATTGATCAACTACATTACCTTCTTCATCAGTAATTGTTAATTGAGCACCTTCAACTTCCTTGTCTCCAGTAACATCAGTTTTATTAAATTCAAAGTCAGTTGTTAAGTTTTCTACATCAAATGATTTGATGTAAGTTTTTGTTGTGTAATCAGATTGTTTAAATACAGCATCATATTTTGTTGTATCTAATACGCATCCATCTAAAGTTGTAACTTCTTGTAAGTAGTATTGAGCTTCTCCAATTCCCATAGGAAGATTAGAAATATCTAAATGTCCATCAGTTGATAAAGCATAGACACCGTTTCCTACTTCAGTACCAGAATTAACGATTGCTCCAGAATTTTCTGTTGTAATAACATCATCTTTAGCAAACATCAAACTTCCATCAACTGGACTATAAATGTTTTCTTTTGCCTTTAAAACGAATTGGATTTTTGATAGATCAGATCTATCAACTAAATCAACATCAGTATCTAAATCAGCAACAGTCTTATTTAATTTGATTTCACCTTTAGGTTGTTCATCACGTACTGTTACGGTATAGATTGGATCTCCATCTTCATCTTTTGTATAGTCTAATAAACCACTCATTTCAAATGATTGAGTTTTTCCTAAACCAATAAATCCTGTTGGAACTTTAACTTCTTCTAAATGATATTTACCAGCAAAGAATTGAAGTGGTAAGAACACTTCACCTTTTTCGTCATCATCATTTGTGTATTCAGTTTTAACTACGACAACGTTATCACTGTTTGTAGTGAAAGTATCATATTTCTTTCCACCAACTTTTTGAGTGATATATTGACCTTTCTTATAAACAATGTTTCCACCATCTAAAATATCTTCATCAGCAACGATTTTAAATGATGCTGAATTTAATGATACAGTTTTACCTGTTTCTTCATCTTGTTTAACTAATTTTAATTGAGTTTCTACTGGACGGTTGTTTAATACAACTTTTTTAACTTGATCTTCTTCATTTTCATATTCACTATGATCTTTAGTGATAGATACTGTGAAATCTGGATTAGTATAGTAATCTTTAGGAGTTACTGTTTCACGAACAAGATATTCTCCAAATGGAAGATATTTAGTAGTTGCTAAACCATCTTCATTAGTTGTGACAACATCATAAACTGTAGCGTTATCCCAACCGACATGATCAACTTCAAATTTTAATTTGAAAGTGAACTCAGCTCCTTGTAATCCTTTAACAACTTCAGACATACCATTACGATAACCAGATTTGAAAATTTGGATTTTTTGTTTCTTGACTTTTTCAGTAACAACCATTTGATTTGCGTCATTACCAAATTGAAGTTTTGCACCTTGATATTCCTTAGTGATTTGAGCAACATAATTCGTATCTTTTTCAGTAGTAGTAACACCAGTTAAATTATCAGTTACATTCAATGTATTACCTTTTAATAGGTATCCTTTAGGAGCTTTAGTTTCTTCAATGGAAATAGTTCCTAGAGGTAATGTAATGGCTCCATTCTCATCAGTATAGAAATTATCACCAGATACTTTATTTGAATTTGAAAGTCTTGCAACATATCCTTTCTTTCCAGTTGAATATGTTACTTCTTTAGTAGCTATAACCCAAGTTCGTGTTGCTTTTTTTGGAAGGTCATCTTTTGTATAGTAACCGTCATAGTATTTTACAGTAAACTCCGCACCTTCAAGAGTAGCATCACCCTGTGGCATACCCTTAGTTTCGGCATCATTTTTTACTACTTCAATACCGATAGGGTCATTACCTGGTGTTTCATTGGAATTTGCTCTTACAGTTTGGTCTTTGACAACCGTAACACTGTACGTATTTTCATCAAGATCGTAACCTGTAGATGCTGTAATTTCTTTTACTGTATAATTACCTACAGGTAAGATAGATGATTTTGCATATCCATTTTTATCGGTTGTGATTTCATCTACTTTAACTCCGTCACTGTAGATACCATAAACAGCACCTTCTAACGAATAACATCCATTATTGTTTGTAATACCTTCATTTGCTGACTTTTTAATTAAATCGATCCATCCAAAATCTAGCCAGTCAATACTGTATCTCAATGAATCAACAGATTCTTGAGTCCATGATCCATGAGTTTGGTTTGAACCATTTCCATCAGAAATTGCTAACGCACAGAATTTTCCTTTTGCTGAACTGTTCAATGTTCCGCTAGTGTAATCTGTTGGACTGTTTTCTAGTGGAGCAGTTAGATAGAATGATTGACCACCCCATACTGTTGCTGTTCCACCAGTTTGTTGAGCTGAAGAACCTGCAATATGAATAGTAACATTGCTTTGAAGTGGCAATTGTACTGTTTCGTTTGATGAAGCATTAAATGAAACAGTATTTGTTGTTTGTATCATATTAGCTTTATCAAATGTTGCTGTAAATTTTGCAATATCTCCAGTTGAGAAGTTAGCTCCATTAGATGGATCTGGTAAGCTTTCTACATATGACCAAGTAGATTTTAAACCAATACCTGCTCTTTCAAGATCATCAATATTAGCACCGCACATATCACCACTGTATGCTAAAGATAGCAATACATGTGTATATAAATATCCTGTTTCTGCTTCATTAAGTCCATCATCTGTTAATGCTTGTCCTTTAAAAAGTCTTCCATCAGGACCGCCAAAACCATAATATAAGAATTTTCTTACCATGACATTATTTTCAATGACACTGGCAGCATAATTTCCTGAAGATGGTGTACGTTTACTTGCTTCCAAACAATATGACCATTGCCCATTATACTTACACATGTAAGTAGACCATTGTTTAGTGATCTGTGGACATTTACGTTTCCACCATTCAGGATAAGTAATAGATTTAATACGAGTAAACTCGTGAGGAATCCCGCTGTCCCAAGCTTCTACTGTATTTGTGTTTCCAGCTGTAAAACACATAGACAAAACCATGCCTAGAACAACAAAGATTTTGGTTACTTTATTTAACCATTTTTTAAACTTCATTTTTCTTTCTCCCTTTCCTAATAATATTTAAAATTCTTTTTGTTTAAACAAAAAGATGGAACTTGTTCCATCCACTTCAGATGCAAGTTCATTTAACATCTGCATACTTCTTTGAGACAGGCTTTATATTTGACAAATCAAAAGACCTTTAACAATAAAAAAAGACAACCTTTTCGATTGTCTTATGGGTGAAACACCCATTTTTGCTTATGAAATTTTTTCATCTTAATTTGTTTCCTTTCCTTACAGTTTTTACAATTATCAGTAATTTTTACTTTTTAAATTAAAAAGATGGAACTAGTTCCATCTCTCAACTACAATTCTATACTATCATTTTATCACGTCTATTTTTAAATTCTATTGACTTTTTTGTGCAATTTCATTTAAAAAGTTTTTAAATATTTCAAAGTGTTCTTTTTTATATCAGGGAGGGTCTCTGACAGTATGAAAGTATGAGATTTGATTATAAATGAATTCTACCGTCTAATACTGCCAGAGATACCCTTTTGGGAATGTTAGAATCCTTTCATTCAAATTCTAACAATATCATTTTATCACCCTGATTTTAAAAAACAATTGACTTTTTTGTGTAATTTTTTTAAAACTAATTTTATAAGAAAAAGATGGAATTACTGCAATCTTCCATCTTTTTTGATTAGGACTTACATAATTATATTATTTTCTTAAAAACAAATATGATCCAAACTACAAATATCGTCTCTTTTAATGCTTTATCAAATGAAACAGTTCAGTTACCTTTACAATCCAATGTTACTATTCGTATTGCATATTCTTCAGCACTACAAAGACTGGTACAGTCCTTTTTTATTTATAAACATATAATTAATGCCCATATTAAATTGTTATGATTATTAAAAATATTATTTAGTCGCACCGCAAGAACATTTGTAACCAGTTGTAACTGTTTCATCATATGCTTGTTTAACAACTACAGTTTCATCATATGCTTGTTTAACAACTACTGTCTTTGTTTCTTGATGTGTTACTGCATCATGATGTTTAGTACCAACTTGTACTTTAGTTGAATGATAAGAATGTCCAAATTCTGCACTATGTATACCAGCTTGATCAGATGCTACTTCTCCTTTTCCAAAATCTTGTCCACACACTTTACATACAACATGTGTTTCATAAACAGGTTCATCATATGCTTCCTTATCTACAACTGTGTACGTTTCCTGACGTGTTACAGCATCATGATGTACTGTTTTAGTTTCGGCAGGATGATGTACTGTTTTAGTGATAGGAATGTTATAGTTATGCTTATGTTCATCTCCTTTTGATGATGAAGATGAACTGTTACTACTGTTTGAACTGCTTGTGTTATTTCCAGATGGTTTTGATGTACCACTGTTAGTAGTTGGTTTTGATACACTGCTGTTAGAAGAACTGTTGACTGTTCCTTTATTTGATACTGGAGATGTACTTGCTACAGCATCATTCTTTGATACTTCAGCACTTGATTTCTTTGTGACAACTGTTTTCTTATTCCCATTTTCATCAGTTACTACTTCAGTTACAGCAACTTCTCCTTCACCAACTTCAGGTGCTTGTACAACATTGACCTTTAATTTCTTTGAAGCTTTATTTTTGTATTTGTCTTGAATTGATACTTTTAGATCATAAGTTCCAATCGTATTGACATCCACTTTAGATGTATCAATCTTCCAGTCTTTGACATCACTGTAATCAGTTGCTTGTAATAATTCACCAAAGTTGAAAGTTGAAAGATCAGTATATTGAATGACATCAATACTGTCTGGTGCTGTAATTTCAGGTGCTTTTGTATCTTTAACAGTTACCTTTACAGATTGTTTTTCTTTTTTGTATGTAAAGTTGATTTCATAGTTACCCACTTTGGGATAATCTTTTTCTTCTTTAGATACGACATTTCCTTGTTCATCCTTATTTGTTACGGTAACATATTTAAGATTGTCTTTTTCTTTTGTATCTTTAATGATCTTATCTAGATTATCAACTTTATTTGCATCCAAATAATCAGCAACATTAGTTGAAACTTTTTGACCAAATTCAGCATCCACTTCATTTGATGTAAAGACTAGATCTTTAGAACCGTTGTTATTTAAAATGACTGCACCAGCAACTCCAATAACTAAAACACCAGCCAAACAACCAGCAACAATTTTTTTCTGTTTTGTATCTAAATATTTTTCAATAATATTTTGTTTTTTTGTTTCCATATTTCCACTCCTTTGAATTTTTAATCTATTTCTAAGATGGAACTAGTTCCATCGCTCTTTTCTAAATAAATAGGACTTACATAATCTATATGTAGGAAAATTATAAATGCTACTGTTTTAAATATTTGTCCTGAAGGATAATAAACTTAATATCGACAATAACATTCCATATTGATTAGTGCCTATGTTTTTTCAATCAGGACTTACATAATCAGTTACAATTCTATCATCTTTCTATCGGAAGGGAATATTTTTTTAATAATACCAATTAACGCCTGAATTATATTCCTTAGCTGTAATGATGGAACAAGTTCCACCTCTCAACTACAATTCTATACTATCATTTTATCACGTCTATTTTTAAAATCTATTGACTTTTTTGTGTAATTTTTTGAAATTATTTTTTAATGTATTTGCATGCTGGATATCCTGAACAAGAAATGAACTTTCCATATTTTCCGTTTCTTTCTACCAATGGTTTTCCACATTGCGGACATTTCATTTTTGTCTGAACAACTTCTTTAGATTTTACTGATTCTGTATATTTACAATTAGGATAGTCAGAGCAGGAATAATATTCTCCAAATTTGCCTTTTCTTAGTAAAAGAGTTTTTCCACATTTTGGGCATTTTTTATCAGTCTTCTTAGGCTGCTTTTTTTCATCCTTTTTAATATACTTGCATTCAGGATAATTGGAACAAGCTATGAATTTACCATACTTTCCTTTTTTAATCACTAGATCAGATCCACATTCTGGACATTTCTCATCTAATTTGTTTTCATTTTGAATAGTCCATTGAATACTTCTATTAGTATCTTTTAATACTTCAATAATATAATTTTCTATATCATTAATAAATGTATCTTCATCAAGCTTACCATTCTTTATATCAGCAATCTTTTCTTCCCATGCAACAGTCATCTGTACATCCGTTATGTTTTCTGGAACTACCTTAATAAGTTGCATTCCCCTTTCTGTAGGAATCAATTGTTTTTTCTTTCTTTCAACATATCCTCTAGAAATCAGCTTTTCAATAATATCCGCACGAGTTGCTCCCGTTCCAAGTCCAGTACGTTCAACACCTTCGATTTCTTTAAAATCTTTCGATCCAGCATTTTCCATTGCAGATATGATTGTCTTATCATTAAAACGTGTTTTAGGTTTTGTTTCTTTCTTTAAAACTTCACATGTCACAGGTTCAAATACATCCCCTTTTTGACAGTTGAATAAAGAAATATTTTTAACTTCTTCCATGGAACTAGTTCCATCCTCTTTTTCAAATTCCGTCCAGCCCTTTTCAACTGTTTTATTTGCTGTTCCAATAAAATCATAATCTTTAGCATTTAATGTACACGTTAAGTGTTCATAAGTCATATCCTTCATCACTGCTTTTAAAGTTCTTTCAATAATAATATTAAGAACGCTACATTCCTTATCATTAAGATTTGAAACATCTGAAATATTCTTTGTTGGAATAATAGCATGGTGATCCGTAACCTTGCTATCATCAAGTACCTTGTCTACTTCAAAAGAAACATCATACTGTTTCTTTTGTTTCAACAATTCTAACAGATTTAAAAAATCAGTTTTCATTGATTCATTGAGATACTTACTGTCAGTTCTTGGATATGTAATAAACTTTCCTTCATATAATTTTTGAGCAGTATCAAGAGTTTCCTTTGCGCTGATAGAAAGCTTTTCATTGCATTCTTTTTGTAGTGATCCAATATCATGAAGCAATGGTGCTTTTTTCTTCTTGATTTCTTTTTTTATATCAGTAATCATGGAACAAGTTCCATCTACTTCTTTTGATATTCTATCAGCCTCATTTTCATCTTCATATTTATCTTTGATTTCGGCAAGGATATCTTTGTATTTGAGCTGTACCTTATAATAGTAATTTTTTTTGAAACTTTTAATTTCATTTTCTCTGTCAACGATCATTCTTAATGTTGGTGTCTGAACTCGTCCAATTGATAAATAATCATCTCCATAATTACAGTATAAATTTGTAAAGTGTCTTGTAAGGTTTGCACCCACCAGCCAGTCAGCCTTTTCTCTAGCAAAAGCACTATGATATAATCGAATGAATCTTTCATCATTACCATCCTGTAAATGTTGCAGATCTCTTTTGATATCTGCCATTGAATTATTCCATAATCTTTGAATAGGCTTTTTGCATTTTGCATGGTTATAAACATGTCTGAAGATAAGTTCGCCTTCTCGTCCTGCATCAGTTGCACAAACAACAACATCTACATCATCCCTGCTCATGAGCTTTTTGAGTATTTGAAACTGTGCTTTTACGCCTTTATCTTTTCCTACTTTTAATTTGAACTCATCAGGTATAATTGGCAAAACTTTCCAGCTTTTCCATTCAGGGTTGTAATCTTTTCCATCATACAACCCTAAAAGATGACCATAGCACCAGGAACATATATATCCATTACCTTCTAAATAACCTTCATGACTTTGATTTGCTCCTACTATGTGAGCTATTTCTTTTCCAACAGAAGGTTTTTCCGCAATAACTAACTTCATTTCTATTTCCTTTCCAGGATGGAACAAGTTCCATCCATTATTTTTTATAAAATAAACGGTATAACTAGAATTGCAGCAATTGTAACAATCGTCATAATAAGCCATCTTACAAGTATACCAACTGGTTTGTCTGTTCCATCCATAGAAACTCTTACTCCCAATGCAAATATAAGCATAAAGAACAATGTATATAATATTAATGCAAATGTACGTATCATCCCAAAATATGGAAACTTATTATATCTTAAACATCCAAGAAGAATAATAAAACATACATTCCAAACTGGAAACAACATTTCCATTTTAATTTTCCTCCTCAGTTTCAATTTCTTTTACTTCATCTTGTTTTTTGACATCATCCAGATCACCTTCATATAACTTAGGTGTACCATCAGAATTTGTCATCATAACAATTCCGCCAACTCTATTGACCAAATAGCAAACTCTTGTATCCCTATCAACAATAATTTCTTTCGTAGGTTCAATATAGATAGATTTATATGGCTTTTCAGATGAATCTTTAATTTCGTCATCATCATCTTCCCTTTCTATACCTAACACCCTATTTGCAATACTTCTCATGGTTTGTCTTATACTTTCTATATTCCAACCAATAAGTAACAAAGCAATACTTATACATCCTAATTCAATTCCATCCATTTTTCTTTTCTCCTTTTTCTATTAATTAATAATAAGATTATCTGTTACTGCATCTTGTCCTATGATCTCATCAGCATAAAAATTTACATGACAGGTATCTTCGTCATATTCGATTTTTCTAATGGCAACAGTATTTAAAAAATCTACACCAAATACTTCTATGAATTGTTTAAGATCTTTAGCTGCAAAAACTAGATCATCTGCACCATCATATAAGCTTATAGTTTCAATATAATGCCCTGTTTCTATCAGTTTGCATATAAGATCATACAAATTTCTATCTTTATCTTTTTTACATTCTGTACTCATTCAGACCTTCCTTTACTATTTTATGCTGATTTCAAATTGCATCCTGTCAAAAATATCAAACAGCAAATTACTAACATAATAACAATAATCATTTTCAAAATATCTTTTTTATTCATCTTTTTGCTCCTTGAATGATCACTAGAAGATGGAACAAGTTCCATCTTCTAGATCAATGTGCAATGTTATAAAACAATGCACCTGTTGCCCCAGCGGTAGAAATCAGGGCAATTACACACAAGATACTACCCTTAAAGTTCTTTTGAACTGAATAAATACCAAAATCTATCGCTTGAATCACACAGCATCCCAATAAACCGCCAATTGCAATATAACTTAACATTCTTTTTCTCCTGTAGTCTCAATATCTTCATAAAACACACTACTGTAAACTTCATTACTAAAAAGCTTTGCTGTAAGTTCATTAAAATACTTGTCATGACATACAGTAACTTTATTGCTGAAATCATAGATGTATTCATAATTATCAATGCAGACAGGAGCTTTACTGAATTTGAATGCATTTTGTAAAATTTTCTCTTTTTCTTCATCTGTATCTTCATCATATAGAAAAAGATAAGATGTAAAGATTATTCTGTTTTGAATGTTCGTGCTAGGTATAATAATAGGCAAATAATTATTCACAAACTCTAAATATTCATCAGGATTAGTAATATTCAGCTTTTCCATTTCTTCCTTGTTTAAGGGTAGCTTTGTTTGATGATAAAAATCTAGTAAAAGGTTAAAAGATACATATACTAAACCAACAACTACTACTATTGCCATAATTCCTAAAAGTATCATTGAACCACCAAAAAGAGCTCTATTATAAAATTCATTATGAAGTGGATTTGTCATTATATCATACACTACCCATGCTATGCCTCCACTTAATAACAAAACTGCAAAATAGTGTCCATACATTTCT
>UMDI01026916.1_pt1 | contig 26239 bp, 19 predicted proteins | sample 1964451 | NCBI WGS metagenome assembly UMDI01 (sample SAMEA4835990, study PRJEB28245) | human gut metagenome | biome: gut microbiome; material: fecal sample | place: Denmark | collected 2008 | reverse complement strand
TCGCATTTTCCGCGCAGATACTTACTTTAAAATAAAACAGTGAGGTTACCTATGTATACGATTGTAGTTGCAGATGATGAAGAAGAATTACGCAGAGCGATCATACGGAAAATTGATTGGGAAAGTACTGGGTTCCGTGTGGTGGGAGAAGCTGAAAACGGTATCGAAGCATTGGAGCTGGTGGAGCGGATGGAACCGGATCTTTTACTGACGGATATCCGGATGCCCTTTGTGTCGGGGATTGAACTGGCCAGACAGGTCAGAGAGGTGCGGCCTACCACACAGATTGCTTTCTTAAGCGGATTTGATGAATTTTCCTATGCACAACAGGCCATCCAGTACAACATTATCAGTTATATGCTGAAGCCCATTACGATGGCGGATCTGACGGAAGAACTGAAGAAGATCAAGCTTAAGATCGATGGCATTTTTGCGGAATTTGACACCAGAAAAAATGATAATCCCAATCTTCAGCAGTTTTTTCTACCGCTGCTATTGGATGATTATGTAAATTTCGACAGTGGAGAGAGAGAAGAGAAGTTGATCGAACAGGCGATCGCGAATGGATTCCTGAAGGACCGGAATAACTCGTTTGAGTATGCTGTATTGGCAATCTCGGTGGAAGACAGAGACGGACAGAACTGCACCCGGCCGGAGCTCGCACATTCGGCTGATATGATCCTGCAAAAATATATGAAGCATTACAGCTTTGCCATGGATGGGCGTATCATAACGATACTGGCGGCTACGAGGACCACGTTTGAAAAATATCTTCATATTGCAGTCGGTGAGATGGTACAGAGTACGGAACGTATTTTGAACATGCATTGCCACATTGGTGTCAGCCGTATCAGAGAGCGTCTGGGAGAATGTCACGAGGCATACCACGGAGCCATGAGTGCACTGGGATATTGCAAACCGGGAGAGAGCGGGATCCATTATATCGCGGATGAGGAACGGGACAACTCCATGGATATGGAAATGGCTTCGGAATACGTGGTGCAGATGGAGAATCTGATCCGAAGCGGTTCCCGCACAGAACTGGAGCAGTATCTAAAAACTGTTTTTGAAAAACTGGAGTCGGAACAGGATGCTCAGTTAAAATGCAAGTTTATGATTTTCAGAATGTCATCGGCACTCATCCGTATAGCTTATACCGTGACGGATGACGGCGCCCTGTTCCAGCGGTTTGCCATGCTGGAGGGTCCGGTGCGAGAGGTAAAAGACCGTTTTACGTCCTTATGTCTGGAGGTCTGGGAGCTGATCAACGCCGGCAAGAAAAAAAGCAGCCAGATCCTGTGTGAGAAGGCAATGCAGATCATCGAAAGGGATTATGGTGATCCGACGCTGTCTTTGGTGGGTGTCAGCAACAACATTCATGTAAGTCCGAACTATCTAAGCGCACTGATCAAAAAGGAGACCGGAGCCAGCTTCGTAGACCTGCTGACCAAAAAACGGATCGAGACGGCGAGAGAGCTGGTACTGGGCAGCGCAATGAAAATGAGGGAGATCGCGGAACGCTGCGGCTACAGCGATCAGCATTATTTTAGTTATTGCTTTAAAAAATATTGCGGAATGTCTCCCAATGCCATGCGTCAGGAGAAAGAATCATTATGAAAAAACGGAAAGCATCACTTTCTTTTATCATTACGATATTGGTGGTCGTACTGGTTACGCTTTTTTTACTGTGGTCTACCTTTTTCTTTTTATCGTTGTATGTATCCAGTATGAAACAGGCAGCGCAGACCAGCAGTGAACAGGCGGTGACACAGGCATCCAATGCGATCTCCAACTATATCGGGGACATGCAGGAGATCATGCGCCTGATCGAAAAGAATCTGACAAAGAGCGGAGGAAAATCCGACCAGACCCTGGAGACGCTTTGCGATGTACGCTCGGATCTCGTGGCTGTCTATATCTATGATGCGAAGGGACAGCTTGCGGATTCCTATACGGGGACACATACGATGAAGGATCATTACCTCAAGGATCTGTCCTATATCGCACTGGATTCCTATAGTCAGGGAATACTCTATTTATCTGAACCGCATGTGGAGTCTCTTCTGCAGGACTATTATCCCTGGGTGGTATCGGTGCTTCAGGAACTTACCGGGGCAGACGGACAGAGGATGCGGGTTGTCATTGATATCCGCTTCTCTAAAATATCGGATTATGTGGATAACGTGGGAATCGGACAACATGGTTATTGCTTTATTACGGACAACAACGGAGAGATTATCTATCATCCACAGCAACAGCTATTATATTCCGGGCTGAAAAAAGAGGCAACCGCCGGACTGGATCTGAGCAGCAACGGTTCTTTCGAGACAGATGACCTGATCTGCAGCGTGAGGTCTCTAGATAATTGTGACTGGAAGGTTGTGGGAGTCAGTTATATCAGCGAACTGGTGACAGCCAAGGAAATGGAACTTTTGGGCAATATCTGCGTGATGCTTACCATTATTTTGCTGGTGACAATGCTGGTAAGCTTTCTGGTCTCCAGACTGGTGACGAACCCGGTGCAGCGCCTGATCCGGGCTATGGGAGAGTTTGAAAAGGATGCAGCGGGATATGTTTATCGTCCGGTGGAAGGGACTATGGAGATCGAGGCACTATCCCAGTCCTATGAGCACATGGTACGAAAAATCCAGAAATTGATGAATCAGGTACGTCAGGAGGAAATATCTCTGCGGAAAACAGAACTGAAAGCATTGCAGGCACAGATCAATCCTCATTTCTTATATAACACACTGGATGCCATCGGCTGGCTGTGTGAAGAAGAAAGATGTCAGGATGCCGTGGAGATGGTCAACGCATTGGCTAAGCTGTTCCGTATCAGTATCAGCAAGGGACATGAGCTGATCACGATTCAAAAAGAGGTGGAACATGCGAGGAGTTATCTGAAGATCCAGAACTTCCGGTATAAGAACCAGTTTTCCTATGACTTCCAGATAGAAGAAGACTGTCTGCAGTATTATTGCAATAAGATCACATTACAGCCGATCATTGAGAATGCGATATATCATGGGTTGGACCGCATGGTGGATGAGGGACATATCCAGATCCGGATCTACAGTGAAGGTGAGGATGTTATTTTCCGGGTGGAAGACAACGGGGTCGGTATGTCGGAAGAACAGTGCAGATCCATTCTGCATAAGGAGCCGGGGGACAATTCCGGTATCGGTATTAAAAATGTAAACGACAGGATCAAAATATATTTCGGAAAAGAGTATGGACTGTCCATTGAAAGTGAACTGGATGTGGGAACCTGTGTTACGATACGGATGCCTAAAGTAGAAGAAAATGCAGCGGCAGGATGGGAGAAGGTATGAGAAATAAGATAAGGAAGAAAATACTGTCCCTGCTGCTTGCGGGAATCCTGGCAGCCGGGCTGTGTGGCTGTGGACAAGAAGCGGAGACACAGAAGACACGGGTTGCAATGATCGTAAAATCTACAGAAAGTGCTTTTTGGAAAAGCGTTTTTGCCGGAGCCGGAGCAGCAGCCACGGAGTACAATATTAATGTATCTTTTGATGGGCCGGCGGCGGAGGAAGATTATGAAACGCAGAATGAGATGGTACGCCGGGCAATGGATGACGGTGTGGATGTGATCATATTTTCTGCCGTGGATTATAATGCCAATGCCGAGATCATTGATCAGGCGGCACAGAGAGGGATCAAGATCATCGTGATCGATAGTGATGTGAACAGCAGTCAGGTCAGCTGCCGTATCGGAACCAACAATCTCCAGGCAGGGATAAAGGCAGCGGAAGCAGCGCTTGCCACGGATGATGAGGAATTATATATCGGTATTGTGAACTATGATGTGAATTCCGCGAACGGACAACAGAGAGAGCTTGGATTCCGGCAGACGGTGGAGCAGGATCCGAGGGTCAAAAATATAACCACGATCAATGTGCTCTCCACCACGGAAGATGCCAGAGCGGGAGCCAAGGAAATGCTATTGTCCGATTCCAGGATCAATGTGGTGGTGACCTTTAATGAATGGACCAGTCTCGGAGTAGGCTGGGCGATCCGGGATCTGAACCGGGCGGACAGGATCCAGGTGGTGGCTTTTGATTCCAATGTGGTCTCTGTGGGAATGCTGGAGACCGGAGAAGTAGATGCCCTGATCGTACAGAATCCATATGCTATGGGATATCTCGGAGTGGAGACAGCAGCCAATCTGATGAACGGACAGACAGGCGGTCCCAGCGTGGTGGATACTGCCACGACCATTGTCACCAGAGAGAATATGTATGAACCGGAGAGCCAGAAGATATTGTTTTCTTTTGAAGAGGAAGGTTATTGATCCTGTATAAAATCTTACGATAACGATAAGCAAAGTGTAAAAATATGTACAAAGCATGAACAAAATATGTACAGAATAGTATAATTTCTTACCCCATGCGTAAAATTTTGCATATCTTTTTTGTACAACCTGACATATAATTACCTCATCAAGAGATGAAACACATACAATTTCATCAAAACAAGGAGGTATTTTGTATGAAAAAGATCATGTCACTACTGTTGGTCGGCATTATGATGCTCAGCCTCGTAGCGTGCGGAAAAGACGGCGGAAAGAACGGCGGAGAGCTGAACGTAGGTGTATTCTATTATACTTACAGTGATACTTACATCTCCAGCGTACGTACCGCACTGGACAACGCACTTACCGAAGCAGGTATCAAGTTCCAGAATTACGACGGCAACAGTAACCAGACCACCCAGAACGAACAGATTGATACCGCTATTGCACAGGGTACCAACCTTCTGATCGTTAACATCGTTACATCCGGTTCCGTAGACGCTTCCCAGGCTATCGTTGACAAGGCAAGCGCAGCAGGAATCCCTGTTATCTTCTTCAACCGTGCGGTTGAGTCCGATGAGGATGAAGGTAAGGTATTAGGCAGCTATGACAAGTGTGCATTCGTAGGAACCGATGCTCCCGAAGCAGGTCATATGCAGGGTAAGATGGTAGGCCAGTACGTAGTAGATAACTTTGATGCTATCGACTTAAACGGCGACGGCAAGATCAGCTACGCAATGTTCATGGGTCAGTTAGGTAACGTAGAAGCAATCTATCGTACCCAGTACGGCGTAGAAGATGCAGACGCAGTGATCACCGCAGCAGGCAAGCCCGCTCTGGAGTACTTCGATGCATCCAATACTGATAAGTACCAGGTTGACCAGGACGGTAACTGGTCCGCAACCGCAGCTAACAACTACATGACTACCAACCTGTCTCAGTACAATGAGTCCGCTGGTAACATGATCGAGCTGGTAATCTGCAACAACGACGGTATGGCTGAAGGCGTTATCTCCGCTCTGAATGACAAGGGCTACAACTTAGGCGACGGCAGCTGCACTACCATTCCTGTATTCGGTGTTGACGCAACTGACGCAGCTAAGCAGCTGATTGCAGATGGCAAGATGACCGGTACCATCAAGCAGGATGCAGAAGGTATGGCAAACGGTATTGCTTACCTGGCTAAGAATATCCAGTCCGGTAAGGAGCTGATGGCAGATACCGACAGCTTCAACATCTCTGAGAAGGTTAGCAACAAGATTTACATCCCTTACGCTACTTATACCGGAGAATGATCTGAATAACAAGTAAATAAAAAGAGCGGCTGCTGCATCGGGCAGCAGCTGCTCTTTATGTATAGGAGGATGCGTATGGGACAGGAAGTATTGCTTCAGATGACAGACATATGCAAGGAATTCCCCGGCGTAAAGGCACTGGATCATGTATCCCTGACCGTAAAAAAGGGAACGGTACACGCGCTGATGGGAGAGAACGGCGCCGGTAAATCCACCTTGATGAAGTGTCTGTTCGGTATCTACAGTAAGGATGCAGGAAAGATTGAACTGGAAGGCAAGGAAGTTAATTTCAAGAATTCCAGAGAAGCACTGAACAACGGAGTGGCCATGGTTCATCAGGAACTGAACCAGGCACTGAAGAGAAATGTCATGGATAATATCTGGCTGGGCCGTTATCCCATGACAGCAGGTATTATGGTCAACGAGCATAAAATGCTGGAAGACACCAATAAGATTTTTGAAGAACTGGGGATCGCAGTAGACCCCAAGAGAATTATGAGTACGATGCCGGTATCACAAAGGCAGATGGTTGAGATCGCCAAGGCGGTATCCTATAACAGTAAGATCATTGTATTCGACGAACCTACTTCATCCCTGACGGAAGAAGAAGTGGAGCATCTGTTTAAGATCATCAACATGCTTCGAGACAGAGGATGCGGTATTATTTATATCTCTCACAAGATGGCAGAGATCCTTAGGATCGCAGATGAAGTAACCGTCATGCGTGACGGTACCTGGATCGCAACGGAGCCTGCAGAAGAATTGACCACAGATAAGATCATCAGACTCATGGTAGGACGTGAGCTGACCAATCAGTTCCCTCCCAAGACGAACAAACCCGGAGAAGTGGCATTGGAAGTGGAACATCTGACTGCAAGGTATTCTCTGTTGCAGGATGTGTCCTTTAAGGCCAGAAAGGGTGAGATCGTGGGTCTGGCCGGACTGGACGGAAGCGGCAGAACGGAGACTTTGGAGAATATCTTCGGCGTTGCTACCAGGAAAAACGGTCTGATCAAATTAGACGGCAAAGAAGTGAAGAACCGCAATGCCAGAGAATCTATTAAAAACGGCTTTGCACTTCTGACAGAGGAACGTCGTGCTACCGGTATTTTCGGTATCCTGAATATCCGGGAGAATACGGTGATCTCCAGTCTGAAGAAGCATAAGAGAGCAGGATTTTATCTGAGTGATAAATCCATGGAGAAGGACACCGCATGGGCTATTGATGCCATGCACATCAAGACACCTTCCCAGAAGACGAAGATCCGGTCATTATCCGGTGGTAACCAGCAGAAGGTTATCCTCGGCAGATGGCTTCTCACAGAGCCTGAGGTGCTGATGCTGGATGAACCTACCAGAGGTATCGACGTAGGTGCAAAATATGAGATCTACCAGCTGATCATCGATCTGGCGAACAAGGGCAAAGTTGTCCTGATGGTATCTTCGGAGATGCCGGAGCTGCTGGGTGTATGTGACAGAATACTTGTCATGAGCGGCGGCAGACTGGCAGGAGAAGTAGATGCCAAAAATACGACACAGGAAGAGATCATGTCTCTTGCTGCAAAATATGTATAGGAGGATATGCGTATGAATCCCGGCAAAGCAATTCAAAATAAAATTAACGGCGTAAAGCAAAATTTTGCAGATTACAAGAAGCTGGACAGCAAGGACAAGAAAACTTATTGGAAAGAGTTTTTACTGAACAATGCGTTGTACATCCTGCTGATCGTAGCAATTATTTACACTTACATCCAGAACTCCAATTTCCTGTCGGCGGCTTCCATTGTCAACATTATCAGCCTGTCCGCAGCGAACCTTCCCATTGCCTGTGGTATTGCGGGATGTATCGTATTGACCGGTACTGACCTGTCCGCAGGACGTGTGGTAGGACTTACCGCATGTATTACCGCATCCCTGATGCAGTCCGTAACCTATGCGACCAAGATGTTCCCGAACCTTCCGGTACTTCCAATCCCTCTGGTGATCCTGATCGTACTGTTGGTCGGTGGTATCGTAGGATGGGTCAATGGATTCTTCGTGGCGAAGTTCCAGTTACATCCCTTCATTGTAACTTTGGCTACCCAGCTGATCGTATATGGTTTACTGTTAATGTATATCATGATCAACGGCAATAACGGCCAGCCTCTGTCCGGTCTGGATCAGCATTTCAATGATGTGGTAAAAGGAAGCGTAGTATCCTTTAATGCCGGCGGAGCAAGAATCGCCATTCCCAACTATGTATGGCTGGCAGCTGTCATTGTTATCATTATGTGGTTCATCTGGAACAAGACAACCTTCGGTAAGAATATGTTCGCAGTCGGTTCCAATCCGGAAGCAGCGAAGGTATCCGGTGTTAACGTAATGCGTACTACCATTCTGGTGCATACTCTGGCAGGTGCTATGTACGGTCTGACCGGTTTCATCGAGTCCTCCCGTATCGGTTCCAATACCGCCAACACCGGTCTGAACTATGAGTGTGATGCTATTGCAGCCTGCGTTATCGGTGGTGTATCCTTTGTAGGTGGTACCGGTAAGATCAGCGGTGTTGTATTGGGTGTATTCCTCTTAAGAATCATCTTCGTAGCACTGAACTTCCTGTCCATCAACATGAACATGCAGTATGTGATCAAGGGACTTATCATTCTGGTTGCCTGTGCGATCGATATGAGAAAGTATCTGGTAAGAAAGTAATGACATAAGACTCACCCATAGAAAACATCCGTGACTGCTTGCAGGCAAAGGATGTTTTCTATGTGGGGAGTAAAACAATATGAGTATGAAGGACGACAGTCCGGAATACGAATATTGGTTGCAATTTCGAGAGTGCGCAGCACATAGAAATTGCTTATGATAGATTTGGAAAAGGAAAGATTATGAATCAGGAACAAGTGACAGCAGAGAATACAGAAGAAAAGGCAGCAGAGGTCACCGCATCGTCAGAAATGGCGGGACAGACGCAGGAGGCAGTCCGCCCGAAGGGAAAATGGTTCGGCCGCGGTATCTACGGAAGCAAGGATGTCCCCATCCGCATTTTGGACGGCCTGATCGGTGTTTTGATCGTGGTGATCGTGGGAATGATCATTTTCTTCGCGGTACGCGGTGGATTCAACATTATGTACGATACGGATGGCGGAAGCGAAGTGCCCGCACAGAAGATCCGCTACGGTGAGTTCATTACGGAGCCGGAGATACCTTACAAGCCCGGATACACCTTTGACGGATGGTATACGGAAAAGGAAGGCGAGACGGTGTTATGGTATTTCCAGTCGGAAAAAGTTACCGGCGATATGACATTGACCGCGCATTGGATACCGGCACAGTTCACAGTGAAATTTGACTATGACGGTGGCACGGATGCAGACGGTGCGGTCACGGAATCCAAGCAGGTGACTTTCGGTGAGACCTATGGCACACTTCCGGAACCGGTCAAAGAAGGAAGCATCTTTGCCGGCTGGGAATACAGCGGACAGACGATCACCGCAGATACCGTTGTCCAAATGACAGGAGAACATGTCCTGACAGCAATCTGGAAATGATCTGTTCATTGTTTCAATATCGGTAAAAACAAGAACTCCCGGTTGGAGGCAGATACTGCTTCCGACCGGGAGTTCCTGTTTTTTGAAAGAAATTTTCCCAGACTGTTATAAAAGAAAAGCCTCTTGACAGGATGCAAAGAATGTCGTACTATTGTATTATACAAATAATACAACAAAACAATTGATATGAAAAAGTAAAAACGAAATGAAAATTATTAAGAAAGGATGATAGGAATGGCGTGGGAATTAGATGCTGACAGGCCAATCTATGCGCAACTGGTAGAACGGATCCAGCGGGAAATCGTATCCGGAAAATATCAGCCGGGAGAGAAGCTCCCCAGCGTCCGTGATCTGGCGGCGGTGGCAGCGGTGAATCCGAACACGATGCAGAAGGCATTTGCGGAACTGGAGCGGAGTGGTCTGATCATGACGCAGAGGACCAGCGGCAGAACGGTTACGGAGAATACGGAACTGATCTCCAATACGAGGGAGAAGCTGGCAGCTGGTCATATGAGGAGCTTTATAGACAATATGCAGGAGCTGGGATATGACACCGGGGAGATCAGAGAGCTCTTGGCTAAAATGCAGTCCTGAGAGACCGGGGATTCCGGTAAACAATCAAGAGAGGCGGAAAATAAATGAATAATTTGGTAGAAATCGTGAACTTAACCAAGAAATACGGCACCAATGTGGCCGTGAATCATCTGACCGTAAGTCTTCCCAAGGGGAAGATCATTGGTCTGCTGGGACCCAACGGCAGTGGTAAGACGACCCTGATCAAAATGCTGAACGGTCTGCTGACACCGACGGAAGGAACCATTCTGATCGATGGCAATAACGTGGGACCGGCGACTAAGAGTAAGGTGGCCTATCTCCCGGACCGCACATACCTGACTATGAATCAGACGATCAGGGAGATCCTGGATTATTTTCAGGACTTTTATGCGGACTTTTCCAGGGAACGTGCAGAAGAAATGTTAAAAAGCCTTGGAATCGACCCCACGGTGAAGATGCGGACCTTATCCAAAGGTACAAAAGAAAAGGTACAGCTGATCCTGGTGATGAGCCGGAATGCCAGCCTGTATATTCTCGATGAGCCGATTGCCGGTGTGGATCCTGCAGCGAGAGATTATATCCTGCGCACCATCATCAACAACTACAATCCCGAAGCTACGGTACTGATCTCCACCCATCTGATCGAGGATGTGGAGCAGGTACTGGATGAAGTGATCTTCATGCGCTACGGTCAATTGGTGTTATATACATCCGTTGACAATATCAGAGAAGAGAAGGGAAAGTCTGTAGATGCTTACTTCAGGGAGGTGTTCGCATGTTAGGAAAGTTGATGAAATATGAATGGAAAAATATCTGGAGAGCAGGTACACTGATGCTTCTTGGAATGTTTGTAGTCACCGTGATCGGCTGCGTGGTATTACGCATGCCGGGAGGACTGGTAACGGAAATTGTGGACGGCAATGATATAAATGCGGCACAGAGCTGGTTTGTAGTCTCTTCCTTTGTGGCAACACTGATCCTGTATGTGATCATGCTGTTGGCGTCTACCTGGGGCATGCTGATCTTCCTGGGAATCCGTTTTTACCGCAGCATGTATACGGATGAAGGCTATCTGTCCCATACTCTGCCGGTGACGGCAAACCAACTGTTCTTAAGCAAGGTACTGGTCTCCGGTGCCTGGTATCTGTTCCTTACGATAGGCATTGGTATCTCAGTGATGGCATTGGTCGTGTCTTTGATGACAGGACTTTTAAATGTTGGTGAACTGAGTAGTGTACTGACACAATATAATGGCAATATCTGGGAATTCCTGGCAGATGCTTTTTATGAACTTGGCAGAACATACGAAGAAGAGATGGGAATCAATCTGCCGCATTATGGGATTACACTGCTCTTAACCTATGTGGCAGGACCTTTCATTACTATGGTCACCCTGTTCGGAGCTCTGACGATCGGTCAGCTGTCTTCTAAACATAAAGGGTTCATGGGAATCCTGGCCTATGCGGGAGTGACGATCCTGTCTTCCATCATCGGCAGCACGGTACAGAGTGCTTTCATGTTTGGTACAAATGTCATGAGCAGTCAGAGTGGAATCTCGGTGAGTGCCAATTCGGCCTACGATATTAATGTGATCACCAGCCTGCTCCTGGCAGCGATCATGTACGGAGTATCTTATTACATCATGAATAAAAAATTAAACCTGGACTAACAGGTATGGCACCTTGCCCTTACGTACGAAATTTGGTATAATAAATCCAAATTGACAACAGGGAACGGGTGAAGGTACATGCAGGAGATACTTGATAGAATTTTAGGAGGAAACTTCGATTATGAGAATGGTTCTTTGGAATTCTCCTGCTCTAAAATAGAGATTTCCCTGTCTCAGGGAACAGCGTACGAAGGCTCTTTTCACATCCTTTCTGCATCGGAAGGCTATGTAAAAGGATCTGTAATATCGGACCATCTGCTGATGGAATGCATAACAGACCAGTTTACCGGCTCCGATGCAGAAATTTTTTATTGCTTCCATGGAGAGAATCTGGAGGAAGGGGATGTGGTGAAGGGCTCTTTTTCTGTAGTCAGCAACAGGGGAGAATACAATCTGCCTTTCGTGGTGACCGTGGAGCATGGCGTATTGAATTCTTCCATCGGTACCATAAGGAATCTGTTTCATTTTGCTAATCTGGCGAAAAGTAACTGGGCGGAAGCGGTACGGTTATTCTATGATCCGGATTTCCGGCGTCTGTTCCAGGGGAATGATGAACATTTTTATGGCTGCTATCGTATGCTGTCCGCCTATGAGGGCAATGAGCAGAACGTGGAGGAATTTCTGATCTGTATCAATAAAAAACAGCAGATAGAGTTTCTGATAGAGGAAAAGGAACTGGTGAAAAAGCTTTCCAGAGCGGAAGGTAATTACGGGGTGACGGAGAACAGCCTGAATATTGTCAGAAACGGCTGGGGATATACCGATTTACAGATCGAATGTGAGGGAGAGTTTGTCTTCACAGAAAAAGAAACATTAAGTGATGACGATTTTCTGGGAAACCGGTGCAGACTCCCGGTCTATATCGACAGCAGTATATGCAGGCCCGGTAAAAATTTCGGCAGGATCTATATATACAATGCTTATACGTCGCTGGAGATCCCGGTGACGGTACAGCTGGGGGATATGACGGCGGTGCGGCATGCGGACTACAGTCATATGCAGTGCAGAGCTCAGATCATGAAATATTATGAGGATTTCAGATTACGTAAGATCGGAACAGGTACCTGGCTGGCAGAGACCGGCAAATTGGTGGAACGTATGGTGACTATGGATGAACGGGATGCATCGGCCAGACTGTTTCAGGCACAACTTCTGATCACCGAAGAGAGATACAATGAAGCCGGCTGGATCCTGGATCATGCAGCGGATATGCTGGAGGAACAGAAAGCTGCCGGCGGGGATCTGTGGGCATATTATCTGTATCTGACGACACTGATCCACAGAGATCCCCAGTATACCAGGCAGATGGCAGAACAGGTGGAGCAGATCTATCGCTATGACAGGACCAGATGGCGGGTGGCGTGGCTGCTTTTGTATCTGTCGGAAGAGTATAACCGGTCTGCTTCCGGAAAATGGTTGTTCCTGGAGAAGCAATATCAGTATGGATGTACCAGTCCGGTCATCTATCTGGAGGCACTGGCACTTCTGAACAGCAATCCTGCATTGTTGCGGAAGCTGAACGGATTTGAACTGCAGGTGCTGCATTTTGGCGCCAGACAGGAGGCGATCAGTGACAGCCTGTTAGAACAGCTTCTGTATCTGTCAGGCAGAGTGCGGGAATATTCGCCGCTTTTGTGCAGAATTCTGAAAAAAGTATATGGGAAAAAAGAAGATGTACGTATCCTGCAGGAAATCTGCAGTCTGTTGATCAAAGGAGGCAAGACCGGTACGGATGCTTTTGGCTGGTATGAGAAGGGTGTGGAAAGCCATCTGCGGATCACCAATCTGTATGAATATTATATGGCCTCGATAGATATGGATTCCGTAACGGAACTGCCGAAGGTAATATTGATGTATTTCTCGTTCCAGAACAATCTGGATTACGAACACAGTGCCTTTTTATATGCGTATCTGTTGAAACACAGGGCGGAATACGAAGAATTGTATGAACATTACGAACCGCGTATCGAACGGTTTGTCATCGATCAGATTCAGAAACAGCACATTAACAGACATCTGGCGGTGCTGTATCAGGGATTCCTGACGCCCGCGATTGTGACGGAGACAATGGCAAAGCCGCTTTCCCGTCTTCTTTTTGCACATCTGGTACGGGTGGAAGATAACAGAATACGCAAGGTGATCGTCGGTCAGCCGGGCAACCTGAAAATGACGGAGACTTTACTGCAGAACGGTATCTCATGGGTAGCAATCTACGGAAATGATTATACCATTGCATTTGAGGATGCCTATGGGAACAGATTCCTGAAAAATGTGGAATACACGCTGGAGAAGCTTTTGGTGCCCGGAAAATATCTGCGGCTGTTGGAACATTATGTGCCGGACACTGTGGAACTGGATCTGTATTTTGCACAAAATGACAGAGGAGAAGAAGCTATGTCTTCCGCAAAGTTAATGCGTATGGCAAGACTTGCGGCATCCGATGCCGTGGAGCCGAAGCTGCGGCATAAAATAGCGGTAGAGCTGGCGCAGGCTTATTTTGATGCCGATGATGTGCAGGCATTGGATGAATATCTGCAGGAGTTTGATGGAGAACATCTGACGGTGGAACAGAGGGAGACCGTACTGCGTTTTCTGATACTGCGGGGGAATTATGAGAAGGCATATCAGTGGATCGAACGGTATACACCGTATTTTGCGGAAGCTAAAATATTGCTGCGCCTGACGGATGCGCTGATCTCACAGTCCGTACATGACGGAGAACCTGCCTTATATGCGGCGGCATTGTCTGTTTTTCGCAGAGGAAAATACAACGGAAATGTTTTGGAGTATCTGTCTCATTATGTACAGGGAACGACGAAAGAGCTGCGTGATATCTGGAAAGCAGCCAGATCTTTTGAAGTAGACTGCTATGAACTCAGTGAGAAAATTCTGGTACAGATGTTGTTTTCCGGTGCATTTGTGGGAGAACGGCTGGATATTTTCCGCTATTACGTATCCCAGGGAGCCGGACAGGAGATCGAAGAGGCGGTTCTGATCCAGAGCTCTTATGATTACTTCTGCAGAGAAAAACTGACGGAGGAATACATTTTTCATGAAATCCGTAATTGCTATCTGCGGGGGGAAGAGACACAGAGAATCTGTAAACTGGCATATCTGAAATTCTATGCGGAGAACAGAGACAGGCTGGAGAGAGAAGATGAGCTGCTGATCCGGGACTTCCTGCAGGAAATGATGAAAGAGCATATTCATCTGAACTTTTTCCGGGAATATAAGGACTGCCTTCCCGAGCTGCAGGAACTAAAGGACAAGACCATTGTGGAGTATCATACCAGAGGCGGTGTCCGGGCAAGAATTCATTATGTGATGCTGCATGAGAACGGACAGGCGGAGGATTATCTGTCGGAATACATGCAGGAAGTATACAGTGGAGTATTTTTCAAAGAGTTTGTGCTCTTTTTTGGTGAGAATATTCAGTATTATATTATGGAAGAATCCGCAAACGGAGAACAACTGACGGAGAGCGGGAGCTTACAGAAGAGTGATATCATGAATGATAATCCAGACAGTAAATACGAGATTGTCAATGATATGATGATCAGTATGTCGCTGCAGGATGATGATACACTGGATCATCTTCTGGAGGAATATTACCGCAGAGAATATCTGGATCACAGACTGTTCACTCTGCAGTAAGATCAGACAGACCACAGAGAGGAGGCGGAAGGAAGATGCGACTGCCGGGAAGCGAAAAAGTAATCGTCGGATATGATCTTGGCAACAAATATGCGCAGATCAGCTGCTATGTTACGGGTAGTGAGGAAGAGATCAGAACATTGTCTTCCGTAGCGGGATCTTCGGTCTATACCATTCCGCTGGCGCTCAGTAAGAGACAGGGAGTCAACCAGTGGTTTTACGGAAGCGAAGCAATACGATATGCCGGGGAGGAAGAAGGAATTCTGGTGGAGAACCTTTTGAAGCTGGCCAGGGACGGAGAACCGGTGCAGATCGACGGCGCACCGATTGATCCGGTTGCGTTGCTGACGCTTTTCCTGAAACGAAGTCTGGGTCTTTTATCTCAGGTGACAAATACGGAACGTATCGGTGCCCTGATGATCACCTGCGAAGAATTGGATCATCGGATGTTGGAAGTGCTGACAGCAGCCACAGAGGGACTTCATCTGAAGACGGATCAGATCTGCTTCCAAAGTCATGTGGAGAGCTTTTATTACTATAATCTGTACCAGCCGGAGGAACTGTGGCGGCATAAGACGATATTATGCGAATATGGAGATGCTTCCATACGTACCTACTGCATGGAATGCAACCGGCATACCACACCTGTAGTGGCATATATGGAGGAGAGGGAATTTCCTTTCCCGGTACCGGAATCCGATGAGAAAATGCAGGAGATCGCGAAAAAACTGTGTGAAAATCAGATGATATCTTCGGTATATCTGATCGGTGAAGCTTTTTCCCGGGACTGGATGAAGGAATCCCTGCGCTATCTGTGTAAGGGGAGGAGAGTTTTCCAAGGCAATAATCTGTTCAGCAAGGGTGCCTGTTATGGCATGATGGAGAGACTGACTCCCGGGGAAACCGGTAAAAATCATGTGTTTCTGGGAAAAGATAAACTCAAATCCAATATCGGAATGAAGGTTCTCAGGCGGGGAGAGGTATCCTACCAGGCATTGCTGGATGCCGGAATCAACTGGTATGAAGCCAAAAATACCATGGAATTCTATCTGCTGGAGGGACGAGCTGTGGAGATCCTGATCACTTCCCTGACCGGCAAGGGGAACCGGATCGCCAGAATCGTACCGGAAGAATTACAGGAGGGAATCATCCGCCTGCGGATCAGCGTGGAAATGCGGGATGACACGCACCTCAAGGTAGAACTGGAGGATTTGGGATTTGGCACATTTCGTGCTGCAACACATCACATCTGGAAGGAAGAGATCGAACTCTGACCGGAGATGAAGATGGATGGAGATGAGAATGGAAATGAAGGCAAGTCTGTGTGTAGGTGAATATTGTGAAACAGCCTATAATATAGAAGAACTGGAGATCCGGGTCTATTGCATGGAGGAACTGTGCTATTGCCTGAAGGAAAATGCATTTCTTCTGGATATGTCTATCATGAATGATAAACTGGTGGACTGGATCGGAGAGGAATGCAGGGTCAGAGAACTGGCAAAGCAATTGTACCCAATGGTACATAAACAGGGGTCACTGAGTGTTTTCGTGCTGACGATTCTGCAGTATGTGGGAATTTATGGGGAAGAAGAGCTGCAGGCAGTCGCACAGGTGCTGAAGCAGGGATCCGGACTCAGCAACCTGGAGAAACGTAAGAGCCAGATCGACTATATGGTGGAAAAAAGAAAATATGCCGCGGCCATTCGCGGATATGATATGCTATTGGAAACCTGGAGTGATCTGGAGAGAGAAGGAAGAGAGCTCCCGGCCGGAAAAGTCAGGGCGGCGATCCTGCATAATAAAGGCGTGGCCCTTACCGGACTGATGCTTTATGATAAGGCGGCAGAGTATTTTCGTGAGGCATGGCAGGCGGATCCGGACAGAAGCCATCTGGATGCTTATCTTGCGGCAAAACGCATGGAGCTTACAGAAGATGCTTATGTGGCATTTGCGGCCCGAAATCCGGAATTCTATACAGAATCTCTGGAACTGGAGAAAAGTATGGAACAATTCGGGAGAGAATGGGAACAGCAGCCGGAATTCCGGCAGTTGAAACTGCGAAGAGAATGGCGCGCAAATGACAGACAGAAATACGATGCGGAAAATGAGAGACTCATCACAGCATTGAAAAACAGTTATCGGACGAGTGTCAGCATATAACAGGACCAGAACGGACAGGAGAAAACTATGGTGTGGTGGAAACGCTTTTTTAAGAAAAAAACAGAGCCGGTGGAAGAGGATGACTGGGAACAGGTGGTCTATACACGTAACGGTGTAAATTTTGAAGAGGAAGATCAGCGGAAGCGTTACATTGTGAACTGCCTGGAGCAGATAGCGGAAGCTTCCAGGGAGATCGATCTGCTCACCGGAGAATATACACTGGTAACATCGTACCTGACGGATATGGAAGAGATTGAGGCGTTACCTGCACAGCAGAGAGGGGAGATCAACCGTACCGCAGGTAAAATATCTGCGCTGGAACAGGAACGCAGTAAATATCGTGAGAAGAAAAACCGGATGAAAGATGCGGATTATTATGCCATCCGTAAAAGAGAAGATGAGATCGAAGAAGGGATTCAGAAGATCCGGGAAGGCGAAAAATACGGCAATCTGGTACGACAGGATCTGCATCGACTGGATGGAGAACGGCATGCCTATGAATATCGCAGAAATGAACTGGAGAATCTGATGAACAATCAGAGGGGAATGGCGGTGATCTTCCTGACGGCATTGATCGTGTGCGTGATCATGCTGGCTGTTCTGCAGTTTGCATTTGAAATGGATACTTATGTGGGATATTTCCTGGCGGTAGGCGCCGGCGCAGTGGCAATCTCCTATGTGTGTATCAAATACATGGACAGTGACAGGGAATTGCAGCGTGTGGAGAAGACCATCAATAAACTGATCCAGCTGCAGAACAAAGTAAAGATCCGATATGTGAACAACTGTCAGCTGATGGAATACCTGTATCTGAAATATAATACGGACAGTGCAGCCAGACTGGAAAAGCTGTGGAAAATGTACCAGGATGAAAAGGAAGAACGGAAACAGTTCGCGGAGGCGGAAGCCAAGATCGAATATTACCAGAAGCAACTGGTGGAACAGCTGTCTAACTATCGGGTACAGATGCCGGAACGCTGGATCGGTCAGACGGCAGCTCTTTTGGATAAACGCGAAATGGTGGAAATCCGACATGAACTCATTCAGAGAAGACAGGCGCTCCGCAAACAGATGGATTACAACCAGGAGGTGGCGGAGACTGCCAGGAACGAAGTGAAGGATGTAGCAGCAGCATACCCCAGATATGCAAAGGAAATTCTCTCGATGGTGGAGCGTTACGACCGATAAAGAATTGACAAGACCCTCCCGTTATGTTACTATGACACCGTGTTAGCAATTTACCATGCTAAAGTATACAATGCGGCCAACAGTGAGTGGCAGAACGGGAGGATGTATTATGAAAAGAGTATTAGTGGCATTATTGGCGATCAGCATGGCAGCAGGTGTTCTTACCGGCTGTGGTTCTAAAGGATCTGATAAGACATTTACCGTAGGTTTTGATGCGGAATTTCCCCCTTACGGATATCGTGATGACAATGGAGAATATGTAGGATTTGACCTGGATCTGGCAGCGGAAGTATGCAAGAGACAGGGCTGGGAACTGGTAAAGCAGCCCATTGACTGGGATGCAAAGGATATGGAGCTTTCTTCCGGAGCCATTGACTGTATCTGGAACGGGTTCACCATGAATGGCAGAGAGGATGCCTACACCTGGACCGCGCCCTATGTGGATAACAGTCAGGTGTTCGTCGTAGCAGCAGCTTCCGGTGTACAGAATAAGGAAGAGCTGGCAGGCAAGGTTGTAGCGGTACAGAAGGATTCTTCCGCACTGGCTGCACTGAATGATGAAGAGAACACCGATAACATTGCACTTCGTGATTCCTTTGCACAGCTGATCGAGTATGCGGATTATAACACTGCATTCATGGATCTGGAGCAGGGTGCGGTAGATGCCGTAGCTATCGATATCGGTGTGGCACAGTACCAGATCGCCCAGAGAGAAGCAGGGAAGTTCGTTATGCTGCAGGGTGAGGACAACAAGCTGGCAGTAGAGCAGTACGCCGTTGGTTTCTTAAAGGGTAACGATGAGTTAAGAGATACCGTGCAGAAGACCCTTGATGAGATGGCAGCAGACGGTATTTTCACACAGATCGCTGAAAAGTGGGGACTGACCGACAGTGTCTGCCTCGGTAAATAACAAAAGATAATTGATGTAAGTCAGAATAATTAAGGAGTAGATTTCATGAGTTTGCTGACCATGAGTGCCCAGCTGGCAGAGGGCTTTCTGATAACGGTGGAAATATTTGTACTGACCCTTTTATTCTCTCTTCCTCTTGGACTGATCGTAGCCTTCGGAAGAATGTCGGGATGTAAGGTGATCCGCATTATTTCCAAAATTTACATATCCATCATGAGAGGAACCCCTCTGATGCTGCAGATCATCGTGGTGTATTTCGCACCCTTTTATGTGTTCCGCATGCACGTGGGAACAGGGTATCGTTTCCCGGCGGTGATCGTGGCATTCGTGATCAACTATGCAGCATATTTTGCGGAAATCTACCGTGCGGGGATCGAATCTATTCCGGTGGGGCAGTATGAGGCTGCGCAGGTACTGGGATACAGTAAGGCACAGACCTTCGTGAAGATCATTCTGCCGCAGGTGGTGAAGCGGGTGCTTCCGCCGGTGACCAATGAGACTATCACATTAGTCAAGGATACTTCTATGGCATTTACCATTTCCATCGCGGAGATGTTTACAGTCGCGAAGCAGATCGGAGCAGCACAGACCAGTGTGGTTCCGTTGCTGGCGGCAGGTGTATTCTATTATATCTTTAATCTCGTTGTGGCATCCTTCATGGAATACCTGGAGAAGAAGACATCTTATTACAGATAGGCGACAGACAGGAGTATCGTATATGGAACAGACAGACGGAGAAATCCTCTTAGAAATGAATCATGTGAAAAAAAGCTTTGATGGAAACGGAGTGTTGGAGGATATCTCCCTTACCGTGAAAAAGGGAGAGGTGGTCTCCATCATCGGTCCCTCCGGTTCCGGGAAGTCCACACTGCTTCGCTGCGCAACGCTTTTGGAAAAAATGGACGGCGGTGAGCTGATCTATTTAGGGCAGACGGCAGCTTCAGAGAAAACGGATAAAAACGGAAGAGTACAGTGCGAATATGCATCGAAGGCGGAATTACATAATATCCGTAAATGTTTTGGACTGGTATTCCAGAATTTTAACCTTTTTCCCCATTATACGGTGATGAAAAATATCATCGATGCGCCGATCCATGTGGATAAGGTAAGCCGCACAGAAGCCGTGGCGAGGGCGGAGAAGCTTTTAGCACAGTTGGGACTGTCGGATAAGGCAGATGCCTATCCTTACCAGTTGTCCGGTGGACAGCAGCAGAGAGTATCCATAGCCAGGGCACTGGCACTGCAGCCTAAGATCCTGTTCTTCGATGAGCCGACCTCAGCACTGGATCCGGAATTGACGGCAGAAGTATTAAAGGTGATCAGACAGCTGGCAAGTGAACATATGACCATGATCATCGTGACTCATGAAATGCAGTTTGCCAGAGAAGTATCCGACCGCATTATTTTCATGGAACAGGGTGTGATCGTGGAGGAAGGTTCTCCCGAAGCACTTTTTACAACGGAAAATGCCCGGGTTCGGGAATTTATCGGTAAGTTGCAGTAAAAACATATTGATTTTTTTTCGCAAATCTGTTTATCTATTAGGTGTGGGTGTATCTTGCCCACACCTGTTTCAATAAAAGACTGAAAAACATAAGAATGCGAGGACTGATGGTATGAGCGTACAGGAAATGAAACCGATCAAGGAAGGCAAAGTTCGTGAGATCTACGACAACGGAGATACCCTGATCATGGTGGCAACTGACCGTATCAGCTGCTTTGATGTGATCTTGGACAACACAGTAACGAAGAAAGGAACTGTATTGACCCAGATGTCAAAATTCTGGTTTGATATGACTGAGGATGTGATCCCCAATCATATGGTATCCGCTGATGTTAAGGATATGCCGGAATTTTTCAGACAGCCGAAGTTTGACGGCAACAGCATGATGTGCAAGAAGCTGAACATGCTCCCCATCGAGTGCATCGTTCGTGGATACATTACCGGAAGCGGCTGGGAAAGCTACAAGAAGAACGGTACCGTATGCGGCATCAAGCTTCCGGAAGGTCTGAAGGAGGCAGATAAGCTTCCTGAGCCCATCTATACCCCTTCCACCAAGGCGGAGATCGGAGATCATGATGAGAACATCTCCTACGAACAGAGTGTGGAATATCTGGAGAAGCGTTTCCCCGGAAAGGGTGCAGAATATGCTGCCAAGCTTCGTGACTATACCATCGCTATTTATAAAAAGTGTGCGGATTACGCATTGACTAAAGGAATCATCATTGCAGATACCAAGTTCGAGTTCGGTCTGGACGAGAACGGCAATATGGTACTGGGAGATGAAGTGCTGACTCCCGACAGCTCCCGTTTCTGGCCGGTAGACGGCTATGAGCCCGGACATGGTCAGCCCTCCTTTGACAAACAGTTCGCCCGTGACTGGCTGAAAGCCAACCCCGAAAAGGGCTGGAAGCTGCCGGAGGAGATCGTGGAGAAGACCATCGACAAATACCTTCAGGCATACAAGATGCTGACAGGAAAGGATCTGTAAATAATAATTTTGGGTATTCCTTTTTGCGGGGGCAGGCAGGAAAGGTAAGGCTTACAAGTGACGGACAACATTTATATCCAGACAGAAAATAACGACAAATTAAAGGAAGAATGCGGTGTCTTCGGTGTGTACGACTTTGACGGACACGATGTGGCATCTACGATCTATTACGGACTTCTGGCATTGCAGCACAGAGGTCAGGAGAGCTGCGGTATCGCCGTCAGCGATACAAACGGACCGAAAGGGAAAGTCTTAAGCAGCAAGGATATGGGACTGGTCAATGAGGCATTTACACCGGAACACCTCGAGAAGTTAAAGGGGGATATCGGTGTGGGACATGTCCGCTATTCCACGGCGGGCGGTTCTACCAGAGAAAATGCACAGCCTCTGGTACTGAATTATGTAAAGGGTACTTTGGGACTGGCACATAACGGTAATCTGATCAATGCTCCGGAACTGCGGAGAGAGTTAGAGTACACCGGTGCTATCTTCCAGACCACCATTGACTCCGAGGTCATTGCATACCATATTGCCAGAGAGCGTCTGAATTCCAAATCCGTAGAGGAAGCGGTGGGCAGAGCCATGACGAAGATCAAGGGAGCGTACTCCCTGGTGGTGATGTCTCCGAGGAAGCTGATCGGTGCCAGAGACCCTTATGGTTTTAAGCCGTTATGTATCGGTAAGAGAGACCATACCTATTTTCTGTCCAGTGAGACCTGCGCTCTGGATACGGTAGGAGCTGAATTTGTCCGGGATGTGTTACCCGGTGAGATCGTGACCATATCTCCGGAGAAGGGGATCGAGTCCGACACCAGCCATGTGCTGAAGCCTGCGGATACCGCAAGATGTATTTTTGAGTATATTTATTTCGCCAGACCTGACAGCTTTATCGATGGGATCAGCGTGTATGATTCCCGTATTCTGGCAGGAAAGTTCCTGGCTATGGATTCCCCGGTGGATGCGGATCTGGTCATCGGCGTACCGGAGTCCGGCAACTGCGCTGCCATGGGATATTCTATGCAGTCCGGAATCCCTTATGGTATGGGCTTCGTGAAAAATGCCTATGTGGGCAGAACTTTTATCAAGCCGAAGCAGAAGAGCAGAGAGAGCAGTGTACAGGTCAAGTTAAATCCTATCCGGGAAGCCGTGGAAGGCAAGCGTGTCATCATGATCGATGATTCCATTGTCCGCGGCACCACCTCCGACCGTATCGTGAAGATGTTGCGGGAGGCAGGAGCGAAGGAGGTCCATATGAGAGTCAGCTCACCGCCTTTTCTGTGGCCCTGCTATTTCGGCACAGATGTTCCGGCGAGAGACCAGCTGATCGCATATAACCGTTCCGTGAAGGAGATCAGTGACCTCATCGGTACAGACAGTCTGGACTATCTGAAGATCGAGAGACTGGAAGAACTGGTGGGCGGTAAGCTCGGTATCTGTAAGGGCTGCTTTACCGGCAAATACCCTATGGAACCGCCTGCGGAAGATATCCGCGGGGACTTTGACAAATAAATGATAACTATTCGTAAGATGGCTCGAATAGTTGTAATAATTAGAAAATAAGAGGAGCAAGACAAATGAGTACAGGTACAGACAGATATCAGAGCCCGTTATCCGAACGCTACGCCAGTAAGGAGATGCAGTATATTTTCTCCCCGGATATGAAATTCCGTACATGGAGAAAACTGTGGATCGCACTGGCAGAGACGGAGAAAGAGCTGGGACTGTCCCAGGACGGGAAACCCGTCATCACAGATGAGCAGATCGAGGAACTGAAGGCACACGCAGAGGACATCAATTATGATGTGGCAAAAGAGCGTGAGAAGCTGGTACGTCATGATGTTATGAGCCATGTATATGCATACGGACAGCAGTGCCCCAAGGCAGCCGGAATCATTCATCTGGGTGCAACCTCCTGTTACGTAGGTGACAACACCGATATTATCGTGATGACAGAGGCTTTGAAGTTAGTCAGAAAAAAGCTTATCAATGTCATGAAGGAGCTGGCTGACTTCGCAGATAAGTATAAGGCACAGCCTACCCTGGCATTCACTCATTTTCAGCCTGCACAGCCTACGACCGTAGGTAAGAGAGCAACCTTGTGGCTGCAGGAGTTCTCTCTGGATCTGGAGGATCTGGATCATGTTCTGGGTACCATGAAGCTGTTAGGCTCCAAGGGAACCACCGGAACCCAGGCATCCTTCCTGGAACTGTTCAACGGGGATCAGGAGACCATCGACAAGATCGATCCCATGATCGCTGCCAAGATGGGCTTCAAGGAGTGCTATCCCGTATCCGGACAGACCTATTCCCGTAAGGTGGATACCAGAGTAGCCAACGTACTGGCAGGTATTGCGGCATCCGCACACAAGATGAGCAACGATATCCGTCTGTTACAGCACCTGAAGGAAGTGGAAGAGCCGTTTGAGAAGAATCAGATCGGTTCCTCCGCAATGGCATATAAGCGTAATCCCATGAGAAGTGAGCGCATTGCGTCTCTGTCCCGTTATGTGATGGTGGACGCACTGAATCCCGCGATCACTTCCGCTACCCAGTGGTTCGAGAGAACTCTGGATGACTCTGCAAATAAGAGACTGTCCATTCCCGAAGGCTTTCTTGCCATCGACGGCATCCTGGATCTGTGCCTGAATGTTGTGGACGGTCTGGTAGTATACCCTAAGGTGATCGAGAAGCATATGATGAGTGAGCTGCCCTTCATGGCTACCGAGAATATCATGATGGATGCTGTAAAGTTAGGCGGCAACCGTCAGGAGCTGCATGAGCGTATCCGTGAGCTGTCCATGGAGGCGGGTCGCAACGTGAAGGTAGAAGGAAAAGAAAACAATCTGTTAGAGCTGATCGCCGCAGATCCTGCATTCCCCATGGGGCTTGAGGAACTGAAGGCATCCATGGATCCTTCTAAGTATATCGGACGTTCTAAGGAACAGGTGGAAGCATTCTTAAAGAACGTGATCCATCCGATTCTGGAAGCCAACAAAGATCTTCTGGGCGTAAAGGCAGAGATCAATGTATAAATAGAAATCATATCATTACAGAAATCCGTCATTTGACCAGGAGAGCCAATGGCGGTTTTCTGCGTTGCGGAGAAATATCAGAGAGAGCAGGAGATAGATAAAAATGGGTGGATTTTTTGGAGTCGCAGCAAAAGAAGACTGTGTATTTGATCTGTTTTTCGGAACAGATTATCATTCCCATCTGGGAACCAGACGCGCCGGAATGGCTGTCTACAGCAAAGAGGAAGGTTATAACAGAGCCATTCACAACATCGAGAATGCGCCGTTTCGTACCAAATTCGACAAGGATGTCAATGAAATGCGGGGCAATCTCGGTATCGGATGTATCTCAGATTTTGAACCACAGCCACTGATGGTGCGTTCCCATCACGGAACTTATGCCATCACCACGGTTGGCAAGATCAATAATACTGATGCCATTATAAAGGATCTGTTCGCAAAAGGACATTCCCATTTTCTGGAGATGAGCGGCGGAGACATCAACGCCACGGAGTTGGTGGCAGCCGTTGTGAATCAGAAGGATAACCTGGTAGAGGGCATTCAGTACGCCCAGGAGATCATTGAAGGTTCCATGACGCTTCTGATCATGACACCGAAGGGAATCTATGCGGCCAGAGATAAGATGGGACGTACTCCTGTGGCCGTGGGCAAAAAGGAAGGGGCATATTGTGTTTCCTTTGAAAGTTTTGCTTATCTGAACCTGGGATACCAACCGGTACGTGAACTGGGACCGGGAGAGATCGTCGTGGTGACACCAGAAGGCGTGCGGACGCTGGTACAGCCGGGAAAAGACATGAAAATCTGTACCTTTTTGTGGGTATATTACGGATATCCTTCTTCCTCTTACGAAGGAATCAGTGTTGAAAAAATGCGTTATCAGTGTGGCGCGAAGCTCGCGGAGCGTGATCATGTAAAGCCGGATATCGTAGCCGGTGTGCCGGATTCCGGTACCGCCCATGCAGTAGGATATGCGAACCGTTCGGGGATTCCTTTCTCCCGTCCGTTCATCAAATATACACCGACCTGGCCGAGATCTTTTATGCCGACGATACAGACCCAGAGAAATCTGATCGCCAAGATGAAATTAATTCCGGTACATGACCTGATCCAGGATCAGAGCCTGCTGCTCATTGATGATTCCATTGTCCGCGGTACACAGCTGAGAGAGACGACGGAATTTTTATACCAGAGCGGTGCGAAGGAAGTACATATCCGTCCGGCATGTCCCCCCTTGTTATTCGGTTGTAAGTATCTGAACTTCTCCAGATCCTCCTCCGAGATGGATCTGATCACCCGCCGTGTGATCAAGGAGATGGAGCAGGAAGACAGACAGATCGACCTGAAGAACTACGTGGATCCGGATACGCCGGAGTATGAAGAAATGGTAGGCAGGATAGGAAGGCAGCTGAACTTCACTACCCTGCAGTTCCAGAGAC
>UMDI01063583.1_pt1 | contig 31514 bp, 36 predicted proteins | sample 1964451 | NCBI WGS metagenome assembly UMDI01 (sample SAMEA4835990, study PRJEB28245) | human gut metagenome | biome: gut microbiome; material: fecal sample | place: Denmark | collected 2008 | reverse complement strand
GAAGCCCCGCGCTTCAGCGCTGGGGTATCTCACATCGGAATCAGTATTCGCAGTTGATTCAATGGACTCATTATCGTTTAATATATTATCATTATTCCCATTATGTTCATCAGCGGATTTCAGTTCATAATTCTCAATAGTATCAGATGCTGATGCCTGTGATTGTAATCTGACTGGAACGCGGAATAATGATTTGTCATCATCATTCATGATGCCATCAGTATCCTCATATGAGCCTTCTTTTGTTGTCATCCATCCTATTGCAGCCCCGACAGCCGCGAACAACGCATAAATAAGAAATACAATGAGTCCACCTGCGTAAATAATGAACAAGGCAACGGCTAAATACAGAACGAGAATAATCTTATATTTGGTTGACATTCTACCAGGTCCGATTTCACCTGATTTCCACATTGACGCATACGCCCAGCTTGCCGCCATCATAGCGGCGCATAATAACATCATTGATAACATGATAACATAATATCCAATCTGATTACTTTTACAATAATCGTCTGTCATCAATGATATCATTTCATGTTCAATGATTCCAATGCAGGCATGAAAACATCCAAATATGAACGATACCTGTCAATTTCACCACGCACGCAAGTATAAGCCCTATGATCAGTATGAAAATCAGGAATATGATTCCATGTTTCCGGCAAAAGATGAGAAACCATGACATTCAAACAAGTCAAATCAACCATCCTATGCTGAACATTTGATAACACTGCTGGCATTTCCCGATTAATGAAAGTCTTATCAAATGACACGCTGAAACCAGCCGGATACAGCACATCAATGAAACCATTTGCCTGTCTCATATAATCTGTTAATTTACGTTCCGCTTGTTGGACGCTCATGCCTGCATGTGTGCAATCATGAATCAAACCATTATTTGTATGCATGTTGATGACAGAATCATCCAAATCATTGAAAAAATCAGGTTCATGATGAATGATAGTGTGAATGGTTCCCATGAGTGTGTTTCCGTGCATGTCCGTGATATGCATTGCCACTTCTAATATTTTATCATTATCGGTTAAACCCGTTGTTTCACAATCCATCCATGATAGCCCATTATTATCATAATTTATCATGGCTATATGCCCCCATCCATTATATATAAAACAAGTCATCAGGATTTCCCTGATGACTTGAATACCATCGAAACAGTGGATTAGAATCCCACTATATTTTTGATGGATTTTTCAACTATTTTATCGGTTTCATTATCTTTCATGAAATCGCGTTTATCATTCCGTAATACATGAATAATCTGTAGATCAGTCGTATCCGCAATATTCCTGATTGCTTTCAATGGCAAGTCAGCTCCGCTTGTCAATAAACGATAATCAACATCGCTTTCATCTAATTCGCTGAGTTTGATGATTTCATCAGAGCTTAAATCCGGTTGTGATGCAAGAGCGACAGGATAATGTTTGAAAATCCATTTCCTGATTTTCGGTGTCATGCGTGACGAACCGGCAACGGCATGAATTAACCTAACATCCATTCTTGGTCCGATTGGTGAAGCCATGAAACGGATGACTTGTTCATCTGAATGATTACCGGTAATGACATCATGTACAAATGCTTTCCTGTCCCTGTTCCGCTTATGTTCCAGATACAGTGTGAATCTCCATCCAATGAACGCCATGATTGCAACAATGATAATAACGGCTGCAATCAGAACGATTGCATGTTGCCAGTCAGATAATGATAAAACGAACAATATTCATATTTCCTTCCCCTGCTAATGTTTTTAATCCCATAATGATAGGATGTTCTCGCCAATCCATTTCCATACACGCTGGAATTCAGTTTCCAATGCATCCAATTGGCGTTTGGCCTCATCGGAACCATAAATGTCCTCAATGTTCCCATACACAGTGATATCATCATGTATGCGAATGTATTCATCAAGGACATCAGCCGCATAACCAACATCCTCAATCCATGCGCAATAATCCTCGCCGCAATCACGGACAGTCGGCATTTTGAATGTTTTATGACCATTGAACTCATGACTGGTTTCAATGGATCCATTCGCGTCCTCATATGCACGAATGGCATTGAACGGCGCAATTGAATCCTCCCAGTCATCATCACGCGGTTTCAGCCATTTTGATCTGTCATCGCCATAGCCACATGGGACGCCGTGGGTTTTATAAGCGAATTCATGCAAACGTTCAGCGAATCCTTTTAATTCGGAATAACCGAGATTCCATAAAGCATCATCGCTCCAGCCTCTTTTCACGCGCTGACCAGCGAATTTGATTTCATGGAAACCCGCGCGTATGTCATCAATTTTATTCTGCATGCTGATAACCCTGTCATCATCGGACATGTCATCAATCCGTTTTGAAATATGCGCCGCGATGCGTGCAATGCCATCAATGAAATCCATCGGAATCAATCCTTCCCTTTAATGTTTCCCTTATCAATTATATCATATCAGGCATGATACTGCAAAAAAAGAAAAAAGTTGAGCCGCGCAGAGCATGACTCATACGCGGTTCAACAGTGTGGAATTAATTTGTTCATGAAAACGAGCGATATAATCAACCCGTCATTATTCATGATACCAATGCAGGATGATAAAAGTCGAAAAACGCCTGATTTCACAAAACTTTCACAAATAATTTGACATCATCATGAAAACATGGTAACATTGCAATCATAAACGTAATGGAATGAGGAAAATATGATTAAACCGATTCTTGTCAAGGAATTCAAACTCATTTATGAGAATCGCCATGAGACTGGTTATGGTTATCTTGATGACAACATCGAACGCATTGGTTCCAGGACTTACATCTGGCATTTGACTGACGCGGCGAATAAGGCATTGGAATCAGATGGACTCATGTTCACAATCAAACTATTGGAACCGGAACGCAAAATCGTGAACATCACATTGGGTGATGGCGTGAACACATTGCAGACAGGTAATGTGCTGTTCCATGATGATGACATTGTGGAACCATATGTGCTCATTTATGATTGTATTGATAAATTGTTCAACGCTGCGTTCAATGAAAAGCAAGGAATGAGTGAATACAAGTGAACACAATTAAAATGAACCGGAATGATTTGTGTTTTCATTCCGGTTCATTTTTTATTTATCAGCGGGTTAGGCTGTTGTTTTTCTGTGCTTGTGATTTCTTAGCGCTGCCATCACCGACACTTCCGTTAGCCCCGGCTTTCTTATCATAACCATTTGACAAGTTCGGATTATCCGGAAGGTCCTGGAACGGACTTTTGAATTTCAAACCAGTGGATGACGTATCCTGACCTTCAACCCATGCGCGTGCATCACGCATTGAACAGCCGGATAAAGACAATACCATGAGGAATGCCAGCACGGACGCACCGATTATATTAAATGCCTTGTTCTTATTCATAGCGTTAATGCCTCCGTTTTAATACTAAAAGTTTATGTCATTTAATATCTATCCACCGAATATTCCTGGCATTATGATGAATCCATATTATTATCCGACTGCTCAACATGATTATAATGCGCACATGCCAGCATGGAAACGGAATGTTACCATTGGTGGAATCACAGGTGGTATGAGCATCATATTATTGATTCCTGTCGTTCTCATGTGCTTTCAAATGCATACAGTGATTCACATGGCGGATGGTTCAACGGATGGCGGGGCGTTATTGAACATGATGCTGTTCGTCGCTCCAATTGTGTTCAGCTGGTGTTGTTTTCCTTATTGTCGGAATCGCGCAATGAAAATATAATAAATAATAAGCGATGAAATAGAATAATTGCTTCATCGCTTATATATTTAATTTAATAATGGTTTATCGTCTTTCAATTTGATATTAATATTAGAATCCATTTCATTCATTCGCAATACCGAATGGAACATGGACACTAATGAACGCATCCTTAGCACGGTCAATATGCTTCGGTGAATCATCAAAAAACATATCCGGTTGGAACGCAGCAAGTGCCGCGTTCTTATTATGTCCATTCATGTATAAGGCATCATCCACAGTGATTCCCCATGAATCCAATGTACTCATGACTCGAATACCTGCATTAGTGTTCCGCGCCGTGATAATGGCAATGCGCAAACGCTGCTTATAATCAGGATGTGATTTCATATAATTGCGTTCAGCCTGCTGTATCACTGATAATGAACGCAGGAATGGTGCCAGTGGACCTGGTTTCATTGGTTTATCCGCGTATTTCCGTTCATGTTCATTGAATGCTTCCAGATTTTTACGTTGATAAATGCGTTCACTGGCATCAGATGCAAGCAAACCATCAAAATCAAAAGCCAATCGTATTTCATCACGATCATCATTCTCAATCGGTTTATCCGTTGCAATATAACCAGCTGGCAGTCCAGCATCAACCGCTTCCTTAACACTGGATTCATCCTTGGACAAGTATAATCTGATGCCATATTCCCTGATATAAGGTGTGAGTGAATCACCGGAAACGAATGCGCTCATTATACCATTCAAACCGAGTGGTTCCAATGATTTCATTGCACGCACACTTGTGTCAGGATCCATGTGACTCATGATGGCGAATTCCACTAATGGCGGATAACCATCCGCATCCAATGAATTCAATGACAACATTCGTTTCACGAATGGATAAGCAATGCCGGGTTTCAATGGCTCATTACGATGCTCGCGCTGATAAGCCCTGTATGCATCCAAACCCCCATCCAGCATTGCCGTTTCCGTATCCAAATCAAACAAGGCACGGGCGCTAACGCCAATCAACAATGGACGGTCATCAATCTTTCTCACCATCCGTATTCAATCCTTTCTGCTATCATGCCATCAATTATAGCATATGAATGCATTATTACCAATTAAGGAAATCATTCAGAACATATCGTGTAATCACATCAGCATCCCGACATATTGTTTTCATGATTACATCCAATGGTTCAGAGGGATTATTCTCGCTCATTTCAAGGAACGCTCGCAATGCTGACGGCGTTGGATTACCATACCATGAATCAGGAATGATTCCAGTGTCCACGTAATGAATCCATTCCTGTTTCTCATCATATTTGCTTTTAGTGAATGGAATGATTTTCACTGCATGACTATAACATGTTTTCGCCATTATCATCCGATACCATATCCATGCGCAATACCTGCGGCTGTTCCTTGATAGCATGTCATTCATGAAATCAATGATTCCATTATGCTTAGTTATGGTTTCAGGCGCGAATGGAAAAATGCTTCTTCCATTACATCTTATCGGAAGCTCATTCATTTTCATGATGTTCTTTTCAAATGTTTGCGCTGCATCCATGTGCTCATTTATGAATTTATCGGAAACATTGCCAGTCAAAGCGAATTGGCTGGTTTTCTTATCATAATCATATTTATCTTCCTTGATTTTGAATGTGTTCATAATGAATTTAAAAGCAGTCGTGTTCCGTGTATGCGCTTTATGCAAAATTATATTCATTGCATTTGACATGATTTCAATGTAATTATATCTCACTCCGCCCAGCATTGTTTGTTCAATGAATTCAATTGGATAATCCTTGTTATCCATGAGCCATTTCCAATGGAAGCATTCACGGTCAACAACCAATCCGTCATTATCAATTCTGCTCATGACATCACCGAGGAACATCATGAGAGAGATTTCATTCATGTCATATAATTTCATGATGGTGTTGATGAGTTTACCGCGTGTCAAACCATAAGCGCTAACCTTAAATTTCATTATTTCACGCAATGAATATATGAATCGCCATCCCCGTGAATACAATTCATCCTCATCAATCAAATCCTTTAATGTGATTGATAATATATTCATGTTGATTTTATCAAATTCATTGTAATCATCCAGTCCTTTATAAAAATCAGGATTCAATGTCAATGCATGTTGAATGAATTCAAATTCGCTTCTACTGATGATTCTTGTGCAGCCATTATATTTGCTTTCATAGCCAATGGTTTTAACAGCATGTTCAAACAGATTCATATCAGGCATCATAGCGTATGTTTTCGCAATAGCATCCAATAATTGCTGAATGTTATTATAACCGTTGAATGATAGTTCATTATTCATGAATTCAATGATGGATTCAGCGGCGTCATTATCAAAACCATGCCGTTCAATGAGATATTTTTTCGCGCTTAAACGTTCATTATAAGTTTTATAGCCAGTGAAATTGAAAAATGAATACATGCGTTCATCCTTTCATGAATTCATACAGGACTGTCCTGATGAATGCATCATTATCATCATACACCTGATTCATGATGTTAGTCAAACTCATTACCTGATTATCCAATACTGTTCGCATGAAACCAGTGAGAACAGATGGGATTTTCACATCAAACAGTTCACTGGGAATCACACTATCGGTCATCCATTCGCCATGCTCATTCTTATTCATGTTCAATGGCACGAACGGGAATGGTTGCAGTTCACTCATGTTACGCAGTATGCACTGCATGATGTTCATTTTCTCATCCGGTTCCTGAATTGCATTCATGTCATCATGCGCTTGCTTATCAGTGATTCTTACCTGTGCGTAATGCATACTGGACATGTTGAACATTGCTATCATCATGCGTTCATAATGCTTACCATCATAATGTCCTTGAATCGCATGATGAGTTTAATGTAACGGCGTTCCGTCGAACCACATATTTGCATTCAATGCTCTCATTGTATAATGATACAGTTCATTCATGGTTTCAGTGTCATTCACGCCATATTTTTCAATACATCATGAACGTCAATAATATTATCCGTATTATGCATGTTAATTCTCCGATGCCTCAGTCATTCGAAATTATACGTTGCATCAATTTCTTTTCCAAGCCATTCATTCCATCAGTCATTTTTCTGATTATCACTGCGGGTGAATCATCCGTTGACAGCATTGTATTCATGAAATCATGAGCATCATCCGTCAAATCATTGCCATTCCATGAAGTTGGAATCACTTTATCATTCATCCATGATTCGAATGATTTCATGTCATCAGTGTTACTGTCATGTTCAATGGTTCCGATATGCAGCATCATTATGATACGCATCCATGTGAACGCAGCCATCATGCGAACCGACTGCTTATCATGGAAACATGATGACAATGTTTTCAAATACATGGTTGGTGTGCGCTTACCGGATGGAATCATGAGAGTGAATTGATCCATGCAATTCTCATTGAACATGAGAAAATCATCATCATGTGATTTCAAAGCAGGCATATCCTGAATGAATTCCTCATGCAATGATTCCATGCTGTCAAGAATATTATAATGTTTCAGTATGAAATCAGCATTGCAATTAGTTTTCAAACCATTCCACGCGGTCATTCTGAATGCGTTATTGAATGCATCATCCGCATCATATAATTGTTTGATTCGGATTGCTTTACTATTATAATCATCCGCGTTAACCAATGCGGTTGAACCACGCATGAGTTCATCAAGCATTTCATTCGGATAACCTTCATTTTCCTTTAACGTGCGGATGTTCAATGCATGAGTATCGATTTTAATTTCGTTTGATTCAGCGCGTTTCATCAAATCAGTGAAATATGCGAATAATTTGTTATCACCATTGGATTCACGCCATACTGCATCATACAGGTTCAACATGGTTTTGGTTGTTTTGCAATATTTGGAAACACGCATACGATCAATGAGCATGATTCCATCAAGGAATTCAATTGGACGCTGTAAGCATGTTTCAGCATTAACATGAGATAATGCCTTATCCAATTTTCTGAACAGCATATTATAATAATCGCGGATTTTTATTTTATGCATGAGTTCATCATCAGGGATACTGCTCAGAAAAGCAGTGGCTTTCGGCATGAACAAAACATATTCCGGCGTTTCTGCTTCACAATGATAACCGCCATAATATGTTGATTTCGATGCGCACAGTGCAAGCATGACTGCATATTCCGCGCGTTTCGACGTGGTGTTCCGCGCAACGATGTTAATGGCGCTTATGAGTTTGCTTTTGTTTTCCTGCATGAAAACGGAATTCGACTTTGACCACCAACTATTATGTCCTTCACAGAAACCATTCAGGATTTTACATATATTATTAGCAATGCCATTATTATTCAGTCGCTTGAAATCGGCTTTAGTGAACATATCATTAAACATGATTGCATCATAGCATTATCATATGATGATTGTCAAATAGTTTACCATATCGGATACCATCCGTCATATGCTCATTTTGCATTCAATGAGAGAACATATGATGGAATCACATTGATTTTCCGTTAAAAGCTCCATTATTGTTTTCCATGAAAATCAGTGTCGTTCACAGAGCACGGAATAATCGGCTCTGTGGACGGCTGTTTTAATGAAATATGCGTAAACTATGGTTTTCGATGCGTTCCTCATAAAACGATGAAAATCGCCGTCAGAATCGAAATCTGCGCTTTTTCATGCTTATATGTTCACATTGCATTCAATGATGTCAGCTCCCGCCGAATATTCAAATCAATAGTGAGAGCACGTTCACGTTCAGTTTCAATGATGAACGGAACGCCATATTTTCCAGCAAGTTGCTCATCATGTGATGCTTTCTCAAATATGTTAGCAACCAATAATATTATCAGTAATCATAAACTCTTGTCAATGATTGTATTCATGAACGCATCTATCAAAAAGAATAAAATAAAAGGACAGGCCGCAAGCCCCTGTGTTGGCACCTTCCTGTACCGGTAAAATCTTATCCACTGAACGAGGCTTTATAATTCGGATTCTGTCCTTTTATATGTTCTATAATATCACACGGAAATGGCATTGTGAGCATTGAGACCATCATGTTCACAATACTTTCACATAATGTTCACATTTGTGGACAACACTATCATTTCATTTAGTTATTCATCACCGCATGCACCGCTTGTTTGATTTCAGTTTTAGACAGTGACCTGCTTCCTGTTGTCTTATCACGTTGCTCATCCAATAATGGTTTCGCCAGTGTCATTATGCGTTCAATGTCCACATTTGAATCAGTCAAACGAATGAAATAATTATATTTCCTGTTCGTTTCAGTCGCATCGGTTAAAGGCAATAAGGTTCCGGCGCGACCGCCGACACGGACAATCATCCAATCAGGATTATCATCATAACCGCAGAATTCAAATGGAACCATGCACTCATTGGTTTCAATAACACGGGGTTCATTCTGACGTGATAGGATGAGAATGCAAGTAGGAACAACACGAGTGTTCCCATCCGGTAGAATATAAGCATCATCAACAACCTTTTCGCATGCATCCACATGGAACCATTCATCAATGCTGTTCTGACGTGATGCTTTCATGAATGACAATGGGACAATGAATGCGATGACACGAGCGAATGATGCGGATTCATTAATGAATTTCAATGCAAGTGAACCATTCCGTCCGAATGGCGGATTGCCTATAACCAGTGAATTCCGTCCGAAAGCGGTTTTCTTATCACATTTATTATAATACATGATTCCATTGGATTCATCACCGTTCTCATCACGTCGTTCAAGCCAGTTCATACGCTGAATGCCATCCGCTTCCGGTATCAAATCATATGCATGAATGGTTCCCTTGTAATCAATTGCGTCCAATCGGGTTTCCAATGGTTTCAATATCGCGCCATCACCTGCGGATGGTTCAATTATCGTGTCAAATGAATCCAATGGATACATGGTTGAAACCATGTTCAATAATTGGTTCACCGTGTCCTGCGGCGTGTAGAATTTATCATTGAAATCATTCCGTGCTTGTCCGTGCTGTCTGCTCATGTAATTAATGATATCATTTAATATGCTGGCATTATCGCCATGAATAATCATCATCCCTGTGTTCGATTTTATCACACATTGTTTCCAATGCTTTCAAACGAATGGAAACCTGCATTCTGCTCTGTTTCTTGCTATCACGTTTGAATAATGGCGTGAATGGCGAATCAGGATGTTTATCCTTATATTCTTTCGTTATTTTCTTCCGCCTTTCCTTCCATTTATCATCATCGCTCTTATCATTGCTAATCCCTCCGAACACGCGCTCATGTGCGAACATTGTGTTCATGTCATCAGGAATCGCAGCATTCCATTTCTCAGCGTTGACATGATACACTATGTTAGTGTGCGCATTGCATTCACCATTGGATTTTTTATCATAGAATGTGACATCAAGGATGAAATCATCATCCTTATGCAAACGATACAGCGAACCCATTTCCAATGCTGTCCGGCCAGTAGGTTTCTTGATTTTCTTGCCTTTAATCTGAACCGGCGTTCCATCATAAGAGATTGCATCAAACGACCCTATATACGTGTTATCCGGGATGTCATCATAATACATGCTTTTAACATGATCCTCAATGAAATAACCTGCTGACTGTCGTTCAGAATGTTTGTTTTTAACAGGTTCATTGCCATTATTCGTATCCATGTGTACAATGATAGAATGAATTTAACAATGAACGGAAACAGAAAATGATTCCATGCTGTCATTAAACCATTTGACAGCATGGAATCATATTATTTTAATTACACTGAATTGAACAATTGATTTCACCACATCACTCTGATGTTTTGATTATATATTGTCATCAGCATAAGCAAATGATGGATTCGTAATAGATGCAAACACAGATATCGCAGAGACAATTACAATTATAACGCATCTTTTTATATATAATAACATCATTATTTATCCTTTTTCTTATTATTCATCGCCTCATCATAATATTTCTTGACATCATCATGTGAAACGGTTCGCGGATCAACACCATCCGGCAATGGCACGAATGTCGCTTTCGCGCGGCGCGTCTTGCCTTTACTGAATCCAATGTAAGCCCCTTTCTTTCCTTCTCCGACGAACAAGCCATCCGGGAACCTACGCGGAAGTTTCACTTCCATGAACAATGCGGCGACATCATCCAATGTTGCATTCACTGCATCCATGCTATCAGGAATAGTCATGTTCACCGGTTTCGCGGTTTTCACTGGTTCGCCATTCTTATTCAGTTTGACGGCCTGCGCGTATTTGCCATATTTGCCATCACGTAATGTTACCTGATAACCTGCATACGCGCCATCCTGCAAAACGCCAAGAACACGAGGCTGGAATGCCTGCTTGCCTGCTGTCATCAATTGTTTGCATCTGTCAGCATCCATGCCATCATACAGTTCATCGCCATCCAGTTTCACTGATGGCAGTTTGCCGGTCGCATCCGGTATACCGTTCTCATCAACGAGTTTGAAACCGAATCTCGTGCATTCAACATGATAACCATTATTCAATTGAATGGTTGACAGCATGTTGATTTCATTGTAATCAACATTGGATGCAAGATTATTCACCTTACTGTCAATTTCATTCCATCGCGCTTTCAGGAAATCCACCCTGCCGAGTTTACCGGTGTTAATGTCATCCAAATATGTTTCCATGTCCGCAGTGTAAGCATAAGCGATGAAATCAGGGACTTTCGCTTCCAACAATTGCGCAACCTGCATTCCACGCCATGTCGGATACAATGCCTTGTTTTTCTTATTCACATAACCTCGTTCCTGATTCACTGAAACAATCTGCGCATAAGTAGCCGGGCGTCCAATACCGAGTTCCTCCAGTTTCGCAACCAGTTGCGGTTCCGTGTAACGAGCTGGTGGTGTTGTCTTGTGCTCAGTCGCTTTCATACTGATTGGCTTCGCATTATCACCTGTTTTCACTGATGGCACTGGGTTCGGACGTTCATCATCACTCATGGCGATAGTCCAACCGGGATTAATCATTATCGTTCCGACATTATGCATGATGTAATCATGTGAACATGTTTTCCGCTGGTTCTTCAATGAAATGGTAACAGTGGTTCCAGTCGCGTCATTCATCTGCGATGCGAGCGTCCGACGATAAATCATGTCATACACTCTGAATGCATTGTTATCAATCCTATCCAGTTTCGCTTTCAATTGCGCTGGCGTTTTGAATGAACCTGTATTATCATCAATCACAGGACGTATTGCCTCATGTCCATCCAATGCGCTGCCTGAACCAGGTTTTTCAACATACTGGTAACCTTGTTTCACATTCTGTTTGCCATATGTTTTCATTGCAAGTGCGTGAGCGGCTTTCGCGCCATCCAATGACAAATCTGAACTGTTAGTTCGGAGGTACGTGATCACAGAATTTTCGAATAATTTCTGTGCTATATTCATTACTTGTTTTGAACCAATTCCGAGTTTATTACCGACGTCCTGCTGGAAGGTTGATGTTTTATATGGCGCGGGCGGGCGCTTACGATACGCTTTCTCCGTGATATCCGCAACTTTCCAATCATCTGTTTTCATTGTTTTCATGTGAGCATTCGCTTGTTTCACATCCAATACAAGATGTCCTTGTTTCACTTGCCCATCATCATTGAAACTGCTGCCAGTCGCGATTTTCATGCCATCAATGGATACAAGGGATGCAGTGTATTGTTCACTGCCGGTTTGGAACACGCCATCAATGCTATAATATGATGCGGACACGAAATTCATGCGTTTGCGTTCACGTTCAACGACAAGTCTTAATGCTGGTGATTGCGCACGTCCGCCGGATGTTCCAGCTGCGACAGCACGCCATAATAACGGTGAAACGGAATAACCGAACAGCCTGTCGAATTCCATTCGAGCGCGTTCCGCTTCCACTGCATTCCTATCATCCTGCATTTCCACCGCGTTCGCCAATCCTTCCACGACGGCTTTGCGAGTGATTTCATGCCAACATGCACGCACTGTTTTCATTCCCTGCCTGCGAGTGTCCTTAGCAAGGAATTCAGCGATTTGCGCACTGATTCCACTGCCTGCACGGTCAGGATCACCGGAACATATCAGTGTGTCATAATTACCGGTGTTGATTTCCGTGCGTATTGCGGATAGCATTTTCATTCCACCTGGAACATATGACAGCATTTCATCCATGTTGTTAACATTGATTCCATAACGTCCATAATCCGGTTTATCATCCGGTTTCACATCTTTTGGCTGGATTATATCTTTAATCCAGCCTTTTGTCGGTAATGCTTTCCAGTTTGAATCCAGAAAATGCATGATTTCCTTGGCTTTCGTAGCGGATTCAACTACAATCAGTTTCTTCTTTCCTTTATCCGCTTTAACAACAAGGGATTGAGGATTCTGTTCACGTATACTATCAATAATGCTCATACCATCAATGATATCATGTGAACGCATTAAAAACAATGATGGCATGAATGTCATCATCATCATCATTCATGCCATCATATCAAATATTATGATTCATTATCATGGATAATTCTGATCACTGGACCAGTCATAATGCACATTATTCTTCTTAGCCCATTGCAACCATGCTTTCATGGTGTTCTCATCCTTGAAACCAATGCTGGTATCCTCCCATTCACCATCACTGTTCTTATATGCTTTATCAATGTTCACATAGTATGTCTGTCCGAGTTCACTATCCGAATAATGATAATCGGTATTTTGACTTCCTCACCACGACTAAAGTCGGGTGATTCCTAACCGTGTTCTAGTGAACTCTAATCACTAGAAGCTAGGGTGGTACGCGGTTCTACGAGAGCAGCCATTCTCAGCAGAAACTAAGAATGATCTTACGCTCCCTCCACGCGCGTTTAACGACCCGGCAAGCCCTGCCGCGTCGAGGATATTAAGAGCAGCATTATAATCACGATCAAGATGCGCCCCACAATTAGGACACACCCAATGCCTAGCATACTCAGGCAACCCAGCCTTCAACTTATGCTTACAAAAAGCACACACTTTAGTCGTAGCCAACCACTGATTAAGCTGGATAATAATCCTACAATGCTCATCAGCCTTAGAACCCAGTTTATTAAGGAATGAACGCATAGAAGCATCACGTACACTCTTACCATGCTTAGCAGTCATACCTTTAATGTCAAGTGTCTCAACACCAATAGCTTGGGTCTCGCGTATGATATTGAGAACATTCTTCCACTGGTAATCAGCCAGGGCATCATGAGCCTTAGAATAGAGTAATGCTATCTGATGGCGGGTTCGCTCATACCTCTTAGAACCTTTAGTCTGCTTACTAAGATGTCGCTGTAAACGACCAATCTTATCCTGTATTTTAGCGTAATTACGCGGGTTTGCTATCTTCCATCTCTTACCTTTCGTATTAACAATCGTAGCCATGTCAGTGAGTCCCATGTCAATGCCAGCATTATTATTACACTGTGCGAATGGTGTTTTAGGACGCTTAACAACGAAACTAGCATACCAACGACCATTCCTAGCATGACTAATAGTGCAACTAGTTGGTTCACTAGGCATGGGGCGTGACCACTTGGTTTTAATAACCCCGATTTTCGATATATACACACCATGCTGGTTAATACTGAAACCATTACTAGTGAAGTTAGCTGAGTTCACTGGATTATGCTTCTTAGTCTTACGCTTTGCTGGTTTCTGCTTGCTGGAGTGGCTTACACCATGCCAGCAAGCTAACCAAGCATTACGGAATTCCTGCTGAAGTGCGACACTGGAGACTTCCTTCAAGAATGCTCTCTTAGTGGTTTTCTTTGCACTTGTTAGTATTTGTTTACTAGCTTTCGCTGCGGTTGGGAGTTTACTCTGATTATTAGGATTAAAATTATTATTGAAGAAATCAATAGTATCATTATAGACAACACGGCAGCACCCAAAGAGGCGGTTCAACACCGTCTCTTGAGTTTTAGTCGGGTACAATCTGTAATTATACCTGACAGTCTGATTATTATTACCTGTCGTTGTCATACTCACTATGATATCACACTCCTCCACTAGTATGCAACTTTTAAGTATTATTTTTTTAACTTTTTTTTAGTTAGATGTTATGCTGTCATCCCTCATATTTAAAATAGGGGTATTCCAGCACAATAATTTGATAATCACCGGTTTTATGAATCCATTTCCGTTGTCCTTGATTCCACACGCGAACCATGCACTTCCCTTTTCACATCATCACCATGAATGTCAGTTTCAAACCATTCAGTTGAATCCCATCCGTCATATTGAATGCTCCTGCTTGTTAACGGCGATGTTTCAAAATTCTTATTATCTTTCTTATTAATCCTATCATCATTCATGATGTCGGCGGCAGTTTCCATGTCAGCATGCTTATTATTCATCATGGCATGAAAATATCCATTTATCCAATAATCCTTCGCCGTTTATGTTCATATTGTCATCAATGATGCCATCTGAGTTTGCATCATTGAAAGTATCAGCGAGAACAGGTGATAATATGCTGAATGGAATCGCAATATGACTATCCTTGTTACTATTGGTGTTTTAAAGGGAATATGCATGTAAAATTCAGTGCAATGCGAAACCGAGATTCCTATCCTATTGCAAGTATAGTGAGAATAATCGCAATAACCGCCAGTTTCATGCCGCGACGCTTACCGTTCACAACCGCAATCAAACCAGTCAGTGAACATGGTAAAGCGAGCAAACCGAACAGCATGCGGAATGAATTATCGCCTGATAACGATGAGAGCAATGAAATCAGTGCGAACACAAGTCCGATTATCGCCCCGGTTGAGAATTTCAATGCTGAACCTGTTTCATCAAACCCTGATTTACCGCGTTGCACATCATGATTATCCGGTGTTATCATCGGTGCCGTATAATAATCCTTCTTATCATTACGCATTTGAAAACTCCATTCACTGCTTAAATCCTGCGGTCAATGATAGCATGAGAATATCCATCCTTAATGTTCACCATATGTTCGCAATCATCCCGTTGACATGATTATCATGATATGCTATGATTGAATCATATGAATGATAGGAATGGTTCCATGCATTCATATGATGACAATTTTTGAAAGGATTGTGATTATAATGTCTCATTTCATTTCCCGCACTGATAAGACCGCCCTCCATGAGCTGTCCTTTAAGCAGGGCGCACGAGTCAAGTTCGGTTATGTTGACCGTGCAGGCAAGGCGACTGATGTGGACACTGAAGTTGATTCCACGACTGTTCTTCCTGATAGCATTCTTACTAATTCAGAGGCGAATGGCGGTTATAAGCGTTATCTGTTCTCCTCCATCACCACTGATGTGGAAGTTGATGACTGATTGAATCATCCTGTTTGGCGGCATCATGCACACAATTGATTACATGATGCCGTCAAACCATATAAGAAATTGTTTTCATTATGACTGACATCAAACACGCGCTTGAAAACATATTCGCTAAATTCATCATTAATACATTCCCTGATGCAGTGAAACTGGATGCATTGGCTCCGCATTGTGATAATTGCGGATGGACTAACAGTGAAAAACATGCGTATGATGAAACCTGGATTAACGCGCATATTGGAATGACTTGTCCGCAATGTAATCATGTTGTCATCACTGAACAGGATGCTGCGGATGTGAAAGCGTTACATGAGAAACTTAATCATAAGAATAATAATGATGACAATGCATCCATTGTATTGCATTCAAATAATCGGGAACTGAAAGATTAACATAATATGACTTTAATTGATTATCATACTGTGAAAAGGAATAAAACGGCGATTAAAACAACCACCTCCATTGAACATAAGGATATGTTCGTATGGATTAATGATGACAATGGCATCAAAAGGAACCGGTTCACTGCTTGTTCCCTGTGCGCGTTCAATGAGCCATTGCAATCATGCTGATCGCAGTGGCTGCAATGAGCAGATAAACAAGTGCATCCTTGAGCTGCAATAGAAATTTCTTCCATGCCGGAACAGGTGGCGCTGATTCCAATTCATTCCGTCCATATTGTTCCAATCGTTTCGCAGCATCCGCCGTTGTCATCAATCCTGAATCCATGTCAACATTCAAGTTTAACGCTGTTGCGTTTGCTTCCAATGTTAACATACATAACATTGTAATCAATGGATGCAATCTCATGCCAGTCATCAGGAATCTCATAAAACGAATCCAATTCACCATTATTCACGCTGTAATCATGCTCACATTTAGATACGGCTCATGTCATCATGAACTCATTCATTCCAGCATTATAATATGAATACTTGTTGACAATATCAGTATATTCATTATCAATATTACCAGTGAAATCAATGATTTCAGGCAATAGCAATGAATGATGAATAAAACCATATGATTCATAATCATGATAATCATTCATCCTATCCGCATTCAATATAATATGATTGCATGAAATCATTGAAAGCATTCTATTGAATAACCTCATTGCATTAAAATCATTATTTTCAATCCAATGAATATAAGCAATATTATTTATAATTTCAAATGGAACCATTGCAATAATAGTATCATAATGTTCCGCGATAATAGCATGAGTCGCTTTCACATTATGCAATAATGAGTTAATCCAAATAAAATCAATGGATTCATTATTGAATGGAATAATTTTAATATTTACATTATCATTATAGAATGGTAATATTCCTGCTATCCGCATTATGTTAGCAATGACTGCATCATGTCTACATATCCAATCTTGTTCCATAATATGAATAAGTTTAATATTCTTCTTAACACATTTATTGGTTTTCATCATATGATACTTATTATCATGTCTATTCATATTATGCCAAAACATTCCATTGAATTCAAACGCCATTTTCATGTTTTCAATGAAACCATCGATTTCAGATGGACTTATAATATTACGATTATTCCTACTAATACGAGTGTTCAATAATGATTCTAATTCATTCATACATGCTCTTTCTTCTTTTGATGCATTCATATTACATTTAGGGCATCCTTGATCTTGTCTCACACGATTTGCAATGCGCGCTTGCCATCTGTGTCCATGCTCACATTGCCACCATACTTTTGCGCTGGAAGTTTCCGCGTATTCAAACGGCGATTTATCATTAAACGCATAACACCATTCTTTAATCATTTCAGGATGTAAGATTCCAAATGAGTTAATATTCCATTCAACACGATGAGAAGAACATGTTGGACAATGAGATTTTCCTATTATAACATCACATATACTTGCTTTCCATGATGAATGCCTTGAATCATTCGGACAATCCCATATTTTAACTTCATTGGAACCATGTGTATAGTCAGATAATGGTTTATTATTCTTACTTGAATACAATGCATTCAGCGGATTCAAAAACATGCTGGCATCATTCACACCCTTCACTGGTTTCAAACCAATACATTGAGGGCATCGTCCCAATCCAATATGTCTTTTAGAAATAGGAGCAAACCATGGGTCATGCAATGGATTTCCACATTTCCACCATACACGAGTCATAGATGCCGGTGTATAATCTTCTGGTTCACCGAGTCCCATCCATCTATTCATGAAAAAATCCCATTGTAATACAAGTTCAGGATGCATAATAGCAAAATTCCAATCAGGTGATACTTTCTTATGAGCACATTGTAAGCATTTACCGCTCTTCTGACAAACATTACGGATGAAAGTATAACGTGGTTCATGTCCCTCAACGCCACACCAGAACCATGCTTTACGTGTTGATGTACAAGTGAGTTCAAATGGATTCAAACCAAGTTCATCATTCTTATCAGTCATCCATTGACGCATTGCCTCTGGAAATTCTGACACTGTTTTCACTGTTCCATCAGAATGAATGTTTTTATCTGCTATCACACGACCATTCAGTTTACTATAATGAACCATGATGATTCCTTTCTTATTATTCTATCATCATGATATCAAATTATTGAAGCCATTGGACGCATTTCAGTATCCAATGGCTTCATATTTTTCAGTATTTCAATTTTAATAGATTGGCAGAACAGTGAGATTCTGTGTGTTCAAATATGGTTGCACTTCTCTCATACCTTCAGGGTCAGTGATGAGGATAATGTTTTTGCGGGTTTTATCCATGGCGTCAATTGCTTCTTGCCATCCGGCATCCGAAAGACAACCATCGGTACACAAAATCGCCAAATCTGGTTTTTTCCGTTCAGGCTTCTCATTAATGAAATTGAAAAAGGGAGCCATGTTGGTTCCTCCCCCTGAACCCAGTTTAATGTCTTTCGCATTACGCACAACCTGTTCGCTTGTAATCTGTGTATCCACGGTAACAAATTCCAGTCTAACGCAATGCAATGTCTTGCAGAGTGATTCAATTTCACCAAGCGCTTCCATGTAATCCTTCTCACCCATTGAACCGGAAGTATCGCATCCAACGAATACAGTGGGCGCATATGCAATCATTGATGGACGAATGAACCCATTCGGGTCACTCCTGCGGTTCGGGCGACGATAACTGTAATCAGTGTTACCGCTGATGATTGCATTGAATTGACGCGCCATGATGGTTTTCAAATAGGTTTCCCATTTGACTTTCGGTGGAAGCAATGCATCCAATACGAACTGGTCAAAACCGGAACCAGTGGAACCACGGCTTTTAATTGCTTCCATTGCTTTCGTGGTTGCACCTGCTCGGGCCATTTCCTTTTCCAATTCACCGGCTTTTTCAATGCCCTGTGAATCCATGTCCTGCGCATCCTGATTATCCATTTCAGTGCAGGGACGCGCATTGCCAGTGAATGAACGACTGGAACCATCCTCATAATTCATGGTAACAGTGATTCCACTGTTGCCATTTTGATTATTCTGCTGATTACCACCCTGCTGTCCGCTACTACTATTCTGACTGTTGTTCCCATTGGATTCACTGTTTTCACTGTCAGTATTCTGCTGGCCTGAACAACCGGATTGCTGTTGTTCTTCCTCAGCATAAGCCTGATAATAAGCCATGAATGAATCATGATCTTTCATGCCATGCGGGTAAGCACGTGTGATAATATTACGAGGGAAAATGAACATGTCGCTTTTATCTGGGTTTTCCGGCAAATGCATGAATTGGCTTCGTGAATGTTCAATTCCCTGATTAATGACGGCATCACCGGCCTTATTGACTTTCTCCGGTTCCAATCGCGGCAGTTCATAATGTCCGAGAACACCATGCATTACCTCATGAACAATCATGGTTCCGCGTTCAGATGCACGCAAATCAGGATCGAAGAACCACCATCCAACTGAAATACGATACCATTTATCAGTTGCAAGTGTCGGATTACGAACTGACAGCATTGGATGCAGTAGACTCACGAAATCAGTCAATGATGCGGCGGCGGACACTGCCTTATAAGTTCCAATATGGAACTGTTCCAATTCCTCGCTTGTCATTGTCCGCAAATCGCTTTCAACAAAATCGAATTGCGCTAACAGTGAATAACCATCAATGAGATGTTGAGTCCATTTGCCATCATTTTCTTTTGTCAAACCGCATGCAGTGAGAATGTCACGAACTGCATGTGCGCGGTCATCAATGTTTTTCATATCATATTTACGGAAATCAGCGGCGTTCAAATTAACTTGCGTTCCGACATTACCAGTGCCTTTGCCATTAGTGAAACCAGCCATGTATCATCCAATCTGTGATTTATTATTGTTTCCTGTTATCAATGATAGCATGAATGCATTATCATGTCAAATCATAAGGCATCGGCGGTAACGCGACACGCCGATGCCTTATGATTTATGTTTGATTCGGTTATCATGAATTCATGATAACAGAATAGTGTTAGTTCCTGCCAACTTGACGCAGGAAGGAACCGAATTCCTTACGGTAAAGTTCCATGAGTTCCTTGCGTTTCTTCGGATTTTTCGGCATGTATTCAGCCTTGAACAAATCCTGAATGCGGTTACCTGATAGTAGTTCAAGAGCGCCTTGCTTCTTGATTTCAATGTACACATTCATAACCTGTTCAAACTTACCGCTTTTAGCGGCTTCCATAAGGCCGATGAACACACCAGTGGAATCATCAATGGTCATTTTCTTCCAGTTTGTCTTCTTAGGATCTTTCAGAATCGCATCAATATCAATTCCCTTATAATGATTCATGTAATACTGGTAGAATTTCAATCCCTGCTGTGAACCAATGGTGCCGTTAATGACTTTTTGAATGGTTGACAAATCATCAGGTTCAAGATTGGAAATGATGCTTGCCATGTTTTCAATGCTTCGTGGTGTCATGAATGCAAGGCGGAACACTTCCATGCTTGCAGGATCATCCTCACGGATAACTGAACTTGTCGGCTTCTCAGAACCAGTAGGAATAACGCTTAGAATCTGTGAACCGTTTGATGAACCGAAATAATTAGCAATGATGTTGCGTGTATTGCGAACACGGGTTGCATGGGTTTCATCATCAACAGGTTCAATGCCTGCAATCGGCATGCTTGTATCTGATTTCCATCCCATGAGGAAACCTTCTTTCCAGTCATGGAAATCCATGTCAAAAGTGAACCATGCGAAACGGTTAGCAATTGGAAGGTCAAGCGCTGAACCACCCGCCTGATCGGCAGGGTTCATTGCGATGATAATTGCGACATCATCTGAGAACGGTTCATCTGAACCGGGAAGTCGCCTGTCCTGAACAAGCTGAAGGAATGCATGCTGTGTGGTTGGAATTGCAGTTGAGAATTCATCAAGGAACAGGATTGAATGAGGATTATTCAATAGTTTCTGCTGCCAGATCGGCATGGCGTATCGCGCGGCATGAACCTTCTTACGATTGCCATTTTCATCCTGTTCACCAACTTCAATTTGAGTCGGGAATGGCAGGCCAGAGACATCCTCCGGGGGCATTGTGGACAGTGAAAGGTCAATGAGTTCACGTCCGGTTGCTTCCGCAAGGGCGGCGATTGTTGCGGTTTTACCGACACCCGGATTACCGACGAAACCAACCGGAACATGTGCCTGAATGCATGCGTTCAGGATACGCAGACGTTCCTGTGAACCGGCACCTTGTGCGATATACGGGAATTTAGCCATATTATTTATTCTCCTTATGTTCAGGATTACATTTTTTTCATTTTTTGATTACAGTTAAATTATAACCATGTTCAGCCGAACTGTCAAATCAATGTCAAAAACCATTCATTCAACATGTCCCTGTCATCATGATTTCAATGTTAACATATAATGCTGTTATTGTCAAATATTTTTATGGTTTATTTTTCATCCGCGTCATTCGCATGTAAACCATCATTGTCAAAAGTGATTTCCAATGAACCGATGGTAATGCAGTCAATGCATCCAATGAGTCCAATTCTGTTGAATGCGTCTATTATGTTCCGTGCTGTTGCCATTCGTTGTTTCCGTGTCGGATAATAACCTGTCCCATCAATGCTCATCGCATATTTCCCAGTGAATGATGATGGGATTTCAATAGTATCGTTCTTTATTACTGCGGCGCGTTCATCTTGTTCCGTGAGCCAGCATTCTGTGAGCATGTGGACATTGATTTCAATATCATTCAAACCAGTGTCATTCAGTATTGTTTCAATCGCCCTTGACCGGAAACCATACCAGTCAGCATGCAATTTATCCAATAACAGCCATCGTGATTCACGGCTCTGATGCGTTTCCGCATATTTGACTATTTCCATTGCTTTCATGTTTTTCAATTGCTTTTCAATGCGCTTCAGCTTCCTGTCATCCAATTCGCTGATTATTGCTTTCCGTGATAATTCTGATATCAGCATTGCTTTCCTGCGATCATAATCATTACGCGCCATTATATAAATTAATCCTCCATGTATTCAATTGAAATGCGTTGATTGTGTTATGTTCAATGCGTTCAATGATAGCATGGAGGATTATTATTGCCAAATGTTTTAAATTATCATCATGATTATTTCATTTTCTTGTCAAATCATGCGTAGATTTTCTGAATGATATGCAATGCGTAATCATGTCCAATGTAACCAGGCATGATTTCCTGTTCAGGGTTACGTGTGATGAGGTCAATGCGTGCAGCGATGAGTTCACCACGACGCACTCCGTATTTCACTTCGAAAACATGAGTCATTGCGATGACCATTGCTTCCAGTCGATAATGCAGTTCAGCTCGTTTCATCCTATCTGATGTTTCGTTCAGTTCAAGCATTGTCACTTTCGCCATCTGCCACCAGAGGTTCTCTGAGCATAGGACAAGTTTCAATGCGATGTTCGCCTCATATTTAATGATGGAATCCTGTCCGTCATGCAGTTTCAGGATTGCGTCAATTGACTTATCCATGATTTTCTTCTCATTGTCGCTTAGCGCGCGCACAATGTTCACAGTGACATCATTATGAGTGTATGTCTTATTCGGGGCGTTAACTGCCATGTTCAAATTTCTTCCTTTCAAATCAATGGAATCGCGGGCACTTTATTTCAGCGCCCGCGATTCCGATTTTTCGTAGTTTGTGTAATGCTTACAATAATATCATATGATTTCATTCCATGCAAATCCGCAGCACACCGAATCTCATTTCACTGAGTCCATGAGTCATGCCAGTCTACGTTTCACTGCGACACGCCGATGGTTTTACAAAACTGTAATCATTATGTTAGTATTCATAACATAAGAACAAATTAATGAAATGAGGTTTATTTTGACTACTATGAACATTAATGACGTTAAGCTGACTGACGCTGAGAAGCAGGCTATTATCGACAGCGATTTCGACGCATTCGAACCGTTTGACGGTGAGTTCCATGAACCGGTATGGGTTCCTGCAATCACGGCAGTTGAGAACCTGCGCCGGGCTGACGGTTCCCCGTTCACTTATAATAGCCTATATGGACTCATCCGTCATAACAGCATTCATACGCGCAAAGCTGAAACCATGGGTTCACGTGCATGCATTATGGTGGACATGAAGGAAATCATGGATTATTGCAAGGATAGTCGAATCGGTAAGCTGGAAATCATTTACTGATGAGCGCATGATATCATTCATGCGCTCATACCAGTGGTTTCCTTCTCCCCCCAGATGTTATAACCCGGAATCGGCATGCCGTTACTGTCACGTGGAATATATTTCCTGTTAACAAGCTGGTTCCCTTTAGCATGGAAAACCATGTAAGTGAGTTTCACAAGACTGCTTCCCGCGTTATTATCCTGAATGCGTTTATCACGATCGGATTCCGCTTCCGCCCGTGTTGCCCATCTACTCACGATGCTTCCAGTGAAACCAGTGCATCCCATGAGAACAACCCAGTCATAACCATTCTCATCCTTAGTGGATGCGTTGCCGTCAGTCATGTCATCAATGGCATATTCAGTGAGATGTTCCTTGCGTTCCTTCCGTGGCGGCGTTTCAACTGTTTTCTGTGTTGGCATTGTATTCATTCCAATGGATGAATCAGTTTGCTTCTGGACTGGCGGCGTTGATGATTCCGGCGGCATGATGTCCTTCCATGGATCATCAGTCATGTTCATATTGTCAGCATCATCGGATGGAATCGCAAGCAATTGACCGTCATCGAACGCTGATGATTCCGGTTCGGGTTTTGGAATGTTTTCAACTGGTTTCATATGAGCGCGTTCTATTTCCTGCGCCAAATATGCTTTCAATGCCGGTGTTGATTGAATAATGGGAACAGCCGTATATTCTGATTCGCCTAATCGTTGTCCGGAGAATTTAACTTTATAACCATTATCATCATGAATTATCACATTCGCTTCCACTGCGCGTTTGAACAGGTTCCGCTCCAAATCATCAAATGGATTCATGGTTTCATTATCAGGTGAAATCGCAGCCTGTTCAACGTCATGCGAATTATCAAAAGCAGGTATGAACGCATCAGGGTCATTATTGAAATTCCTGTCAATGTCCTCTGATTGCTCCAACCATTGAACTGAATCCCATGGAACATATAAACGAATGTCATCACTGCTGCATTCAATGCCATCATCCGTGAAACGGAATCCCCCCGGAGCCATTTGGACAAGCGTGTCCCTGCCATCAATGGCTATCTGCAATACATGATTCATGTCAATGTTCTCTGGTGGTTTCATGCGTTCTCATCCTCTTATCCGTTTAATATTACGCATGAATAGAATATCAATGATTATTAATCATTCTTCTTATTAGCTTTCATTTTATCACGCATGATTCCGGCAAGCACACTATGCCGTTCAGGTTCAACATTCTCATTCACTGGATTATCAATGGTTTCATTTGAATCCATATTGTCCACGGCATTATCATCAGCGTCATCACGCATCATGTAACGGCATAGGAACCAGCCACATGCAATGAACAATGCCGCTGATATCATGACTGTGAGCACTCTGAATGCATCAGGAATCATGTTAGTCGCAACGGCAATGATTGTAATGCCGCCAATGAGCAGGAAAACCATTGTTAGAATAATATCAATTGTTCGAGTTGTTTTCATTGTAATCAATTTTCCTTCTGGAATAACATCATGCTTAAATCAGTGTCATCCTCAACATAATCATCATGTTCATTATCATTGTTCACATTGGATTCATTATGTTTACATGAGAATCTGTCAATCATGGTTTTAACTGACAGCATAATCAGGGTTATCATTTCGAAACAAATGACGCCGGCGAACATGAACAGGAAGAATGATGGTTCTACTAAAATCAGAGCGCCACCTGCAAATCCTAAAACAATGAGTACCGCTGTTTCCATATAACACATGATTAATCACTCCTTCCCAGTGGAACCGAACCCGCCTTCACCGCGCACGGATTCAGGAAGTTCATTGGTTTCAATGAACACAGCCTGTTCGCATTTCTGGAATACCAGCTGAGCAATGCGATCACCCTTATTAATAATGAAATCCTCATCTGACGTGTTCAACAGGATGGCGCATATTTCACCACGATAACCAGCATCAATCAAACCAGGTGTGTTCACAATCGTGATTCCATGTTTCGCAGCCAGCCCGGAACGCGGTGTGAGCCAGCACAACCATCCTTCCGGGAACGCAATTGAAATGCCTGAATGAATCATCCTGCGTTCACCTGCATGCAATACAACATCCTCATTTGAATGCAAATCCGCGCCAGCATCATCCGCGTGCTTGCGGATAGGAAGCTCCGCATCAGGTGATAGTTTCTTAACCAGTACCTTGAAATCATCAGTCATTATGATTTTCCTTTCATTAGTATAATCCCATGGATTCTCATCCGAACCGATTTCAGCGCCGACAGGACGCATGCTTTCCCATTCCCTGTCCTCATCAGCCATGACATGATTCGTGGCATTATTCTCAAACAGTTCCCTTATGTCACTGGTGATCGGTTTGAATGGTTTCCTTGAATCCATGCATTCAATGCTATCACATCGTATGAGAGCATGGAACATTATTTTGACTATGATTTTGCTGACCCGCATTGCATCCATGAGTTGAACCGCATCATAACCACTGATGAACTTCAAACGATTATCACAAGGCGCTTTCACCCCGAACATTCCCATCTGTTATTCAACATGTAGAATAACATTGTGCTGTCCAAGTATAATGCGACTGTTATCGAATTCATTGAAACCAATCATGTTCCAATCATTATCATTGAACGATTGTTTGATTACACTGGTTTCAATAATGAACAACTCAATGTCATTCTCATTAACTATGACGTTAACATAATATTCAGGCGTGTTAATGATTTCATATTTCTCAAATGGAAACTCCTTCCCATCATGAAAACTAATGTCATAATCAATTTCACCCATCATTGAGCAGAATGCATCACACGGCATTGAGCATGCGATGAACTCCATGAATTGCAACCATGAACGCATACTGTTACCAGTTAATACCAACATGCAATTCAAATCCCAGCATCACATGGACAAAACAACGATTCATTCCATTCAATTATTTCCTGTGCGCAAATTGTAATCATATTATCAGCATTCATGGATGGATTCAATGGCATCATTTAATTCATGTTTATTCATAATTGTTCTCATCCATTGCCATCATGCTTTCACGGATGAATTCAATCGGATAACCATGTTTAAAACCATTAATCCCGGTTTCCGCAACCTTATCAGGAATCGTATGAATCATATCAGCATATGATTCATATTGCAAATAGGATATACGAACTGAATACATGCATAATCTGGCGACATTATCATCATTCACAGCGAAAGGTTCAATATGAGAAGCCTCAGTGATGACATTTGAATTACCCGTCATCACGGCATACCACATGCATAATGATATGTCATCAATGTCAAAACCATTGACCTGCATGCCTTGAACGCATGACAACAGCTCATTGCCGAATCGTATCGCATTCGACATTGAACCTGTTCTCATGATAAGAGAATGGAGCCAACAGAATGGAATGTCCATTGATTCCATCCTATCCAACAGCATATTCCCATCAATGCTGGAACGCATGAGAATCAAATTCCATAATGCGGATACAGTGTCAGGCGAATCGGATATTATTATCGGCGTGCCCTTACTGTTAATGGAACCTAAACAAGTCAATGGTGAATACAATGGATTCAATAGATAATCATGCAGTACACGACGGATGACATGATTACCGAAATCCATGCTGAAACCATTCAGCAATCTGATGAATTCATCATATTCTGGTTTATCATTTATCGCATCATCGCATGCCTTGCGCAACTCAATGTCATTGCCGATGATGGAATGAACCCATGCTATCAACATCATCAGTCAAACCCTTATCATGGTATTTCCGTGAACAATAAGAATCAAGCATTAACAGCCTTCCTGAGCAATATCATGTTCACAATGATAGCATATTTTCAAACAATGAATCGCCGCTGTCACCGGTCGCTCATGTTAATGTCCGCAAGCCTGTAATCACTCCCGTATTCTTCTGTACACATGTGAGCACCAGCATCTCTAATCGTGCGAACCGCGCTGACACATAACCGTGTCCTGATGTTCGTGCTCCCGTATGTCCCGCCCCGAAACTCACAGGGGTACTCCCTGCTTGCTTTCAGGTGAACCAGGTTAAAAAGCCGTTTTCAATGAGTTCCGAATGGGTGTATTGCTCAATGTATTCATGATGGTTCTTCGCATTATTGGAGAACTGCCATTTCGATTCTGACGGCGATTTTTGATGTTTCATGAGCAACGCATCGAAAACCGGGTTTACCGCGATTCTGATTAAAACAGTCGTCCACAGGGCGCAGAATATTCGGCTCTGTGGACGACATCGAAATTCACGGAATCATGACATGCTGAAAAAGCATGGAAAGCAACCAGTATTATGATTACAATGAAAGCATGCTGTATTCATATGCATGTTAATCATGCAATCAGGATGATTCCATCATGTGGTTCACCTGAAAGCAGACACATTCTGATTTATGGAGAATCTGACCGGTTCACCTGAAAGCGGAACAATAATCATTGTATGTTTTCATACCGGAGCATTCTGATTTTCAGACAGGTTCACCTGAAAGCGATGCGGATAATGAATCCATATGCACAACGAAAAACACCTCTTGAAGAAATTCGCTGTCCGTTGATTCGCGGAAAGCGAATGATTATTATTCCGTTGCATTTAACTTGTCCACCTGAAAACCATTAATTCGCATCATGGAATTATAATCAATGAAAACAACGCATTCATTTGAGTTATTAAACCAATTATTTATAATCTCATAATCAATCGTTTGAAAACATGTTTTAACCTGGTTCACCTGAAAGCAAGCAGGGAGTACCCATGTGAGTTTCAGGGTGAGCATACGCCAACCAATATGCTGGTATACGCGGTCAGCGCCACGAGCTATGCATCTGTGCGCCGACAGGATGATCCTGAACATATGTTGATAACAGCACTGCATGCAATGCTGAACAACGCCATTCATGAGCGACCAGTGACGGCGTCGCTCTTAAAAATAAAACCATGCATCGCATCCATAATCCATTATCATGCCATTCAAGCCATTTAAACGCCTCTCTGACGCGCTTACTTGTCAAACATGAACAAGTTATGCTATTCCGAATTAAAACCTGTTAGAACCACATTTAAATTATTGTCCGTTAATCTTTCATATGCTATCATTGCATGCATGAAACATACTATTAACAGGAATGATTATCTGGCGCTTGCGCAGGCATATGTTGATGCTGCGGGCATTGACATCATGAAAAAACATGCATCCGGAATGGGAACAATGATAACAATTGAACGATTCGCGGATGAATTGAATAAGAATCATATCACTGAACTGGATAAGAAACTGGTCCGTGTAATCAAACATTCGATAAGGAAAGAATGTTCATGGATTAAACCTGAACAACCATCAATGGAAATATTGGCGCTTATATTGGAAGCATGGCATAGATTCGATGATGATAAGCCAGCGTGTTTCATCGCGTTCCTGAATCCAATGATAGCATGGGAATTCAACCGGGATGTCCGCGCTAACATGATGGTGTTCCTGAACAATATTGTGAAATCAACACGGAAACAACTTGAAACAGTCATGCCGCCGGATGATGACAATGTGTTCAATTGGAAAACAGGGAAATTCCAGAAGGACGTTATTAAAAACCATACACGCGCCAGCATTGAAACATTATATTATCCGGTCATTCATGATTTCGGCATGGATGCGTTCAAATGGATTCATGATTTCCATGCCATGAACGCGATACGAGTCATGAAAACATTGAAACATGGTTTGAAAACCGGACATGGACGTTCATATGTGCTGAAATGGACACGTGGGCTGTTTGATGAACACGGACAGGATGCGTTCAATGCCGTCATGGATTATCTTGATGCTGCAAGCGACACGGAATCAATAATTGAATTCGATGACGCCCTCATTAACCATGCATTGGAAAACGTGGATTATCCAGTGGAATTCACACGCGAGGCAGTCATGCTGGATTCACCTGCAAGCCGTGAACTGTTCGCATCTGAATTCATTGAAATTATCAACATGATGAAAACGCATGATGACGGTTTTGACAATGATCTCATGGGAAGCATTGTTTCCGTCATTGGTTCAAACAAGGCTGCATGGAGTGCTGGATTCTCTCCTATGTGCCGGCATAAGAAGCGTGAAACGCTCCCGGATGAAAACTCATGCATTGATTATGTGAATGCATTGACAATGAAAATGCTCCGTGATAACAGCGAACTCATGCATGCCATGTCAGCCATTCCAACGGAAATCCTCACGCAATCATATTCCATGCCAGTGTCAATCAGTTCATATGCAAGCGTATATTTTCACGGAGGCAATGGCATCATGCCGACTGATTTCAGAATGCACACGGAATATCCTACACGTAATCAGCTCCGCGAATTCATGACAATGGTGTATGCGAATGCGGACACTGCATACAGGTATTGCATATGGCGCAGACTCATTGACATGTACATGGCGAATGATTTAACCCGTGTGTTCAATGGAATGACATTGAATGATTTGACTGGCAGGAAATCAGGATTCATTCCGGCAGCGGAACGTGAATGGATTCAAAATGGCGTCATTCCTGAACGCATCATAATGAAACAGGATTCATATGGACGCGGAACCGCTCATATTCCAAATGAATTATTCAGTGAAACCATGAAACTGAGCATTCCAATGCCGGTTGAAACACTGAAAGTGTTCAATGTTCTCCCAGTGTCATATAATGAGTTCAAGGAACAACATGGCACTGATGATGATGTTCTCATTGGAATCATTGATGACATGATGCGGCAGAACAAGGGAATAAGAATCGTTCATGATTAATATTTCTTTATGATGATGTTCTCATGAGCGCATACTGGATGGCATATTCCATTGGATGACCATCATCCAATTCATTCGGCATGGTTTTAAATGCAGGCATTATTAGATTCGGATGTATTTTATTAATGAATTCAATGAATTCATTCACTACGATTTCATCATGGATCATACAATATAATCGCCTGCTTTCACGGATTCATATCCTATGACTGGGTTCATTTTGGCTATTGCGAAACAGCATTCAACGAATATTGAATAGCCGCCGGTTCTTATAATTTACATATTACTATTAGCATATGTATGATTATATATTATATTTAATAACCATTGCGCATTTTCCATGTTTGATTCATTCCTATGATTCCAACATGCTTCCCATTGATTTTCAATATTATCATTCCATAGATTATTATTTCCGTTAAATTGCTTCATTATTTAAAATAACCGAGAATGCATATAATCATCATTAACTCGAACTCCACATTCCATATCACTCATGAGATTTGATTGCTTCCTTTTCAATGATTATCGCTTCATGAATGAATTCCATTGGATAACCATCATTCAACATGTTACAAATGCGTTCAATGAGCATAATGGCATCATCAATGAGCATGTTATCACAATTCGCCATGAACATGAGTTCATACATCCGCATGAGAATCATAATGTATTTCCTGTTATCACATGGATTCAAACTTGAAATCATAATCGGAATCCGATTCATCATGATGGTATGTCTGCGAGGATTAGTGAATGATTCCGAGGATGAATGCAATGTACTCATTACAACATTCAATGGGATGTTTTCACGATGTTTCCAACACCATTCCCATGCTTTTCTATGGCACGTGAGCGAATCATAATTGAACGCGAATATTGCCGTGAATTTGACTTCCTCCCACGCCTGAAGGCATGGGATTCCTACACT
>UMDI01006433.1_pt1 | contig 32070 bp, 33 predicted proteins | sample 1964451 | NCBI WGS metagenome assembly UMDI01 (sample SAMEA4835990, study PRJEB28245) | human gut metagenome | biome: gut microbiome; material: fecal sample | place: Denmark | collected 2008 | reverse complement strand
TTTATACACCACTTTGAATAAATCACAAAGGTCGGTAGATGAATAAATTATTTCTTCATAGCTCCGCTTTTTTGTTTTATAAATATCCTCTCTTTGAGCTGTTGCAATTACGTTTTCAAGTTGAGAATTTTCAGGATAAGGGTCATAAAAACCATCTTTATATGTTGCAATTCTCCGACCGAGGGTTTCAATTCTTTTCCCGTTTATAACTAAATAGTCATCACCGTTTTTATCTTCCTGTAAGGATATTTTTTCACCTTTAGGAGAGGTCACCGTAACCTGTTTTACAATGATTGATTTGTTTACCTGTCTAATTCGTTCTTGCTCTTGTTCTTGTTTTTTATGTTCTTCAAAAGACTGTCCAATGGCAGAAAGAACCTCTAATTGTTTTTTCATAGTATAAATGTAATTTTTTGCCATCATAGATGTCATAACTTCATAATGACATAAATCACCGTAACAGGCTTCTGTTTCAACAAGACCGCTGGGCATACTTTTTATTCGATACGTGCCAATGACCTCGCCTTTGGAATAAAAAGTAGTTGTATTGCCTACTGTTTTATATGTAACGTTTTCACCTGCAAATACTATGCTTTGCATAAATAAAATTATTAGCGTTATTGAAAAAATTGTTTTTAAGGATTTAATAATAGACCTCCTGCACATTCAAGTATATCAAGCAGACCTTTTTGCATAGTTTGAGAAAATTTAGACGGAACTTCATCTATAGGAACTCCCAATTCCTCTGCTCTTAAAAATTTTTTATATAACTTCATTGTTTCTTTGACATACTTTTCAATCTTCTTTTCATCCTGAACATTACTTGGAATTAATGCAATTTCTCTTAATTTAATGCTGCCATGCGGAATATCAGGAAAATATCCCGATATACTTACAACATTTCGCAACTCTCTTGGTTCTTCAAAATAAGGATTATCTGTATTTGAATAATCCCTCACCGCTATTGCAGCAACACATATATTGTGTTCAGAATCATACAATAATGGTGTTTTTAATTTTTTATAGGCAGTGCTGTTAAAAATTCCTCCGTATAAATTACAGGAAATAAAATTTTTATCTGCCGTTTTGGGAATAATCACTTTAGGAAAGACATCATTAGTTATTTCTTCCTTATATGATATACCTACAAATTCTGTATCAAAAATTTTAATTTGAATATCTTTACCTATGTTATCAGCCCAACTATCATAAAAAGCCTGAATTGTTGCACTTGATGACTGCCGTTTTGGGGTTGATTTCTGTTTGGGGAAATTAGACGGTACTGAAGAATTTAAATCGACAGCAAATCCTAGAGGTGCAAATAGAACTAAAGCTGTTATTACTAATATCTTTAAACCTGTTTTCATTAAACCTCCTTTTAATAAATTCTTCTTTAAACGCAAACTTTTTTATAAAAGCAGAACTATTACACTCTATTATTCATAATTAAAAACTCTTTGTCAAGCTATAAAGAGTTTTTAGTTTCGTTATTTTAAGAGAATTAATAGATTATTATAAGAGCAATGAGGGCAAAATGGAAAATAACATAGATATCAAGAAACTTTTAGGCAAACGAATCAAAGAACTCCGTCAGCGAAAAAACTTAACACAGGAACAACTTGCTGAGATGATTGATGTCGGTGAGAGAAATTTAAGCAAGATTGAATGCGGAAATAACTTTGTTACAGCCGAAACTCTCTCAAAAATTATAACTGCCCTTGAAGTCGAACCAGCAGAACTTTTTAACTTCAAACATCTTGATGAAAAAGAAGAACTAAAAAAGGAATTAATAGAAGCCATCAGAACTGAACAAGTTGATATTAAGTTGATGTATCAGTTTTATAAAAGTATAAAATAGTTATATAAGTTTATATCTGGTATTTTCATAAATTTTAATTCACATAATTTTATGAAAATTTAAAATTTCTCTTCTATATCATTATCCTCTTGTAAAAGTTTCAATATAATTGGACTATCTTTTTCTTGATAGATTGGGTATTCAAAATGATATTTACCCTCTTTAAATTCTTTTTTTATCCGGTTTAATATTTGTAATAATCTCAACTCAGCAATTTTGTCTAACTTATCAGCTCTTATCATTTCGGGATAAGGTAGTGGATTGTCTTCATTAACTATGCGAAATTCTCCGTTACGGTCTGCCCTTGCTCCAAAATCAGTTATAAAGAAATCAATTAAACATAGTAAAAATTTCCAACCATACCCAGTTTCAAAAATGTTATTTATAACTCCTATATGAGTTAAACCTACTTCTTGCCTGTATTTTAATTCTTTTATAACAGTATCAGATAGTCCTAATTCCCTTGCTATAACTTGATGTTCATATTGAGAACTATGATTTTTTACGTCTGTTAAATACTCTATTGGAACATTAAATAATTTGCTGTATGCTTGAATGATTTCTATAGAAGGGTATTTCTTTGCCCGCTCTATGCTACAAATGTATTGATGTGTTACTCCAAGTTTGTCGGCAACATCTTTTTGTTTCCAATTTTTTTCTGTTCTTAATTTTTTAAATCGTTTTCCAAAAACTTTGTCTTTCTCGGTTATCTTTTTTGTCATTTTTACCTTACTAAACTATTGGTTTATTATTTCTAATTATAAACTGATAGTTAACAATTTATCCCTAAAGTATTGATTTGTCAAGTGATACAGGAATAATAGAAGAGGTTGAATAAATTAAAGAAAGGAGAAATATTTATGCAACAGCAATTTATTATTCCCCGCTTAAAAACTATAAGTGAAGCTTCAAAAATTGTAGGACTTGCAAAGTATCACATACGAAAACTTGTCCTACAAGGGAAAGTCAAGTTTGTCCGCTCTGGAGTTAAGTACCTCTTAAATATGGACAGCTTAATTAATTATCTGAATAACGGCGATGATGCCACAGTATCAGATAGCAACAGTAGTAGAAAAATAAATGTAAAAGGAGATTATTATGACAAAAACAGAATCTAGAATTTTAGTACAAGTTGACAGCAAGGCATACGCACAGAAACCCGATGGCAAAGAAATCGGAGGAGTTAAAACCCGCACACAAAATAGTACGGCTAAAAACTTAACGATGGAGGAGCTTGCAACCGAAATAGGACAAGGAAAATCTTTCAGCCCTGGTATTCTTGAAGGCGGACTTGGAGCTTCTAACTGGAAAGAACAGCAGATTTTCGGTGTTGATATCGACAATAATGACGAAACACTGCCAATCCTCACACCAAAAGAGGCTATGAAAATATGTAAAAATAACGGAGTGCTGCCTGCACTCTGTTATAAAACTTTTTCAAGCTCCAAAGAAAAAACGAAATTCAGGCTTATGTTTAAATTGAATGAACCTGTGAAAGATGAAGGTAAAAGGTTGATTGTTGCAAGCACATTGGTAACATTATTTCCGCAGGCAGATAAAAGCTGTGTCAATGCTGACCGAATCTTTTTCGGGACAAATAAAAAAGTAGCAATCTTAAACAAAACCGTTAGTTTTGACAAAATTCTTGAAGTTAGCGGTAAGCAGATAGCTCCTGCAAAAGAATTAACGGAATTGGATAAATTGAAAGCAGAATTTGATTTTGAAAATTTTCTAAATGAAGCATGCGGGGAAATAACACGCAAAACTGAAACATACATTATGTATAAAAATTGCCCTATATGTGGGCACCATGATGATTTCATCTATTATAAAAAATCAAGAACATTCAAATGTTTTGGTGCTCACGGAGGTGCAGGTGGTTCAATAATAGATTACCTCATTGCAACAAGAAATTTATCACAAAAACAGGCGATTGATTACTTTAAGCTTGAACTTTGCAGATTACCAAGAAGCAAAAATGATGATAAAAAAGAAGTACAGCAACTTGAACTTATTTCGGCAGAACAATTAATAAAACAAAAACTTGTCCCGATAAATTGGTGCATTGAGGACTTTTTACCACAAGGCTTAGCTCTCGTAGTTGCTCAACCGAAAGCGGGCAAAAGTTGGCTAACACTAGCAATCTGTCTTAGTGTTGCAACGGGTCTAGACTTCTTGGGATACCATACAAACAAAGGCGAAAGTCTATACCTAGCCCTAGAAGATAGCCGTCATAGATTAAAAAACCGTTTAGGAAAAATCCTCGGTGAGAATGAAATTCCTAAGAATTTTAACTTTGTGATTAAAGCACCTTCTTTAGCCAATGGGTTAATAGATATGCTAGAAAAGCACATGCAAGAACACCCTGCGACAAAGCTGATAGCTATTGACACATTACAAAAAATTCGGACTGGAGCTACCAAACAAGAAGGGGCGTATGCAGCAGATTACAGAGAAGTTGGCATGCTAAAAAGTTTTGCTGATAAATACAATATAACTGTTTTATTGGTACATCACCTACGGAAACAGAAAGATGCTGATGTTTTCAATAAAATTTCAGGGACAAACGGAATCATGGGCGTTGCAGATACTATCTTCATCTTAGATAAAGATAGTCGTGAATCAGATGAGGCAAAGCTGCATATTACAGGCAGAGATGTTGAGTTTGATGAATTATATTTACTGTTTAATAAAGCGACCTGCCAATGGACTTGTGAAGGTAATGCCGAAGTTCAGGAGAAAAAGCGGAAAATCCGTGAATATATAAATGACCCTGTAATTAAAGCTCTCCGTAAGCTGATTGAAATAGACGCAAATTGGCACGGAACAGCACAAGAGCTTCTGAAAGCGTTTATTGATAAATGCAACATTAATGTAAACGAAAAGCCTGAAACTGTTGGGCGTAAGTTACGTAAATACACAGAATTAATGCTTGAAATTGACGGTATAGCCTACACCGCTCCTAACCCTAATGGCAGCAATGGCAGGCGTGAACATAAATTCCACGCAGGAGTACCGCTCGCAGATGAGTATGATTTAGACTCGGTCTTCAATTAAAAATAACCGATACATCCGATACTGACTGATACTTCATGTATCAGTTAGTATCAGTAATATTCAATTATCTTTTTTTGCTCATCACTTACGGTGCATACAAATTTAAGAAAATGAGAGCAAGTCCTGTCAAAACTCGTCATAATTAAATAAGAGGATAAAATATGGCATACTTCGAAAAACGTTCCGCTAACACATATAAAATAGTCGTATCAATGGGATATGACCCAAACGGCAAACATAGACGAGTGTCAAAAACCGTCAAACTTCCTGAGAATATGTCAGAAAGTAAACGGCAAAAAGAACTTAATACTCTATGCGTATTATTCCAACAGGAAGTAGAAAACGGCTTGTATTTGGATGGCAGTAAAATTACATTTGCAGAGTTTACTGACAAATGGCTTACTGATTATGCAGAGAAAAACCTAGCTCTGACTACTCTAGTGTCATACAAAATTATACTTAACAGGATATTACCTGCTTTAGGGCATATTACACTTAGTAAGCTACAACCTCATCATCTAATACAATTCTATAATAGTCTTGATGAAGAAGGGGCAAGGCTTGACGGCAGGTTTACCCCTACCAAAGCCCTGATAAAATATCTTGAACCTCTGACGATTTCTCACATAATAAAAACTACTGGTATATCGTCTAAAACTTGCAGAAGGCTAAAAAATGGAAAGGCAACAAACTATAGCACCGCTCAAAAACTCTGTAATTGTTATAAACTAGACTTTAACAGAATGTTTAAGGGTGATACAGAAAAGAAGTTAAACCGAAAAACAATCAAAAATCATCATATTGTTATTCACTCAATATTATCTACGGCTGTTGATTGGAACATCTTACTAAATAATCCTGCAGAAAGGGCAAAACCTCAAAAAGTAACAAAATCGCAAGCTAAGTATTATAATGATGAACAGGTGGCAGATATGCTCCAATGCTTAAAATTAGAGCCTCTAATGTATATGACTATGATTTATCTTGCTATTGATATTGGTTTAAGAGAGGGTGAGCTAACTGGCTTGAAGTGGGAAGATATAAATTTTGACACCTGTGAAATTAACATCAACAAACAGCGACACTATATTACAGGAATTGGAAATATTGAAGGTAAACCCAAAACGGATGCAGGTATCAGAACCGTTACAGCCTCAAAAACGGTAATTTCATTATTGAAAGAATACAAAAAGCAACAGAATGAAAACCGATTAAAATTTGGTACCGCTTGGCAAAACAGCAAATATGTATTCCTGCATGAGGACGGGAAGCCGATAAGTACACAACTTCCTTATAAGTGGTTTACAAAATTCTTAAATCGCCATAACCTGCCAAAGATAACCTTCCACCAACTCCGCCACACAAATGCAAGCCTGCTGATTTCATCAGGGGAAGATATCGTAACCGTAAGCGGACGACTTGGTCATGCTGATAAAAATGTAACCTTAAATACTTACTCTCATATAATAAAATCCAAAGAGGCACAAGTTGCCAATAAAATGGATGAGTTTTATGAAGCACTAAAAATTAAAATCTAAAAAAGTTTAAAAATAATTGTAATACAAATTAATAAGCATATAGCAAACCAAATATTTTTGTAGTTTAATTAAAATATGAAATTTTTTATTAATGAAATTGAATTACAGAAAGATTCTGCCTGTAAATTATTAATTGATTATATAAAAACTAATGAAAAAAGTTTAGATTTTGAGGATAGTGCTTGCCTTTATTATAATTTGCCATTGTATAAAGAAAATAATTTATTTTCTTCTAATGCTAAAATCCTTATCTTGTCTAAAGAATATGGTTTAATATTATTTGATACGGATGATGCATATAATAATGAAACTTTTGATTCAGAAAAAATAGACATATTTGACCAAACCTATTCTCAATTATTATCTAGATTTATTAAAAGCCCCATTTTAAGAAAAGGACGAGGTCAAGTAAATTTTTCATTTGAGCAGATTTTATTTATGCCTAATTATAAAAATGATTTACCAAAACAGGAAGGTATTTATTTTTTTAATGAACTCAATTCATTAAGAGATATTTTAAATTCAATTAAATTAGAAAATTGTCTGCAATTTGAGACATTTAATGAAATACGAGCTATTGTTGAAGGTTCAAAAGCTTTATCGACTGATTTAAGAAACAGAAACATTGAAGAGAAAGATAGTTCTTCTAAAGGATATTGTTTGCAGAAAATAGAAACAAAAATTAAAAATTTTGACGAAGAACAAAATATTGCAGCAAATATTATTGTCAATGGTCCACAGCGTATTAGAGGGCTTGCAGGCTCTGGTAAAACAATTGTTTTAGCGAAGAAGGTTGCAACGATACACTTACAAGACCCTAATGCAAAAATACTTTTTACCTTTTTTACAAAAAGTTTATACGATATAAGTAAAAAGTTGATAACCAAGTTCTATCGTCAAAACGCAGATGTTGACCCTAATTGGGATAATATACATATCATGCATTCTTGGGGCGGTAATGTTGTTGCAGGAGTATATTCAAACCAATGTAAAAAATATGGTTTAACTCCACAAAAATATGATGGAAGAAAAACAACTTTTGGTATAGCTTGCCGAGACCTTTTAGAAAAAGTAGATATTGAGGCAGAATATGATTACGTTGTAATGGATGAAGCCCAAGATTTTAATAAGTACTTTTATAGACTTTGTTTTAAATTAGCTAAAGGAGGGAAGTTAGTTTGGGGTTATGACCAATGTCAAAATATTATGGATACGGATATTCAAGATACAAAAATAACTTTCGGAAAAGACAATCATGGGAAATATTTAGTAGACTTTGATGAAACTTCTACTAAAGTAGAAAATGATATAATATTACATAAATGTTATAGAAACCCTGACAAAATAATATTTTTAGCATTTGCATTAGGATTGGGTATTTATAACGATAGAATTATTCAAATGTTGGAAAATAATTCACATTGGGAGGATTTAGGATTTGATGTCGTTGAAGGTAATTCAAATGTTGGGGATAAGATGCAAATTAGGCGACCTCCTCAAAACAGCCCACTTGAAATTCCAAATACAGAAAATATCATCAATTTAAAAACATTCAATGAAGAACATGGATTTGAAGAAGAATGCAAATATGTCGTTGATAGAATTAAAAAAGATATTGAGTCTAAACTATGTCCTGAAGATATAATGGTACTTTCATTGGACGATAAAAATTCTAAAGTTTATTTAGATACAATTTCAACTTTATTATTAAAAGACGGCATTAAATGTAATAATATGCTTAGTAAATCTGACTATAGTGATGTACATTTTTATGTAGATAATAATGTAACCTTAACAACTGTTTATAAAGCTAAAGGTAATGAAGCTGCAAGTGTATATATTGTAGGAATTGATGGAATATTTAAAGAAGATAAAAAAGATTTAATAAGTAATAGAAATAAAATATTTACGGCTTTAACAAGAACAAAATATTGGTTAACGATAACTGGTATTGGTCAAGCAGCTGATAATTTTAAAAAAGAATATTTAAAAATTTTATCTGATTATCCATATTTGAATTTTACTATGCCTGATAAGAGTACATTTAAGAATATGCAACGAGATTTGTCAAACAAGAATTCCAAACTAAATAAAATCAGGCAACTTGTAATGGATTTAGGATTAAGTCCTGAAGAATTAACAGAACAAATATTTGAAGATAAAGATACTTAATTAGATACATAAAGAGAGTTACTAATTATATACTCTACAAATTTTTTTGTACTATAATATTTAGTATATATGTTCAGTTGGTCTTTATAATTTAATAATTCTTGTTCAATGATACTTATAATTTTATTTTTATTATCTTTTGAAATAAAATTTATTGCATAAGTCTTAAAAATCCCGTTTTTTGTAGGAACATCATATTCGATAAGTAAATTATCCGCCATAATTTTTTTTATTTCACATTCAGGTAAATCATTCATGACCTTCGAAATATCATTGTAAGGAATAGATATTCCAATCCAATTTTGTAATCTTTCCCACTGATATGTTGATACAATAGGTTTTCCTATGATATTATTATTATTTATTACTAAACTTCCAATCGAAAAAGCCCCTCTTAAAGGAAATTTAAAATATAATTGAGGAATTAAATTTTCTTGTTCATTTTTTATTGAGTAGAAAGAGTTTTGCAAAACATTAGATAAATATAAAATGAAATTATAACAATTACAAAAATCTTCTTTGTATATAAAAGCAGTATCAGAAAATAAAAGAAAACCTGGAAGCTCTTGGTGGAAATCTTTACAATCCTTGAGATTTTTTTGAAATATTAAATTATAGGATTTTTCTATGTTATTAATGGATAACTCTCTTGGCGGATTACATATTAAATCACTAAAGCCTAAAATATCAATTTGACAAAATAAGTAATTTTTCATACATTCATTCTAACCAAAAAATAAATAGTTTACAAATTACAATTTTTATTATCTTCAATAATGGGGGCTATTTGGGGGCTGAAGCCACTAAAAGCCCTCGAAAATTATTTTAAATTACTAAAAGTAAGAATTGCTAGAATTAAACAATAGTAAAAGTTTTGACACATTATTAAATGTCACAAAGAGTATTTTTAGGTGTTCGAATCCCACCTCCTCCTCCATTTTAAAAGAGCCTGAAAAGGCTCTTTTTTAGTACGTTTTCGTCCTGTTTCCGAACAGCAAAAATGAGCCAAAATAGACCCAAAAGGGACTAAAAAGGGACTGCTGAAAAAATTTATTGATTTTAGAGGATTTCTGCAATCAGGCAAAATTCAATATTACATAACGGTTTTTGCGGTAAATGTGGTCAATCCCAAGTAATACATAGATTTCAGATATACCACCTGTAGTATATCTAGTAAATGCTTTAATTATAAACAAAAAGCGTGAATTACAAACATAATTCACGCTTTCCCATACTCTTAAATTTCAATCTTAATAGGTTCTTTTGTTGGAATTAAATCCCAAACTTCGCCATCACAACCAATTTTATGTATAAATTCTTCATCAGCAGGGCAAATATTACCACAATGCAAACATACGATATTATTACCTATGTCCTCTTTTGATAAAATATGTTCACGCTGTTGTTTTAACCGCTTTTTATATTCCCTGCGTTCTCTCTGGTCTTGTCTCTTGATTAAATTAGGTAATTCCGCATTCCTTTGATATGTTGATTCCCAACCATATTTTTTTAAATGTGGAATTGAATAGACAGGAAACCAAGAAAAAAAGTGTTTATCTAATGTATTTAGCCATTCTAACTTAAAACCTGTATTACAATCGAAACCATAATTATTTTCATAATCTTGCATAGTTTCATTAAGTTCTACAACAGAGATTTTATCCTGATTGTCAAATAAAAATTTTGCAAGTTCTAACTCTTGCTCTTTAGCATTGATTAAATCTGACCATTTATTAAAACCAACCAATAAGGCAATAATATGTTGAGCATTACCCAATTTGAAATCAATTTCATCACAATAATAATCTGCAAAAATACTTCTTAAATTGCCGAAATCACCAAAAATTGCCTCGACATCAAAATACTTAGGTTTATACCTAAAAAGTTCAAATTCTCCGTCCTGATAAACTTCTTGAGTTTTGTAATCTCTCAATAAATTTTTAGCCTGAAGTTTGAAAAATTCAATGTAATTCATAAATACATCCTTTCTACTGCCCAAGTCATTATCTATATAATATTTGCGTTAGTAATCTTGCATAGATAATAAACTCAGTAAAAAGTTGTACTATCAATAATGTTGGATGATAAAATCTTTGTACTAACGAACAGGCTATCCAACTAGCACTCCTATAGTATACCAAACTGATGAAAATAATGCAAGACTATCCCTTTTTTGTAAACTTGCACTCCTAAAACCCTCTCATACCAATCGAAGTCAAGAATTTGGGAGCGTGTTTTTTGAAAAAGATTTATTATCTTTTTTGTAAAGCAAAAAGGAGATAAAAATGAACGAACATGAAAATTTAAAAGAAGGGCAGTTAATAATATTGAAAAACAGAGAAGCAATGCTTGATTTACTCTATCAGTCCTGTGTAAACGGCTTAAATTGCCTGTGCCTTTTGGACTCACTAACAAAAGAATACTTAGTCCCAAAATTGTTGTTAATGCATGCGTGTGTAAATCTTGATAATAACCTTACAATAGAAGATTACAAATATCTTGTAAAAGCAATGCATGATATTTGCAGGTGGGGACTGTATATAGATAAGTTTCAAACACTAGCGAAGACAAACAATAAAATAAAAAAGCTTAAACCCAACTATGTATTTATCGAATTTGAAGAAAATAAAATTGTAAATAAGCACTGGATGACAATGGCAGAAAGAAGGCTGGTCGTTATCGTCCTAACTTCTTATAATGATGAAACATTTAATGATGACGGTACACATAAACTTACAAAACCGAGTCAAAAAGTAGAAGCAAAAATAATAATTGATTTTATTGACAGGAATGTAAAAATTGATATTATCTTACCTAAAAATAAAGCTTCAAATGAAGAAAATAATACAGAGATACAGGGTATAAAAAAGCAAAAACGCTATCGGATTTTAAATAAAAAATTCAAGGTAACAAGTGATTTCAAGTCGATAATTATTAATAATCAAACCTATGATATTCCTGATTACTTTAATGTTGATATGGTTAAAAACGAGGACGAGAAAACTTGGCAAATGATATTTTATCAAATGTTTGCAGATGAAATAAATACTGAACTGACTAAGAGGGGTAAATAATGTATTAATAGAAGAAAATCATTTATTGGGAATGTGAACAAACATAGCTTGTACAAAGTATTTTTAGCCTATTTTTCCTCTTTCCCGACAAAAGCCCATATAAGTGCAACTAACCAAAATAACAAAGTCCAACCGAGTAATAAATTAATCAGAAATATTGCTAAGCTATGCGGATGTTTCCGTACTCTTGCAATCCATAGGGGCAGAAATGCTATCCATAAACAAAAAACCATAAGTATTCCTACTCCTAATCCACCCCAAAAGTTTTCTAAAATTATCCAATAGCCTATAAAAGTAACTAAAAAAATTGCAATAACTATATAGCTTAAAATTCCCATGAGCCTCTAATTTCCTTTCATAAGTATGCTTAACCAGTACAAAATACCACCTTTCTATTCGGTTAATATTTTTATTTAATAGGTATAATGTTATAATTTTCACCATTTTGTTTATTTAGTGAAAAAGTAAAGAAAATATCAACACTTTCCCCTGTATAACTTTTAGGTAAAGGAGCAAATGGCGATGAAAGCCAAATTGCACCAAGAGCTTTTTTATCATATTCTTTTTCACCTGAAGGTTTTATTATTGAACAATCAAGTAATCTACCGTCTTTTGCAACTTTAAATATTGCAATCGTTTCTATATCAGATTTTATCTGGTATGAATGTATTCCCCAATTACTTTTGATTTTGTTTTGAACACCTTCCATATATTTAGAAAATTCAAGGTCTTCATTAGCACTATTAATTGAGTGTTGATTTCTTTTTAATTCCTTTATTAAATTTTTATCTGCTAAAAAATAACCTTGTTCTTTCAAAAATTTATCACTTGAGTTATTAATATCAACTTCAATCCCTTTCGCCATATAATATGAGCCTAATTTTAGATTGTAAATTTGCTCTAGTGAAAGTTCCCAATGCTTACCAAAATCAGGATTTTTATTTTTTAATTCTTCTTTCTGTTTATCGCTAATAAAATCACCTATTAGTTTATCAGGGTATTTTTGCTTAATTTTACTTGAATCTGAAAGCAAATTATTCCTGTATTTTACAGCTTCAGCTTTTTCAACTTCAACCATTGCAGACTTAACTTTTTCATATTCTGCCAAATAAGGGGCTAAGGTGTTTTTATAAGCCTCAAACCATTTTCTAACATCATTTAAAGAGATTCCATATTCACTTTCAGGCTCATAATTAAACATTGCAATTCCATTAGCTGGTGCTAATGCAGGATTTTTGTAATACTTATTATGTATATAATTAAACCTTAAATATTCTTTATCAAAATCAGTAGTATGTAACTTCTTTGATACTGTAGATTTTACAAATACAGGTTTTTTAGAATTTGCAAGATAGTAGTTAATATCATATCCGCCAGGAACATAAACCCGTTGCAAATCTCCGTCAAATAAATATCCGTCAGGAATTAAATCGAAAAGATTTTTAGGAGCTGTAAAAACTGCATAGGTATCTTTGATAAGAGTATTTCTATCAGACTTATAACTATTTACAAGTCTAAAATCTATATTTGGCAAATTATCCTGATATGTTTCAATCTGTTTTTCAAGTGCAGTTAGCTCAGCTAAATACTTTTGTCTTTCTTGTTTTTGCCTTAATTGTTGTCTTTTTATTTCTTCAGGTGATACTCTTAGGCGAGCAAGGTCTTCTTCAACATATTTAATATGCTCTTTGAATACTTGTCGGTAACTTTCTGCTTGCATTGGGGTCATTATTGAATATTGACAACCGTTGTAACAGGTTTCTACTTTAACAAAACCATTTTCCATTTTTTTAGTTCTGTAAGTTCCTATAGCTTTGTTATTTAGGTAGTATGTTGTTGTATTTCCGAGTGTTTTTGAAACAATATTTACTCCTGCTAATACCTGATTTTGTATAATTAATAGTATTACAAGAGAAGATAATATCTTTTTATACTGCAAGTTTTTAAACATTTCTATTCCTTTATTTTTTGTTTGGCTTAATTTCTTTAAGTGATTTTAAAGTGCCACAGTTTTCATCATATCGCTTCATATAATCTGCATATAAAGTGCGGAAAATATCTTGTTCCTTTGCCCAATCCTCTTGTTTTATTTCTTTATTTAGACTTGATAATATGCCTTCACCAAAATCTTCAAGAAATAATCCAATGTATCTAACCTCGTTATTCAACATTGAGGTTTGATAACAACGAGATTTTTTATTACATACAGTAAACATAAAATCACCTGAATTATCAGGGCAGGGCTGTAAAATTACAACAAGAGCATTGTTTCTTATCGGATACACAGCCTCAAAATCCTTTGTACCTATATTTTCTTTTATATTAGGAATTTCACCTGCTTGTACTTGTATAAAAGAAAATAAAATCGCTAATAATATCAATAAAAGTTTTTTCATTAATCTTAATCCTCTACTATCATTAACCACATATTATCAACAGCTCGCTCTTTAACAATGGAATCAACTTCAGGAAAGAAAGTATTTTTACTTAATTCTCGACATGGAAATTCTATCACACTGTTACTTTTTCCATTTACATAAGTAATGGATGAGTTATATTCTGCACACTTTCCACAAATTAAACCATCCTTTTTTTCGGTATTCATATTTACTATACAGTGAGGTTGCCCCTTTACAAAGAAACCTAGCATATATTTATTATCGCTGACACGTAAAGTACCAAGTTCCGCAGTAACAGATTTATTCTCTTTTGGATTATAAACCTTGTATGTAAAATTTTCTGCAAGTGCTGTGTTACTCCAAACAGACATTAACATTGTTCCAACCAATAAAATCGTTAATAAGATTTTCTTCATCATTCCTCCTCTATTCTATAAGCTGTCTGCCAGTTAATTATATCTGCATTGTGTACCTGTAAAAATTCGTTGCATTCTTTGAAAGGTCTAAAATCAGTATCCTTAAAAGCAGGAACTTCGCCATCACAAATAGACTTCGTGCATGCCTGATAGTTATTTGACGGATGAGAAGAACGCAAGATTTTAACAAGAGGATATTTCTCTTGATAGTCTGCCCCCTGTTTATTTCCTTCGTAAGCAAGAGCTTTCAGTTCGTTTGCCTTTGCACCCCATAACATAATTACCAAAGGTTGCTTATTCTTAGTCTTAACTTCAAGAAGTTTAGATATTACTTGATTTACAAAATTTCGCCACGCTTTTATATGAAAGTCCTGATTATCAGGGGCAAAGGTTAAGGCAGTATTGAGTAATAAAACACCTTGCTCTTTCCAAGCCGACAAATTTGTGTGGCTGTTATCAATGCCAACATCTTCTTTGATTTTGCGGAAGATATTCAACAATGAATCTTCTGCAGGAATTTCACCGCTTTCGTAAGAAAATGCAAGCCCATGAGCTTTTGCCTCATCAGGATAAGGGTCTTGACCGATTATCAAAACCTTGACATCCTGCGGTCTTAATCCGTCAAATGCGTTAAATATATCTCCTTGACTTGGTCTTGCACATTCATTGATACATTTCTGAATTGCAGATGTAAAAAGTTCGTCTACTTCCTGCCTTGTGAACCATTCATTCTTAATCAATATTTCTTTCAAAGCTTCCACAATTTCCTTTCTTCCGTTTTTAGAACTTAGAGGCTTTATACAAGCATGTTTTACTACCTATGCGAATATCTTAACGCATTACAGTAGTAAATGCAAGTCTGATTGCGAACTCATACGGTCTGTTTTAGAAAGGTGAAATCACTTATTATTAAACAACGAGGGCGGTAATGGAAAATAATCTAGAGATAAAAAAATTATTAGGACAACGGATTAAAGAATTAAGGACTGGAAAAGGTCTTACGCAGGAACAGCTCACAGAAAAGCTTAACATAGGGCAGAGAACATTATCTAAAATTGAGAGAGGTAATGCCTTTGTTTCAGCAGAAACCCTAGCTAAATTATTGACCGCCCTTGATATTGGAATTGATGAACTGTTTAATTTCGGTTACCTGCAAGAAAAAGAAATCTTAAAAGAAGAATTAATCAACGCTATTCGTGATGAAAAGGTTGATATTGAAACCCTGTACAGAATTTACAAGTCGTTGAAATAAATCTTTATATAATCTTAATATGATATTCGCCCCCTAAATAGTTTCCTTTTTAAGAGCAAAACGCACTCTCTGTATAAATTTGAGAGTATTGACAGGTGTTAAACTTTCTATTATGGTGACTTTATAGATACAAAAGTTTACTGACGCTTGTGTACAAAGCGTTTTATAGAAAATAAAGAAAGGAGAACAGCCCATGTTAGGGAATTTTAAGCTGCCTAAAATGGCAACAATTAATGAATGTGCAAAAACTGTCGGGCTAGCCAAATATCACATTCGTCAGCTAGTCCTGCAAGGTAAAGTTAAGTATGTCAAAGCAGGCAAAAAGTATTTAATCAATGTAGACAGCTTGATTGAATACCTGAACAGCGGGGAAGCACAGGCAGAAGTAGAAGAACAAAACACAAACAAAATAAGAAAGGTAGGGATTTAATATGGAAAAAGTGCCAATAAGTACTATTTTGGAAGAAGACGAAACAATGTCACAGGAAGAAACTGAACAAACAACAGTAGTTCGAACAATAGAAATGAATCCGAAGGTTGTAGATTTGTACAATAGGATAGAGGCTTCCGAAAAGCTTACTTGTGAATTAGGCGATAGAAAAATGCCTAAACCGTTAGCTTATGTAGCATGTCTTATGAACAAACAACATCCTGAAATGCGTATGAACTCAATAAAAAACACCATTCTTGCTAAAAATGCACAAATGTTAGCAGCAAAAGGGGTTAAATATGTTGAAAAGGGACGTGCGGGTTATTGTAATTATTATGGAATTAACTTTATGCCGTCAGGAGCAGGCAAAGACCTTATGTCAGATGAACTCGACAATTTCGTGTATTATCCTTTTCGTAGTTGGTTTAAATGTACAGTTCAAGAATTGAGAGAAAAATTTCGATTTGAGTTAGAAAAAGAAGCCAAAAGAGAGTTTCCCGAGGAAGATAAACAAAAACAGCGAAAAAAATTTGTAGATGAGAAAATGAAAGAATTTGGCAACATATTTTTAGAAGTTTCTGACGGTACAAGAGAAGGTCTGTTTCGTGATGCGAAGGTTATTAAAAGAGCAGGTTTTGGATGCATAACGATTAAAATAGCCGAGCTTGGGCTATATCTAAACAATATGACAACAGAACAGAAACTATTCTTTAATCTATTATTTGAAGCATATAGCGGAATAATACGGTCGAAAAGTATCAAGGGGGAACAGAGAGAACAAGACATTGAGGACTTGCCTGTAAATATACTGTTTTATTCAGACCCGACATTCTTCAAGGCTGATTTAGCAAAATCTTTTAATTTGCTTATGGAAACGGGCTTAATTCGCCGTTGTATATTGACATTCATGTCGGAATTAGAACCACATGAAAAAGAACCTGACGGAAGAAAAGCCTACAAAGCAGAGGAAAAATATTACAGCGACTTAAAAGCTATTGGACTCCAGTTACATGAGATTTTCGAGGCGATTGAAAACAATGCCCAATATGAGCTTACGGAAGAAACTTATGTCAAAGTTTTTTACCCCTATAAACTTAAACTCTCGTCAATGTCTGAAAAAGAAGAAAATCCTTTGATAAAAAGAGAAATTCGCTCCCGTGAACTAAAAGCCTTAAAAATCTCATGTCAATATGCCAGCATTAATCATCCGAAGGTACATTTTATAAACCCTGAGGATATGGAAATGGCTATTAATGAGGTTGAGAGTTTGAGTGTTGATTTTATAAAATTTTTAAATTACCGACCTGCTTTTGAAGATAGATGTGACAGGATTTTCAGATTTTTTCTTGAAAATATTGATAAAGAGTTCAAAAAGAACGAGTTGACAAATGCACATTTCAAACAATTTGGTATATCTCGGAGCAAATTCAGAAAAAGTTTCGATGATGATATGCAAAGCGTTGCCGAAATTGCACAGTATAAAGGCTATCAGCTTTTAAGCAAGCCTATAAACAATAATTCAGGTCGTGCCTACTGGCTCACTATTGCAAAATCAGAAGATTTGAGCGACGGCATTCAAAAACTTGAAGATTTAATCTAAACCGAGGTATAACAACAATCCCTGTAATGCTTGTATTTAAAGGCAATTTCCGCAATTACTGCCCTGATATTTGCAAAAATGCAAGCTAATACTGGGATTGACCGAAATTTCCGCAAAACCCATAAGGAATAAAAAATGAAACAAATCAATAACTTAAATTTAGAATTATTAACCGCTGTATTAGGCGAGCCTGAAAAACAATCAGGTGATGAGTATCTGTGGCAATGCCCCCTCTGCAAGGATACGGGCAGGGATAACTTAAAATTCAACGCTGTAAAAGGCATACTGTGGTGCTTTGCAAACGAAAGCCACGCACCACAGATACTTAAAGAAATGCTAAAAAAGGGCAAAATAAACCTTAAACCTGCTAATGCTGACTATAACAGCAATGACAGATACAAGCATATTTTCTCAATACAAAAACAGATTGAATTTAAGATATATATGCAAGAGTGCAACGAAAAGCTCTTAACAATAGATATTTTGCCTTCTATATTGCTCAAAAAACGAGGATTAAACTTATCAACCGCTAGGGATGTAAAACTCGGAGTTGATATGAATAAGAAACGGTGGGTTATACCTACATTTCAGTATTCAACAGAAAGAGCAAACGCGATTTTGGGCTTTGAATACAGACCGTTTAATTTCAGCAAAGACGGCTTAACCCGTTCAAAAGGAACTCCGACGGGATTAGCTATGATTAACTCATACAAACCTACAATGGAAGTGTTAGCGGTTATAGAAGGCTATTTTGACGGTTACGCACTATATCAACACCTTAAAGAACAAAAGCAAATTCAGTATTACCACATTGTTACACCGTCAAACGGCATTCAATCCCTGCTAAAACACATCTCACAGGTTGATTTTTCAAAGTATAAACGCTTTTGCCTGTATGTCGATAATGACGAGGAAGGTAACAAAGTTGCTGAAAAGATTATGGCTAAATATCCGATATTCGAGCGTGTTACCACAACCTGCGGATGTAAGGATTTTAACGAGCATTATATGAAGTGTATTAAAGGAAAGGGCTGAAATCCTTGTTTAACAAGAAAAATTAAGAAAATGAGGCTGGAGTTATGAAAAAGGGAGATAATAAGAAATGATAAGAAGGAAAATAAAATGGCATTTTACGAACAAATTTCAGAATATACATACAGATTAACAGTTTGTCAGGGGTACGACTCCAAAGGCAAAAAGTTACGCAAAAGAAAAACAATAAAACTAGAAGAAACATTAACTGCAAAGCAGGCTGAAAAAGAACTTAACCGTCAAATGGTTATGTTTGAAAACGAAGTCTTGAACGGAGTTTATCTTGACGGTGAAAAAATCACATTTGAAGCCTTTACGCAAAGCTGGTTAGAAGATTACGCAGAGAAACACCTTACACTTACAACATTACAATCATATAAAATTATGCTTAAACGGATTTTGCCTGCTATCGGACATATTAAACTCGGCAAATTACAGCCTCATCACTTGATACAGTTTTACAACAATCTTGACGAGGAAGGTGTAAGGCTTGACGGCAGATTTACACCTACCAAAGCCCTGATAAAATACCTTGAGCCACTGACAATTTCTCATATAATTAAGACTACAAGTATAACATCTAAAACTTGCAGGAGGCTCAAAAATGGACAAGCAACAAACTATAGCACCGCTCAAAAGCTCTGTAATTGCTATAAACTGGAGTTTAACAGAATGTTTAAGGGAAATTCTGAAAAGAAGTTAAACCGAAAAACAATCAAAAATCATCACATTGTAATTCACTCAATATTATCTACAGCTGTAGATTGGAACATCTTAATGAACAATCCTGCTGAAAAAGCCAAACCTCAGAAAGCAACAAAACCCAAAGCTAAGTATTACAATGATGAACAGGTGGCAAATATGCTGGACTGCTTGAAAAGTGAACCATTGATGTATATGACTATGATTTATCTTGCAATAGATATCGGATTGAGAGAGGGGGAACTTACAGGCTTGAAGTGGGAAGATATAAACTTTGAAACCTGTGAAATTAACATCAACAAACAGCGACACTATATTACAGGGTATGGCGATGTTGAAGGAAAACCTAAAACGGATGCAGGAATAAGAACTGTTACAGCCTCAAAAACGGTAATATCCTTGTTAAAGGAATACAAAAAACAACAGAATGAAAACAGGTTGAAATTTGGTACAGCTTGGCAAAATGGCAAATATGTATTCCTGCATGAGGATGGAAAGCCGATAAGTACGCAGTTGCCGTATAAGTGGTTTACGAAGTTCTTAAACCGCCATAATCTGCCAAAGATAACATTCCACCAACTCCGCCATACTAACGCAAGCCTGCTAATTTCATCAGGTGAGGATATCGTAACCGTAAGCGGAAGATTAGGACACGCAGACAAAAATGTAACTCTGAATACATACTCCCACATAATAAAATCAAAAGAAGCACAAGTCGCAAATAAAATGGATGAATTTTATCAGAGGTTAAATGTTGTTAATTAGTTTCTATAATCTCATCAATTAAAGAACTTTTCCATACTATTCCTAATTGAGCAGCAATATCAATATCAGATTCTTTTATCGTAATAAAAGAATCTTTGTCTGCAGATTGTTCATTTATAATCCTACCGCTATAAACTCCTACAAATTCAATAGAGTATAGTTTTTCTTCAAAAATATCTTTTTCTCTATATTTCAACCAAGCCGTATCATCTTTATATATGTAAAAAACAGGAGAACCTGACATTCCTGAACGAGTAGAAGTATCAACATAAAACTTTAATCTATTTGCCAGATTTGAAGCAATACTTCCCCGTTTCCATATTGGAGTTCCCGAAGCATCTCTCTTTCCAAAAGGATAACCTAAAATAAAAACATCATCAGTTGGATGTATAATGTTTTTTGATTCAAATTTTTTATAATATGCATCGTTAACACATAAAAGTTTTTTGCTTTTTCCAAAAGAATTTAATGTAACATTTACTGGTAATATTGCTATATCCATATATTCATTGTTTGTGTATTTTTTTGCTTTATATAAAGGGGTTTCATCTTTATCAATTAATGTAAATTCACAAGCAATACCTGCATCTGTACTTATTTCACCATTGTTACCATTTGACCAACCATAAATATAAGTTTTAACTTTATTTGGAATTGCCCCTCTATTATGCAATGGTTGATGTATGCCATTTGAATCAGCAACAGGATTTCTTCCACTTAGTACATGCCAATTTGTAACAAGGTAATACTTATTTTGTTTGTTATAGAAGAAACCACTAGCTTTTGTTATTAATGTATCATTAAAGTATATTTCAATATAAATAGATGTATATGATAAGTAATCTATTGGATTAAAAGAGTTATCTGAATATGGCATAAACCTCCTTCATGCAGTATTATTTTAACATAAATAAGATTAATTAAATTTTTATTTTTTCAGGGGACTAAAAAGGGACTAATTCTACAAATAGTCCCTAAAAATTATTAAAAGTTACCCAAAAAACAAACTCCCGAGATTAAACAATATTGTAGGTTAGGGATAAAATTTGAAGCCACAAAAAGCAAAAATATTTGTTCGAATCCCACCTTCTCCTCCATTTTGAAAGAGCCTTTTCAGGCTCTTTTTTAGTGCATTTTGGACACCTTGATATTTACGGGAATATACATCCCATATCCCTCTTGGGGACTACGTGGGGACTGGGAATTATTTGACAAAAAATATTTTATTTTTGCTATAATATAGTCACTAACTAGGAGTAGGATATGTGTGAACCAACAGAATTAACTTTAACATTTGATTTAAGAACTATTGAACACTTAGGCATCCAAATGTAAAAACATTGCCACCAGTTCTTGCTGAAATGATTTCTAATGCTTATGATGCAGATGCAACCCTTGTTAATATTCAATTAAATGAAAATGAAAATAATAAGCAAATAATTATCACAGACGATGGTTGTGGAATGTCTTTTAGTGAAATTAATAATTCATTTTTAGTTATTGGCAGAAATAGAAGAAAAAATAATTCAGGAAATAATGGTTTAACAAATAAGGGGAGGAAAGTTACTGGCAGAAAAGGCTTAGGGAAGTTGGCAACGTTTGGTATTGCTACGCATATAGAAATTCAAACTGTAAAAGACGGAAAAGAAAACATTTTTGCAATGGATTTAAATGATATACTAGACGAAAAAAATAACGGAACGTATAAGCCACAAATTATAAAATATAATGAAGATGTTACTTGTGAATCAGGAACTAAAATTGTTCTTAGTGGAATAAACGAAAAAATCCCATAGATATTTTTGATTTAAAAGCAAGTATTGCCAAAAGATTTGCCTTTGATGTTTCAGATTTTGTTATAAATATTTCTAACGAATCTAATGAAACAGTAACGATTACAAATGATACAAAATGGGAGTATATAAATTCGCAATTCGAATGGATTTTTTGCAATGAACATTGTAACGAAGATTCTTTTCTAAAAGAGAATAAAATTACTGGGAAAATTGTTACAATAAAAACTCCATTACAGAGGATCAAAGGGGGATATTTTTATATATTAGTAAACTCAAATGAATTTTATGGCATAAAAACAACAACTTCTCTCACTTATAATGCATAATTATATTTAATCTTTATCCATATATAAATAAAGATCCCGAAAAACTACCGACAAAGTTTGATGAAGAGGTTTTACAAAAGAATTTAGAAACTATTAAAGCTATCATTAAGCATATTGATAATCCGACAGTTCTTTGTGCTTGGGGTGCAGGTATTGAAAGGAAAAAGTACCTAATCAAGAACTTAGAAGAAATATACACTTGTTTTCCTGCAAATACCGTATGGAAAAGAATTGACAAGAGTAAATTTAACCATCCACAACACCCTCTTTATGCTAAAGAAAATACTAAACTTCAAAATTTTGATATAAAAAAATATTTAAATAAGATTATGTCCAAATGATACAATAATCCTGCAAATCCTTGATAACTTTTGCTTTCCACTCGATTAATGTTAGTAGAACAGAAAGGTCGGCGATATGGAAACAGAAGTTTTAGAGTCACACAATCAGGAACAAGGGTTCTGGGAAACAACCAGGTTGGATTATGAAGAAGAGGAAACTCAGAAGAGGTGGAATCTTGCATTTGAAACACTCTCGCTTTTATCCGGCAAAGAAGCAGAAGAAATCAGAGAATCCCTAGACAGCAGAATTGGCAGGCACATTGCGGACAATTGTTTTGACAATAACGTTAAGCAGGTAATAATGCAGAATTACTACGCCTGGTACGAAGCACATTTATTTAGTGATAGCGGGATACAGCTAAAGACAAAAGTTCATTCGGAGCTAAAATAACTAACCAGATTACAGACGAAGTCGATGTTTTGCTCTACACTTTTAAGAATCCGAACCGTATTTATCAAGACTATGCAATGTGCAGCAATCGGGATAAAAAGATTTATTATATCGGGATACAGTACATTAAATAACTTGTACTATGCAATCATTAAAAGTAATCTTTTTACCTTTTGTCAACTTATTTACAACAAAAAACGAATTGCCATTTTGAGCTAATATTACTACATCTTTAATATCTGCATTTATATCCATCCTTGATTCGGTTGTAGATTCTGACAAATGTTTAAAAACTTTGTATTCTATTTGAGGATTACAAATTGTTGGAAACCGTTTCTGCACAATCTTATTTTTAAAATCTTTGAGAGATAGCTTTCTAATTTTTAATTTTGTAGCGTTAAATAACGCTAAAATACTGTGTAATACTAATTTAAACTCTTTTGGATAACCTATTCTTTCGGCGCCAGGTTTAAAATAGCGATTACAACGTTTATTTTTCCTGTTAGAAATTACCGCATTATTCTTGCCGCATATTGGACAGTCATTATCAATGTTTTTCACTTGTCATCACTCCTTGTAGTATTTATTTACCACAACTTATCCGTTTTTATAGTAAAAGCGGATAAGCATAGTAGTACACCTTCTAAACCTTAGTAATAGTCGGATTTTAGGATTTAAAGTCTCCTTTAAATTATTACGAAGGGACTTTCGCCTTCGTAGATTAATTAAGGAGAACAACGATGTTCAAATTAGAAAAACACGTACAGATTCCCGAGATGGGAACAAAAATGGCAGAAATTCTGCGGCACTTTACTGAAAACGGAAGATCAAATTTCGCAATGATTAATCTTTCGGAGCTTATTATCCCGAATAATCTGAGCGAAAAACATTCTAAAAATCAGTTGAACAAGCTTATTCAGGCAATTTTAAAGTTTGGGTTTTCAATTCCGATTATCATTGACGAACGGAATTGCTTAATCTCCGGTTATCTGAGAATCCTTGCAGCTAAAGAGCTGGGAATGACTCAAATTCCGGTAATTATCCTTCGAAACATATCCGAAACCGAAGCCAATGCAATCAGATTACTAACAGGCTGGCAGAAGATTCAGAATAGGATTATCCGGTTGTAAAGTCTAAAATTGACAAGCTTTTAGAACTTAATTATGAGCTTGAAGAAATAGGATTTGATGCAATTGATTACGACAAGTACTTGCATTTTGAAAACGATGAAAGTTCGACTCACGAAAAAGATAAAGAGGATGAATCCTGGTTAGAAGCGAACATTCCATCAATTGTTAAGCTCGGAGATTTATACCGCCTCGGGGATCATTTTTTGTACTGTGGAGACGCTTTATGTAAAAAATCGTACAAAATTGTAATGCAAGGCGAAAGCGCCCAGATTGTTGTTACTGACCCTCCGTATAATTGCAAGATTAAAGGCTTTGTATGTAATACTAACCACAAAGAATTTGCAATGGCTACTGGCGAAATGAGTAATGAACAGTTTGCAGAATTTCTTAATAAAAGTATGAAAAACCTTGAAAAATTCTCTGCTCCGGGGTGTCTAGCCTATTATTTCATTGACTGGCGTAGAATTAACACTCTGCTTACAGAAGACAAGAAAGTGTATCCGGAACTAATGAATATCCCGTTTTGGAACAAAGGTCTTGGTGGTCAAGGCGCCCTTTTCGTTCACAACATGAACTAATTCCGGTTTTTAAGAAAGCATCAGAATAACATTAAGCTCGGAAAATATGGGCGTTACAGGACAAATGTACTTGATTATCCCGGAATAAGAGCTACAAACCCAGAATCTTTGGAGCTGCTAAAACTACATCCAACAGTTAAGAGTGTTGCTTTGATACACGATTTATTGCTAGATACATCCTCTAAAAACGATATCGTACTCAATTGTTTCGGTGGTAGCGGTTCAACCTTAATTGCAGCAGAGAGGTGTAAGCGCAGAGCTCGGCTTATTGAGTTAGAGCCGCGATATTGCGATGTGATTATCTGGCGCTGGCAGAAGGAAACCGGTAAAACCGCTAAATTAATCAAAAATTACAACAAAGAAAACAAAGGGGATAGTAATGGATCAGAAGATTAGTGAAATAGTAGAAAAATATAACGAGGCTAAGGCGGGTTATAAAACCCCGCCTAAAGATACCAGGTTCAAGAAAGGACAGGCTGGAAATCCTCTGGTCGCAAGAAAAAGCCTATTCCTAAGTCTTTACACGAAGCTATAATACTTGAGCTGGCTGATTCAGTTACAATAAAAGAAAATGGCAAGGCTATTAAAATGCCAAAATACGAGCTTCTTGGAAAAGCCATCGTTAACGATGCTATCAAAAATGAAAAAGGCTATTCCAGAAAGATTGTTCCAGAGCAAATGTTTAAAACTAATGTTTTGGAGTATAAAGAAATGATAGTCAAGCGAGCGATACAAGAAGAACCCGCCATATCACCGGAACGGCAGGCTGAGCTTAAGAATCTCTTGTATGAGGAAATGGATAAGTTGTATAGGGAGTTAATGACGCTTGAGGAATAGGGTAATCCGGCTAAGCAGGTGTTCAGCAATACTGAACACCTGCTTTTATAAATATTTTAGTTGACAATTAGATAAAAATAATATATTATCAGATCTAATTAGGTATTATCACACTAAAAAATCTTGATATTAAAAGCTTTTCATGCTCTTGAAAATCTGTTAGGATTTTTACAAATGGCTTATATATTTTATTTAGCGTTGTGACCAATAGTTTTATAAGGATTTTTAATTTTTCACTATTTAGTCTGTGTATTTGGCAAAAAACTAGGTTATAATTCTTTATTTTCAAATTGCTAAAATTATATTTCTCTTAATCTTCTTTTAAATAACTTTTAAACTTTTATGATTATTCTAATCTAATCAAATAAAAAACACAATTACATCTCAAAATAACTAATAATAACTTAAGCGTACAATACAGAATTCTTTTTTAAGATATTTTACCGCTATTATAACCCAATTACTTATTACCAAAGAATTGAAAAATTGATACTCTATACAAATTATAGCGCAAGTTTTAATCCGGTAAAACTTGAAGTCCACATTCACCTAGGTATTTAAATAAATTATCATAAAACTCTGGCAACCTTGTCTCGTCATTTTTATCACCTTCAGGAATAAATATAACCATTCCTTGACGTGCACGAGTCAGGAGAACTCTGTAAGAATTTAAAAGATATTTTTTATCGACATCATTATTGATATTTTGCCATCTATTTCCACTAAATTTTAAATATTTCCAGCCCTTATCAAACCGTAAATTTGCATCCCAAGCAACAATCGTCCAATCAAGCTCTAGACCTTGAACATCAAATTCTGTTGCGCAATCTTCTAAAGCACAAGAAGAACGAACATCCGTTTTCTTGTTCAAAAACCAATTTGTGCAATCTATTTCTGATTTAACAAATATACCTTCGGGTTTTAAACGAATTGCATTAGAATGTGCTAAAAGCCCCATTCTTTCACTACCTCTAGCTTTACTTCTAACCCAATTCTTTGCTCGCGCTAAATTTCGAGTTATAAGAATTGGATAATGTTCACATAAATCCTGAGAAACAATCCTTGCTTCATTAGGCTTACAGTCCATCACATTTTGTACAAAATCTGATAACAAAGCACTCTTGAAAGAACGCAAAGAAACACTCAAATGTAAATCGCTTTGAGTAAAAACATTTAAATTTTCTGGCAAATTAGCATTTTTTGAACAATACACATTCCAATCTGGATATTTTTCTTTTAAAGTTTTAAACCACTCATCCAAGCCCGCTTCACCGGTATTAATTTCCTGTTCTTCTCCAATTAAGCATATAATAACGCACCAATCCTGATGTCTATCCATAACGCTAATTAAAAATTCTGGTTCTGAATAATTAAAATCCTTAGCCTTACTCTTTTTATTCATAAACTTTGAAGCTTGTTCTCTATTCCAAGCCCTTTGAGCTTCATCAAAAATAACAACTTTTTCAATAGGTGCACTAGTATCCTCAAAATATTCGTCTCTAAAGTGATGAATATTTTGTATGAATGCGTAAACTTGAGGTTCAGTTTTTTTCTTAGAAATGTTTTCTAATTCTGACTTATTTCTTATTAAAGCCTCTCTTAATACCTTAACCAATGGCCCGTTGCCAGACAAAAAGCACGCATGCTCATCTTTTTCATAATTCATTGATTGAGTTGCAATATCTAACCCCGCCAAAGTTTTTCCAGCACCAGGAATACCAGTAATGAAACAAATTGATTTTTGTTTATTATTTTTACTATCTTTAATAATTTTTTCGACTGCATTCTTTGTTAACGTTAGATTTATCGCCTCTGCTCCATGTCTTGAAATATCCTCAACAGAATGGTTTGCATATAAAGCTTGTGCAGCTTCAACGATCGTTGGAGTAGGTTTGTATGAAGAGTTTAACCAATTATTTACATCAAAACTTTCTTTTCTATAATTTGTATTCAAATCAGTCAGAACTTGTTTTAATGTAGTTGCATTAGCTTTTATACAATTGGAAATACCGTCATCTGCAAATAAAATTTGTGTATTAATTTCAGGCGCCATCGTTGAAATTAAAATAGGAATAATTGTTTTATTATGACTTTCTGAATGAAAATTCTTTAAATCAAGTGCATAATCGACAACTTGCTCTATTGCGTATGTTTCATAGCTTTTAGCAAATATTTTGAATTCTAATAGGTAAATGATTCCATTTAAGATTAATATATTATCAACTCTTTTCCCCATTCTAGGAATAGCGAATTCAAAAAACAAAGTAGCTTCCGGAAAATCAACAAGAGCCCCTTTTAAAATTCTAATTTGTTCCAACCAAGCACGTTTTTGCTCTAAATCATTCGAAAATGAATGATTCATTAACAATTGACCCAGAATTTCATTATCTGAAGAGTTTAAAAATTTTGAAACTTTTTCTGAATAATATGAACGCATTTTTACTTTAAATCTTTTTAATTATTATTTTGCAAAAGAAGATATTTGTAAACAAAAATTTACCGCAAAACATAGTGAGTTGAACGACCTTTGCCAACACGCTTTAAAATCTTTTTGTCAATTAAGTCATTGATATCCAAGGTCGCAGTATCTTGTGAACAATTACACATTTTCGCCCATTTTGTTGTAGTTAAATTACCTTCAAAATTATCAAGAAAGCGATTCAAGACTTTAATCTGCCTTTCGTTAAAAGCAACATTTGAATTCCTTTGCCAGAACTCTGCTTTTTTCAAGACCTGATTTGTAATCTCACCGCTTGATTGAATAGCAGCCAAAAGATTTTCCAAAAACCAAACAAGCCAATTTGTAACATCCATTGAGCCTTTTTGAGTCTTTTCTAAAATTTCGTAATAATTCTTTCGGTTTTTCTGAATTTGTGAGGACATTGAATAAAATCTAAACTTGGAAGCATCACTTCTGGCAAGCATCATATCTGTTAATGCTCTTGCAATTCTTCCGTTTCCATCATCAAAAGGGTGCAAAATGACAAACCAAAGGTGAACAATTCCGGCTTTAATCAAAAAATCTTCCTTAGCATAAGAGTTGATATAGTCGATTAAATCCTGCATTTCAGATTCAAGAAGTTCCGCTGGCGGAGCTTCATAATGAACTTTTTCTTTGCCAGCATAGCCTGAAACAACTTGCATCGGACCAAGCTCATCTGTTCGATAACTACCAACGTTTATTTTAGACATACCGCTAAATCCGGTAGGAAATAATGCTGCGTGCCAACCAATTATACGTTCTTTTGTCATATTTTGAGCATAATTCTGTGTCGCATCTAACATCATTTCAACAACACCTTCAATATCCCTTGAAACAGGAGTTTCTCCACCTAAGTCAATGCCTAAACGCCTTGCAATAGAAGAACGTACCAAATGTTTATCTAGAATTTGTCCTTCAATTTCAGAGGATTTAATAATATTTTCGGTTAAAACCTGCAACAATGCGTTATTCTTGACCTCAAAACCCAAAGCATCCATTTTGCCAAGCAAATATCCTTGAGATTTTTTGATTTCAAGCAACAAATTTTGAATTTTATCTCCGCAGTATGTAAAACTATGCCAATCTGATTTTTGATAGATATATTGCATTGTTTTCTCCGTAAATTGTACGGATATTATATCAGTTTTCTCCGAAGTTGGCAAGCCTTAACCTCTTGTTGAATTTTATTGTCAAACATTAACTTTCTGTGGTATAATTTTCCCAATGAAAGAAGGTGTTTATATGAAAAAGCTTCTATGTTCTTTAGTGTTAGCAGGTGCACTATTATTTGGCGCAACTTTTACATTGGCAATTGATACTCAGTACTATGATATCAAACCTAATGGTACTCAAACCGTAAAGCGTTGCCCTTGTAAAAAGCATTTTGAAAATCATTTAGGTTTAACTAAAGAACAGATTAAACTTGTTGATGCAAATAGAGCTGCACAACAAGCAGAACTAAAACCAATAAACACAAAAATTAGAGAAAACTATAAACAAATTAAAGCAACGACAGACGAAAAAGAGATTGCTAAACTAAGGGTAGAGATTACCGATTTAAAAGCAAAATCTGCTGAAATAAAAGCTGAGCACAACAAAAAGTTTGAATCATACTTGACAGAAGAACAAATCAAGACACTTCAATACATGAGAGAGATGAAAAAAGAAGGCAAATCTTGCTGTCCTTGTGGTAAAAATAGATACTACTAGAGATTGGTCAGAATTGTATTAATTAGCTCACTATGTTTATTATGCTTAAATCCGTTTGGATAAGTCATATTAAACTCAATATTTAGTGCTTTCTTGTACTCTTCGTTTGAAAATCTTACAGGATTTTTGCAAATAGCATAAATATTAGACCGGGTTTCATTCCCAAGAGTTTCAATATCTTTAAAATAAGGCATCAATTCTTGTTGCAACTGTTTTTTAGTTGTAAATCTTTGTTTTGTCCAAACACCATTTCTAAAAGTAACACTAAATTTTTCATCATCTAAAAATTCAATATCACGCTTTCTATTTGTTGCTTGTTTGCTTTTCATTGTTGTAGTTGCTTTGCCTAAACTGCGAGTGCCTAAAATCAAGGTTCCATTGTCTTTTAATAATGAGTTGCAAGCCAGTAAAACATTGTGCTGCATTTCAAGACTTGTTATAGAATTCAAAACGCTATCCAAAATCACAATATCGTACAATCCATTTTTAGAAATATCTTTTTGAATTTCTTCAATAAAAGAAATGATTTTATTAATATCAAATGAATTACTTTTTTCTTGCCTGTAAAAAGGTTCGTACGTATAAATTTGATAGCCTTCTTTTCTTAATTTGTTTGGATAAGAACATTTACCCGCTCCAAAATCCAAAATTCTAGTTTCTTTGTCTAAAATCGGTAGAATGTATTTGGTATATGTCGTTGATTTTAATTCTTTTTCACCACTAAGTCTATGCATTTGGCAAAAAGTTTGATTATAATCTTTTATTTCTAAATTGTTAAAGTAATATTTTCCATAATCTTCTTGTAAATAACTTTTTAAATCTTCAACCTCTGCATTTTTCATTTTATAAACTAAAAGAGGTTTTTCTAATAGTTTGCATGCAATTGCATATTCTGTATTTACAACTACTGCACCTTGTTCATTGCAAATTACACTCCCCCAAGTCCCATATTTGATAATAAGTTTACTGATTTCTTTTACGACAATAGGATTAGAATTTTTGCGTAAATTTATATAATGAAAATCAACAAAGCTATATCCAAAAGGAATGTCAGAAATCATGCTTAAACCGACTTTTGAACCATTAGTTTCTATAGAATTATGAAAAAGGTTAAACATTATTTCGTCAGATTTTGCAATATTTTGCAGTTTAATAACAGGTGCAAATCTAACTTCTAAATCTTTTAATGCTTTTGTCCTTTGATGTCCTGCAGTTAAAATATTGTTATCACCGTTTATTATTAAAGGCTTAATAATACCAAACTTTTGGATACTTTCTTTTAATTTTTTAAAGGAATTTTCATTGATAACTCTTGGATTATAATCTGCAACAGTTAGATTTTTAACCGGAAAATCTTTTATAAACTCCATTCCGGAACCATCCTAAGAATATAGTTAACAAAACCTATTTCCACACCAAAAGTATTAACATAATGCTTATACAGAGTTTCCAACCTTGAAAACTCATCATCAGAGATAATTACTTTTTGCTTTCCAAAACTAAGAATTTTTAGAGGTTTTGTTGTTGTACATTTTTCTGCATAATCAGAAGGAATATCAATTTTTAAATCTTTTTCCATGCTATAAAGTTCCTACACTAAAACTATTAACCAAAGGGGAAAATGAAACTTTGAGACCCATCGACCAATTTATCCGTCTGTTGAAAAAGAGGGTAAATTAGCCCTATTTTTATATCCCCATTTTAACAAAACAAATATTAGAGATTTGTAAGTTGGTTGTGGGTAAAACCACTATTTATATTATGACTCAGATTTGAAAAAAGTTCTGTAAAATTAATTATTTTTTAAGATTTTGCTATATTATCAAGGGGTTTTCTATGTAAATTTGCGGATATCATAGCATATTATTTTCAATTTTAGTCCGATATTTATGAATTTTAATTAAAAAATTCCATGCTAAATTCCAGCATGGAATTTGCTAGAAAACAGTAAACATAATTACTTTACCCGCAAATATTCACCCAAATCCCTGTAAAAATCAAAAAGCAGGGAAATTTTCGTTACCTTAATCAGAGACTTTTGCTCTGTGAACTACGATATCTCCATTTTGAAAGAGCCTTTTCAGGCTCTTTTTTTTGTGCGTTTTAGCTTTATTGTTGAGTTACAAAAATTACTCAATTTTGCTATTTCGGGGGCTGTTTGGGGGCTGTAAAAGAAAAATGTTG
>UMDI01057346.1_pt1 | contig 32924 bp, 26 predicted proteins | sample 1964451 | NCBI WGS metagenome assembly UMDI01 (sample SAMEA4835990, study PRJEB28245) | human gut metagenome | biome: gut microbiome; material: fecal sample | place: Denmark | collected 2008 | reverse complement strand
CAGAAGTAATAAAGTTGTTAGCAGAAGAATGATAAATCGTTTCACGTACAATGTTATATGTCAGATAAACGGCCGGACACATGGTAGCAATTGCAATACCGATGATATATTTCCGGACCAACTTTTCTCGTACCTTATCAACAAACTGCTTACGCTGGAAATGCATTACCCGCACTCCTATATAAGTAGCCAGACTGATAAAAACAGAATTAATAAAATAAAGGTAAAAAGCTCCCAAGAAATAAAGCAGGTTGCCTGTTGCCAGTCCAAATCCGGCAGTACAAAGCGGAGGCATCAACGCCGTAGCAATAGCAACTCCCGGAATCACGTTTCCTTTTTCTTTTGTAGCCAATGCTACAATACCAGCCAGACCACCTACCAGAGCAATAAACACATCATAGATAGTAGGTGATGTACGGGCAAGCAGCTCCGACTGAACCTCATCAAGTGGAGTAAATGAAAAATAAATCGTTGCAGTAGTTACACTAAACAAAGTTGCCACCAGATAACTTTTCAATGAACGTTTCATCAGCTCAAAGTCATTCAACCCGACAGCAAGGCCTACTCCCATAATCGGTCCCATCAGCGGAGATATCAACATTGCACCGATAATTACCGCCGTAGAATTCACATTCAACCCAAGTGAAGCAATAAAAGTGGCAAAAATAAGTACCCACAAGTTTGTACCTTTAAACTCCACCCCATTCCGGATGGAATCAACAGTCACCTGTTCATCTTCCTTGCTACGGTTCAAGTCCAGATATTCATTAAAAAACTTCCTGATAATAAATTTTTTATCTCTTTCCATAACCTAAAACTGTGTTTTATTTAACAAAACGGTTCACAAAAGGGATTGTTTTCAAAGGTAAATCTTTTTTTAATATATAGGCGATAAATATCAACAATAATAAGGTACGGAACACTAATCTTAATCCGACATTAGATATTATAACCTCCTGCGAAAGAACAAATAAAACTGCAGCCAGTATCAGATAAACAGCCATATTCTTTAAAGGATAGCTGACCGGATATTTTTTCTGTCCGATGATATAAGACAACAAAGTTATTACTCCATAACCGGCCACTGATGCCCATGCAGAAGCGACATATCCATAAGTCGGAACCAACCATATATTCAATACCAGAATTACCGCACATCCGATGATTGAAAAATATGCTCCCCATTGTGTTTCATCCGTCAGTTTATACCAGAAAGACAAGTTAAAATAAATACCCTTAAATATTTCTGCCCCCATTACGATAGCTACTACACTCAGTCCTTCCCAATAATCACGCGCTACCATATAACGAAGTATATCCATATAAAACATCACAGCAAGAAAAGCCAGTAAGGAGAAGATAAAGAAATACTTCATAGCTGCCGAATACATCTTACGGTTATCTCCTTCCTTGTTTTTACCAAAGACAAAGGGTTCGTAAGCATAACGGAAAGCCTGGGTAAACATAGCCATTATCATAGCCACTTTACTGGTAGCACTATATATTCCAAGCTGCACCAACCCTTCCTGACGGTCATCGAACAAGAATGGATAAATCATTTTGTCAATCGTCTGGTTCAATATGCCCACCACTCCGAAAACCAAAATCGGGAATGAATAAGAAATCATCTGTTTCATCAGAACTTTATCCACACGATAAGAAAAACCTCTCAGTTCCGGAATGAAGAAAAACATCTGTACCAGCGACATGATCAGATTCGACACAAAGATATACCCTACCAGATATTCCGGACGGTAAAACCATGAAACCAGCTGATGGGCATGAACATCCAGCCACGGACACAACAAGAGGAAGAAAAGATTCAGGAGAATATTACCAACAATATTGAACAGCTTGATAGATGCGAACTTTATCGGACGTTTTTTGTATCGCAGATAAGCAAACGGAATACACTGAAATGAATCCAGGGCAACCACAAGTACCATCATCGCAATATAATCGGGATGATCGGGATACTCCAGCAATGCGGAAATGGGATGCAGGAACAGCATACACAGTATAACAAAAATCAGCGAAAGCCCACCTACAAAAATCAACGTATTGGCATATACCTTTTCCGGATGTTCACCCGACTTATTGGCAAAACGGAAGAATCCTGTTTCCATACCAAATGTCAGAAAGACCAAGATAAGTGCCGTATATGCATACACATTCGACACTACACCGTAACCACCTGTCGATGCAGGTATTACTGCTGTATAAAGCGGTACAAGCAGATAGTTAAGAAAACGTCCTACAATGCTGCTCAATCCATAAATAGCCGTATCTTTTGCTAACGATTTCAGTCCAGCCATAGTCTTAAAAAAAATAAAAGTGTGTGCCGCTGTTATGGCACACACCATAATTAATCATCAAAAAGTGTTTTTACATTATTATATATACTCCGTCCCAGATGCTTATAAGCCAGCTCCGTAACTTCTCGTCCGCGTGGAGTCCGCTTCAGAAAACCTTCCTTTATCAAGAATGGCTCGTACACTTCTTCCAACGTCCCGGGGTCCTCCCCAAGTGCCGTAGCAATCGTTGTCAGTCCTACCGGACCTCCCTTGAACTTATCAATAATGGTACAAAGTATCTTATTATCTATCTCATCCAGTCCGTAGCGGTCGATATTCAGCGCTTCCAGTGCATATCGCGCTATTTCCACATCAATCCGTCCGGAGCCTTTCACCTGAGCAAAATCACGAACACGACGTAACAAAGCATTGGCAATACGGGGAGTACCACGACTGCGCGAAGCAATCTCTCCTGCGGCATCTACATCACATGGAATACCCAAGATACTGGCTGAGCGCAAAATAATACGCGACAATACCGCATCATCGTAATATTCCAAATGGAGATTAATTCCGAAACGTGCACGGAGCGGAGCGGTAAGCAATCCACTGCGGGTAGTAGCTCCCACCAGCGTAAACGGATTCAAGTCCAGCTGAATGCTACGTGCCGACGGACCTTTGTCTATCATGATATCAATCCGGTAATCTTCCATTGCCGAATATAAATACTCCTCCACCACCGGGCTCAAACGATGTATTTCATCAATGAACAATACATCATTCGGTTCAAGACTTGTCAGGACACCGGCAAGATCACCCGGCTTATCGAGTACAGGACCGGAAGTTACTTTAAATCCAACCCCCAGTTCATTGGCAATAATATTGCTCAATGTTGTTTTTCCCAATCCGGGAGGACCATGAAGCAACACATGGTCAAGCGCTTCAGCACGAAGCCTGGCTGCCTTGACAAAGATACGCAGATTGTCGACTACCTTATCCTGACCACTGAAGTCACCAAACTGTAGTGGTCGGAGGGCATTCTCGAAATCCCGTTCTTTTCCTGTAGGTTTATAATCACGTATGTCGAATTGTTCTTCCATAATGATGCAAAAGTACAAATAAATCGTGTGAAGAACGATATAAAAAACTTTATCTTTGCAAGAACTACAACTAACTTTTTTACTTTAAAGCCTATGAACGAATTTAGCACCAATCATCTGGTATTTTTCTCTCCGACTCATACTTCTGCTAAAATAGCACGTGCTATTGGCGAAGGAATTGGTATGGGAAGAAGAATTGAAACCGACCTGACACTCGATGAAAGTGACTCACCTATCGAAATAAACGATTCACTTACAGTCATTGCTGCACCTGTATATGGCGGACGTGTTGCTCCGGTTGCCTTACAACGCATCAAGCGCCTGAAAGGTAACAACTCCCCGGCAATCGTCGTAGTGGTATATGGTAACCGCGACTATGAAGATGCCCTGTTGGAACTGCGTGACACAGTAGCATCATTGGGATTCACTCCTCTCTCGGCAGGAGCATTTATCGGAGAACACAGTTACAGCACAGCCGAAATGCCTGTTGCTGCCGGACGCCCCGATGCGACTGATTTACAAATAGCCCGCACATTCGGAGCCGACAGTTTAAAAAAACTGGAAAAAGCAATGCAGAATTCAGAAGCATTAAGCACACTGACTCCTTCTCTGCAAGCAGGATGCCGGTTAAAAGCTATGGGGGATAAATTGTCTATGCTGATTGGATCTTTTTTTATAAAAGGTACTTCTCCTTATAAACTGATACAGGCTTCCAAGCCATCAGCTCCAGTCTGCAATGAAGATTGCTTTGTTTGTGGAGAATGTATAGAGGTATGTCCTACCCATGCCATACGTATCAGCGACGACGGCAGCCATATCGAAACAGATGTAAACCGCTGTATACGCTGTTGTGCCTGTGTAAAAGAATGTCCTAACGGAGCCCGTATCTATAACACTCCGTTTACAGCTATTTTACACGAGAAATTCAGCACACCACGTCAGCCTGAACTTTTTCTATAAAAAAGAAGCGGATACCATTTTTAAGAGAGATTAAAAACAATGGTATCCGCTATAAATTTCTCTTACCGAACCTCACGGTCAAGCAGGCGTTACATCTCATTTATGGAAATGCGGCCCAAAGAGAATAAGAAAGGGAAAATTTATATTTCTTCAAAATTCATTTTACACATCAATCATTCCATTACATGGTGTGGCAATTCACCCGAACCGGCAGTACGAGTCGAATTCGATATTTCACGATTCTTAGGACCGGGAACAAATGCTCCTTTTTCCAGTATATATCGTACTCTTTCTCGCTGATTCGCAGTGAAAGTATTCGAATAAGACACTGCATAATCCATAATATTTGTCGACTTATATTCTGTTCCCCGCACACAGTCTTCACGCATGATCAGTACATCCAGATGTTCAAGAAGACCTGCAGCCCCAATTGAGTTTACCAGGTTATTATAAACCGTCTTATTATAAGTAGGAGTATCTTCACACAAATCACTGTCTATGCACTCTGTTCCTGTTTCATTTTCAGAAAACACATGACGCAATCCCAGATAGTGTCCCAGCTCATGAGCAATAGTAACAGCTACATAATTTGCATTTCCATCCGGAGTTTCAGGAGTCAGCGGACAGTTATCTTCATAAATATACCGGTTATTTATAGATACACACCGCGGAGATACCAGCTGATCTTGAGTAGGTACTCCACCCGTCCACTGTTCACATCCTTCCAAATAATCAGGAGCCACAGTATAAGGAAATTCAGAGATACCCAAAATCCCTGCATCACTGAAATTATACAGCATGATATTAATATACCGGTCCGGATCCCATATTAAATCTAAATAACGTTTTTCTTTATAGCTGTTCATAAAAGCCTGGCAGTCAATAGTAGATGTAGTCCACATGACACGGTTTACACCCGGTTCTTCCAAGGTATTGCCTTCCGGATCTTCCGTAGCCATAACAAACTCCAAACCTAAGTCTTCTCCACAGTTGCGGTAAAGTTCATTGACTTTATCTAATAACTTCTGTAAATGTCCTTCTTCCACATATTGGTTTTTATCCGACTTATTCACATAAAGTACCTGAAATACAACAGGCAATTTATAATGATGATTCTCACTAAAGACTTCCGCCAACTGTGAAACATGTATTTCTTCTTTCAGTACACCATCTGTAGAAACTATCTCCAAAACGGCAGAACGACTCTCTCCTGTCAGGTTTTCGCCAACTTGTACTTCAACGGCAGCATTGCCTGTCCACGTATTCTCAGAAGGAACTGCGCACCATGACTTTTCCGACACAACCTTCCATTCTACATTACTCTCCACCTTCAGAGTCAATGTAGCAGCAGCGGAAGAAATATTCTCACAGGAGGTTGTTTCTACCACCCGAAGATAAGGTTCTGCAACCTCCGGCTGCTCATCGTCACTACATCCTGCCAAGAAAGGAAGCAGTACGACAAGCATCCAGAGTAAATAATATTTCTTATTCATACTCAAATGCAGTTTGACCATCCAACGGACAAGTTACGACATTATCTACCACGAAGCGACCAGAAGCATTTGGCACAGCGGTAAATACAACCAGACGGCAGTTAGACAAATCATGAGCACGACTTACATCCATACGATATACATTCTGTCCTGCACCATCAGCATCCAACTGAATACGGTCACCATAAGCAACTGTTGAGCTAGAAGTCAACAAGACATTATTATGAACTTCATTAACACTACCACCATTCTGTTCTGCTACGATGCCGTCTTCCAGCAGCCATACAGCTATACGGCAGTTATCCACATTAGCCGACTTTACTTTTACATTTACCACTACAGAACTTCCTGCATTTTCTGAAGCTACTGAAATAGCTGTTTTACATCCACTGGCTGCAACCTCATTTACTCTTGAAGCAATTTGCTCTGCTTGTTTATCAGCATCACTAAGAGCTCCTTGAATCATATTTGAAGTATTCAAATCAACACTCAACGAAGGATAATAGTTAACAGTCAGATAGCTGTTTACAGTATTACTAGCATCTCCTGCCATTGTATCACCATTGTGCGAAGCCACAAAAACAGCACAGTTGTCAGGATTAGCTTTCACATAAGCATCAATACCTTTTTTCATATACGGGCAATTCGAACACCATGTACCCGTATGCTGAACGGCAAGTACACGCTTCGCAAAACCAGTATTTTGCTCAGGCTTGCTGTCGGCAGGCAAAGAAGGAATATTCTTAAATGCTCTTACTGTAATATTCTCTGTTTTCACACCTTCATAATATGCATAAAACACATAGTCACCTTCAGTAGTAGTGCTGAAAGAAGTTTCTTTAAATGAAGAAGTATTGCCCGAAGGATCTTCCATATAGACTTTAGACTGTGAAGTGATATCTGTTTCTCCTTTCATCACAGCTACGGTAACCGCATCTGTACCATTTGCTTCAATAACAGTCTTAGATATAGACAATGTCAAATCACCACTTACTGTTCCGGAGTCTTCTCCTCCGTCATTTCCCGAACATGCAGTAACAGCCATTAAAAAACAAACCGCCAAGGTTTTAAAAATATATGCAGGTTTCATAGATATCTTTGTTTAATCGTTTTTTTAATAATAGGTTTTCAATTTCAGGATACAATCAGAAAGAAGAAGTCACTACCAGGTTGGCTCCGGTATATGCCGGTGTATAACGGCATACTCCTCCCGAGCATACATAACCAGCACGGTTTCTTCCATAGCTTAACTGTACACGGGTATTCTTACGTGTATAACTTACAGAAGCTGTATAGTAATGTACCTTTGTCGTGCCATGATTATACATATCGCTTACACTGACACTCCAGCGTGGAGCCATGCTGAATTCCAGAAGAGCTGCCATCCAGTCTTTTTCATAATCAGTAGAGTAAAGATATTGCAGTTCTGCACGCAAAGCCATTTTGCTGTTGAACTTGTATGTATTGTCAACAACAAAAATATTCGAAGCATAAGTTTTGTCGTCCATTCCATGTGTAGGGCTCCACTCCTGAACAGATACCAATACAGCAGTTTTCCACTGCTTATTCCAACGGTGTTCTACATCAGCATTGATGTCACGCCATAACAAACGAGATTTTCCTGTAATATTTTTATCCGAATAAGCTGTCGAGAAGTTTGCATGGAAATTCCAATAACGAGAACGGTTTGAAGCTGGGCGCAAAGAGTAATAAACATCAAACTGTCCGGCAGTTTCACCCTCTGCATTTACCTGATACGGCTCAAGATTGGCAAGCATATACGTGTACTGACGTGTCAGCGCAGGCAAATAGTTTAATGTATTTCCCGCTCCCTGTCCCTGTAAGGTAAGCATGGTATTCATATGCTCCAGGCGACGGAAAGTACCCAAGGCAGAGAAATTACCTGTAGCATATCCTACTTCTGCAAGAATAGCATTACCATCCACTTCGGTTGCAGATGAAATCTCCGGTAAGTCTTTCGTTTTTGTTACATATTCAGCGCGGACATCCAGACCATTCCAGTTAAAATTACCACCAACAGCATACATATCCAGATTGTTTGTAGTCAATCTGTCCACATAATCTGCATTATCTTTCAAATTCTCATAACGATTTACATAGCTACCTTCCAATTGCAAAGATGCACTTTTCCAACCGGCAATATCAGATAAAGATAAAGTAAGGTCTGCTCCACGCACTGCCGATTCAGCATAATCCAAATATAAACGTGGTCTTCCATACATACCTTTCAGTGACAGGTAGTTCTTATAACTGTAGTGTCCCCATACACCTTCTATCGAATTATTAAATCCCAAGGTACGGTCTTCATAACTGCGGAAAACAAGTCCACTTCCATACTGGTCAAAGATATCTCCTACACGAAATCCAAAATCTCCATCTTCCCAAGCAACATATTTTGAACCAAGAATCGTACGGCGTCCATTTCCATAAGTACCGTAGTCATATCCTTGTAATGCCGGCAAAAAACCCTCCAACTGAATGCCTGCAGAAAATTTGCCACGTGTATAGTCCAGTTTCAAATAATTGTTCGAACCGAAATGATCGTCAGGATTAGCTGCAGCCGCTCCCAGCTCACTATCATCTACATAATAAATACTGTTCGACTCCAGACTTCCAGTAAGTGTTCCTTTATCACGAGTCTGAGCATGAAGAACGGTTGTTGCTCCAACAGCCGCCATGCATAATATCATCATTTTCTGTTTCATCGTGCCGGATTATTTTTGTTGTAATTCTTTCAGTTTCTCAAACAACTCCAATTCGCTGCCTGGAGTGTAACCGGTATGTGAATATACGATATTCCCCTGACCGTCTACAATAAATGTATGCGGAGTAAAGGTTACATTCATTGCACGCTTCAAATCCTGGTTTTTATCGAATACGCAAATAAAGTCCCATCCCGAACCCGAAGCCATAGAGCGCGCACGAGTAGAAAAACGGCTATCATCTATCGATACAGCAACAACTTCAAAATCTACTTCTTCCTGCCATTCTTCCAACTGATCGTTTATAGCATTCAGCTCCATCAGACAAGGTTTACAGGTTATTCCCCAGAATGACATAATAAACGGCTTACCATTCACTAATGAAGATATTTCAACAAGCTTTCCATCTGCATCTTCTACTTTCACATTCGAAAGTTTTCCTTGTGCTGCCACTTGCAGGCAACCGCATACCAGGCAAAACACTAATAACAGTTTTCGTAACATAGTAAATTTCCCCTTTTATTTTTTAGAATTAGTACCCAAAAATATTCCGTTCGGAAAGGCTCAGTCAGGCAACAGTCTGTTCTTATGAAAAGAGCCGTTCCAAACGGAATCATCATTTATCTTAAAACGAACATTCGCAATTATCTGCTATACAATTTTATTTCTGTATTTTCTTAATGAAACTACTCTTTGAACAATCTATTGTAACAGACTCACGTTTCAACTTGCGTGCAACATCTGCCGACGGCAAGAATGTCTTAGGCATATTCTTGATTGTTGCAGTCTGATAAGCTGCCCATGGAGTTGTAAGAACTGATTTCTTAACAACCGACTTCAACGGAGCAACAGATGACTGTAAAGTTCTTGCTCTAGAAGAAGCATCACTGCGTGACAAAGTCATATCTCCAGTTCCATAATATGTACTATATACATTATTATTATATGTACCTATGAACGAAGGAAGAAGATTCATGCCATTATAATCGAGAACTTTCACTGCAAGATTATTGTCATCAACAACCTGTACATTAAAGTCACTGTAATAAACTTTTCCAGCAGCACTATCATAACCTGCTACATAATAAACGAATGGTGTATTCCATGCACTCAAAGGCGGAACAGAATAGATATTAGATGCACTCAAGATAACAGCATACAAAGTCTGTCCATTATCTTCTACAGGAATTACCTCGAAGAAGATCTTAGGTCCATAGTCGAAGAACAAATCATCAGCATCAACAGCAGAATAGCTGATATTGTTAAACAAATCCCATGGGCTGGCATATTTGTGCGGGAAGTCACCTTTAAAGCGTCCTACGACACGATTCTTCATCTTATACAGCTCTATTTGCTTTTCACGTGCCTGGATATAGTTTGCTTTTTCTTCTTCAATATAAAGCTTGGCTTCTTCTTCAGTCATGTTCTTCATTGTCATGATTGTATTGACAAGCTTATCGTAGTCAGCATATTCACCAGCTTCTTCCGGTTCTCTAGAGAACTCAATAGGGAATGTAATTGTTTCAGTTTCTCCATTAGAGCCCTGACGGTTGAATGTAGCATTCCAAGTTCCACATAATGCATCCAGAACAGACTGTCCGCCCGCATCAACCGGAGTTCCGAAATCTGCTACTGCCGTAGCTTTTGCCATATAAGGTTCTGACAAATCTTCATCTTCATTGTAAGCCTGTACAACCAGCATATTTTCTTCTTCAGGGAATGAATCAAAATACATTTTATAACCTTCAGAACTATTTATAGCCTGTATTACGTCTGCATCTGTAACATCTAAGCCATAGTTTGTCACATAGTATTTCTCATCCATACCATACTCTGGGCGAAGCGACGCATTCCATTCTGACATAGAGTTTTCTACATAACGGATACCTCTACAGTCACCATTAGGAGCTTTGATTGTATAGCTAACTTTATAAGGCTGATCAGGTTCTACATTGCCAACAACAGTCAATTCTACATCTGGCTTAGTAGACTCAACAATTTCATATACTTCTTCCTGGAAGCTCTGCTTAGAGAAATCATCAGCAAAATTACAAGTAATGAACAAATGATACTTCTTACCGATACTCATTCCTACATATTCAATTTCCTGAGGTTCATAAAGCGGTGTACTTTCATTAAATACCAATGCAGGAATACCTTGTTCACCCACATATTTTTTCATCAATTCATAATCGTCTTCCGAAGTCATATATACTCCATAACTCTGTGCACCAGCCGGAGGGGTAATAGCCACTTTCAGTTTAGTTTCGTTCTTCTTCAAGACAGTTACGGTAGCCTTTTTATCTACTTGGTCAGCACTTTGAGCATAAACCATCTGTTTGGCATACATTCCATTGAAAGTAACACCTTCATCTGACCATTCTTCTGTATAGTCGCCAACAGTCGGAGCCAGCGCCTGACTCATCAACATGCCACCGCCATAGTCTACTTCATAGTCCAAATTACCTTCTTCATCAGATTCACCAACAAGGATAACATAAGCTGTACCCTGAGTAACCTGCCATTCTCCCCACATAGGATCATCCGGATCAATCTGAACACCACTGGTTATAGTGATGTCCTGAGGACCACAAGAAACACCTACAGACGGATTTCCCAAAAAGTCCACATCACTCTGCATAAACAGGTCTTTCATTGAATTATAGTTCAACGCATCGGTAAAAGACCATTTATAATACACACCTTCAGGCATTTCAATATGGAATTTTATTTCATCACGAGTAGCCGAGATAATAGTAATACGTCTTGAATATTCCGGAGTTGTAAATTCAAATCCTTTTACCTGATATTCGGTTCCCACTTTAAAGGCGAAAATTGCCGTATACTTTGTATTTCCATTCAGGCCATATAAGTAAGCTGTATTTTTACCATCCTGAGCTGTAAATATGCCGTTACCATTTTCCTTTTCAGCATTGGCAAACATAATCTCTCCGTCAGGGAAGTCAGATTCGGAAACACTTCCTTCTTCTACTTGATAAGTATAAGTTTCTACCCCTTTCAAATTCAAGGAAATAGTGGCCGAAGTTGCATAAATGGCACTACCCTCATCTCCTTTCTCACTCTCAATCTCAATAGCTACTTCTGAGCTTGGGCCTTCTCCCGGAGGAGTTACCTCATCATCGTTACCGCTACATCCTCCTAATACCAAAAGGAATAACATCGATAAACAAAAGGCCGAAAATTTAAATTTCTTCATAAAAAAAGAATTTTAATTAATTAATATAAATCAAAAAATACTCTCTCTACAGAACCTTATTTTTTATCCAATAAGCCTTCTTTCTACTAACTAATTGTTGTTAATCAAGATGCAAAAATAACCAAGAGATTGGAAAAATAAAATAAATTATGAAAAAAGTACAAAATATTATTGCACAATCAAACATCATAATAAGAGGTAACATATTATTAATTATACACACATAAAGAAGGTAAAACATATCGTTTTGACACTATAAATAAACATATAAGCAAAAAACGTCATATCAAAACTTTACAAAATTTGTTAAATACCAAGATAGAGTATCATTTTACTTTTTTAATAAAATCATCTTAAATCTTTTAAGAGTTTAAAGTATTTATAAAAAGCGATAGTGTTAAAAAACACTAACTGAATTGTTATACAATATTTATAAACACATATTCTACAAACATTCGTAGAAGAATTCTGTTTTTATCTTTACTTTTGTCTTATACAAACGGCAGATTTTACAACATGGAAAAAGAGAAACGAATACTAGTAGGAATGAGTGGAGGAATTGACAGTTCCGCTACCTGCATTATGCTACAAGAACAAGGTTATGAAGTTGTAGGTGTGACTATGAGAACCTGGGATATACCTTCTCACTTTTCAACTCCGGAACAAGAACAACCCGACGAAATATTAGAAGCAAAGGCTCTAGCCGAACGTCTGGGTATAGAACATCATGTTGCCGATGTCCGCGAGGAATTCCGCAATGTCATCGTACAATATTTTATCGACGAATACATGAAGGGACGTACTCCCAACCCTTGCGTCATGTGTAACCCGCTGTTTAAGGAACGCATCTTATGCGAATGGGCCGACCGTACCGGCTGTGCACAGATTGCCACAGGACATTACTGCCGACTGGAAGACAGAAAGGAGCACCGATATATAGTAACCGGTGATGATCCGACAAAAGACCAGTCATATTTTCTATGGAAACTCCCACAAGAGATATTGAAACGTATGGTGTTCCCATTAGGAGGAATGACCAAAACCGAGGTAAGGGCTTACCTCGCAGATAAAGGCTTTGAAGCCAAAGCCAAAGGAGGAGAAAGCATGGAAGTCTGTTTCATCGATAAAGATTACCGGGACTTTCTGAGAGAACACTGTCCGGATATCGACGAACGAATCGGAACAGGATGGTTTGTCGACAGCAAAGGACTGAAGTTAGGTCAGCACAAAGGTTTCGCCTATTATACTATCGGACAGCGCAAAGGACTGGAAATCGCACTCGGACGTCCGGCGTATGTTCTGAAAATCAACCCTGCCAAAAACACAGTCATGCTGGGAGATGCCGAACAGTTGAAAGCCGAGTATATGCTTGTAGAAGATATAAATGTAATAGATTTACAGGAATTGCTGGAATGCCCCGACCTGTCCGTACGAATCCGCTACCGTAGTCGCCCTATTCCTTGTCAGGTTATCTTACTGGATGAAGGACACCTCCTTGTAAAATTCAAGGCTGAAGCTTCAGCCATCACTCCAGGACAGTCGGCTGTTTTCTATGATAAAGGCCGTGTATTAGGTGGAGGATTTATCGCTTTCCAACAAGGCATAAAGAAACTGATAGCCGAAAATGAAGAAAAAGTCTAGTGTTTAACCCTTCATGTACCTGACAAAACATATCTTCCTGAAAGCACGTTTTGTCAAGTACGTGAAGGCACACGAAAAATATGCCGAGAAATCAGGAAAAACTTCTCGACATATTTTTAAAATTTGTACAAAAAATCAAGTACTTTACATGAAGTTTTTGAGAGACTTCAGCATTAGCGGTAAGACTCCGCAAATTCCTTTGATACAGAATTACTTACACTCTTACACACATCTGCGCTGAAATCCATTCCGCAGCGGATGATTGCATCCCAATCCGCTTCCGTCAGTTCGGCAAGATCAGCCCGACGGACACGATATTTCAGCAACCCGTATACCACACCCGCATTAAAATTATCGCCAGCTCCAATGGTACTTACCGCTTTCAGCGGAGTCACCGGATAATCCTTACATACATGTTTCGTACGCAAACGGACATCACCATCAGCATCGGTACAGATAAAGTTCGGACAGTAGAATCCTACATGATTACTGTACACCTTGTCAGCATCCGGCTGACGGAACATATTCTGAAAATCTTCTGTCGAACCCCTTAAGATATCGGCATACTCAAAGTTCTCTATAATAGTAGGCATCAACTTAATAGCCTCATTAGCATGCGTACTGCGGAAGTTGACGTCATAATATATGATTGCGCCTGCATCATGAGCACGGTCAAGCAACTCTTTTACTTTATCACGCAACACAGGAGTAATAGCAAAATAAGAACCGATCATGATAATATCATCACTCGATATTTCAGGCATATTTACTTCCAGCCTCTGGCGAGGATAGTCTTTATAGAAAATATACTCGGCATCATTCCGTTCGTTCAGAAAAGCCAGCGACACCGGCGACTTCCCCTCCGGAAAGACATTCACATTTGCCGTATCAACTCCGTTTTCGCGCATGTTTGCCAGAATCATCTCTCCCACACGGTCGTTTCCCGTTTCACTGATAAAGGTAACATTCTGCCCCATTCTTCCCAGTGAAATTACAGCGTTATAAACAGAGCCGCCCGGGACAGCCGCCTGTGGCTGTCCGTCGCGGAACAGAATATCAAGAATCGTTTCCCCTATACCGATAACCTTTCTCATAAGCAAAAATCTGTTTATTTACTCAACGCACGGGAACGCTCGCCCAGATAACCTCCATGATGACGCTTGCTATATTCTTCAATAGTAAATCCTGTCTGCTTCATAGTTTCTACCACCAGTATATCTCCGATAACAGTCATGATGGTAGTAGAAGTAGTAGGAGTCATACCCAACGGACAAACCTCGTCCGGATGTCCAGTAGCAAGACAGATATCCGCTGCTTCAGCAAGCGGACTTTCCGGATTTCCGGTAATGACAATCTTCTTCAACGACGGATTCAAACGATCAGCCAAATCGGTCAGTTCCACGATTTCACGCGTTTTACCCGAATTGGATATAAGAAGCAGCAAGTCATTTTCCTGCAAAATTCCCAAATCGCCATGTTGAGCTTCACTGGGGTGAAGAAAAACAGCAGGAATACCCGTAGAACAAAAAGTAGTAGCAATGTTCATGGCAATCTGTCCGGCCTTTCCCATTCCACTGGTTACCAGCTTTCCTTTTTTGCGGTGTACTTGTTCTACAATCAGCTCAACGGCCTTCTCGTATGCATCTGTTACGGGAATATTCAATACAGCCTGTGCTTCACGCTGCAACAGTTCGTGAATAGATGAAATCATATTATGATGAGTTTAGTAAATTAATATTCGAGTAATTGTTTCAGCTCATCGAAAGTGTTGGCCACAGTGAAATAATTTTTCAGCGGGCAATGAGCGAAGTGTTGTGTTTCCAGTCCGGCAAGAAATTCAAGAATCCCGTTCCAGAAACCATTAACATTATAAAATATCACTTTCTTTTCGTGATAACCTATTGTGGCGGCAGCCATGACATGAAATATTTCATCGAGCGTTCCCACTCCACCAGGCAACGCAACAGCCACATCTGCTTCTTGCAGCATGATATCCTTACGGTCACTCAGATTGACAGCACGAAACGTCACATCAAGCAAATCGCTGACAGCTCCCCTTTCTTCCAGCTTGGTAGGAACAACTCCCATTATCATAGCTCCATTTTCTTTTGCAGAGCGGGCAACAGCCTCCATAAGTCCTGTATTCGAACCTCCATAAATGAGCCACTTTCCGGTTTTACCAATCCATGCACCCAGTTCGGAAGCTTTTTCGGCATAAATCGGATCGATGTGATCGGAAGCCGAACAGAATATTGCAATTTTATTCATAATACCTTAATTTATATAATACCGCAAACGGCCAGGAACAGCCAGTGCAGTCTGTAGCGAAGAAAATCAATATACCTGCAAATATCTGTATTTTTTCAGTTACGACAATAAGTATTATTGTATTTTTGCAACGAAAATCCATGCAAAGAAGAAAACTCATGCCATACAATACTTTTATTTTGCCAAACGGACTGCGTATTATCCACGCTCCCAGCCCTACCAATGTAACATATTGCGGATTTGCCGTCGATGCCGGAACGCGTGATGAATTTACCAACGAACAAGGGATGGCTCATTTTGTAGAACACCTTATATTTAAAGGAACCCGCAAACGCCGTGCATGGCATATCCTGAATCGCATGGAAAATGTAGGAGGCGATTTGAATGCCTATACTAATAAGGAGGAAACAGTTATATACAGTGCCTTCCTGAAAGAACATTTTTCCCGTGCCGTGGAATTGCTGACAGACATTGTTTTCAACAGTATCTTTCCCGAACAGGAAATAACCAAGGAGGTAGAAGTCATTATCGATGAAATACAAAGTTACGAAGACAGTCCCGCAGAACTGATATTCGATGATTTTGAAGAACTGATATTTCCCAACCATCCGTTGGGACGAAACATACTAGGCAAGCCGGAACAGCTCCGCCAGTTCGGAAGTCAGGATGCACTTTACTTTACTGGAAGATATTACAAGCCTGCCAACATGGTATTCTTTGTTCAGGGAGATATCGATTTCAAACGGGTAGTTCGCACCATAGAAAAAGCTACGGCAGACATTCCTTTTTCAAACGTAGACAATTACCAACGTCAGGCGCCACATGCCTACCTGCCCAAGCAACTCACCCTACACAAAGACACCCATCAGGCACACGTAATGATTGGTGGACGCGGATACAATGCCTACGATGAACGACGAACAGGCCTCTATCTACTTAACAATATCCTAGGAGGTCCCGGAATGAACAGCCGGCTGAACGTTTCACTGCGTGAAAAGCGCGGACTGGTATACAATGTAGAATCGAACCTCACAGCTTACACTGACACCGGAACATTCTGCATTTACTTTGGTTGCGATCAGGAGGATGCCGATTACTGTACCGAACTCGTACATAAAGAACTTAAAAAGTTATGCGACCGTCCGCTTACAACCACACAACTACACGCTGCAAAAAAACAAATCATCGGACAAATCGGAGTAGCAAGTGACAACTTTGAAAACAATGCACTCGATATGGCAAAATGCTTCCTACACTATAAGCGTTACGAAGAAAAAGAAGAAGTCTTTCATCGCATAGAAGCACTGACAGCACGACAACTGCAAGACATCGCAAACGAGATGTTTTCCGAGAATTATTTGTCAATATTAGTATATAAATGAAATATTCGCCAAAATATTTTTGTCTATTCATAAAAATAGAGCAAAAAATCAAACAAATATTACATTTTGACAAATGAAAATTTTTGTCAATCATACATATTTCATAAATTAGCCCCGTAAGAGTTAATAGATTATATCTATATATAAAAGATATTATGGGGGACAATGTTTTAATACTTGAAATCACATCAGGAATATGCTGTATACTGACAGCTATATTCTTACACTACTCAGCTATACCCAAAAGCAGCAATAAAAAGAATTATCAAAAAGGGTACACAGTAGTAAAAATAGCATCTTTAATTCTAGGTATATCAGCACTATTGTTTGCCTACTTTGGAAATGTTATAGATACATATGATAAAAGAAGCTTTATACAGATAATACTTCCTGTAGAAACCCTATTGGTTTTCTGGGTATTCGTATACCCTTTATACGATAGAGAAAAGCTTAAGAATTTCCTTAAATACCAGGTATTTTACACAGCGGCATTATGCTCAGCCAATATCATTTATCTTTTTATAGCAAAAAGGATGATAGGACAATGGTTTTACTACCTATTAGTTTCGTGCTATGTCATACAATTTGCTTTTTACACAATAATATACGTACACATTTCAAGAATCTGGTTAAAAAAGAGAAATATCGATTCGAGCAATTTTAAAAAATACCCTTTTCGCATATGGATGGCAGCATTCATCATAGGTGTAATGGGCATAGTAGCAGAAATTTACCCAAACGAAATTTACTTGCAAATATTTACTTTATGCTATACGGTATTTTTCATTTCACTTGGCATACAGTATCACAACTACAGTATCATAGCACCAGTTGAAACGACAAAAAAAGAAGAAGCAACAGTATCAGAGGGAACAAACAATAAAGCTGAGACATCTAAGCAGGAGGAGAAACGCCACGGACAAGGCAATGACATAATTAAAGAAAAAATTACAATATGGGTAGAACATAAAGGATATCTACAACTAGGTGTCACCATACAAGATTTAAGTCGTGAAATCGGTATAAATCGTACATATTTGTCAAATTACATAAACGAAACATACCAAACCAACTTCAATGGATGGTTAAATGACCTCCGTATTGAAGAGGCAAAACAAAAAATCATATCATCTCCTGAAATAAACTTGAGCGACCTTGCTGAAATGGTAGGTTTTGCAGATCAGGCACATTTCAGCAAGCAGTTTAAGCAGAAAGAAGGAATACCTCCTTCCGTATGGAAAAAAGGGCATCGTGTCCAAAGTGAAAAAGATTAATATTTTACATTTTTGTCGAAAAATACACAATTATATACAAATAGACAAGCAGACACGTAGTATTTACGCCTAGATTTGCACAATCAAATAAAAAGCGATAAATAAAAGTAAAGAACATTATCAATTATCATTCATTAATTAATTAAAAAGTATGAAGAAAAAATTCTATGGAGCTCTTCTGCTGGGAAGTTTATTTCTTGCAGGGGGTATGGTATCTTGCTCTGATTACGATGATGACATCAACAGCTTGAATGAAAGAGTTGATGCATTGGAAAAAACAGTAGCAGAACTGCAAAAAGCCATCGAAGCTGGTGCTGTCATTACAAATGTTCAGAGCACTGAAAATGGTGTAACTGTTACTTTGAGCGACGGTAAGACTTTCGAAGTTAAGAACGGAACGAATGGAACTCCGGGTTCAGTTGTTAAAATTGGAGACAATGGAAACTGGTTCATTGATGGCATAGATACAGGCAAGCCATCTAGAGGAGAAAAAGGTGAACAAGGTGAACAAGGTCCTGCTGGTGAACAAGGTCCTGCCGGCGAACAAGGTCCTGCTGGCGAACAAGGTCCTGCTGGTGTAGACGGTAAGGATGGATGCTGGTATATGCCAGGTGAAGATGGTTACTGGCACAAACAGTACTATGCTGAAGATGGTACAGTTGTAGACGAAGTAACAGACAACAAATGGACAGATACAATCAAGAAAGATGTTGTATGTGTAATATATGATACAGAGAATGGCTACTTGCAGATTAAAAATGCAGAAGGAATGAAGGAAGGTGAAACTATTAACATTCCTATTACTTCTAATTTGAAATCTTTGGCTGTAATTCCTTATGTATTGGATAGCAAAACAAACCTGCCGCTTGTATACTTCTACAATATCATGGGTTATGAATCAAAAGTAGAAGTTGGAAATGTAACAGCTGATCTTGCAGTTGCAAGTAGTACTAAAGCAAAAGCTCATTTCCGCCTGAACCCAGCAAATGCAGATGTTAAAGCATGGGATTGGAATATGATTAATCGTACAGTTCAAGTACGTGCTGCAGGTGATGCTGATGATTTACTTTCAATTGCTTCTTATGAGCGTTCTAATGATGAATTGATTGTAAGTCTGAAATCAAATAAATCATTGGCTGATTTAGATCAGTTTACTAATGAACGTGCTATTGCTGCTTTGCAAGGTGTAAACAAAGAAACTTCTGAAGTTATTACTTCCGATTATTTGAGAGTTGATAGTAAAGATTTGACAAAATTCTCTATAATCAGTACAAGATCTTTAAATCCCAATAAATATGCTACAACAATAGAAGGATTGGATGATAAGGAAGATCTTGAAATGGTATATACAGAATCCATTGATTTGAAAGAATATGTTAAAACTTGGGCTGAAGAAATCAATCCAGGAATTACTCCTATCACATGTATCGAAGATATCGTAGATGAAGGAGAATTGACATACGAATTCATTTTACCTGAAACTTACAATAAAGGTGAAAATCAAACCAACCAACAGAAATTTGTTACATTGGAAGGAAGTGTTCTGAAAGTTAACACTAAAGATTGGCCAAATGGAACAGGTGCTATTGGTACAACTCCTATAGTAGAAGTCGTGGCAGTTGTTAATAACAAAGTTGTTTCAGCAGCTGTAATCAGAGTTAGCATTGTTGAAAAGAGTCAAGAGGATAAACCTGCTTACGTTGTAACTGTTGACCCTGTTAAGATGGAATATAGTGATCTTAACGTTGATGACGTAGTAGCGAAGTTCACATGGGAAGATATGCGTAAGGTTTACGATGCATTGTCTATTACTCGTGAACAATTTACTGAAAATTATACAGCAACTATTGACCAAATTCCTAATGCTGTAGAGTTGAAAAACTTAGCAGATGTAATAGGAGATGGTGGAGATTATACAAATGTTGTAGAAATGAGAATTAACCCTGCAGGAGTAGCTAGCAACGCAGAAGGTGTTGTTAAGATTACTTTTGAAGCTGCAGACAAAAAAACTTACGCACCTATCGTAATTGAATTCCCATACACAATTTCTCATAAGCATGAGTCATTCCCTGAATTCAATGAATACTTTGTAAACAAAGATACTAAGGTTGCTGAAATTAGAGGAACCATGGTTGATGGAAAATGGACTATGTCTACAGAACTTGCTGAACACTTCTTGTTAGAAGGTTATAAACTTGAAAATAACCACGATAAGTTATTTGCAGTTCTTCGTCGTGATGCTCATGTTGGTGCTGAGTTAAGTACTAAAGCTGCAACTAATGTAGACTCACCTTACGATTTGGCTAAACAAGTATTGACATTCACTAAACCAATTGAAGGTGATTATATTGACATTCCTGTATCAGTTATCGCTGAAAAAGCTAATGGTGAATTGAGTTGTGTAATGTCATATACAGTACGCTTCTTGAACCATTTTGAAATTACAGCTGTAACTATACCAGCATTAACAGAAAATGCAAATGGAACTCCTGTTGAAGGAAAAGTCACTTACACTATAAAAGAAAGATTCGGTGACAAACGTGCATTGGTAACTAACAGTGTGGTTAATGAAAAGGTTGCGGAAGAATATGGATTAGAAGGTTCTGACTTCACAGCTAAATACACTGAAGGTGAAAATTGGGCAACTAAATTTGGTCAGAATATCAATAAGGGTGACAAACTGACTCTTACTGACAATGCAGATGGAACTGCTAAAATCAAATGGGATAATGCAGGATCTGCTTTGACTAAGAATGCAGAAACAACCTTGAATTTGGATGTTACTATTGACGGTATTTCAGTTGTTAGCAAAACAGGAAATAGTGTAGTAGTTAAAAAAGTACAGTAATAACGTTAATGTGATATCACTTAGTCCTAAATAATCTTTACGATTAGGGGGCTAAAAGAAATACTTAGCTTCACCCCGGCAAGGACAGTCTTGTCGGGGTGTTTGCTTATAACAGTTATATCTGCAAGTAAATCCTCAAACTCTAAAATAAACGATTATGAAACAGAGACAGACACTTATGGCTCTCGCACTACTATGTGGAGCGACAGCTTTTGCACAAACATCTTCCCCACAAATCAAGGAAGAAGGAAAAACAGAGTTTGTTCCTCATTGGTTCATGCAAGTACAAGCCGGTGCAGCACACACACGTGGTGAAGCGAAATTCGGAGACCTGATTTCTCCAGCAGCTGCTATCTACGGCGGCTATCAGTTTACACCGCTCTGGGGACTGCGTGCCGGAATAAGTGGTTGGCAGGCTAAAGGAGGATGGGCTGCCGATAATCAGATTTACAAGTACAATTACTTGCAAGGAAATGTAGATGCTACATTGGATTTGAGCAATTTGTTCTGCCACTACAATCCTGACCGTTTCTTCAATGCATACTTGTTTGCAGGTGTGGGCCTGAATGGTGGCTTCAACAATGATGAAGCTGTAGCATTGGCTAACAAAGGCTATGATCTGCGCTACTTATGGACAGATAATAAGATCAGCCCGGTAGGTAGATTCGGATTGGGTACAAATCTGCGACTGACTTCTAATCTGTTCTTCAATATCGAAGTAAACGCTAATGTATTGTCGGATAAATTCAATTCAAAGAAGGCTGGCAATGCAGACTGGCAGTTTAATGCGCTTGCCGGATTTACTATCAAATTCGGAAAGACTTCACGCAAGACAGAACCTGTTTATTATGAACCGACTCCGCAACCGGCTCCCGTTGTAAAAGAAGAACCGAAACCGGTACAGCAGCCTGCTCCGGTAAAACAGGAAAAGGTAACTATGACAGAAAATGTCTTCTTCGCGCTTAATTCTTCTGCAATCCGCAGCGGAGAAAAACAGAAGATTGAAAAGTTGGCAGAATTTATGAAGAACCATGCTGAATGTAAAGTTACTATCTGTGGATATGCAGACAAGCAGACTGGTAATGCAGATATCAACATGCGCCTTTCTAAGAAACGTGCTGAAAATGTAGCTACCCAACTGAAAGAAATGGGTATCGACAGCCAGCGTATCACTGTAGATTACAAAGGTGATACCGTACAGCCATTTAGCACACCGGAAGAAAACCGTGTAAGTATCTGTATAGCTGAATAACAGAACCCTTTAATTCTTCATAACATGTAAGGAACGTCACTCTCCTATTCCCTAGGGAGAAGATGACGTTCCTTTTTTAGTTTTTGTACACGATGATGCTTTCCGAATGATGAATAAATCACTATCTTTGCGCAAACTGATAAATGTCGGGAAATACAAAACCATATATACACATGAAAATAGAAGATAAACTGACTGCCTCCGTCATCAACGGGGTAAAAGAATTGTACGGTGCAGAAGTGCCTGCCAAAATGGTACAATTACAGAAAACCAAGAAGGAGTTTGAAGGTCATCTTACGCTTGTGGTTTTCCCTTTTCTGAAAATGTCGAAGAAGGGACCGGAGCAAACAGCACAGGAGATCGGTGAATATCTGAAACAGAACGAACCGGCTATCGCAAATTATAATGTCATCAAAGGATTCCTGAACCTGACTATCGCATCGGATGTATGGGTTGAACTGCTGAACCGCATTCACGCTGATGCTCAATGGGGTATCCAGAAAGCTACCGAAGATGCTCCGCTGGTAATGATAGAATATTCATCACCGAATACAAACAAGCCGCTGCATCTGGGACATGTCCGCAATAACTTGCTGGGTAACGCACTTGCCAATGTAATGGCTGCCAACGGAAACAAGGTTGTAAAAACAAATATCGTAAACGACCGTGGTATCCATATCTGTAAGTCAATGCTTGCATGGCTGAAATATGGTAACGGAGAAACTCCTGAATCGTCTGGCAAGAAGGGTGACCACTTGATTGGTGATTATTATGTGGCTTTCGACAAACACTACAAGGCTGAAGTAGCTGAGTTGATGGAAAAAGGCTTGAGCAAGGAAGAAGCAGAAGCTCAATCACCACTGATGCAGGAAGCCCGTGAAATGTTGCGTAAATGGGAGGCAAATGACCCTGAAATCCGCGCTTTGTGGAAGAAAATGAATGACTGGGTATATGCCGGATTCGACGAAACATACAAGATGATGGGTGTCAGCTTCGATAAGATATACTACGAATCTGAAACATATCTGGAAGGTAAGGAAAAAGTGCTGGAAGGACTGGAAAAAGGTTTCTTCTATCGCAAAGAGGATGGTTCTGTATGGGCTGATCTGACTGCTGAAGGTCTTGACCACAAGCTGTTGCTGCGTGCCGACGGTACTTCTGTCTATATGACTCAGGATATTGGTACTGCGAAGCTTCGCTTCCAGGATTTCCCGATCAACAAAATGATTTATGTAGTAGGAAACGAACAGAATTATCACTTCCAGGTGCTTTCTATTCTGCTCGATAAGCTGGGATTTGAATGGGGTAAGGATCTGGTTCACTTCTCTTACGGTATGGTGGAACTGCCGGAAGGTAAGATGAAGAGCCGTGAAGGTACGGTAGTAGATGCAGACGACCTGATGGAAGCAATGATAGAAACAGCGAAAGAAACCAGCAGTGAACTGGGTAAGCTGGATGGCCTGACTAAGGAAGAAGCTGATGATATCGCACGTATCGTAGGTCTGGGTGCACTGAAGTATTTCATCCTGAAAGTGGATGCTCGCAAGAATATGACATTCAATCCGAAAGAATCTATCGATTTCAACGGTAATACAGGTCCGTTCATTCAATATACATATGCTCGTATCCAGTCTATCTTGCGTAAAGCTGCTGAAGCTGGTATCACTATTCCTGCTGTTATCCCGACAGGTGTGGAACTGAGCACAAAAGAAGAGGGACTGATTCAGATGCTTGCTGACTTTACAAACGTGGTACGTCAGGCTGGAAGTGACTATAATCCGTCTATTCTTGCTAACTATGCGTACGATCTGGTAAAGGAATACAACCAGTTCTATCACGATTTCAGCATTCTGCGTGAAGAAAATGAAGCATTGAAGGTATTCCGTCTTGCTTTGAGCCAGAATGTAGGAAAGATCGTCAAGCTGGCAATGGGACTGCTCGGTATTGAGGTTCCTGAACGTATGTAATTAAGACATTAATCATACACTATCTTTTATTCACCACGGATTATACAGACTTCTACACATATGTGTGAAACTTCTGCATAGTCTGTGGTGAATTGGTTTATTGATATCGCTATTATACAGATTATGGCAAAGCAGCAGAAATTTTATGTAGTATGGAAAGGAGCGGAACCAGGAATATATACATCGTGGACCGACTGCCAGCTACAAATTAAGAACTACAAAGGTGCTATTTATAAATCGTTCGCTACACGTGAAGAGGCAGAACATGCTTTCGCTACTCCTGCATATGTGTATCTGAAGAAAAGTCAGACAGCAACACACGAACCGGAAGAGAAAAAAATCCCTGAAAATTTCGATTTAAACTGTCTGGCCGTAGATGCTGCATGCAGCGGTAATCCAGGCCCAATGGAGTACCGGGGAGTGTATTTACTTACCGGACAGGAAATTTTTCATTTTGGACCTATGTATGGCACAAATAATATCGGAGAATTCCTTGCTATTGTCCATGGTCTGGCACTGATGAAACAAAAGGGGATAAATATGCCTATTTATTCTGACAGCCGCAACGCGTTGAACTGGGTGAAACAGAAGAAATGTAAAACAAAGCTGGAACGTACCGCGAAAACCGAAGAATTATTCCAGCTTATCGAACGTGCAGAGAAATGGCTGAATGAGAATCAGTATACTACTCCACTGCGCAAATGGGAAACTGATTTATGGGGAGAAGTACCGGCAGATTTCGGCAGAAAATAACTTTCTGCCTTATTGCGCGGGTTGTGAACGCTTCAAAAGCTGAATGTATCGGGGATGATTTCTTCTGACATATCGCAATAGTTTTCGCCAAACTTTCTGACTAAGTAAAAACAACAGGAATATGGTTCCCACGATACATACTGCACCAAACAGTTCTTTCAGACTGGTCAGAAGCGTCTGACGGGTAACTTCTTCATACAATTGCTGGATGGAAACATCAGGCATCCATTCTTTTACCAAATCCATTTTACGGCTTATCAGACCGATATTATCCTGCTGCATGTACTTCAGCCAGCGGTTTAATATGGCTGTACCCAAAGGAGTAGCAATGCTGGTGCGGATAAAGCTTAATACACATAGTCCCTGAAAGAAATGTTGAAAGGGACAGTCTTGGCTACATAGATGGTCAGCGATATATAAAGTATGCCGTGTCCCAGTCCTTTCAGAAAGTTGGGGATGTAAAGGCTTTCAATATTCAGGTTGGGATGGATAAGGAAATACATATAGTACTGATAAACTACTATCAGCATGAAACCGACGGTAATAAGCAGTTTATAGCCTTTGCGCAGGACTACCTGTCGGTAGAATACAACTCCTGCACCTGCCAGTATTCCGATAAACACACACCAGTTCAGCGAAACGGCATTCAGCATATCATATTTCAGAATAGCACTCATAAACATTTCCTGTAAAACTGATGATGTAGTGAGAAACAAACACAGCATCAGAAAAAGGAACAGGATAGTCGGGAAATGACGGTACTTAAACACATGAGGATGGATGTACGGACGGTGAGTCGTAAACATTCGGTTCACATTGATAAGGGTGCATACCACTGCCAGTACGATACAGCCTCGTATCAGAGCACTGTCAAGCCAGTCGTAATATTCACCGTAAATGCATACAAATACAATGGAGAAAAGCACTACAGCCCAAAGGAGAGCACTTGTCCAGTCTATACCATACAGAGGCATCTTGCGGGCCATCCGGAAGGGACGTGTAAGAAAAAATACGCATAACCACACGACAGCAAGCAGCCCGATGACGAGCCAGTGCATGTATTGCCAGTTTGCCCAATCGCTGATATGTATGGCTACAAGTCCGGAAAGCTGGATGCTTTCGAGTACAATGATATAGATTACCGGATAGAATACGGAAAAATTTCCTGAGGGGGTTACACTCAAACGGATATTTGAAAAACATTCAAATGTACCCCACATTCTGAAAAAACCGGAAATAAAGCACGTTACGACCAGTATGAAGATATTCTGCACGTGCATCGTCACCAGATTGCAGCAGATAAGTACCGGACATACCATCATAAATATCTGTCGGGTAGTAAAGCGAAACTTCAGACGAAACAGAATGGGAAAAATCACTGTCATACCGATGAATGAGGCATATCCCGCCATCATCACATCTTCTTTCAGGCAACCCAATGCACTTGACATCTGTACAGACGTAGGAAGAAAAACTCCTCCGTTGAACTGAAACACCATTGCAAAGAACAAGGAAAGAAGTATGCACACGGAAGTGGGGATAAATTCCTTGAAATATAATATTCTAGGACGTTGTTCTTCTGCCATAATTTGTCTTTTATTGCAGTTTTACGTAACATTCCACGTTCATACCGGCACGCAAACGGCCCGGTTGCATCTGAAATGGAAATAATCTGTCCTTGGTATTTCACCCCAGGTATAGCATCGACTGTCATTTCTACCAGTTGGCCCTGTTTCATATCGGTAGTCTGAGTTTCCTTATAATTGGCAATTACCCATTTTTCGGTTCCGTCTACAAGAGTCACCAAAGTCTGTCCCGATTGCACCAATTCTCCTTCATGGATATTTTTGCGTCCGGTCACTCCATCGGCTGTAGCACAGATTACAGTATACGACAAATTCAATTTAGCCAGATTCAAAGCAGCTTCTGCCAGCTTAATGTCCGATTCGTTCTGCTCCAGACGTTGGGTTTGTTCCTGTTTGACAAGCTCAGATGATTCTTTCTGACGCAACAACTGCTCGTAACGGGCTTTCGTGGCAGCATAGTCGGTTTTTACACGATCGAACTGCTGTGGAGTGACTGCTTCTTCTTTCATCAGCTCTGCATAACGTTTGTAATCGGTTTCTGCATTCTGAAGGCGGACGCGCTGTTCCTCGATAGCAGCTTCGGTTACATAGATATTACTCTGAGTTGTATTGATGGTAGTATGCATAGCACTCTTCCCTGCCAGTGCATTCTGGTAATCAGCCTCAGCCTGTGCTACTTTCAGCAAATATTCGGTATTTTCTATCACCACCAGTGTATCTCCTTTCTTAACGGACTGATATTCTTCAAAATAGATTTTCTTGATGAATCCCTGTACACGAGTATTGATAGGGCTTAAATGTTGTTTCACCTGAGCATTGTCTGTATACTCCACATCACCAAGATGTATAAACTTTCCACATATCCAGCTGATTCCTCCAACCAGAACCAATGCTATAAAAAAATTAGGGATAGCTCTTTTCTTATTTTTTATCATAACGTCTTATTCAGTTTATAGCTTTATTAGAGATTTCCTGTCAGTTTTTTCAATAAATAATACTGGTATAAAATACCTATCTGATAATTCGCCAATTGCAGTTCCATATCCAGCTGTGTGTTACTGGCATCCAGCATATCTGTTATCAGTGCCAGACCGTTTACATATCGTTGACGGACAATATTGAAGTTCTCATGTACCAGTTGTACACTTTTTTTCTGTGTGCGCAAGCGTATATAGGCTTCATTCAGATTGACATATGCAGCATGAATATCATTCTCAGCCTCTTCTTCTGCCACTCTGCGTGCCTCTTCCATTTTACGGGTAGCAAGCTGTGCCTGTTTCAGCTTTCTCTTACTTTTAAATAAGGCATCAATATTATATGAAATGCCGACACCAGCGTACCAATATGTAAAATTGTTATTCAACGGGGGGACTTCTATCAAAATAGGTCCAGTGAAATCGTTTGCTGCTACCAGACTTATCTTGGGCCTTCTTTCAGCACGTATCAAATCCTGTTTATTCTTTTCTTGCTCTATTCTGATATCAGCCAGCCTGACCGACGGAGTATGATGTATTTCGAGCAACCAGTCTTCTTCTGTACGGTTTTCAACATTAAATTTCAGAAGTTCGGTTGTATCGGGGAGGATTAGCACATCAGGCTCCAAACCGACTGCTGTAGCCAGTTTATGGCTCAACACATCTATTTTATCTTTGACAGAAGTCAACGAAAGTTCCAGACTCTGAAGCTGAAGCTCATAACGGGTTATATCACTCTTCAGCGCCGTTCCCTGACGATAAGACGCCTTCATATCCTTTACCAGCAAGCGGGTTTGAGAAATATTGCTTTCGTAAACACGCTTCTGATTGTTTAACTGGAAAAGATCCAAATAATATCCAGCCAGAAGAAAACGAATATCCTGGCGGTTTTCTACATATTCCAGTTCTGCTTCCTTTTTTTGTAACTTGCTCCGTTCGATTCCTTTTGCCACAGCTCCTCCAGCATATATCACCTGACTTGCCTTCAACACAAAAGAATTACCAAAATGAGGCATATCTGCATGTACTGCATGGGCGAAATTTCTATCGGTCATCACTCCGTCGCCTATATAGTTCAGTTCAACATGTGCCTGAATAGAAGGTAAACGATCATTGCAAGCTACTTTTACCCCTTGCTCAGCTTCAGATCAAAATAAGCCAAGTTTATTCCTGATGAATACAGAACAACAAGAATATATATCGCTAATAAACCGTTCCACGCACGACGACATTCTTATCAAAAAAACCGGTTGGGAAGCAATCAATTTCCAGGAGCATGCGCATGAGAAATTCCAGATTATTTATACACTTTCCGGAACATTGCATGTAGAAACCGGAGGAGTAAACTATTTTGTTCCGGAAAAAGCCAGCCATAAGTTATCAAGCAACAGCCGGCAGGTTTCACTCATCATTTTTTATATTAATTTGAACATCACTCCTGATGATGGAAAAAACCGTTTCTCAATATATAGCACCAATGGTATTATAGCCGAAAACCTGAAGTTCATCGCATCAAAAGGGAAAGTCATTACACGCGGAAAGCAAACTGATCTATACAACTTTGCGTTAAGTTTTTTCAATTTACTTCCACAAATGACATTAGGGGCAGACTTTCTGCTGAAAACACTGGTTATTCCCAATGATTCACGCCTGCATCCTATACTGAACTACATAACAGAGCACATACATGAAGACTTAAACATGGAACAGATAGCATCACAATATAACTTGTCAGTACGTAATTTAAGCCGGCTGTTTAATACATCAGGCATACACTTCAGCAGCTATGTAAACCATCTGCGTATTACACGTGCTATAGAACTCCTGACAGATGGAGATAATACGGTACAGGAAGTTGCTTACAAAGTAGGATTCAATACTCCCAACAACTTCAACAGAGTATTTAAACAAGTAACTGGAAAATCACCCAAAACATACATTAAGGGAATCTGAAAATCGACGAAATAACAATTCGTACTGCATGTAAAGTGAATATAAATGAAAGAAATCTCTCCACACTATAAAAATATGTATCTTTGTAAGTTCAAATTCAACAATATATGAAAAAAAGAATCGCGTACCTGATATTGGTCTTTGCAGTTATATTTATTTTCTTCATACTGCAAAAACCCTTTTTCATGCTTTATAATGATGCGCTCGGACGACTGGTTCCATTTAGCAGCTATTTGCAGGTAATGTTTCACGGAATGAGTCTCGATGCTGCTACTACAGGGTATCTTACTGCCATCCCATGGCTTACCATACTCATTAGTATATGGTTCAAGAAATTTCCTCTCCGTCAACTACTTGTAGGATACTACGCCATTGTCTGCTTACTGATTTCACTGATCTTTGTAGGCGACATGTGCCTCTACCCTTTTTGGAACTTCAAACTTGACGCCTCTGTCTTTTTGTATCTGGACTCTCCGAAAAATGCTATGGCAAGTGTATCTACCGGTTTTATTATACTACGGATACTTGTCATCCTGTTGCTTTCTGGATTTGTAACCTGGATACTTTATCGGATTACTCCCCGATATCTGCCTCCAGCCAACAGAAAAATAACTGGTACACTTGCCACAATTCTGCTGGGAGGAGTACTTTTTATCATCATACGTGGAGGAGTGAGTGAATCAACCTCCAACATCGGTCAGGTATATTTCTGCAACGATGAGTTTTTAAACCATTCTGCCGTAAATCCAGCTTTCAGCCTGATAGCTTCAGCCGGAAAAACAAAAAACTACTCAGAACAATTCAACTACTTCGATGAGACACACCGTAAGGAACTGTTCGATAATCTTTATCCTACCGGAGGAGAAAACACAGTAGAATTACTAAATACCAAACGTCCGGATATCCTGATTATCCTAATGGAAGGTTTCGGTGCCACCATGGTAGAATCGCTGGGAGGCGTGAAAGGAGCCAGCCCTAATATAGACCGTTTGTCAAAAGAAGGAATTTGGTTTACGCAATGCTATGCCAATAGTTTCCGGACAGACAGAGGAACGATTTGCACATTTAGCGGCTATCAGAGCTTTCCGGATCTATCGGTAATGAAAATACCAGCCAAGAGTCGTACATTGCCTTCTATCGCCGGAAAACTGGCAAAAGAAGGGTATCATACAGACTTTCTATATGGCGGTGATATTAATTTTACCAATATGAAAAGCTATCTGCTGGAAAGTGGATATCAGAACCTGACCGCTGATACCGATTTCCCCATGAGTCAGCACCAGAACGCTTGGGGAGTCAACGATGATATAACCTTCGATCATCTCTATCAGATGCTGAAAGACCGAAGAGACTCCCCCTGGCATACCGCTTTTCTTACTCTGAGCAGTCACGAACCTTTTGAAGTACCCTATCACCGGCTGAAAGAAAAGCAACCAAATGCTTTTGCTTTTACCGACCATTGCCTCGGAGAGTTCGTAGAGCGTATACGCAAAACTCCTGTTTGGAACAATCTGCTTATCGTTTGTCTGCCCGACCATGGATTCTATTATCCAGCCGAAGGAAACGGACACGACGCACGGATACATCATATTCCAATGCTCTGGTTAGGAGGAGCAGTCAAGCAACCGATAGTAATAAATCAAGTGATGAACCAAAGCGATCTGGCTGCGACCTTACTTGCTCAACTCGGCATCGACCACAGTGAATTTAACTTCAGCCGAAACATACTGAGTACAGCATATACTTATCCGTTTGCCTATTGGACATTTGGAGGAGGTTTTGCATTTGCCGACAGCACAGGAGTAACATTAGTAGACATTAATGCCGACCGCCCGACGCTGGAGATACCTTCACCTGATGAAAACCGAATCTTGCGTGGAAAGGCTATCCTACAAAGCTCCTACGATGATTTGGGAGAAAGGTAGCGGTATAAACATTATGTTTAAACGGACACTGTTTCCTCAATTTAATCTCTGCAACAATAAACAAAAATAGCTCTGCCATCTCCAAAACAGGGGAAGTCAGAGCTATTTTTATTTATAACATGAATAACTTATAGGCTTTTCACAGAATCCAAACTTCAGACATATTTCTTAGTTATACATGTTTCCCGATGTATCATTTCATTATTCCACGAATTTCACTTTTGCAGCTTCACGCGGTTTAGCAGCTGGAGCCTCATCAGGATAACCGAATCCTATGCAATACAGCAATTCATATCCTTCACTAAATCCTAATTTCTGCAAATATTCGGCTGCTTCAGGAGTCTTCATAAAACGAGCTGGACTTCCCAAACAGCAACTGCCAATACCCATAGACCATGCTGAAATCATCATATTTTCAGCAAGCAGACCACAATCGAAAGGAGAACTTTCCGATTTCGTATCATGACCGATAAACACCACTGTAGGAGCATTACGGAACATATTCTTGAATGCCGGATCTTCAGCTGCTTTCGGATTGGCTTTCTTATATAATTCTGTTACTCCATTGATATAATCAGCATTATCTACAACACGTACTTCCCAAGGTTGCTTATTCATTGCATTTGGAGCATTGATTCCGCATTCTACAATCGTTTGCATCTTTTCCCGCTCTACCGCCTGAGGTTTATACTGGCGAACACTACGACGTGTCATGATTGTTTCTACTACCTGATTTTTCAAGCTATCCTGTACAGGAGTTTCTGCCGGAGCCTGTTGCTGCGCTCCTCCCCCACATGCCATCAAAGGCAATAATAACACAGCAAAAGCTGTTTGTTTTAAGTTTCTCATAAGCAATCTGTTTTATTTAAATTAGAAATTTTCTTTCCAGCGTTATTTTACGCAATATATCGATAAATCAACAGAAAAAATTGAAATTTATTTTCAATCTGGCATAAAAATAATTTTTTCTCCGCTATTTACACATATTTCTTTTAGAAAATTCAGAAGCACTACTCTATTTCATCATTCCACCAGATAAAAAAATAAGAGGATACTCTTTCGAGTACCCTCTTACGTTGGTTATTTTGTAACTTTATATTCAAATTACAATTTCGGACCAGCAGCAACCAAAGCCTTACCAGCTTCGTTTCCAGTGAACTTAGAGAAGTTCTTAATGAAACGACCAGCCAAGTCTTTTGCTTTTTCTTCCCACTGACAAGCACATTCGTAAGTGTCACGAGGATCCAAAATCTTCGGATCAACACCCGGCAATTCAGTTGGAACAACGAAATCGAAGTAAGGAATAGTCTTAGT
>UMDI01018318.1_pt1 | contig 33422 bp, 31 predicted proteins | sample 1964451 | NCBI WGS metagenome assembly UMDI01 (sample SAMEA4835990, study PRJEB28245) | human gut metagenome | biome: gut microbiome; material: fecal sample | place: Denmark | collected 2008 | reverse complement strand
TTGCATCCATTCGCATGCTCGACCTTGAATCGTGCGGCTTTGGTGAACTCGGCTGATTGCTCACCATCCCTCCGACTCTTGAAACGCGGTTTACCTGTGATGTGTTTCTTCCCAGTGCGCTTATTAACAATGATCTTGGTTTTACCAGCATTATATAGTTTGAAGAAGTTCTTGTACGCTGTGTCAGCATGACGGATGGATTGTTGCAATGGAACTGCTGGCATGTCCTGAAGCCACTGGTGGTCTGGGTCGTGCTTCCATTGAGTGAACATGCTGCTTAACTGCGCGTAAGTCTGCATCTTACCACGACGGGTGCGCATGATCTCACGCTGGTCTATCACCCAGTTGTAAGCATACCTACATGCTCCATACAGGCATGCTAAAGCCGCGCGTTGCCCCTTTGTTGGGTATGCACGATAATTATAACGCCTGTATGAACTCATACTTACTATAATATCATATTCTCTTGGATAATGCAAAGTTTGATTTAAAAAATATCAGATAACATTCTCGATTGAAAGCACTACATAGAGAGTTGGTTATGCGTGTGTGATAGAACAAGCCATCAATTGAAAACAAATGCAATCAATTGATGGCTTGTTCTACTTTTTCGCTTTCGGATTATTCACATGATTCATAATTCGTTTTTTCACATCATCCGGTATTCCGCATGAGCCAATGTCATCATAAGTGAGTTCATCTGGTATTATGCCATCATGCAGCCATTTGATGATTTCAGGCGGGCAATGATTGAACACTGGTGTTTTCCAATACATATCGGATGCCATTGTGTCATTCATTATGATGAATGTTTTATTATCACGGAGGGCGCGTTCCGCTCTCAGCCATATGAGCCATCTTATGATACTGTCGTCATTCTCATAAATCGAGTCAATGTATTCCATTGTCGCGTTCGCGGTTTGAATCATCATGTTATAATAGGATGATGATGTGGTTCCGCTCATTGTTATATCAGCGAAAATCCTGAAACCTGCTATTCCGTCATCATCCCTGCTGTAATAACCGGTAGGAATCAAACTGGCGTCAGGAACGCCATGGATATGTTCAACTGTTTCCATCCATTTCATGATGTTCCTGCTGTTCACATTCCGTGTTTTCCCTGCTATCATGCGGTCAGGTGAAAGCAGATGTCTGCATTCGACAGCATGGTATTTCGCGGCTGACGGTATTGATTTTTCAAATTCCGTCATGCGTTCATCAACCAGTGCATTATAATCGGTGAGATTAACAGGTTCCATGATTTGACTGGATTCAATGTAGAATTCAAATGGATACATGATGTTATCATGCAGCCATTCCATGTCAAGTTTCTGAGTGATGACAGGATGAGAATCATGAATGAGTTTCATGAAATCCATCATCCATTCGAACCTGTTCAATCTGATTGATTCACGTATCAGCATTCCGATTTCAGGATGATTGGTTTTGTATTCATGATATGGGAATGTTTCATCCCATTCTGACAGCATCATGATTGACGGCCATCCGCATTCCTTAATCGCCTGTTTCACATCCATTCCATTCAAGCCATATGATTCCATGACTCGTGTCATTTCACGGATGTTCGTGCTTATTGTGGTTCCGTCATGTTCAATTGCCATCATATGCTGATTGGTTTTGATGATTGGCATGTCAACATTCAATGTCATTGCAGGTGCCGTCAATGGATTACGCATGCAATTGATAGTCCACTTGAACGCGGCTGCGCTGTTATTCTGCGTGTTGAACAATTCCATTGCCTTATCGAATTCAGTCATTGTGATTCCAGTGAATGGTTTCAATGCTGTTTTCAATTCCTGAATGCGCGTGAATGACATGTTGTCAATCACGTTCATGATTTCGGTTTCAGTCAAATCCGAGCGACGCATGATGAATTTGATGTCGTTTTTCGTGTATTCCGTCATATCACCTCATCTCATATGCCTTGAATGAATCCTTATATTCATCCGGATTATCCGATGATTCGATGTTCCGCTTGAATTCATGAGCGAACCATTCAGCGCCAGTGTAACCACCCGGTATTCCATCCACTGTGAGAGGCATTGCATTCAATGTTTCCAATAATGGTTCAGGAATGGTTATTATCGTTTCATGATAACGGTTCTGTTGGCGTATTATTGCAGGCAATGGTTTACCGTTCACGTAATCCCTGATTTCCTTAGATAATGAAATATTGTTTGTTTTATTATTGCTTTGTACATCTTTCAAATAACGTCCGATTCCATTCCGTGCATTATATGAATATACTTGTGATGTCCGTGAATTAGCATGGAAATATTTCATCATATGTTGGATCATCGCCCATCGGAATGTTCTTGAATCATTCCTAAGCATGCTTTTGGCATTGAATAATGATGTTCGTCCATCGGTTGAATAAAACCTGCCGTTCGCGCTTAACAGAGTAATGTCAAACGCAGCGTATGGCGAACGCCATGGATCATATGTTCGTCCATCGGATGGTTTCAATGATGACGGGAATGATTTCACTATGCGTTCATCAAGATGATTGATTTTATCAGCGATTCCTATTGCGGTTTTCATCATTGATGGTGATGGTTTCGCCGGATGATACCATGATGGCAGTTTAACGGTTTTCGGTTTCACGCCCAGCATTTTCATCGCGTTAATCGTGAATGATGCATTCACATCAAGCCATTTTTCCGTTTTCATGATGGTTTCCGGTTCATAATCGAATGACGCGGAATCAGCGGTGATGAATTCAGATGAGAATTCAATTGGATACATGTTGTTCGCATTAATCCAATCCATTGTGAAACCGCCATCTATCACTGGCTTATCATGTTTGATTACATCCATGATGCCCATGAGCCAATCGTATTTCGCATCATCATCCGCGAACGCAATAGCGTAATTCACTGCTTTCCTGCGTGTCAAACCATAAGCCTGTAACGGGAATGATTCCAATGCATGCATGAGTTTCCATGTTTTATCAAAACCCAGAGCACAGCATTCATCAATGCTTCCTGTTATGTCCATTATCCGTGAATACGCTTTCATCATGTAATGGCGTTCTTTTTCATTCTCAATGATTAGAGGCGCGTATTGCGTTCCGAATTGCAGGTTATCCTCATCAGGAAGCATACCGGGTGTTGACAGTATCCGGTCAATGATTTCAAACCGTTCCTTGCGTCGCTTATTGATTTTCCATGTCATCATGTTTGCATAAGCGCCGACGCGCGCCGCCAGTTTATTACCTTGTGCATAATATTTAACCGCCATGCGTGCATCGTCTTCCATTATCCACCATGTGTTCTCGGAATAATCACCTGTTTGCCTTAATAGGATTTTTGCAAGTTCATTGCATTCATCATCATTCAATGATTTTATATCATAATCATCAAGTATCCATATTAATCGTTCAAGATTCAAATCCCTGTCACCGTCCGTTAGGAGTATTTGATGCATCCAATCATTATGCGGATACATATTCCCTTCTATGGTTCTCATTATTCTAATAGCAGCTGATTCCATGATGGCAATGATAGCATGTGATTCACATCCAGTCAAACATGCCCATTATTGACATCATGTGATAACATTGATGATAAATGGAAACATTATAATCATTTGAACGGAGTTATTGACAATGGACACTTATGCGAAAGCGGCGGTCGCGACACAGGAAATAATATTGGATGCGGTTGATGAATTGAACATTCCAATTGATGAATTCATGGATAAAATGGAATTGGATGAGATTGACACGATGCTGTCGGAGCCATGCCTGTCATATTATCAGTTTTTGAAAGCATGCGCCATCATCAAGAAACCGGCAGGGGAAGTATTCTCATTGACTAAGAAGAAACTGACTGAGAAAAAACAGCAGGAGAAACAGAACAAGCAGGATGATGGTAATCCGCCAGCCGGTGAAATCGGCCATGATCCATGGAAGGATGTTGACTTCAATGAAGGCGATGATGACATTGAAATCCCGGATGAGGTTGATTCAAAAGCGGCGGGAATCAGTCCATCGGGTGATTTCCTTATGAAATGGAGCGCCGTATGCGAGGCGATGTCCGCAAGCACTAAAAGGGACATTGAGAAAATACGCGGATTATTCGATGGCGCGCCTCGAATCGTTTCGGATAATGAAATCCAAATAGTATTGAAAAACAAAAAATCAGAGAAAACGGCATTGAAACTCATACGTGAAGGCATGGAGACAGCCGGAGTATTGAATGCGGATAAACTTAATGTCATGTTCGCGGATGCATGACTGTCGGATTGGATGGATCCATTTGCATTCAGATACGACAGCACGATGCCTGTCGCATATTGATATTATGATTATGATAAGATAAGTCCAGTTTAGGAAAGGAAAGACATTAAATCATGGCAGATGATTACAACAGCCCGTTCGGTTCGTCACCGTTTGGCGGTTTCAATCAGCCGCGTCCGCAGGAACAGCCAGCGTTCAATCCGACGCCTGTTCAGCAGCCAGCGGCATCACAGCCAGCGCCTGTTCAGCAGCCACCGGTTGAATCCAATGCGAACAATGAGGACAAACCGGCTGATGACACTAAGAAAAACAAGGGTGGCCGTCCTAAGAAGAACGCTCGTCCCAGCAATCAGATTACACGTGAGGTTGTTGATCGTATTCTCACCATTAACGATTTGCTTAATTCCATTGATGAACGCACATTGGGATTATTGAAAGCGGTTTCTGAAATTCACCCGATGGCATCACGCAGTAACGTGATTGCGGGGCTTGTCAGTTCCGGCGCGAAAACCGTGGCTGAGAAGAACATCGCGAATGAACGTGACATCATTGATAATATTGATGATCCGTTCGCCATCGCACTTGCATTCGCAGCGCTTTCCCGTGATGAACGCAAGGAACATTGGAATCGTGTGCTTTCATGTGAACAGGATGCAGCCGCTGAGGTCGCTCAGAATGATAATGGCGTGTTCCCGCAGACATGGAAGGATGTCCGTAAGGAATCAATGAACCTGAATAAACTATACAGTAAGGTTCGTGATGATTATTCAGCGCGTTTGAATGATGTCGCGGAGGTTCTTTCAAACATTAAATAATGCAAGCATGATTGCATGAGAACAAATGGCATGGAATGAAAGTTCCATGCCATTTTTGATATTATGAATCAAGTTTCAATAAAAGGATAATAATCATGTATTATGAGAATGAACGGAATGCTTACGCCGCTGAACTGGCGCGCGTGAATCGCATTACCGTTGACGAGGCGTTGAATTCATTGCCTGCATATGAATGCGATATCATAACGGCATTGAATCAATTTGGAAAGAACATATTCAATTTCAAGGGACGTGCAAGCCGTGCGGAATACTGGTGGATGATGCTTGTGTTCATGATGGCATCCGAGTTATCATCAATGATTTTCGGTTCGAACAGCATCATCAGCGGTCTTGTCAGCATCGCTATTTTTGTCATTGAACTTGCATTGACAACAAGACGATTCCATGATATCAATAAAAGCGGTAAATGGCTGATACTGTTCATGTGCGTTCCATTCGCATGTATTATGTTCATGGTCATGGGTTTTGTATTCCCGGTGTTCATTCTGATTGGAATGCTAATAATAATCGCTGATTTGGTTGCGGCAATCGTGTTCACGTTATTACCGCCGGATCCCCGTGGAATCAGATTCGACAAATACCAGTTGAACACAATGCAATCAATGCCTGCAATGAGCGTACCTCAGCAACCGCAGGTTCCATTACCGTGAATACGGATAATCTGTAAATAAAATTGGATGCATGCTTTCATGCATCCAATTTCTGTTATGTGGATATTTCATTATTGATTGTTTTCATGAGAAAGGCATTATTCAATGAGTCGCATGGTTCATAAAATGAAAAATGACAGGAATGTATCTCATTATGTTTCAAATGATATGAAATACAGTTATTGGCTTGTTCAAGAAAACCATCTTATCAGATACTGGAAAATAACAGGCATTGATGATGGAATCATTCATGAGGATAACAGCATGAAAATGTCATGGAGATATGATGAGGATTACATTCCATCCGCTGATGTCATTGCGGCCATGGAATCATGCGGTTCGATTGACTGGGCGGTGAAAAACAAGCACATCACTGACGACATGGCGTTGAAAATACGTTCAGCATTGAAACCATTGGAATCGCATGAAACCACGGTATCGGATAATAATATGAATGCGTCAATTCCGGTTAATCCATTCATCACGAACGCGCCGAAACCCGATATGAATCATGTTGAACAACATTCAATGGAAACATTGGAGCCATCATGGGATGACATGATGAACAGGGAACCTGGCGAGTCATTGACGGAAGCGATGAATGGAACTGGAATGGATAAATATGCTTATCAGAAAGGAATTAATGGCGAACGGTTAACAGCGAAAATACTTGAACCGCTTATTGATTCTGATTCCAATGAATTCATTTTGCATTCAGTCCCATTAACGGATAGGATGGATATTGATCATATTCTGGTTAATCGTCCAGGAATATTCATTATCAATTCGAAAAATTATAATAAACTCACTGTTAATCGTGATGAAATAGAATATGAGAATAAAGGAATCATGAAACCAGTTAAGGAAACATGGATTCAAACCGCCGCAAGGAACGCTGAAACCGTCCGTGGAAAACTAATGGCGTATGGTTATGATGCGCGAATGATTCCAATGCATATTCTGTTTTCAATCATTGGTGATTTGAACATAATAAGGAACCCGGACATATCAGCTGGTTGTGCAAGCATTGCATTCATGGAATACAGGAACATTCCGAAATACATTCATAGTATGGATGATGAACGGAAAATCCAATTATCATCGCAATTAATGAGATTCATGCAGATTGACATGCGACGAAGTTCATTCTGGTTATAACTATAATATTATTCGGCGCGCCTATGATTTGAAATAATTCTATGCTTATGCTATCATGATCACAGCTCAAATTGAAAGGATTATTATTAATAATGATTAATCATAAGCACACTGGTGCCGTCGCTGGACTCATGGCGATTCTCATGATGGTTTCATTGACGGGTTGCGCATCATTGGATTTGATGATGAGCGACATTAAAGGCTCTCTTATCGGTAATGCGTTCAATGTGAAAGTGTATGATAATTATGGAAACAATGTCATCAATGTTCATGGCAAACGTGTTGATGTCGCTGCGGAATCCACGGATGAGAACGGTAACGCTGATTCCAGCGTCATTAACATCACTGCGGATGGTCATCAGATGAAACAGGTTGGCAACACTGTGATTTTCGCTGAGGATGGTTTGAATCCGGTTAAGGGTTATTCCCTGCCGAAAGATGTGAACAATGCGGGCGATGGTTCCATCACCCTGTTCGACAGGAATGTGAATGAGTTGAAAAACATTATCGGTACGGCGAAAACGATTGTCATCAGTTCGCAGCTTGGCATTCCAATTGCCGTATATGCAGGTGATTCCGTTGGCGTGAGCGTGCCGGATGATTTGCCGAAAATGACAAAACTTACAATTGATGGCAAGGCATTGTATGTTCATCGTGCGAATTATGTCATCATGGATACGGATGCACTATGAAATTGAATGGAAACATTAATGCCGGAACTGGAGATTATCTTGTTCCGGCATTAATGTTTTCATTGGACGCATTATGTTTCATTTCAAATCTTACGGCAATTTCATGCGTTTCATGAGCAACGCATCGAAAACAGGGTTTTCCGCGATTCCGATTGAAACGCTCGTCCACAGAGCATGTAATATTCAGCCCTGTGGACGGCATCGATTTTCCAGAAATTGTTTAACTGTCATTTTAACCGCATCCGTTGAAGCCGGATGAATGCAATGCCTATCACATCATTTATCAGCATTATATTCATCGCCATGCATGATTGTTCCATCACCATTATTAATGAGTTCACTCATATATGGCATATCATGCTGTGATATCATTGTAAACATGATTGATAAACCATTATTCATTACATTCGAAGGATGTGACGGCACAGGGAAAACAACACAGGCGAAACTGCTTGCGAACAATATGAACGCATTACTGACAAGCGATCCGAAAGGAACGGATTACGGCAGGGAAATAACAGATAAGGCAATCGCGAATGAACATGATTGGACGCTCGCATTCGCATTCCTGTCAGCGCGCGCAGCATTGACTGAAAACATCATCATGCCAGCATTGGAATCAGGACGGACAGTCATATGCGACAGGTTCATGGACAGCATGCTCGTGTATCAGGGGATGCTCGGCGGTCTGGATGCGAATCTGCTCGCAATGTTCTCATTGACTGCATCCCATGGTTTGAAACCGGATTGCACTGTTCTTCTCACGTATGATGATGTTGAAAGCATGCATTCCCATATTGTCATGCGTGCAAGAATGCAAGGTGAACGATTGGACAGATTCGACAGGATGGATGCGGATCATATGCGTGCCGTCAGCAATGGTTTCATGCGTCTCGCGGACACGGAGCCTGATAGATTCATCGTGATTCATTGTGATGGAAAAAGCATTGAATCAATACATTCGGAGATATTAAAGAAACTGGAAGCGAAAGGATTATTATAATGCCGTCAGATGAAATCAGGAATCGTAGGATTAAAGTCCATGAACTCATGGATTCAGGTTTGACTAATCGTGAAATAGCCGATCAGCTCGGTATTTCAACATCAACTGTTTCCAGTGATAAGAAAGCCATTAGCGCTCATCCGGATGATTACATTATAAAGCAGGAATCATCAGAACCAGTGGCAGCGGAATCAGAGCGTTCAGAGGAAGCTGATAGGAATGGGCACGAAACAGCTGATGCAATCGCTGATGAAAAACCAGTTGAATCATCAGAGCATAATGATGACGCACCGGAGGAAGAACAACCATCAGATGAACATGATAATGTATCCAATGAATCCAATGATGAAAAGCCTCGTGATGCGAAGGAAGTCGCTGATTCAATCACATCATTCGTGAATGCGGGTTTGGATTCAATGGCGGATGAAATCGCGGATATCAGGAAAACAACAAAGGAACGGCTCGGTGTGCATGATGATGTCAAACATGAGGATAAGAACGCGGTTGAAACCATTCCTGATAAACATGATAATCCGATCATAGCGCCAGTGCATGTTCCTGAACGCGAACCTGTATTCAATGATGATTTCATAACACGCATTCTCGGTAACGGCGACAGGCATGCGTTCAAGGCATTCAAACTGTTACCGGACACTGATAAATGGGATTTGAAGGAAACCGAGCGGAGCGACGCATTCATTCGCGGCGTTCTCACTGGTGGTTTGATAATCGCGATAGCCGCGATAGTATTGAACATCATATTCTGAAATGCTCACATAATGGCATCATGCGAGCATGGAAAGGCATTGAATGGGATTACACCGTTGCAGAAGCGGAAGATTCGAAACGGATGATTTCAACATCCAGACAGAAGAGGATGAAACCGATGATTTGTATAATGACACTGCAAACACCGCTTTGAATGAATCATCCCTCATGAGGGCGTCATATGCGTCAGGTCAGGCGATGTGGCTCACAATGGACGATCTGACGTTCCTTTTCTCAGCTCGCTATAATGGGGATGCATTCAATAAAAGTTATCTGCAAGCGGAATACCGCGCGAAAACACATGCCGTGTTCAGTGGCCTTGTTGATGGAATCATTGAACGCAAACTGAAAGCATATGCAAGTAACCCGAACGTGTATAATCGTTATGCGAAACGATTAGAAGCGACGGAACAACAGTCGAATACAGTTCTTAGGAAAGCCCGTATTTTCGGCATTGACGTAACCAAATTGGATGTCGGCGCTCTTGTGTATGATGTTGAAAAAAGCCTGCAGACAATGGCGAATGATTTGATAATGGATCATCCTGAACTCTCAAATGATGAAGCCGAATGGGCGATTGATTTCATGGATAGGCAATTATGGTCGCCATCGGATCAAATGCTATGGCGCTATGTTTCCGCTGAATCCCTCGCGAACCTGTACCAGTATCAGGTGATAGCGGATGGTGTTCAAATATTGAACGCATTGGATTCAATGATTCGCGATTCGTTCCGGAATGGTGAAATGCGCGGCAAGGATCCATCAAAAGCATATTTCGGTCATCTGTTATCGGATGATGTCATCAATGACTGCATTGATTTGCTGAACTCTGACGAATTCAGCGGAATGCCGGTGGAATGGGCGATAAGCGATGTTCTGAGCCGTGTACAGGATAATGATAATGATGACTGGTGGTGATTTGAAAACATGCGCATGATAGATTAACAATAGTAGACAAACGACTGTTTAATATGATATAATTGACATATAAAACAGGTTTATTCAACGAAGGATTCCAACATGGCTGATTTCAATGACAAACAACAGAAAATATATGATGGCGCTTATGATAAAGGAGAAAAAGCAGGCGGATGGACTCGTGAACATCCTATACTCACTGTCCTCATCATCGGATTGCTCATTCTGATGCTTCCGATGCTGTTCAGGTTCATGTTCAACATGTTCATTGTCATCATTTTCCTGATTCTCGCAGCTGCAATGGCATATGCCACAATCAAAATAATCGATGATGTCAAAAATGGCATTGAAAACAATGGTACCACTGAAACAAGCGCTAATAATGCGGTTCTCTCATGGAAGGCTAAGGAATCGCATGCTCCTGAGAAACTGGTGAAACTTGCGAAAACCGAACCATTGGCTCGCGCGGTCGCATCGGAATATGATTTGATGATGACAGCATTGCAGGATACAGGTAAGAACCCTGAACTTATCCAAATGGAATATGAAAGTAGAATGACATCAATGATTAGTGGATTGGCATTATATGCGAAAGTCCGCAAAAACAAGAAGAATTATCCTGATGCCGATGAATTATTGGATAAAACCGAAAAAGCCGCATCGGCGCTCATCCGCCAATTCCATGACACGGTTAAGGACGCGAACGCGGATGCCGTCATGGATACGAAACTGAAAATGCAGTCAATCATAAACGCAACGCCGGTTGATGCATCCAATGAAATCATTCATGACACGCCGAATATTGAAAATAATGAAAAATGATGTTATAATCAATGCAACATTAATGAAAGAAAGTTATTGATAAAAAGGCGGAATGAAAATGGATACATTGAACACACAGGATACACAGGTTCTCACTTTTGACGAACCGTCCGATGACACCGCGCAATTCCCTCGTGTCGTGTCCGGTTCCAGTAACATTAACCCTGAGCAACCAGCCACAATTGCTGACAGTGATGCCATTCCGCCATACAAGCCGAAAACCAGTTATGCGTTCAATGGCGGCGATCTTAACAGCAAGCCGATTCTGAAACGCCCGGCGTTCTGGATTGTATTCGCAGTGCTTGTCATGCTTATTGTGATTCCAATTGCAATGAACCTGTTCACGACAAGCCCCTCTGAACAGACATTGGACGCACCGGTTGCGACAAGCGAACCTGATAACCATAAAACCGACGCAGATTCATTCGATTGGGATTCATTGATTGGTGAACGTTTAAGCAACGCTTATCAAATCCTTGAACATGCCGGTTTGAAACGCGGTTCTAACCTGAATGTTAACACTGTAACCGATGATGGCAAATATGTCATCATGCCATCAAACTGGGTTATCACTTCAATTGAACATGAACAAGGAACCGAATCAGTTCTCATTCATTTGAAACACGCGCAGGATGAATCCAATGCTAACACTGGAACCACGAATGATGACAGCAATGCGAATGACAGCAATGCATCCAATGATAATGGTTCCGGTTCATCCGGGAAGGAATTATTGGATGACGCAGGACAGGCATTGCGGAATCCTGATATGCAGAATAAAATCAAGGATACTGTTTCCAATGGTTTCAACATGTTAAAGGAGAGTGCAGGAACCGTAAAGGATAAAATATTGGAATATGCGCAGAATCAATGAAACCATGAATTCGCGATTGGTAGTTTAAAACCAATAATCCCATGAATGCATTGTGTTTCATGGGATTATTCTTGTTCCATCAACCCGATTACATGCGTTGGCTGATATCATTATAATCAGAATGTTTAATTTGAATTGAAAGGATTATTCTGATAACATGGCAAGACGGAAAGTAACAGGCGGGCGTCCGATTAAAGGTTCGCTTAATTTCGATGCCGGAATAGCCAAGAATGTCATCAGCACTGAAATCAAGGATTTTGTGCCTGAAACATACCTGCCATATGCCGCGTCAACAATTCTGGACAGGGCATTACCTGGGGAGGATGGTTTGATTCCGGTTCAACGGCGTATCCTATGGGCGTTATATGTGAATCATCACACGCCATCATCCGCTTATGCGAAAGTCGCATCATTGCAAGGCGAGGTCATGAAATACCATCCGCATGGCGATCAGTCAATCGTGCAGTCAATTGTCCGCATGGGACAACCATACTCATTGAGAACCACGTTCATTGATCCGCATGGTTCATTCGCTAAAATCCCAGGTGATAAAGCCGCCGCCCCGCGTTACATTTCAGGGCGTCTGACGAAAGCCGCAATGGATTCATTGGAGGAATTGAAATGGAATGGCGTGGAAATGGGAACGAACTATGATGGCGAACTGCCGGAGCCTCCATTGATTCCAGTGAGATTCCCTGTAAGCATCGTTAACGGCGCGCAAGGCATCGCAACCGGTTTCGCGACGCTCATGCCTCAGCATAATCCGACCGAGGCGATGAAAGTCGCACGATACATGTTGAAACATCCGAATCCCAGCATTGACAGTATAATGCGCATAATGCCCGGCCCGGATTTTGAAACCGGTGGTGTCGTCATGGGAACAAGTGGAATCAGGGATTATTATGAAACCGGTTCAGGTTCCATGACTATCCGCGCCCGTTATGAAATAGAACCGGAAGCAGGTGGACGTTCAACAATCGTGTTCACTGAATTCCCGCCAATGGTATGCATCAGCACTAAGAACAAATCAGGCGTACAGGATAAAATATTGGAAATTTTCGAATCTGAAAACTGGAAGGATGCGAAAGGCAAGGACGCGAAAACCAAAAAGAAGAAATATGAGACTTACGCACCAGCCCGTAAAGCATTGGAAGGCATTGAAAGAGTCGTTGATCAAACCGATTTCGATACTACAGGAGTCCGTTTCGAAGTTGAAGTGAAACAAGGATATAATGCTCGGGCAATCGCAACGGCATTATATAAATACACTGACTTGGAATCAAAATTCCCAGTGAACAACACTGTCATCTATCAAGGACGCCCGAAACAAGCCAGCATCAAGGAACTGTTCACTCAATTCCTTGATTTCAGGCGTTCATGTGTCCTCAATGTAAGCAAATCTAAGAAACAAGCGAACGACAAGCGAATTGAACAAATTAAAGGCTTGCTCATAGTCATACTTGATATTGACAAGGCAATAAGAATCATACGTTCATCAACCGATGATAAAATAGCGCATGACAAACTCGTCAAAGGATTCAAAATCAGCGATGAACAGGCTGAATACATACTGTCAATGCCATTACGTCGTTTGACGAAACAGAATAAACTCGCATTGCAGAACGAACAGAAGGAACTGGAAAACGCGAACAAGGATTTGACTGCAATCATCACTGATAGACACGCATTGGATGCGGAAGTTGACAGGCTGCTTGTGGAAACCATGAAAATCATCGGAACTGAACGCCGAATGGAAATATTGGATAAAACCGATGAGGAACTCGCGCAAATGGATCGCGATGCACGCAAGGCAATCAGGGATGCGGATAAGGATATACCATGCATGCTATCCGTCAAACCTGATGGTAAAGTCATCCGCACGAAGGAATCCTATAACCGTCCTATGCGTTACACAATGAAGGCAAGCACGCAAGGTAAAATCCTCATCATTGGTTCTGACGGTAAAGGTTACGCCGTTCCCGCGTCATATTTCAATGAGGACGCACCTGTAAGCATTGAAAGCACCGCAAGCATGCCGGATGGCGTGAAAGCAGTCGGTTTCACCGCAATGGGAACGCCAATGGTTACAGTGTCATCTGACGGTCAAGTGAAAATAACAACCGCTGAATTCAACGATAAATGGACTGAACATGATTATCATGGCTTGAAAGGAAACGCAAGAATAGTGCAGGCGATACCCGTTCCTGAATTCAGGAAAATGGACACGCCTGAACTCATTCTCATCACCAGAACCGGCAAGGCAATAAGGTTTGATTACAATGAAATCAGGCCGACTGGTTTCGCCGCGACAGGTGTCGCCGGGATGAAACTCGCGAAAGGCGATGAAATCATTGATGCCATGCTGTCAGTGAAACCGAAAGAGGATGTTGTTCTCACCGTGTCGAAAGCCAGCATGAAACGCACTGCCGTATCGGACATCCCGAAACAGAAACGTGCAGGAGCCGGAATCATCCTGCATACATTGGCTCGTGGCGACAGCATCATGGATGCGATGTTGAACGGCAATGTGATTTCAGGACGTTCAACGAAACCCGTCCAATTGAATGTCAGCAAACGCGCATCCCGTTTGAACGCGCCACTGCCACCCAGCCATAAGATAGTAATGCCAGCATGATAGCATGAAATAACAATCAATAAGCCAGAATCAGGAAACATATGATTCTGGCTTATTTTTTATATTAACATTCTGATATCATTGATATCATGGGAAGAAAACCAGATACAAACTGCCGGAGAACAGCATAACACGAAAAACACAGGAAATCACAGTGCAATGGAATCATGAACTCAATGAACGCGATAATCTCAGTTCGCCGTATGATTACACCATCGGCAGTGGAGTGAAAGCATGGTGGCATTGTGCTCATGGACATGATTGGAAAACGGCGATATGCGACAGGATACGCGGTCGCGGTTGTCCATATTGTTCGAACAAATTATTGTTAAAAGGTTATAATGATTTGGAAACAATGCGCCTGTTGGATAACAATGAGATGGGATTATTTCATGAACCAATACCATGATAGGAAAACAGCGGAATGCAAACATACTGGCATTGGACTCATGTTCATATGGGATGACGATTTGATGAATGACAGGAATAGCATGAAACGTGTTGTCATTGATTCCATTCAACATGCAATGGATATTCATGATTCATGATAACAGAAACCTCATCTTATTTGGATTATTTCCGCAATGAAAGCATGAGCGATGATGCTTTCATGGGGCGGACTCATGCATTAAGCGCTGTAGCGGTGATTCTCGCGGTGTTCGCGTTCATTCCCTCATTGTATGATAAACTCGCGCCGAATGCGAATGACAGCATGATAGTGCTGATTCTTATTTGTCTTGTCGCGGCGGGTGGCGCTCTATTGCCAGATCTCGATAACTCGCAAAGCAGTGCAGAGAGTCAGCTGGGAATAATCGGTTCGATGCTATCTGCGTTCATGCGTGCGACTGCACCCATCATCAAAACTGCGGTTCATACCAAATATGATAAGAATCTGGATAATCCGCATCGTTCATTCTATCATACTGCTGTGTCCGCTGTACTCATCGGCGCATTGTTCACGTTCCTGTGTTCACCGGTGATTTCATTCAAATTGGGTCCAATTGAATGCAATGGACGCACTATGGCATTGGTTCTTGCTTTCGCGGCGACGGACATGGCTCTGTCAACTATCATCGGTGCCATCTGGAAATCTAAGAAGACTGTGGATACGATAGTGTCGCTTGCCATGTCATTCGGAATAGCATGGTTCCTATTGGAATCAATGCCAACAGGGATTTCATATACAATAGTCGGAATAGCGACGGGCGTAGGGTATATTATTCATATCGCCGGAGACTGTATGACAGTTAGCGGGACGCCTTTATTGTTCCCGTTGAAAATACATGGTAAGTTCTGGTATGACATCAGGTTCCTGAAAATACAGGCTGGCGGCGTCGTTGAGAACTTTGTATTCATGCCATTGTTCATAATAATTATTGTGATATCATTGATTGTAATACTGTTGTGAACAATGAATACATTTGAACCCATTAAAGCATGGATTATTATTCATCCGTGATTTTTCAATTCAAAGCTCATCACGATTTCTTAGCATGTTTTCAGGATACTTTCAGAATAAGGCTGTTTTCATGTGATATCATAGTGTTGACAGGAAAACATATTAAGGACAATAATTAACCATTATGACAGATAACGATAAAATTGACCAGAATGAAAACAATGTTCATACTGATGTCAACAATGTGAACATTGAAACCAATCCATCAAATGATAACCAGCCGGTTCCTGAAACCACAGCTGACAAGCCAGTGGCTCAGAAACCGGTTGCTCCGACTGTTAATGAGCAGGGAACGGAACCGATTCGTAATCCTGATGCATCCAATGGACACATTCTGAATAGCGCTGAATCACCGGCTGGTTCATCTCCTGTCCAGCCGGAATTCGGCGCTTACGCCCCGCAGCGGAACACCATTCCAATGAATACAGTCAACAATGACTCTCCCGTCGCTGACGGCAATAATGTTCCGCCTGTTCCGTTCCCTCCGGTTCAACCGCAATCATTCCAGCCTGCATGGAATGAACCTCAGAAACCGGTTGATCAGAAGCCAATAACTATGAAAACAGTGATTGCATCCAGTGTCATCACCGGACTCATCACTCTTGCTCTTGGCGCTGGTGCGGTGGCATCCGGCGCTGTGAGCATTCCGTCAGATGCGAACATTTCAAGCATTGATTCCAATAAGAATAGTGGCGGAGATTCCAAACCGTTGGTTACATCCGACACCGCTGACTGGGAATCCGTATCCAAAAAAGTTTCATCAAGCGTGGTTTCCATTCAAACGCAATTGCAAGGTGGTGTGGCTGCGGGTTCAGGTGCGATAATTGACGCTAAGAATGGTTATATCATCACGAATAATCATGTTGTTGAATCCGCTAAGACGATTTATGTGACGCTTTCAAATGGTCAGATTTACGAGGCGTCATTGAAAGGAACCGATGCTACAACCGATATCGCCGTCATTCAATTGAATAAGGTTCCGGATGGTTTAACTGCTGTTTCATTCGGTGATTCGGATAAACTCGCTGTTGGCGAACCGACAATGGCTATCGGTAATCCGCTTGGTTATGCGAACAGTGCAAGCACTGGAATCATTTCCGCGTTGAACCGTCCTGTAAGCGTTGCTTCTGATTCCAGTGGTGATGCGAATAATAATGTTGTTACGAACGCTATTCAGGTGGATGCCGCTGTGAATCAGGGGAATTCAGGTGGCCCGTTGTTCAACGCATCCGGTGAAGTCATTGGAATCACATCATCAATCGCTTCCTTATCCAGTAGTTCACAATCTGCTGGTTCAATCGGCATCGGTTTCGCGATTCCGTCAAATCTTGTTAAGAAGGTATCGGACAGCATCGTGTCAACCGGTTCGTTCCAGCATGCGCAGCTCGGTGTTACTGTTAAAACCGGTCAGGTTACCGCTGATGGCATCATGCGTGGCGGGGCGTCAGTGGAAAGTGTGTCATCCGGTGGCGCTGCTGATAAATCCGGTTTGAAACGAGGTGATGTCATTGTTGCCTACAATGGCAACAGTGTTGACAGTGTTGAGGCATTGCTCGGTTATGTCCGCGCGGCAAGCGTTGGCGACACGGCGAAGCTCACTGTCGTTCGCGGTTCCAATGTCATGAGCATTAATGTGAAATTGGATAAGGCTGAAACGAAAACAGCCGCATCCGATGATAATGATGGTTTGAAGGATCACACTGATGACAATGATGACATGTTCGAACGTCTGTTCGGTGAAAGCTGGTGATCGGATGGCTGATGATGTTATAATCGGTTCCGCCGATAAGCGCGATGCTGCTTTCAATGAAATAATTAACGGCATTGACATGAAACGGAATCTGATTTTCGGAATTGATTTGCGTAATGGTGCAATAACAGAATCATTGAATGGTTCGCATGAAACCGCTGTAACCATTGAATCAGCTGATAAACTCATCATTCGTCTCATGGGTTCAATGATGACAAGGTTCGCTGCGTTGGAAGCGGCGCATTCCGATGACATTCATAAAACCGAACCTGACATCATGGATGTCATTGTCCTCATTGATGACATGAGCCGGTTCGCCGGTGATGATAATTTCCAACGCGGAGTGAACTGCATAAGGAAAATCGGGGGTCAGGCCGGTTATCATGTCCATATAGGTTGTGATGATGCTTATGAGGATGATTTCAATGAATTCATGAAAACAGGGAAATACCCGGTTCATGCCGATGATGCAATGGTATCATTGTGATCATGAGCAAAAGAAAGCATGCAGTTAAACATAAGATAACCGCTGGCAGGGTGATTTCAATAATCATCATCACCGTGCTGGCGGTTCTCGCGTTATTATCATCATCGGCGGCTATCATCATGCATAACATGCAGGCGAAAATGGATGCGAATAAAATCGAATATGTCCCGCAGACCGCAAGAAATAAGAAAACCAATGATAATAACAGGGAACAATCACCGGTTGATGTGAATGCAGGTAAGCCATTGGATGTTCTCATCATCGGTCAGGATACTCGCGGCGGCGATGAGAAGAACGCGGAAATAGGCGGTTCCGATGAGGCGGACAGGGATAATCATCAGTCAGACACAACGATAATCATGCATGTAAGCGCGGATAGGAGCCGTGTGAGCATGGTTTCATTGCCTCGTGATTCCATTATCAATGCGCCATCCTGCAACACCGGATCGAAGATAATACCATCACGGAATGCAGTCATGTTGAATTCAGTGTTCCCTAATGCTTACAATACCAGTGATGATGCAGGTGTCGCGGCAAGCTGCCTTGTGAATACGGTGAATTCACTCACTGGTTTGGACATTCAGCAGTTCGTGCTTGTTGATTTCGCTGGCATGAGTGATATGATTGACGCGCTCGGCGGGGTTGATGTGTGCATTCCGCAGGATTTGCAGGATAATTACACTGGTTTGGATTTGAAACGCGGCATGCGTCATCTGAATGGTGTTACCGCGACTCAATACGCTCGTGTCAGGCATGGTTTGAACACTGACGGCAGCGATATCACCAGAACGACACGGCAGCAGCATTTATTGAAAGCGTTGTTTGACAAGCTGAAATCATCATCAACCTTGTCAAATCCCGCTAAACTGTATAATCTGGCGAACGCGGCGTTGGATAATGTGTCCATGAGCGCAGGACTTGCGAACATAGGGACTCTCGCTGGTTTCGCGTATTCATTACGTGGCATCAGCATGAACAGCATTGAAACCATGACTGTTCCCACGGAACCATACGTGTATGACGCGAACCGTGTCCAATGGAGCGATTCCGCTCAGGATATATGGAATGCATTGCAGGCAGATAGAAGCATTATGCCTCAGAACACGAATAAAGGCGGTTCTGACGCTGTTTCAAGTGGAACTGGCACTGGGAATCAGAATGCGCAGGAAAACCCGTCAGAAAGCGATTCTAATGATTCTAATACCGCATCAAATGACAACACTGTCAACAATGATAAGGTTAATGCGGACACTGGTCTCATCACTGAACCCGATGGCAGGCTCATTGATCCGGCGACAGGAGGCATTGTGAATCCTGATAGCGGAATGATAACCGATGCGGACACAGGTTCCATCATCGGTTTCGCTGATAAATACGCGGAATATGCATTCTGCAAGAAAGAATGACAATATTTTTGACTAACATTTGTATCCAATGCCATCGTATTGAGAAATCAGGATATGAAGGACATGAATTCATTCAGTCAGCCGGTATGGCATCACAACGACCGTTAAAAGCTTCGATGAACCGGGTTCCACGTTAAGCAGGCGGATAACCATGACTGACGGCGATGGGAACATTGCATGCATGATGCCATCAACTATTGAATATTCATGCGTTGAAATTTGACATGAATCATAATGAATGATAAACTATTATTATAATCACGGTTTAATGGGAGAGCAGCATGATTGATTATTATTTCAGTTTCAATGAGAACATTGAACGCATTGAACTCATTCATCATGGCAAACCGGTTGAATACGCGGACGGGAAAACAATCGGAATGCCAATCCGCAAGTATGCTGATGATGTAAGCGTACCAGTGAAAAGCATTCTGAAAACAATGAAACGTGATTTGTCCAATTCAATCGGCGCGGAATGCGAATCATTTGAAATCAATGGTTCCGATGTGGTTGCATCATTCAAATCCAGTGGTTTCACAAAACCTGCCACTATCGCCGTTCCATTATCCGATGAGCTGTTCAACGAGCATGGCGAGCTATTGGATTCCATCCATGTCCGTTCGTATGATGCTTATGTCAATGATGCGTTCAATGTTCTCATTCAAGCATTCAACATCTCTCATGATGAAATCATTGGAATCAATAAGTATGCATTCAGGGATGAATTGCATTTATGCGTCAGCGAATCATGCGCGGAACGCATCATTAAACTGTATGCATTGATTTCACATGATGACATTGGCATGTGAAATCAATGATTTATCGCATTGGGCGTATGAACCAGGTTCAAATGGAATTCATTTTGATGCGATGCGTCGCTGACACATGGATTCCATTATTTTATTTTTTCTGAAAAATCGCCATTGATAGATATTATTCTGATATCATATGATTTCAAACCATAAAAGGATGGAAGAACAGCACAATGGCATCTAATGACAAGGAACAATTCAGCAGATTCGGTATTTACGTGCGTCAGGATGGGACGCTGGCGTCATCTGTATGCCATGCACGCCCTGAAAACGCAGGCAAGGGCGAATGCAATCATTTTTCATTCGCGGATGACGCCAAGGAAATACAGCGTAAACTGACTTATTATCTCACTGAACGCATTAACGGTACGACAGGGGAAACTGATGGAACCGCTGGTGATTACATGAGCGCGTTCAAGAACTGGCTTGTGCTGGAGAAAGGTTTTAACGCTGATTCATTGCCTGATCCCGGCGCGGACGGGAACATCATTGACATGTGGTTTGATGGCGATAATGAAAAATATTCCCGTATTCTCGGTGAAGCCATGGAAACAAGCCTCATGGCCGGTTTGAAAGCAAGCGAGGAAGTCAAGGAAACCGCCGCGAAATTCATTGATGCTGGATTGTCATTCCGTGTTGTTTCCAATGCTGGCATCAGTGTCAATGATGCCAGCATGATTGCACGCGACACTAATTTCTGGATGCAGTCAAACGGTATAGCAGGTGATGGAAGCGTTGCCGGTAAACCTAAAATTGACGATAGCATGGCGACTGTATTGTCATCAGGTGATTCCCGTGTGGACGTTGATGAGGTTAAGCATGTTGATGATGAATTCGTCCTGCATGCCGATCCGATGAACATGGCACCGGATGACATTAATGAACGCATTCTTGCAGAAATGAAATTGTGAAAATATAGTGAAGAAAAACACCTGTTCTAATAGGATTGCAATGTAATCATTGGAAACATTGCAATCCATTTTATTTTCAACTGATATTATCATGATTGCATAATTTAATAATGATCAATAGAAACAAACACAAGCCGCGAGATCCATCAGGGTCAATGCATATTGCGATTAAAAGCATGGCGTACACCACTTGAAAATCCGTTAAGGGTTCCGACAGGCGTGATTCTGATGTTATCATTGTCATCATGAGTTATCAAAATAAAATAACGAATGGAATACAATCAAATAACACTGGCGCACGCTCATCGTATGATGGAATAGCGAAGGACAATGGCATTGAAATTACGGAAATGCCAGCATCCGGAAAAGGCAAAGGAGGGCGTATGCGCCAATATATTAATGACGATAGTAGAAGATTATACGAAATTCTTCATAAGGTGAAAAATGGGGAATTCACAACATTGGATGATGATTTATTCATTGGAAAAATGATTTATGAATCACATCCATGGGATTATCCAATTGAAGTCAACAGTCAGGATTATAAGGAAAAATCCGATTATCAGGAACGCACTAAAACGCAAATCAAAAACGCAGAACTTGCAAAAACAATATTCGCAATTTCATATGACAGGCTTGTATTAAAACAGGCTAACAATTATTATAAACTCATGCAGGACCATCTGCCGGAGGATGAAATAGCCGCGAATGGCCGAAAGGGAATGGCGATAGCAATGGATAAATACGATTACCGGAAAGGATATAAATTCAGTTCATATCTCACATGGTATGTATTCCGTGACGTCCACCGTGATTCACAGGGACTCGGACGAATCGTCAACATTCCAGCTGCGGAAATAAAACGATTCATTGAAATTGAAAAACGATTGAATGAAGGTGAAAATCTGGATGAAATCCTGACTGATTTCAATATGAAACGCACGGATTATCTGAAATTGAAAAACGCGGATAAGAAACACGCATCATTGGATTTGAAAATTTCAGATGGACATGACAGCGCGACACTCATGGATGTCTGCCAGACGACAACGAATGATCCCACTGATAATGAAAACAATGCCAGCATCCATGAACTCATACAGAATGATGAACTCATGCGTGATCTTGCATTATCAATAGCGGCATTACCAGTGAAACAACGCATGCTGATTTCAAAATTATACGGTCCGAACCGTGTCATCAATGGTAAGGAACGTCCTGTTTCCGACACAAGATGCCGTGAGGAACTCGGAATGGGTAAACTTGAATACAAGGAAACAAAAGAACTCGCTTTTGAGAACCTTAAACAAATGATGGAGTATGATTATGGCTGGGACGGTAATCTGATTCACGCTGATGATCCTGAATACTGACAGGAAAAATGCCAGCATTAAACAATAAAACAAGGAAAAGGAATGAACCTGTATTTTCGGTTCATTCCTTTTCCTTGTTACCGGCATATGATGATAACATTGTAAACATGGTTGAATTACGAACACCCAGCATTGATTACATTGATAACGATGAGAACAACATTAATGAGCTGGATTTCTATCAGAAATACAGACCGATGACTTTCGATGACGTGTACGGGCAGAAAAACGTCGTGGAGGCATTGCGTTCATATGTGAAACAATTCCATGAAACCGGCAAACTGCCACCGGCGATAATCCTTGCAGGATTGCATGGTTCAGGTAAGACAACACTCGCGTTCATTCTTGCACGTGCATTGAATTGCGAACATGTTGACAAGAACTGGAATCCATGCAATGAATGCGATTCATGTCGCGGAATAGTCATGGATGCGAACGCCGCCATAACAGGTTTCAAATATCAGGCAATGAGCAATCTCGTGAATGGAATTCAGGATGTCCGTGATCTCATAGCGCAATCATATATGAAATCATCCTTGAAAAAATCAGTGTTCGTACTTGATGAGGCTCAGGCATTGAACAAATCACAGGGAGCATGGGATTGTTTCCTGAATCCGATTGAAAGCGGAACACCGACATTATTCATTTTCTGCACGACGGAACCGAATAAAATAGCCAAAGCCGTCCGTTCGCGCTGCTCATCATGGGCATTCGGACCGATTTCAAAAGATGACATGATGAATCTATGTGTCAGCATCCTGAAAGCGGAAGGTTATTCGCTTAAACTGAAATCAGATGGTTCCAATGATGACAAAACCGTTACGAAAGCACAGATAATCGCGGCGATAGAACGAGGGAATGGCTCAGCCCGTGATACGCTCACTGCATTATCCACGATAGTCGCCGGAGCGCAGGGAATCGCGAACAGCACCAATAATATGCTGCTGCGTTCAGTGTTCAAACGTAAACGCGGTGAAACCATAAGAATACTGACTAATGCGGCAAGTAACGGTGAAAGCATGGATTCAATTGCATCCACGTTCGCTGATACGCTCGGAAGGATAATCGCTTTATCGGATGGCATTCCCGCCTCTGATAGCGACCCGGACATAATCCGGAACATCGCGAAAATGTATCATCCGCGTGATTTCGCATCATGCATGACATTCATGGGTGATGCGCTCGCGGGAATGGCATGGGGAGCTGGCGATCCGCGTGTTTATGTTGAAATTGCTTTCATGAAAACAATTGATTTGCTGGATCGCAAACACGCCGCCAATGATAAGAAAGAACAATGATGAGAAAACGAAATAAGTGATACAATGAGTACATCTTTTATCATGGGGATAATATTCGGAATAACCGTGCTGGTTTTCATCGTCAGTGCGTTCGCCAGTGGTATCAGTATGGATTTCAATTTTGATTTCATGGATAGGGAAGCATGAGCATAATGCTGTCATCAGCAGGAGCTGGTTGTGCAGTCTGCGGACACCGGAAGCATGTTCTCATGGTTCGGAGCGAATGATCTGATAAGCTGGATTATGTTTGCTGTATTCACTGTAATCACATTCGCGATAGTATTCATTCTGGCATCGCGATTGAAAAGAACGTTAAAGCAGGGAACATTGGCGAATTAGAGGTGAACCTGAGAAAACCATCTCATAATGCGACAGTATGGTTCAAACCATCATCGGATGTGAAAGCAGGATAGACTGCGCGAATCATAGGGGCATCGGAGGAACTCACTGAAACCATTACTGTTAAACCGAAAACAGCGAAATAATGTCCACATTTGTTGACATGCAATTGAAATAATGGCGAATGACATCAAAATCATTCGCCATTATGATATTATTGATAATATGAATCGCCTTACCACAAGTCATTGGTTGGTTATGCCAACAGGAGGCGATTAATAGCGTATGCAAGAACGTTATCTGGCGTGAGCATTCGGACGCTGATTAATGCGCATCATGATTATGTCATGCATGTTGTTAATAGCTATGATATGGATTATTCCATAGCGCATATAAGAAACCCGGATGAAAAACATTGACCATCCGGTTTTCTTTATGTTATTGTTCACATGTTGTTAACAATTGATTCCATTGAATCAGTTGCAAGTTTTTGATCCAGATATGCTTGTTCAGCGTTAATGTCAAGGCTTGTATGTGAAACCATCCGTTTCTGCATTCTATCCAACGCATCATTCACATCATCCATCATTTTCGTGATTTTATTAAGATTATCCTGTGATGTCGCACCGGCGTCGCCACCGAGGGATGACATTCGCGAGGATTTATTGATTTTATCAGGAAGCATACTCATTGTGCTTTCATTCATGCTTGTGCCCTTAATGAGAACCCTGATTGTCTGCTTATCATCATCCGTCGCGTCTGTTTCATATTCAGGCAATGAAATCACCGTTTTCATTTTCGACGCGGTTCTGATGTATTCACGCGCCGCGTCATTCGTCTTGTTGTCAATGCGTCCAATGTATTCATCCAATAGTCTGATGAGTTCCTTGTTACCGTCTGACATGTTGAAAGCAGGCGTGTTTTCAGGGATTGCGATACGTGCCTTGCGTTTACCGGCATAACCGAGCGCAATATCAATGACACCGAATGAAAGCACGCCGATTCCGAACGCGCCAGCACCCAGTGGAATCATAATGCCACCGACGACGGCAGTCGCCGCGCCGAGAAGCATTCCTGTTGAACCTGCCTTATTCGCGGATTCCGTTCTGATAATGTTATTGTTGTTCATGATTACAATGATACCATATGATAGATTTTGATGCAAGTATAGGAATATGATATAATTGAAATCATGAACAGTTTAAGGAAAACAGCAGCGGGAATCATTGCAGCCATCGCGTTAGCAGCCATGACCATCCTGCCCGGAACCGCGAATGCAGCCGGTGATTATGTTATTGATAACGCGAATGTAATCAGCGCAGACACAAGGGATAAACTCGATGACGTGAACAAGCAAGCCGAGACGAAAGGTTTGCCGGTAACGTATATTTACACGTCAACTGATTTCCCAAATGGAGTGAATGAGAATAATGTGTCCAATAACGACAATGATGTTCTCATGAACCAAACGGATAAACCATCCGAAAGCATCGTGTTGACATTATACGTGAAACCACGTAAAATAGGAATGCGTTATGGCAGTGGCGTGAACCGGAACATAACGCGCCTGCTTACGGAACCGAACGTGTATAATTCACAGTCAAAATCCTATTTGCAGGATGGTGATTATGATAAAGGCATGCGGGCGGCTGCAAGCAATGTCATCAATTACATTAATCAGGCGGCGAATACCGGTGATTCAGCCGCGTCAAATCAAAACGCGCCGAAACAGCATAACATTAACTGGAATGGAGTATGGACTATGATTCTTGGAATCATTGGAATCATCATCGGCGGCATCGGATTGCTCATGTGTTTCGCGGCGTTCGGACGCGCTAAGAATGACAGGCATGCGGTTGAACTCATTCGTAAGCACGCGAATGACACGCGATTCGGTTCAGCATCATATAACAGCCGTTACACTGATGATGGATGGACAGCTGCCGTCATCCGTGAAATCAATGAGCATGATGCGATTTCAGATGTGAACACTGATAAAAGCGCAGTGAAAACCTGCTATAAGGCAGGCAAGGCGATTTACATGCGTGAAGGATTCAAAACCGATATCGCAACATGCAAGTATTATGATGCCACCATTGATTACACTAATGGATTAAAGGATTCCGACATTGAAATGGATTCATTCAACTTGCAGGATACCGTGAATCGCGTCAACAGCCGCCGTAAAGCTGAAACAGCCGATCGCAAACGTTATGATGACGCCTTGAACAATGCAATCAACCTGTTCGGCGCGCGCACAACCGTGTCATCCTCTGAGCGCAATGCAATCATGACGGCATTGGATGAGAAACGTGATTCACTCATCGGTGGTGGAGCAATCGGTAATCGCAAACCTGATTTGGATGGCATTAATGATGTCATTAACGATACTGTCGTTGAATCCCGTGCGAAAGCATATGCCCGTGATTATCTGTCATCACATGCATACATGAAAGAAACAGGTTTTGATAATGATGCGTTTGAAAACAGTGTCATTTATAATGCTAAACTGAACGGTGAAATGCTGATCGCAGGTAATACCTCCGGTTTGGATGATTACAGTGCGAACATGTTCGCTAAACTGAATAAGGATGCTAAGGAAGCCCGTGAACGCCGTGAGAAGCTTGAACGGGAGGAACGCGAACGCCATGAGAAGCTTGAACGGGAAGTCCGTGAACGCCGTGAACGGGAGGAACGTTATCACCATCATGATGATTCCATGAGTTCAGCGCTGGTAGGAGCGGCAATTGGCGGACTGGCGGGTTATGCACTGGGTTCACATGATGATTATAACCCGTTTGATGGAGGCGGATTCGGAAATGATGACAATGGTTTCAGCTCAGGTTTTGATTTCGGCGGCTCGGATGGCAGTTTTGATGGCGGTGGATTCGATTCTGATTTCTGACAATAATAAATTAACATAAGATGGAAAATGGAAGCATTTGAGAACAATGAATGCTTCCATTTTCCATAATCGGGCGTTTAATTCAAAAACGGTGAAAATTCATTATATTTAATCAATCCTATTTTTCCATGAATTTCGATGCCGTCCACAGAGCTGAAAGTATCGTGTTCTGTGGACGGCATGTTTAATTGAAAATGCTGAAAACCCTGTTTTCGATAATGTGGTCATGAAATGCATAAAATCGCCGTCAGATTTGATTACAGTGTTTTCATATGGTATGATGCAATCATGAAAATAATGATTGACATTGATGGATGCATTGGTGATTTCAGTGCAATGATTGCATCGTATATAAGTCATCCTGAACTGCCTGAACCTGATGATTATTCATATCATAAGGCTACGGAATGGAAGGATATGTTCCCGACAATAAAATCATTCATGAATGTGTTCATGGATGCAATTGCACATCATGGTTATTTGAATGAACCTATTATTGGTAACGCCGTTGAAATAATACGTGAACTGCATGATGATGGCAATGAAATCATCATTGGCACTAATCGCGGTTTTCCATGGTTGAAAAAATCACGAGCCGCATTCATTAATCAGAATGCGCATGATGATACAATCCAATGGTTGAATAATAATGGAATCATTTATGATAATATTGTATTCACTGCATCCAAACATGACATTGACGCGGATGTATATATTGAGGACAGACCAGTGAACATTGATGAACTCAGGGAATATGGACATAAAGTGATAATGTTCGCACATGCATATAATGCATCCACTGAATCGGATTGGATTGCATATGATTGGAATGATGTACATGACATTATCAAAACAATGAACGCATAAGGAAACGCCACGGGAAAGAACTCGATTCCGTGGCGTTTCCTTTAATGATTATTATGTTTTATCAGCATCCCCATTTTTTAATGACTGGCGTTCCCTTATGTTCACCGAGAACCGCGATTTCAGCGGTGCCGAGTTCCAAATGTTGAGCAATCAATGGATTTACTTGCAACCATGCTGTTGCCAGAATACGAATAATATGGGAATGAGCGACAATCAGAACATCACTTTTATCCAACGCGGGTTTAATGCTTTCAATGAGCGTATTAGCGCGTTCATACGCATCGTTGAGCGTTTCACCATCAGTCGGCTGAATATGAATACTCTGATTGTTAATGGTTTCAATGCGTTCGCTGGTTTCATCACATACTGGAATGAGATTGGTTCCATCCTTCCAAATATCCCATTCATGACCGATGAGACGGCTGATTGTCTGACGAGTGTTTCCTTCCGCACGCCCATAATCCCATTCATGCGCACGCTCATCAACATGACCTGCATAACCTGCCAGTTCCGCTGTCATAATGGCTCTCTGTGAAGGGGAAGTGATGATTTCAATGAATTCATCAGGATGCATTGAACGCAGCCTCTCACCGGCATTTTTCGCCTGCTCACGACCTGTTTCCGTGAGAGGGATGTCAGTCAACCCGGTATATTGGCCGCTCATCGCCCATTCTGTCTGACCATGACGCAGAAGATAAAGATTCCCAGTCATATTGATTCAAACCTTCCTATTCAAATATTACTGCTGTATTATTTTATTATAATACCGCCCGATGGAAGAATTGTCAACATTCCATCGGGCGGCTTGTCAAATGCATTTTTGTCATGTATTCAATGAATACATCATACTGCGTTGAAATTATACAGGTCGGTGATAGGCATGAACCTGATGTTTTTCACATGAGCGGTTTCATCCATATCCTCACCATAATACAATACTCCTCGCTCATCATTATCATCATCAATGATGACATCCGTTCCCATGATAATGTCACTGTCATCATTCGCATCATGATCAATGTCAGATGGATGGAAACCGAGAGTGAAATAATCATCCTTATAACGAATACTAATGTATTCATTATCTGCTGCCATGTTCATAGTTGCTCTTCCGCGAATCACGGTGCCATCATCAATGAAAACAGCATAATTATATGTTCTTTTCAAATCAAAATTAATAATGTTCAAATCCTTAACAGCATCATTGAAATCATCACCATATTGAAGTTCGCTTGCAATCGCTGTCAAGCAATCATAATTCAATGGATAACGACGGCTGAACCGGATTATTTTATCAATCTGAGAATACTGTGATTCAGGTAGTTTATCATGCATGAATTCAGTGATTTCAGTTGAATTCGGATACGCGAACCGAATATGATAATGGAAACGCCCTGGACGATTAATAATATAATCGGATAAACCATGCAGATTATTAGCCGTAATAACATTCAAATGATGCGTATCGGATAAACCATCAAACATGCTCAACATTGTATTCTGCGGATTAAAAGGAATGCCATCAGAACCCTGCGTTTCCCTGTTAGGGAATGTTTTCTCAAACTCATCAAACAGAATCATCACATCCTGATCAATTGACTGGATGAAATCAGTGAGTCCATGATACGGCGTATCGCAAATCAACACAGGCATGCCTTCCTGTTGAGCACGAGCGGCAATTTCGCAAGTCAGCATCGTCTTACCAGTTCCCTTATCACCGGATAGAATGACTCCAGTGTTATCATTGTCAGCATGATAACGCCGGAAAATCTTATCGACTTTCTTAATGTAATCACCATAAATCTTACCAGTGGAAGCATGTAACTGGTTGGTACGCATGAGATGAAAACCTGACCTGTCCTGCACGACTTTCAATGTCAATGCCGGTATCCTTTCAGTGATTGACACATCATCACCGGAAATAATGTCAAACATTGAACCATAATTAATAATGTTCATTACCATGAAAACAATGATAGCATACTATAATGTATTATGCAAGAAAATAATCGATTAACGATGATAACACATTCTTTCTGTTGCTCATCCAATCATTCTCATTGACAAACAACAAATTCAAACCCAGTTTATCAGCTGCTATCATTTTACGTTTATCATACTCTCCGGATGATAACCCGACTCGTTCCATTATATGCTCATCATCATGCCAATACTTGCCATTGAATTCAATGCCGACATGCAATGATGGTATCAGAATGTCGATTTCCTTCAACCTTGAACCAATCATATTGCCATCGGAATCAGTTACAATGAGAATTCTTTTATTCCTATTGATTCTAATTTCATCAGCATACATCGGTAGCATTGAACATAACGCATCAGCCAGCTCGTTCTCCATTCTGCTGACACTTGAATGCGAACAATGAGAACAACCTGATTTACCGGATGAGACGGAGTAAACAGCCGCCTTCCATTCGTGCCCGCATTCAACGCACTGCCACCATACTGTCCTGTCACTGCCATAAGTGACATCGGTTGGTTTCAAATCACCATTCCTTGTCGGATGCCATAATTTTGCAGCATTAGGATTACGAGTAGCCAAATCATTATAACCAATCAGCACACGATTACCTGAACAGTATGGGCATCCCTGCGGTTTATCCTTCCTTGTTCTTGCGCTGACAGGCATCAACCATTCATGTCCATGTTCATCCAACCACCATACCTTCCGGTTTGATGCTGGCATGACATCACATGGTTTCAAATCGCCGTTCCTTGTCGGATGCCATTGTGCTGCAATTTCAGGATACTGTGATTGCAAATCATTATAACCAACGAGAACACGATGATGAGAACAATATGGACAATTCTTACCTTCTGCTCGCTTAGCAGGTGTTGACTCATACTCATGACCAATGGGGCAAATGAACAATACTTTCCGATTTGATTTCACTGACAACATATTGATATCAATCGTGTTATTAGGGGATAATTCATTGAATACCACCGGCGATTGAGTTCGCAAATCATTAACTCCTTGTATTAGTTTCCGTCCCATGTTTTCAATGATACCAATAATTGAAATGGGACTGGCGATTAAATCCCAGTCCCATGATTATAATCAATAATATCGCTGATTATTGTTTCAACAACATTTCCTCACTATCAGTCGTATATGACACGATTATCAAACCGAGTATGTCCGCGATAATCAGGAATGCCGTCACTATCAATAATGTCTGCATTTTGAAAGTCATGTTTCCAATCGCAGCGAGACTCATGAACGCGCAAATAGGAAGGCATACAAGCATGCCGAGTCCCTGTGCCGTCAACACCGTCCTTGCACGCTGACTGATGAAGCACATGAGCAGAATTGAAAACAATGTTATCAATGGCGTTGAAATAAAAATACACATAGCCCATTGGCTTGACGGGAAAATAATCCTGCCGAACATTCTGTAACCACCAATGTCAATAATCAAACCATAGACAAACGCCGTCGCGATTGAAAAAACATATGCCGGAATGAACGCGGCGATTGCCTTGCCGATATTCAATTCCAATGATGTCAGTTTCGTGGACATTATCCCTTCCAATGTGCGATGTTCCTTTTCACCGCAATAGGAAGTAGAACTGGTTATTGTGCCAAGCATAGAAGGTATAATCATGAACAACGGCAAATAAACCGCATTGAAAATAATGTAAATCAATGCGGGAATGCCATCAACTCCATCCGGAATGTTCGATGATTGCAGATATTTCGCGATTTCAAAATCCGTATCCGGCATTGAATAACCAACAGCCAGAATGATAATCGGCGCAATGATGAACATAATGAGAGGCAATGTTATCATGCTGAACATTGCAGTTTTAGTGCGATTGATATCCTTTAAATCCTTACGCATCAGCGCCATTATACCACGCCAGTTCATTGTTTTCATTCCGACACCTCCCAGTCTCCCGCTTTCACTTTATCCAAATACAAATCCTGAATCGTCCTATGCCTGCAATTGAATTCATTCACATGCACATCATGTTTCAATAATGTTTCCAGAACCTGATATGGTTCAACATCAGGTTTGATTTCAATGAAACCAGTGTCCTCATTCCAATCAACCAGCATGTCAATCAAACGGTGATCATATGGTTCCTCGGTAACAAGTTCATATTCCTTACGAGGCCAGCGTTCATGAATCATGTCTGACACTTTACCGGTTTCAACAAGAACACCGTTCTCCATTACGCCGATTGAATCCACTATCCCATCCAATCCTTGCAGGCGGTGCGTGTTCATGAATACAGTGCAATCATGATTCGCACACATGTCATGCAGCATGTTCATGAGTCCTGCTGCGGATTGCGGGTCAATTCCACTTGTCGGTTCATCAAGGAACACCATTCGCGGATTTGGAATGAGCGCCCGCGCGATAAGGACTTTCTGACGATTGCCTTTTGATAGTTCACCGACAGGCATGTCCTTATATTCATCCAATGTGAAATTAATTATCATGCGTTCAATGCGTTCATCCATTTCCTTCACTGGAACATCATAAATGTCAGCCCAGAGTTTCAGGTTCTCCAGTACCGTCATATTCATGTATGCATTGCCATCAACTTGAATTCCCATGATTGAACGCAGTTCCGCTCCGGTATCATCATTCATTGGTGTTCCGTTAATCAGGATTTCACCTTTACTTGGATGCAGCATTCCAGTAATAAGGCGCGTCGTTGTTGTCTTACCGGCCCCGTTCGGACCCAGTAACGCAAACATCGTACCTGGTTGAATGCGCATGTTCACATTATTCACTATTATCCTGCCATCTATTTTCTTGCATAAATCCTTGATTTCAATGGCAGCATTGGTTTCAGTGCTATCAGTCATATGATTGAAATATCACAGTGAAAATAAAATGATGATGACAGGGAAAGAACATGATTCCCTGCCATCATGTATTCAAAATGTGAACAATCATTGATTATTCATCGGTATAATTATCCGGATTATAAATATTAATGTCGATATTTACAATGCTATCATATGAACATAATAATATCGAGAATAAAAAATGGACATGAGCGATAATCTAATCCCATGTCCACATTTGTTGACAAAAACAACATCATCCACGCCATGCATGCTTTTGACACTCCCGTGGTTGAAACCACGGGATTCCTGCGAACTGGGCTTGCTTGGATTCTAGAGTGTATCCGTCCAAATCCAGCGGCTTCCCATTTTG
>UMDI01018053.1_pt1 | contig 40973 bp, 57 predicted proteins | sample 1964451 | NCBI WGS metagenome assembly UMDI01 (sample SAMEA4835990, study PRJEB28245) | human gut metagenome | biome: gut microbiome; material: fecal sample | place: Denmark | collected 2008 | reverse complement strand
TTCTTACAAGCTGGAGAAATAAAGTTAAAGGGCAATTACGAAAGCGAGAAAAAATGCAGCAAAGTAAAAGAATACAAATTAAGTCCTGAGGAGTTGCAAGTCTATTTAAAAGAACTAGAAACAAAAAAAGTAAAGAAAAGGGGTGAATAGTAATGGAAAAAAATATAATCGAAGTGAAAAATATAAAAACTGGAGAAGTATTAGAATTTACAGGCCAAAATGCAGTAGCGAAGTATCTTACAGGTGTATATGGCAAGAAAATATACGCTGGAGCTGTAGCATCAGCTATAAGACAAAGCACTCCATATAAAAATACATGGGAAATAAATTTCATAAAAAATGCTAATAAAAAAATATGCGATTATTGTGGCAAAGAATATACAAGTAATAGAGCAAATCAAAGATTTTGTAGTAATACTTGTAGAGAAGAATATCGTGCATGGAAAAAAAGAGGACCAGCGATAAACAGTGAGGCGAAAATAACAAAAGACAAAGAAATATTAGTACATAAATTAGTAACAATGTTAGCACCATACAGAACAGCAAAATAGGAGGAAATATGGAAGAGAGATATGCACTAAATAAAAATGGAGAAGGATATGCAGATAACACAGCATATAAAGCTATAAGAAATGTAAGTATGACAGAAAAAAATAAAACAAGTAAGCAAAGAGTAACAGAAGCAGAGGAACAAAAGGCCCTAATACAATGGGCCAAGTTCCAAGAAAAGAAATATCCAGAACTTAAAATGATATTTCATTGCCCAAATGAAAGCAAGAGATCAGCTAGATACGGAGCAGAATTAAAAAGAATGGGTATGGCGAAAGGATTTCCAGATTTAGGACTATTAGTACCTAATAAAAAATATGCAGGATTATTCATAGAATTAAAAGCAGATAAAACAAAGAGCATGACAAAAGAACAAAAGGAATGGCTAGAAAAACTAAATAGTTACGGATATAAAGCTGTTAGATGTAATGGCTCAGAAGAAGCTATACAAGTTATTAAAAGATATTTAAATATATAAAGGAGAGTGAAAAAATGAATAAAAAAGAAAATACAATAAAATACTTCATGAAGGCATCAGAAAATGAGGAATTATTTACAACTATCGCAATGGAAGAATGTGCAGAATTAATTCAAGCAATAAGCAAAGCAAAACGAGGCAAATTGGATGCTGACAACATGGCAGAGGAAATAGCTGATGTACTAATAGGAATTGAATGGCTTAAAGAATTATATGATATTGATGCTTTAGAAGTACAAAAGTGGATAGCATATAAACAAAACAGAATCGCAAAAAAACTGGAAAATAGGGGGTAAGTATATGGCAGAGCAATACAGAAAATTAGGTGATAAAGATGAAATGTAAATACTTTAAAAAAGAAACTGGCGATAAATACTGCAGCAACTATTTAGGACCACAAATAGTAGGAGCATATGGAGAAGGAACGATTATAAAACATAACTGTAAAGATAAATGCAAGTATATTGATTGTAAGAAACTTGAAGAATTACAAGGATTAAAAAGGGGATGATTAATTGATATTAGCAAGATACAAAGAATTAGTCGAACTGGCTAAGAAATACATAGAAAAGGGATATAGCACATTGGAAGCAATTAAATTAGCTGAAAAGGAATTGGAGGGACTATATGAATAAAAGAATAAAGATAAAAAAGGGCATCTGGCATAAAGAATGTGATTGTAGATGTGATAACTTTATAAGAATTTTAAGAGGAAGTGCATTATTAGTTTTTAATTGCAAGAACTGCAATTTAAGACCAGAGAGGGTAAGAAATGTAATATTGACTATGTTAGATGAAGATGAAGAAATACAAGAGTATACATATAGAGAAGAAGCTATAAAGACAATGTATAAAGAGAGAGTAGTAAATCCGATTATTAATGCTATGAAAAATCATAATTATAGAAAAATAATATTACCAATATATGTACCAGGAGTAAAAATAAAAGATATAGATATTGAATTTATGAAAAGACAAATTGAAGCTAAAAAATTAGAGATAATCAAATTTGAGTTATCCTCAATACAATATAGATACACATATAACATGGTTATAGAAATAAAAAGAAAAGATGTTACTATATATGATCATCATAAGCAAAACAATACAATTCATTTGATAGGAGGAAAATAAAAAATGAGAGAAATTAAATTCAGAGGATATGACAAATTCGATAAAAGATGGGTTTATGGTTATGGATTACATCAATCAATTTTTATAGATGGTTCATCTAATGCATACATAACAGCTGGTACTAGAGAAGTATTTATTGTAGATAAGGAAAGTGCTGGACAATATACAGGTTATAAAGATGCTAACGGCAAAGAAATATATGAGGGAGATATAATAAGATTAGAAGGAGTAGACGATAGAGAAATAGGTTCAACGTGGGAACATATAGGAAAAATAGTATATAAACGAGGAGCATTCTTTGTTTGCTATTTTGATTATTATGCAGATGGAGATGAAGAATTGATATGTGATGCCCAAGTTGAATTTGGTACAGTTATAGGAAATGTGTACGAGAATAAAAACTTATTGGAGGAAGAATAATGGAAGATAGAAAAGAATCAATACTAAACACAAAATATAAAGGAGATGATAAATATGTACATGTTATTATTGGTAATTGGATATGCAATTGTATATATAACTGCAGGAAATCCGAGTTTATATACTTTAAAATGGTTAATGGTAACATTAGGATTTTTCTTAATTTATTTTGCTGGAAGAATGAGTAAAAAAACATTTTAGGGAGAAATTTATGAAAAATGTATTAGAAATAATCATAAAAATAATAGTCGGTGCTATAAGACTTTTATTATATGCAATAGCTATAGTTTTTACCATTACGATGGGTTTTATGATTTTTATAAAATGTGAAATAATAACGACCATTTTAGAAGTAATAATAGGATTTTTTACAATAGGAGCTTTACTATTCGTCATATATTACTTAGGTGATGAAGTTGTAGAAAAATTCAAAGAAAAATGGTTGAAGGTTGTTGGTGTGTTTTAGATGAAGAAAACAAAAAGATAGAACCATTATGGAGTGAAACAGATATTAATACTGTAATTGGAAATATATACGAAAATAAAGAACTACTGGAGGTGGAATAATGAGTAATGATTTTTTTAAAAAATGTGAAAACTGTAAAAATTACGTAAATAATGAATGTAAAATCTTTTTACTAACAAACATACACCAAGCTTGTGAACATTGGGAAGAAAAAATATATACAATAAAAGAAGTATGTGAAAATTCTAAAAAAGAAATAGAACAAATAAATGACCCAGTTAACCATCCATCACATTATACTGATGGAAATATAGAGGTAATGTAATTAAATATGTTTCTAGAGCTGGATTAAATAAGGAGACAGATTAATGGAAGATAGAAAAGAGTTAATAAAAGCACTTAAAGTAATTCAACAAACTTGTAAATCTGTTACAGGTAAACAATGTGATGATATGTATGAATCAGGTAACTGCCCTATATATGATATACTAGGTAGTTGCACTTTAGAGGATGTTCCAGAAGATTGGTACATAGAAGAACATGAATAGAGCAATAGCAGATGCAATAATCATAGTGGTTATTGGTGCATGGATAGTAAGTAGATTATGCATGTAAGATACAAATAATTGACATAAAAAAAGGAATGCTTTCACATTCCGACAAATTCCTTAATAATATTATAACAGGAGTGTGGGAGCATGGCTAGTAAAACAATAGAAAAAGATAAAACATTTTCAGATGCAGAAGGTAAGTTATACAATTATAATTCTATGAAAATAGAATTAAACAGTCTAAAAATAGATTTAGAATATTTAGAAATAGACTATAAGGGATGCAAAGCTATTAGCTATGCTGACGAAAGAACAGGACAAACAAATAACATAAGCAATACAGTTGAAAATGAAGTACTTGCAAAAGAGAGACAAATAATAGAAATAGAAAATAAGATACATAAAAAAGAGAGACAAATTAGAAAAATAGAAAATGCACTAGAGCTGCTAAAAGAAGAAGAGAAAAGACTTGTTAGTTTTAGATATTTCTCTAATAGAAAAAAAGCACCAAGCTGGCTAGATGTAGGAGAGGAAATAGGTTACTCAGATAAAAAATGTAGAATTATGAGAAACGATATAATAAACAAAATAAAATCACTTATATGATTTCCGTAAAAGTTCCGTAAAGTTACCTCATAATTTCCGTAAAAGTTCCTTTTTTGGACAGAAAACTATAGTATATTTGTATTATAGGAAAATATAAAGGTTGTTTTCTTTACGAACTCTTATTGAATGTCAGATAGCCTGGTAACCTATTTGACTAGTATAATTGCTACAGTTTTTTTAAAACATTGGTTTTTTCTTGGCACAGACTTGTGCCCTCCTTAAGTATTAAGTATATAATTAACAACTTAGTTATGACAGGAAATGGCTGGGGGTAAAACCTCAGCAACGTGCAAGTAATGGAAATCACTCCCCCATGTGATACAGGTTCGAATCCTGTAGCTTGCTAATTGTAATTACTATCATACAACAACAGAAACAGATTTTAATCTCATACTCAATTTGAAAAAGAGCCCTTCATGGGCTCCTTTTGTTGTGCAAAGAAAGAGTTGATCTAAATGAGTAGAAAAATATTTCAAAGAAAAGAGTATTCAATTTATAGATGTAGTGACGGATTTGTTGTACATAATACAAACAAGAAATTTGAAAACGGGCATACACATGTAAATAATTTTTATAAAGCTAAGATACTGGTTATTATGGCTATAAAAAGAGAGATAGACGATAAGCTAAGTAAAAGAGATATAGAAAGTCTTATTAGATTAACAAATGATAATAGATATAGAAATAAATTATTAGAATTAGAAAGGAGTGGTATTAATGGCGAAATTGACAGCTAAACAAAAGAAGTTTGTAGAAGAATACTTAATAGACCTTAATGCCACTCAAGCGGCTATTAGGGCTGGATATAGCACGGAATCAGCAAAAGAAATTGGTTGTGAAAACTTAACGAAACCTAATGTAAAAGCTGAAATAGACAAAGCTATAGCGGAAAGAAGTCGAAGGACAGGTATTAATCAAGATAGAGTTTTAAGGGAGTTAGCAAAGATAGCATTTGTTAATCCTGGAGATGTAATAAATTTAAATCAAGCTACTGTAAAATCAGATGCAAAAGAAGAAGATTTAGCAGCTATAGCAAGTGTAAAAATAAAAAACATACCAACAGAAGATGGAGAAATAACAGAAAGAGAAATAAAACTATGCGACAAACTAAAAGCATTAGATTTACTCGGTAAACATCTAGGAATATATGACAAGAAAGATGCTGAGGATAAAAACCTAACAATAACAATCAATAAGGCAAGTGAAAAAAATGGAAATTAATATAACTTGCAATGATCACTTTGAAGATTTTGTTTTAGATTGGAATTATAAATTTTATTTTCTTGTTGGTGGTTATGGTAGCTCTAAAAGTTATCATGTGGTCCAAAAGCTGCATCTAAAATTATTACAAGAAAAGAGATTAGCATTAGTTGTAAGGGAAGTATATGACACTATACGAGATAGCTGCTTTTCACTTTTACAAGATGTAGCAGTAGATATGGGGATATACGATATGCTTAAATTTAAGACATCGCCAATGCAAGTAACATATCCTAATGGAAGCAAGATAATTTTTAAAGGTATGGATAAACCGGCTAAATTAAAATCCATCAATGGTGTATCTATTATATGGGTTGAAGAATGTTCCGAGGTTAAATATGAGGGCTTTAAAGAACTTTTAGGACGTTTAAGACATCCTACACTCAGTAATCACATTATACTTAGTGAAAACCCTATAGAAAAGGCTAACTGGACTTATAAGCATTTTTTTATTGATGAAGAAAATAATAAGAAAATACTTGATGATGAAAAACTTTATATTGAAAGAATTATCAAGACAAATAATACATACTATCATCATTCCATTTGCGATGACAATTATTTTCTACCTCAGGACTATATAAAAGAGCTTGATAACATGAAAGAATACGACCCAGATTTATATAGAGTAGCTAGACAAGGTAGATTTGGTATAAATGGTACTAAAGTATTACCGCAATTTGAAATGATGGACCACGATTTAGTTATGGCCAAAGTAGGTTCTATACCTTCTAGATTTTATAGAGCTGGTATGGACTTTGGATTTGAAACTTCATACAATGCATTAGTTAGAATTGCTATAGATGATGTGAATAAAGATTTGTATATTTACTGGGAATATTATAAAAATCATATGACAGATGATAAGACTGCTAAAGAAATAGATGAATTTAGAGTAAATAAAGAGTTAATAAGAGCAGATAGCGCTGAGCCCAAGACAATTAGATTTTATCAGCAAGAAGGTTTTAAAATGGTTGGAGCTAAGAAATATCAAGGCTCTAGGCTTCAAAATACTAAAAAAGTAAAAAGATTTAAGCATATATATTGCTCAACTAAATGTGTTAATGTAAAAAAGGAATTGAAGGATCTAACATATAAGCAAAATGAAAAAGGTGAGAATATATATGATGAATTTAACATAGACCCTCATACTTTGAGTGCTATTTGGTATGCATTAGATGGTTATGAGGTTGCAGATTATAAAAGACATTATCACAGTAGATAGAAAGGAGGAAACAAGATGCTTAATAGTTATCAAGAGTTTGTTACTGCTGAACTCGCTGGATTATATGGCTCGGCAGTATTACAAGAAATGAACGATATACTAAGACTATATGACATATACGAAGGTCGAGAAAATTTTATAGACAAGTCAGAAGAAAAAGACTATACACAGACAGAAAAAAGAACAAATCTGATTAAAAAGCTTATAAAAGAAGAATCTAGATTTTTATTCGGTAAGACTCCAGAGTTATACATTCAGCCTAAAAATGATACTGATGCTGATAAAGATAAAGCTGGAGAAATAAATCTTTATTTGAATAAAATATTAAAAGATAATCTATTCTCAGAAAAACTTGTAAAAGGTGCTAGAGACTGCTTTATCGGCAAAAGAGCTGCTATTAAATTATATGCTAACCAAGATACAAAAGAGATTAGGATAATGTTTTTACCTAGCTTGGAATTTATCTACGAGAGTGACGAAGAAAATCCTAACGAACTTAAAAAGATAATATTCTTCTATCAGACAAATAAGGAAGTTGAAAAAGATAAGCAACGTATTTGGAAGCAAAAGTATGAAATGATAGATGGAAGATGTATTCTTAACGAAGGCATCTACAATGGTAATGGGATATTAATAGAGCCTATAAACGTAGATGTAGACTTACAATTAAGCGGTATTCCTTGTTATGTGGTAATAAACGATGGACTAAGTGGAGACCCGTTCGGAGAATCTGATGTAAAAGAGCTTCTAGACAATCAAATTCAATACAACAGACTATCCTCAGAAGATGTAGACACACTTAGAAAAGGTATGGATAGGATTATTTATGGTGTCGACATAGACCCAGAAGCATCTGAAAAATTTCAACTAAAGCCTGGAGCATTTTGGGACGTACCAACAGACCCTACAGCAGAAGGGAAACAAGCTGCACTAGGTACAATACCGACAGACTTTGGTTATGGAGACAAGATAGAAAACTCATTAAAACGTATTAAGTCAGATATGTACGAGATGCTAAATATACCAATGCTATCAAATGACGAGCTAAAAGGCATGATGACATCAGGCAAAACTATGAAAGCACTGTATTGGCAACTTATTACTAGATGTGAAGAGAAGATGATGGCATGGCGACCAGCTTTAGAGTGGTTAATAAGAGCAATACTTGAAATTACAGAAGTATATCAAATAGAAAAATTACCGCAACTTGATTATACTGTTACAGTCGAAAATAACTATCCTTTACAGGAAGATGAAGACGAAGAAAAGACGTTAGACTTGCAACAAGTAAATGCACAGGCTATGTCTAGAAAAACATTCATCAAGAAATGGCAAGGTGTTACAGATGATGTGGCTGATGCTGAAATAAAACAAATAGCATTAGAAAGAGAAATGTTAGAAGAAAGTTATGTATCTGGAATGAGTGATCCAGTTGAATAATTTTTTTAAACAAAAGAATAAAACTGAAAAAGAGATGACTAGAGAAATAAAAAAAGCATATAAGAGAGTAGCAAATAATTTGATTAAAAGATTGGCTCTAGTTAATCCAGATACGATGACATATGACTATTTAAGACAAACTGCTAAGTATCTAGAAAAGGAATATAAGAAGCTTAATAAAAGACTTAATAAAGATATTGAAAAGGCTATTGTAAACACCGTAGAAGGCTATACACAAAGCCAAGTAGAGTTTTACAGTGATTTATGCAAACCTCTATCTAGTAGCTTTGAAGATATGTTTATTAAAGTGAATAAGCAAGTTTTAGACAATGTTATTACAGGCAAAATGTATGGAGATAACATAAAACTTTCTGACAGACTTTGGAGCAATCACAACAAGACTGTAAAGACTATAAACGATATACTCACAGATGGATTTATTAGTGGGAAAGGTAGTAAAGAGATAGCTAAAGACTTAGAGGTTTATTGTAATCCAGATTATTTAAAGGAATACGAAAAGTTTACTATTCATCCTAAAAGTAAAAACAAGGTTGAATTTAACTCATATAGATTAGCAAATACATATATAAATCATGCATACCAAGAAGCAACAAGGCAAAGTGCTAAGCATAATCCATTCGTAGAAAAAATAGAATGGTTAAGTGGAACAGATGATAATGTATGCGATTTATGTAAAGAACGAAATGGAAAGAGGTTTAAGGTCGAGGATATTCCACTCGACCATCCGTGACCGTTAGGACGATGCACCTTATTACCAGTCATAGAGGAAAATTTAGAAGATATAGCTAGAGAACTTAATAAGTGGGTTAATGGTGGTAAAAATGAAAAGCTTGATAAATGGTTTGAAGCATGGGAGGTTAAAAGATGATAAAGTCCGAAAGGGCTTATTTTTATATATGAAATCAACAAAGAAAGGATTGATGATATATGTTAGTAGAAGTTCAAAAGATTAATAAAGAGGAAATAACTGTTGTAAGTAGTTTAGATGTAGCAGAAACTTTTGGAAAAGAACACTACCATGTTTTAAGAGATATAAAAGAATTAGAATGTAGTGAAGAATTTAGACTATCCAATTTTGGAGAGTCCTCTTATAGAAATAGTCAAAATAAAAAGCAACCTATGTATTACATGACAAGGGATGGATTTACATTATTGGTTATGGGATATACAGGACATAAAGCTATGAAATTTAAAGAAGCTTACATAAAACAATTTAATGCTATGGAAAAACAACTAAAAGAAAAATTAGTAGAAAGACAAAAAGGCATAGCAGTACGACAAGCACTAACTAAATCAATCCAACAATCGAGCGAAAATGAGAGAATGCATGGACATGCTTATTCAACATACACGAATTGCATTTATAAAGTTATATTTGGTAAAAATGCTAAACAGCTAAGAGAAGAATATGGAATAGAGAAGAAAGCTAATCCTAGAGATTATTTTAACTCAGAAGAATTAAAAGCTGTACAATCCATGGAATGTTTAGTAAGTGGATTAGTAGATTGTGGATGGGATTATAATAGAATAAAAGATTTTATACAACAAACTAATACTAAATTATTAATATGCTAAGCTCAAGAGGGCTTATTTTTATGTCTTTTTTTAGTTTGTAGACGTAAAAGAATAAACTAAAAACTATATTCAAGAAACGGACTTGTAAAAAGTGTAAATATAGGAGGAAATATGGAATTTAAAGAATTATTAAAAGCACAAAGCTTAACAGATGAACAAATAAATAACATTACTGCAAAGATGAAAGAAGAAAAAATATATACTACATCTTTAGAAAATGCAGACGAAAGATATACAAAGTTAAAAGGGCAAAAGGCTGATTTAGATGAACAAATAAAAGCTGCAAATACAACTATAACAGAGTTGAAGAAAAATAATAAAGACAATGAAGCATTGCAACAAACAATACAAGACCATGAAACTACAATAGAAAATCTAAAAAAAGAATCAGCTCAAAAGGATTTTAACTATGCATTAGACAGTGCATTAAAAGACAATAAATGTAAGAATGCTAAGGCTTTAAAAGCTTTACTTGATTTAGACAATATAAAATTTAATGAAGGTAAATTAGAAGGCTTAGAAGGGCAATTAACTGCATTGAAGGAAAGCGATGGATATTTATTTGATACATCAAATCCAGCTCCAGGTAATACTGGTGGAACAGGCAATCATCCACGAGTTGGCGATGGAGCAATAACAAAAGAACAATTTAATAAGATGACTTATAAAGAAAGAGTAGATTTATTCAACTCTAATAAAGAACTGTATAATCAATTAAAATAATAGGAAGGTGATAATATGGCAACAACAAAAATTGCAGATTTAATAAATCCAGAAGTAATGGCAGATATGATTTCGGCTAAAATAGAGAAAAAGTTAGTGGTTACACCATTTGCTAAAATAGATACTACATTAGTAGGGCAACCAGGAAATACTATAACAGTTCCACAATATGCGTAAACTATATGCGCCTTTACATAGTGATATGTATTGCAAACCCTTTTAATTGCTGGAAACTCCTAAAGAGTTCATCTCACTTTAGGACAATCAGCAGCGAAGATTCATTAAATATATAACAATTCCTATTTATTGGTATATTGTCAAATTTATGATAAAATATAAATAGAGGTGATAATATGTCAAAGAGAAAAACTACAGAAGAATTTAAAAATGAAGTATATGACAAATTTGGAGATTCTATAGAAATTTTAGGTGAATACAAGACAAACAGAGATAAAATATTAGTTAAGTTTAAAGAATGCGGACACGAAGGGTATAAAGCACCTTCTAAGATATTAGCTGGGCAAAGATGTGCTAAATGCGCTGGTAAAAGAATAGCTAAATCTAAAACTAAAACAACAGAACAATTTAAAAAAGACTTAACTAAAAACAACATTAACTATATAGAAGTTATTAGTGAGTATAAAGGAGTAAAGTATAAAATAGAAGTATTGAATAAAAAGTGTAACCATGTATATAGTGCGTTACCTGGCAATATTTTAAGAGGTGCTGGATGCCCTGTATGCCATGGGTTTAAAGATACTAATAAATTTATTGAACAAATAAATCATAAATATCCTGAAGAATATGAAATAATAGGAGAATATATAAATAACAAAACTCCTATATTAGTAAGACATAAATGCGGTTATGAATGGGAAGTAATACCAAAAGATTTAATGAGAGATATAAGATGTCCTAAATGCATAATGTCAAAAGGAGAATTATTTATAAGTAAATATTTAGAAGAAAATAAAATAGATTTTAAACCTCAGTATAGATTTAAAGAATGTAGAGATGTGCTAGAATTACCTTTCGATTTTATGGTTAATATAAAAGGGCAATTAAAGCTAATTGAATTTGATGGTAGCCAACATTTTGGCGAAAAATCTTCTAAATATCGAACTCCAAAAGTAAAAATACATGATGAAATAAAAAATAAATTTTGCAAAGATAATAATATTCCTTTATTAAGAATACCTTATTGGTGGTTAAGAAATGATAGAATTATCAAGGAATTAGATAAATTTATATTTAATGAATAACGTTCAACGACTAGCCGAAAGGCGTACACCCAAGTGGGTGGAAATGGAGGGCAACTCAAGGAGTTGATGATATAGTCTAATCTATATAGTAATATATAGCAGTTCATAAGAGAACGATACAAGATTAACGACCTTGTATGAATGTAAATGATATAGGAGATGCAGTAGATGTAGCAGAAGGTGTTGCAGCAGAAACAGTTAAACTAACTACTACTTCAACAACTGCTACAGTAAAAAAAGCAATGAAGGCAGTAGAACTTACAGATGAAGCTGTGTTAAGTGGATATGGCAATCCTGTAGGAGAAACAAATAATCAAATAGCAAAATCAATAGCTTCTAAAGTAGATAACGATGCAATAGATGCTTTATTTAATGCACAATTAATTTATGATGGTTCAAGCGGAACTATAAATTATGACGGAATAGTTGATGCAGTAGATGTATTTGATGAAGAGTTAAATACAGAAAAAGTTATGTTTGTAAATCCTAAACAAGTTACACAATTAAGAAAAGATGCTAATTTTATATCTGCAGACAAATATACTGGTCAAGTGGTTATGAATGGGGAAATAGGTAAAATAGCTAATTGCAGAATTGTAGCAACTAAAAAAGCTAAATTAATAGATGAATGGTATTCTTTCTGTGAAAGTGGAACATCTAGTGCAGTGCAAGTAACATCTAGTAATTTATCAACAATACAAGCTACATTGCCAAATGCAAAAGAAAATGATTATGTATTAAAATCAACTACTCCAGTATACTTTAATCCAATTATAAAGCTTAATAATGACGCTGAAACAGAAGAAGATACTGCTGCTTTAACTGTATATTTAAAAAGAGATACAAATGTAGAAACAGATAGAGTATCTTTAGCAAGAAAAACTGATATATCTGCTGACAAACACTATACTGCAGTCTTATCAAATGCAGCTAAAGTTGTTTTAGCTAAATTTAAATTTAAAAAATAATAGGACGTGATTTAGATGGATGATTTAGAAATGCTAAAGCTAATTTTAAGGGAGAGTGATTCTCCCTTTTTTAGCGATGAACAACTCCAATTTTACGCAGAAAAAAATAACTATGACATAAATAAAACTGCTTATGAATGCCTTCTAGCCAAAGCAGAAGATGATAGTATTGCCTTACCAGGGGGATTAAGCTTGCCGAACAATAAAGAATACTGGTTAAGGCTTGCTAAAAAATACAGACCGAATGGAAGTAAGATCTTATGATAAATAAAGAAAAAATCAAATCGAAAGTTGAAAAAGCAATAAAAAAGCTCCCTTCTTTAGGAGTGGTTAAGCGAGCTTACACAAATGATTTTGGAGAAAAGTCAGACTTACTTGAATTAGTATGTGAAATAGAAGGCTTATATCATGAATCAAATAATCAGTATGGCCAAAGTATAACATTGCAAAATAAAGCAGAGGTAATAAAAGAAAAAAGTATATATTTTTTAGTTGTATACGATGAGACTGCGAAGCTTATACAGAAAGATGACTATATATATATAAATGGCTATAAATATCAAATTAAAGATATTGGAAATGTAAATAAAATGGATATTTATGCGGATATGAGATTACAAGAGGTGAGCTACGATGAGTAATTTTAGCATGAATATTGACGAGTTAATGGATATGTTAGAACAAAAAAGAAATAGAACAAAAGCAGCGCTTGAAATATATGCTAATAGCTCAGCTACAAAACTTCAAAATCACGCAAGAGTAAATAAACCTTGGACAGATAGGACACATGATGCTAGAAATAGACTTAATGCATCATGGGAATGGAAAAACGAGAATGTATTAAGTATTGCATTATCACACGGAGTTAATTATGGGATATATCTAGAAAAAGGAACATCACCACATGTTATAACAGGGAATCCTTGGTTGTATTGGCAAGGAGCTAGTCATCCTGTTAAAAAAGTCAATCACCCTGGTACAAGACCTTATCCAATTATAATGCCAACAATAAATGAAATAGGTCCACAGGTTATGTCTGGACTAAGTATACTTCTAAGGTAGGTGAGGTTAATGTTTCAGGATTTATATAGATTTCTTAGAACTGGCGGATTAAAAGTGTACTCACTTGGACAACAGGATAAAATTTGCACAGACCCATTTGTATTGATTTATGAAGCTGGAACAGAAGATACTTCAAGTAGTAAGAATCTAAAAAAAGAAAGCATAGAGTTATGGGTATTTTATCCTTTTAATGAATACTCAAAGGTTGAGGATTATATAAAACAAGTTGAAAATACAATAAAAAAATTCGGCAAACTAAGAAAAAATTATGATAAGTATGCAATAGAAATTGATAATGATATGAAAGCATATTATACAAAACTTTCGTATTTCAGATATGTATATAGAGAAGGAGGTAGATAAATATGGCAGCTACAGTAAAAAAGATAAATCAAATGCCACTATCAGATGTATCATTGGTTAGAGTTGTAACTGAAACTGATATTTTTAGTTTCAAAACTTCTGATGAAATTTCAACAGAAGAAGTGGTTTCAGAAGGCGAAGAACAAACTCTTAAGCTAAAGGGTGAAATATATGCAAATAGAGAAGCTAAAGATACTGTACTTGGTTATGACTTAACTTGCAAAGACAATGTAATGTGTCCTGAGCTTCTTAAAGTTATTCAAGGAGGTACTATCGAATACGATACAGATGGAAAAACTTTTAAAAAATATACAGCGCCACCAGTAGGACAAAATGCATCAAAAACATCGTTTGATGTTGAAGTTTATTCTGCAGAAGTAGGAACAGATGGAGACACTGGAAACTTTTCAAAAGTGACATTTCCAAGTTGTAAAGGAAAATCAGTGCCTTTAAGTTTTAAAGATGGTGAATATTATTCAAATGAATATACTATTCAATCAAGACCAGAGAAAGGAACTGCACCTTATACAATAGAAAAAGTAACTGCTTTACCAAATGATACAGTATCAGAATGAACAAATGATATAGAAGAAAATAAGATTGTAGAAGAAAATAATGTTATAGATGAAATAGACCTCTCTAAATAATTTTAGAGGGGTTTTTATTATGAAAGGAAATAGATAATGGAAAATTTACAAGTAACAAGTTTAGAAAAATTAAAAAGAGTAAAACAAACTCAGATAGTAAGTTTAGGTAAGTTTGAAGATGGAACAGAACTTATAGCTGAGCTAAAAAGACCAGATATGCTAGCTTTTATAACAGAAGGTAAAATACCTAATACTCTTTTACAAGAAGCAGCAGAAGTATTTAACGGGAAAACTGAAACTGTAAACAAAGCAACTATAGAAGGAGATGTTACAGCTTTAAAACAGTTAGGAGAGCTATTAGAGTTTTTATGTGAAGAAACATTAGTAAATCCAAGCTATAAAGAAATAAAAGAAATAGGTATAACGCTACCACTAGAAATGAAAACAACAATTCTTACTTATGTTCAAGCTGGAATTGACGGGCTAAAAAGCTTTCGTAAAGAGCAAGAACGTATTGAGAATAATCAATCAGTCGGAGAAATATAGAAGATTACCAAGTGAAATAGCAAGAATAAAAGATGAGTACGTGGCTTTTTGCTTTGATGAAGCTTGTATGTATATATCATGCCAACTTGAAGAAAAGAAAAAACCACGATGGAGTGAAGATCTAATAGACCAAGAAACAGGAAAGAAAAAAACATTTATATCAGAAGCATGGAAAAAACAAAGAAAGGAGGGTAAATAATGCCGGATACAAACTTAGGAACTGCAACAGGCTATTTAAATCTTGATATTCATAACTGGAATAATGCATTAGATGATGCTAGAGAGAGTTTAAGGGAGTTTGAAAATAGTTCTAATTCTATGGGTGATACGTTAAGAAATACACAACAAGCTACAAATGGAGCAAGTGATGCATTACGAAACACGAGTGATTCAGCTAGTAGAGCTAGAAGTGCTTTTGATGGTGTTAGACAGGTAAGTAGTAGTACGAGTGATGCTTTTGATGATATTACAAGTTCGACATCTAGAACAAGAGATGAATTCAGTAGAACAACTCGAGAAGCACAGAGATTCGAAAGACAAATGCAGAGATTAGAATATCAACTTGGTGGAGAAGTACCACAAGCTACACGAGAGGCCTATCAAGAAATGTATAGACTTAGAAATGAACAAAGAAGAGCATCGAGAACTTACGGAAGTTATTCTAGAGAAGCTATGCAAGCAAGAAATGCGATGACAGAATTTGCATTAAGTCTAGATGATAATACATTTAGGCAAGTCTACATGAGAAGTCAATTAGGACTTACAGAGGGGCAACTTCAAAGACAAGCTAATAGTATACGACTTAATGCGAGAATGACTAGTTTAATGGGAGACCAAACTCAAATTCTTACACAACGTATGCAAGGTTTACAGGCACATGGAATTAGACCAGAAATGTTATTGCCAGCATCAACTCCAGGACAATTCCGATTATTAAGTGAAGCGATGAATTTAGGAGTTTCACCACTAAATCGTCTATCTGCAGGATATAGAACGTTAGGTGGTAGAGTTGAAGGAGTTATAAAGAGATATTCAGCTCAGAAAGTAGCGGTAAGACTTGCACAAGGAGATATGACGAGATACGGATTGTTAATGAGAAGTTTGACTACTGGTACTGCTAATCTTGGACTTGCAATTCCAATTGTAGGAGTTGCTGCAATTACCGCATATGGAACTTTATTTAGTGCAGCTATGCAAGCAGATGAAGGATTACAAAAGCTATGGGATACTACAAAAAACAAGTTAGCAAAAGCGTTCGAACCTTTGATAGAAACTGCAGGGCAAGTTTTAGAAGTAGGCATGAAAGTTGTTGGTGTTATAGCTGACTGGGTTACAAAATTCAATGAGGCACATCCAATAATCGCAAAAGTAGCTAGTGTAGTTGCCTTGTTAGCACCAGCAATGACATTATTGTTATTACCTCTTTCTATGGGTGCTGGATTATGGAATGGTTGGATGGTTGCCCTCAATGGAGCTTGGACTATGATCGGTGGAGTTGTCACAATGATAGGAACTGCTACCTCAACATTTTTTGCTTTTGCGATACCTATTGCTGCAGTAACCGCTGGACTTATTCACCTTTATAAGACAAATGAAACATTTAGGACTACTGTAAATAATGCTTGGCAATCGGTAAAAGAAAAGGCAAAGGATGTATTTGGTACACTTGAAAAGTATTTTACAGAAACTATTCCAAATGCATATAAAAAAGGTGGTATAAAAGGAGTTTTAGATCAATTCGCGGATACATTTAAAAGTGGATTAGATAAGGTAAAATCATCACTACCTCAATGGCTAGAAAACGGTAAAAGTATGGCTAGTAACCTTGCACAAGGAATTAATCAAGGTTTACCAGCTTTACAGGCAAAAGCAAGCGAAATGATATCAAACTTAGTAGCAGGAGTTTTAAAAGTAGCTCCAAAATTAATAGAAACTGCAGGACAATTAATTCAAGCATGGTTAAAAATGTGGAGTAACAATGTAACACTATTTTTAGATGCTGGATTTAAATTACTTGAAATGATTATGCAAGGTATAGCACAGGCATTACCGACATTAATTGAAACTATAGTAAATGTTGTATCTACAGTAATAAACATCATAGCCGAAAACCTGCCAAAAGTAATTGAAGCAGGAGTATACATTATAACTGCACTTGTAAATGGCATAAGTCAAAATCTACCAGCTATAGTTGATATAATAACAAATACACTAAGTTCTATAGTTAACATCATATTAGAAAATTTACCACTAATAATAGAAGCTGCAGCACAGATTATAACAACTCTAGCAGTTACATTAGTAGAAAATTTACCAACATTACTAGAAGCTGCAGTAAAATTAGTTATTGAAATTGCTAGATGCATATTAGAAAATTTACCACTAATTATAGAAGCTGGTATTCAACTTGTAATAGCATTAGGTCAAGCAATAATACAAGCATTGCCTCAGATAGTTGTAGCAATTGGAGAATTATTTGTCGGAATATTAGAGGTAATAGGTGAAGAAATAGGAAAACTAGGTGAATTTTTATTAGGCAAAGCTATGGAAATAGTTTCTCAAATTCAAAGTAAAATATCGGAACTATGGGAACAAATAAAAGTAACAGCAATGGAAAAAGCTCAAGAGTTATGGCAATCTATAGAACTATGGGCAAGTAACACATACAACAGTGTATCCATTTGGATTAGCAACTTAATAACATCAATAGGAACTTGGTTAAGTGGTTTGCCTGAAAAGATAGGCTACATATTAGGATTTGTATTAGGAGCTATAACTAGTTGGGGAATTAATACATATAACTATTTTGCTACAAATATACCGATGTGGATTAATACCATAGGACAATGGTTTTCTCAATTACCTTCTCGAATAGGTCAATGGCTTACAAATACATACAACAATGTAGTTAGCTGGGGAAGTAATATGTTATCAAAAGCACAAGAAACAGGTAGTAAATTTATTGGCAATACTGTAAATTGGTTTCAACAATTACCAGGTCGAGTGTGGAATTTCCTAAGCAATACTTACAGTAAGGCTACTACATGGGCATCGCAAATGATTGCGAAAGCACAGCAAGCTGGAAGTCAATTTGTAAGTAGAATTGGAAGTGCATTGTCAGCATTACCTGGCCGAGTATGGTCATTCTTATCTAACTGTATATCGAAAGCAACTAGCTTTGCATCACAATTTGGGGCAAAAGGACAAAAAGCTGCATCTGATTTTAAAAGTAAAATAGTAAGTGGAGTTAAGTCTATCCCAGGGCAAATGGCAAGCATAGGTAAGCAGATAGTCCAAGGTATATGGAGAGGTATATCTGGAGCTGGAAGTTGGTTAAGAAGTCAAATTAGTAACTTTGCAAGTGGAGTTGTAAAAGGATTTAAGGCAGGATTCAAGATAAACTCACCTTCTAAAATCATGCGAGATGTAATTGGCGTTGGCATAGTAGAAGGTATCGGTGTCGGCATAGACCAAGAAGAAAATAGTTTACTTGGAAAAGCTAAGAATCTAGCTAATAGCGTAGTTAGTGTTATGAACAATAATGCAACTACAATGGATTTAGTAGGAACTGCTAGAGGTTTAAGTGGCAACGTTAGCGCTGTAACTCAAACAACACAAAATAATACAAGTAATTTTGCTAGCTTATTACATATAGAAAACTTAACTATAAACGATGATAAGGACATAGAAACTCTAGCGAATGATTTAGCGTTTTATTTAAAAAGAAAAAACGTATTAACAGTATAAGGGGGTGTAGAAATGGAATTTATAGAATACAGAGATCCAATAGTTTTATATTTGGACGACAAACCTAGTACAGATTACGGAATAAAGGTGTATGAAAGTAATATCCTTTCTGCACCTTCTAAAAAGCTAGAGTTTGTTGAAATAGAAGGAAGAAACGGAGCATTAACAATAGACAATGGATATGAAGATTTTGTATTAACACTTTCATGCGTACTTATAAATAATAATAGTAAGGTTGAAACCACTCCAGCATTAGCAAGAAGGGCTAAAAAATTTCTACTTAACGGAGCAAATAGAAAGATACAATTAAGTGAGGACATGGGTTTTTATCTATTAGGAACTTATAATTCTGATGTTGACATAGAAGAAGCAATTGAAAACTTTGGATTGTTCCAGGCACAATTCAGATGCAAGCCTTATAGATTCTCTAATAGTAATAAAACAGTAGAGATAACTACTAAAAATACTGTAATAAAAAATGATGAATATAAAACCAAGCCTGTTATTGATGTGTATGCAACAGGAGACATAACTATCAATATAAATAATCAAGAAGTTGTTTTAAAAGCCTTAGAAGGACATATACAACTTGATTGTGAAAAAATGAATGCAACTACTGTTAATTCGCTTGGAAAAATAGTAAATGCAAATCAGAAAATGTATAGTGATTTTCCTGTTTTAGAAGAAGGTAATAACAATATAACTTGGACTATAGGAACAGGCGCTAGTTTTACTAAAATAATAATAAATTATAGAATGGCGGTGATATAGTGATACCAAGAATTTATGATAACAGTTTTACAACGTATGAAAGCAACGGATTAGGTTTATTGGTAGATGCTATATCTTGCCAAGTTGAAGAAGAATCAAACGGAGATTTCGAGTTAACACTCGTATATCCTTCTGATGGTTCTTTTTTTTATGCGTTAAAACAAGACAACCTTGTAAAAGCTGATGCATCGGATAACTTAAAAGGGCAGCTTTTTAGAATAGATACAATATCAAAACCTCTAAATGGCCAAGTGACTGTATATGCAAAACATATTTCATTTGATTTAGCTAAAAACTCTTTAAATGAGGATGTAGCTGAAGAAAATATAAAGTGTGAAAATGCTGGTAAACATATGCTTCAAAAATCTGATGCTGACAGTAGATTTTCTATTGAAAGTAATATAGAGATGCTTGGTAACTACAGCATGGATAGAAAAACAGATTGTTTGAGTGCTATAGCTGGGACAAGAGGTTCTCTTATAGATACATTCGGTAATGGTCCTAAGCTTCTTAGAGATAACTTTACAATATCCGTACTTACTAGAAGAGGTAAGGATGATAACACTCTTATAGCTTATAAGAAGAACATCACAGGCTTTACGTTAGAAGAAGATTATTCAGAAATAATCAATATTATAAAACCTTATGCTACTTATACAGAAGATGAAGTTGAAAAAACTCTATATATTGATGAAACAGGAGTAAAATCGCCAAGATATGTAGAAGGTGATATAGTAAAAAGTCAATGGATGGATTTTTCAGACAAATTTGACGAAGATGAAGCTCCAACAAAAGAAAAATTAAAAAATCTAGCTGAAAAATATTTCAACGATAATAGCTGCGACCTTCCTAAAATGACTTATAAAATAGAATTTCAACCGCTTAGCCAAACGGAAGAATACAAGGAAGATGGATTAGCTGAACTAGAATATATAGGCATGGATGATAGTGTATATATAGCTAACAGCAAATATGGAATAAGAGACCAAGCTAGAGTTATAAAAACAACTTATAACGTATTAGCAGACAAATATATATCTATAGAATTAGGTGATCCAAAGACAACACTAGGCTCAATCATAAATAAAAATAATACTGACACAGTAACAAAAGATGAAGTAAAAGACATTGTAGATAAAACAAATAAAAAAGATTATCCTAATACATTGCCAGCGGTTCCAGTTGTAACTATAGATAGAGCTGGATTTAAGACGATATCATTAAGTTGGACTTTTGATAATAAGCCTTATTATTCTTATCAAGTTTATGCTAGTCAAAAACAAGGATTTACACCCAATGTATTTGACTTGATTTATGAAGGAAAAGGAAGTGCTTTTCTTCATGAAGTAGAATGTTCACAAACTTGGTACTACAGAGTAAGAGCGATTAATACTTATGGAAATGCTACGGATTTTTCAGAAGAAGTTAGTGCAACAACTACCAAAATAAGTGATGCTGCAGAATATTTTCAAGAAGCTGCGATAGAAAGTGCTTTGATTGGATCACTTAATGCTGATGTAATCAATGCTGGGAAACTCAAAGGCACTTTTATAGATGCAAGACAACTAACAGTTACAGATGGAAACGGAAATATTACTTTTCTGATAGATAGCGAGGGTAATGTAAGTATCCGAGCAACAGAATTCAGTCTCGAAGGCAAAACTATCAGTTCCTACATTGACGATGTGACTACTGATATATCCGAGCAAAAAGAAAGAATAAATAAAATACTTGAAGATGGTACATTAATACCTTCTGAAAAAAGGCAATTACAAATAATTTTAGATGATATAGCAGAAGAATATGCTGAAATCACAGCAAATGCCTTAAAGTACAATATAGCTTACAATGATTTTCAAACTGCATATAATGCTTTATATAATTACTTAACTGTAGATTGCAAAATAAACGACATTGAAATTACAACAAATGTGCATCAAGATACTTTGAAAAATTATTTTGAAAATTATTATACAAAAAGAGGAAATATAAACAATTTAATAAATGATAAAATAAATAGTAATATTGACGATAAATTAAGCAGTTCAGATTCTGAAGCAGTATTTAATGCTCTTACTAAAAATGGAACAATACAAGGGTTATATATGCAAGATGGAAAACTTTATTTTAACGGTCAATATATTAATGCTAAAAATTTAAAAGTAATAGATTCAAAAGGAAATACTACTTTCTATATAGATTCAAATGGGAATGTAACAATTAATGCAACAGACTTTAGCTTAGAAGGTAAGGCTATAGATGACTATGTAAATTCTCATGTAGTAGAAGTTACAGGAATTACAATGAAGAGAGTATCTATATCTTACTATATTTCTACTTCACCTACTCAGTTATTAGGAGGTAGTTGGTCCACAACAAAACCTACTTGGGTAAGTGGGAAATATATATGGCAAAAAACAGTAACTACATATTCTAATAATACAACAAGCGAATCAGAACCAGTTTGTATAACAGGACCAAAAGGTGAGCAAGGTACTCCAGGTGGTAAAGGCGACCAAGGTGTGTCTATTACTAGAGTAAGTAACAGATATGGCAAAAGTACATCTAAAATAGACCCACCAACAACTTGGTATACAAGTTATCCGGAATGGGAAAGAGGTTATTACATATGGACTAAATCAATAATCTATTATAGCGATGGTACAACAACAGAAACTACACCTTATGTAGATACTTCCTGGGAAGGCATGGCAAATCTTGTAGATAATAAAGTTGATAACACACAACAAGCAATATTTAATGCTCTTACAAACAACGGACAAGTACAAGGTATATATTTACAAAATGGAAAAGTTTATTTAAACGGAGAATATATAAAAACCAATAGTTTAAATGCATCTAATATAACTTTCGATGATTTAACAGGTAAAACTATAAAAGGCGCTAGATTTTTCACTGCACCTAAAGAAGGTGCAACTGATGGATATTTATTTAGAATTTATTCAGATGGTAGTGTTTATAGTTCTAAAACAATCCAAGTATATGGAGAATCTAATGATGGAAGTTATGCTCAATTAACTCCTGGCAAAGTAACTGCGACAGAATATTTACAATCGCCAGGACTTATTACAAGTAACAACAGTCTTTATTTTGGGATACAAGGATATACGCCACCAAATGATAACTCAACAAGAATGGTTAAATTGACAAGAGATGCAAATAATGAATATACCTATTTCATGCCTTGTTATAATCCTACAAGCTCAAGTGGGGGTATAAGATTAGGTTCTACAAGTGGATTTTGGAATGTTGTATATGCAACTAATGGTGTAAAAACAAGTTCAGATAGATCACTAAAAGAAAATATTAATTACTTAAATAAAGAAAGCTCAATTAACTATGATGATTTGTATAATTTTATAAAAAACGATTATGCCTTAGCAACTTATAATTATATAGGAGAAAGTGAAAAGAGAATATCAGCTATAGCCCAGGATATGCTTGTAAATTCAGATGGTACTGATAATAAAATTGGACAGTTAATAACTAATTCAGAAGAAGCATATAAAACACAAGCAACGTTAGCAATAGAAGAAACCCAATTGGTCAATGTATTAATAGGAGCATTAAAAAAGACAATGGAGAAGGTTGAGGAATTAGAAGATAAGCTAAATAGTAAATAGAAAGGGGATGTTGATTTGATTAAATATGATTACACAGTAACGGTTACAGGTAACACGGCAAAATTAGATAAAGACATATATTTATTTAGGGGAAATAAGAATGTGCATTATTATTTTGCTATAAAAAATGCATCTTTTAATTTTAAGGGGACTACAGATCTAATAGAAAAAACAAATGCAATAAATGCTGCAGTTACAGTTGTGAAACCAAATGCAGTAGAAGTAGCAAATGCAATAGCAGAAGTTGAAAATGGAAAAATACACCTAAAAGTAACGGAAGACTTAATCGATGAGGAAGTGGAAGTCGGAGATTTTGATTTAGTCTTCGATTTGTTTGATGACACTGACGGAGCGGTAACAATTCCAAAAGTGATAGGACAATTCCATGTACTAGAAAGACCATGCACAACTCCCATTTCCGAATTGGTAGCAACTAACACAACAAATGAAGTAGACCAGGCTCTAACGGATTATGCTATTGTTACTTATGCAGAGCCTGTAGCTTCTACAAATGCAGACGGAACTTTTGCTAAAAAAACATGGGTAGCAAAAGAAAAAATTACAACAGCAGAGTTAAACAGAATGGAAGAAGGTATAAGCGATGTTAGTTCGCAATGTAAAGATATTGCGAACAATTTTAAATTGGTTTCAGGTGATAATAATACTATAAAATTAATGTTCGGAACAAAAGAATTGTCTAGTATTACCATAAATGGTGGAACAGTAGAACCTACTCCTAATACTTACACTATAACTAACACTCTATCTAATGCTACCAACTCAAATACTGCTACATCTGTAGAAGAAAATTCTTCCTATAGTGCTAATATAAGTGCCGATAGTGGTTATAAATTAAAAACTGTAACAGTAACTATGGGTGGTAAAGATATAACTTCAAGTGCAGTAAGTGGAAATACGATATCTATTAGTAGTGTAACAGGAAATATTGCCATAACAGTTACTACTGAGACTGATACAGATGTAGTTGTAGGAAATATAGATAGCAATAACAATATAAGCCTTACAGGACTTGACGTAGGCACATATATATTAAAATATGAAGATAATAATGGTATATTATCTAATTATGATACAATCGCAACTATGGAGGTGGAATAATGAGTTATACTGATTTTATTAATGAAAATGTAGCACCTTCTTATGCTACTAAAATAGGTGTGTATGACAATAGTGAAAATAAAGTAGGAAAAATAGAATTAGGAGTATTGAACAAAATAACAGGAAATAAATTGTATTCATTTGGCTTAATATCAGACGTGCATAATAGAACTGACCAAACTGATGAAAATAATGAAGATATACAAAGAGCTTTGACTTATTTTAATAATAATGAAAATGTCGAATTTACTTGTTGTTGTGGAGATGTTACGTTTAATGGAACTGAGGCAGAATTGCAACAATTTAAAAACAATATTGATACTTATAGCCCTAATACTCCATTTTATACAACTACTGGAAATCACGATGCTCAAAATGGATTAAATGAAACATTGTGGCAAACTTATACTGGACATGGTAGATGCTTTGAAATAACAAAAAATAATGACCATTTTATATTTTTTGGAATGAATAAAGCTAGTTTCAGAGAAGCTGGAATTCCATACCTTGATGAAGATATAACTTGGTTATCTAATAAATTAGAACAATATAGAAATGAAAGATGTTTTGTATTTACTCATTTATTTTTCCCTACTAGAGCGGGAGATTTTAAAAATCTATATACTGCTACAATAGGGGGAAAACAATTAACTAAAGTAAAATCTTTATGTGATAAATATATAAATAGTGTATGGTTTAGTGGGCATTCACATTGGAAATGGTATTTACAAAAATATGAACCTTATGAGAATGTGTATAAGAATAATAGTGCATGGTGTGTTCATGTTCCAAGTTGTGCTTATCCAAGAGATGTAAATTCAAGTCAAACAGGATATGAAGAAAAAAAACTTGAATCAGAAGCAGGTGTAGTTGATGTATATGAAAACTTTATAGTTATAAAAGGAAGAGATATGAAGAATGGTTATTATCTTCCTATAGCACAATATAAATTAGATACAACTATCGTTGATATTCCAGCAACAGTAACTAATTATTCTATAACAAATAATTTATCTAATGCTACAAATTCAAATAGTGCTACAACTATATCAAGTGGTTCTAGTTATTCAGCTACTATAAGTCCAAATGCTAATTATAGTATTAGTTCTATAATAGTAACAATGGGAGGAACGGATATAAGTTCTACTGTGGTTAGTGGAAATACAATATCTATTAGTAATGTTACTGGGAATATAGTTATTACAGTTACAACTGCATCAACTGTAAAACCTTGTACCAATATAACTTTATCATCTAATTCTATAACGTTTACAAATAAAACAGCACAAACACTAACTGTAACAGTTACACCAAATGATACAACAGATAAAATAGCATGGAGCGTATCTCCAAGTGGAATATGCACCGTGAATAATGGTGTTGTAACTCCTATACAAGATGGAACTTGTGTTGTAACTGCGACTTGTGGAAGTAAATCTGCAACTTGTAATGTAACTGTATCTACAACTGTAACTGAGGTAGTTCCTTTAACATGGAAATTTGGATATAAACCTAACAGTAATACTGGTGTTGAAACAACTGCTACTGACAGTATTATGACAGTAGATTATATTCCAATAGATAATTCTGTATATAGATATACTGTTACTACAACAAAAGATTTTGAATTTACATCATTCTATTGTTATGATGCCGATAAAAAATATTTAGGCAGAATTACAGATTTACAACACGTATTTTATCTACAAGGAATATTGACCGATTATGAAATAACTAATAAAATACTTTCAGGTACTAAATATATGTTAATAAAAATAGCATCAAGTACAAATGTTAGTGATGGAAATACTTTCACATTAAAAAGAATTACAAAATAATAATTAGTTCACAATTTAAAAATATTGTGTACTAAAATATTAAACAATACAGGGCCTTTTATAGGTCCTTTTATTATGTTCAGGAGTTTAAAAACATGGAAAAGAAAAGGCAAGAAGCGCTACAACGTTTAGAAAAATTAAAAATTGATAGAGCAGATTTTTATAAAAGATATCCAAATTTATTAGAACAACTTGAAAGGAAAATAGCAGCATTAAAAAGTGGAACTGGATATAAAATAAAAAATGTTCAATATCTTATACCTTATACATTTAGTAAAACAGTGACTATTCAAATGCTAGATATTGAAGGTAAAAAAAGATTAGGACAAATAAAAAATCAAAAGTTTACTACTGCAGATGCTGAAAAATTATTTTGGGATGATGTTTCCTACTTATTAGATAGAAGTGAAGTTGAAGCAGAGTTTAAGTATAATTATGAAGAAATTAGTAAGTATGAAAGATTTGTATCTAAGGAACAAATGGAAATTAGCAGAAAAAGGTTTGTCGAAAAGCAAAAAATTATACATAAAGATATAAAAGATAGACTTTCTTATTTAAATAAGTATAGATAAAATATTGTGTACTAATTTACCAAGTAAATGCTAAGTAAATAAAAAGTAAAAATGGTATTTAAACCATCTTATAGTATAATAACTGTAAGGGGGGTGAAAAAGATGTAAAATGTAAGAGGAGATATAAAAACAACTATATATAATTAAAAAAACTAAATCTATTTTTAAAAGGACTGTAGCGGTACAGTCCTTTTTTATATAAGAAAGGAATTTTGCATGAATGATGAATGGTTAAAAGACACACTAAAGAGACACGATGAAAGGCTGCAAAGACATTCTGAAAGAATAGACAAACTAGAAAATACACAGTCTGAAATGGCAGTAAAAATAGAAAATCTATGCAATACTATAGACAAATTAGCAAGCAACTTAAACAAACTAACTTATGCAATTATAACAGCATTGGTTAGTTTTTTCTTTTATGCAATACAAAATAATTTATTTAATTAATAGGAGGTAGTAAGATGAAATTTAATATCAAAGAACAAATAAAAAACAAAAGTTTTTGGTTATCTATAACAGCATTATTAGTGTTAACAGCTCAACAATTTGGATTAGATTTTTTACCTAATAACTTCCAAGATTCTGTTAATTCAGTTTTAACTATACTAGTAGGTATGGGTATAATTACAGACTTTAAAACTGATGGATTTGGAGAATAAAAAAGACTTAAAAAGTCTTTTTATTTTTTAGGAATTCCTCTATAGCTTCATCTAATAGCTTAGACATAGGAATCTTACTATTTTCAGAATACTCCTTTAAACTATTATATAACTCTGTTTTAATAGCAGAGCCTATCGGAGTTCTGTTTTTTAAATCATTTCTTGCCAATGTTATCACCTCAAAATAATTATAATATATTTCTAAACTGATTGCAACTGATATCAGTTAATGATATAATATAATTAAGAAAGAGGTGATAATAATGGTAGAAATATGGAAAGATATAAAAGGATATGAAGGATTATATCAAGTTAGCAATTTAGGAAGAGTTAAAAGTTTAAGTATATATAGAAAAAATAGTGTATGCGAGTATTATTCAAAAGAAAAAATATTAAAACCTCTAAAAGATAAAGGTGGTTATTTAAATGTTAGACTATGGAAAAATAAAAAAGGAAAGACTATAAAAATACATCGTTTAGTGGCTTGTAATTTTTTAGAAAATACAGAAAACAAAAGAGATGTTAATCATATTAATGGCATAAAAACAGATAATAGAGTATCTAATTTAGAATGGGCCACTCGAAGTGAAAATATACAACATGCTTTTAAAAATAATTTAAATAAGCCACACTCTTCTTCAGAAAAACAGAAAAAAATAGTAAGAGAAAGATTAGGTCATAAAATTAAATGTACAAATAATAATAAAATATATGTAAGTATAAGAGAAGCTGGAAGAGAACTAGATTTAACTCCAAGTTCAATAATTAAAGTTTTAAATAAAAAAATAAAACAAACTAAAGGATATAGTTTTGAATATATAGAAAATACAAAGGTATAAACATAAGGCAAGTAATTTGTAAGGTGCTTAGAAGGTCGATAAGAAGGTCGATTTTTTAAGCATCTTTTATTTTCAGAAAAGGAAGTGTTATTATGAGTAAAAAATATTTAGTAGCTATAGATGCAGGACATGGTATGCATACAGAAGGTAAACAATCAGTACCAATGTCAAAAAATTTGTATATAGATAATGAATTAGTAAGAGCAAAAGGAAAGATCATAAAAGAAAATGAATGGAACAGAGGTGTAAGTGAATACCTAGCTGCTGCACTAAAAAGATGTGGTATAGATACAATGTTTACTGCAGATATGACAGGTAAAACAGATATTGCCTTGTCTACTAGAGCAAGTAAAGCTAATAAAGCTAAAGCAGATATATTAATTTCAAATCACTATAATGCAATAGGAAGCTGTGCTAAATGGCAAAGTAAAATTAAGGGATTATTAGTATTAAGAACTAAAAATTGTTCTGAAAAATCTATAAAATTAGGAAAATTAGCAGTTAAGCATCTTAAAAAAGACATAGACTATGAATATAGTTATGGTTTAATGCGCGATGTAGATATGAGTGGATTTACATTAGCTATACTTAGACAAACAACAATGCCAGCAATATTAATCGAGTATGGTTTTATGGATTATTGGAATGAAGCAAAACTTATGCTTGATAAAAAACACCAAAAAAAATGTGCTGAAGCAGTAGCAAAAGCAGTATGTGAATATTTTGGAGTAACTTATGTGGCAAAAAAAAGTGAAGTAAAAAATACAGATGACAAACCTCAAGTAGCAAGTAAGACAAAATATCTTAGAATAATAGCAGATAGTGTAAATATACACAGTAGTGCAGATTTTAATTCAAGTAGTGTCGTAGGAAAAGTGAAAAAAGGTGATGTATTTACTATAGCTCAAAAAATTGAAAGAACAGGAACAGATATGTATAAACTAAAATCAGGAGTATATATAACAGCATCACCAAAATATGTAGAAGTGTTTTATAAATAGGATTATCGGACGCGACCGATAGCGACCGATAGCGACCGATAACATTTAGATAATATGTATAAATATTCCAGATGTAGTCGATACTCTAATAAAGGAGGTGTCGGCCATGAAAAAAATAGCATTGGAAATAACAGGGCGCATTGCATATCTAGGAATTGGAGTAGCAAGTGCTATATTAATAATGATGTAATGGTAGGCTAGGGGAGTATATCTCAGAAGATAATAAATAAATAAGGCTGGAGAAATGAATTCTCTAGCCTTTAATGTGTTATAATAAATGTGGATAAGTTAATTTTACTGACATTTTTACTGACATTTTAATTTGAAATTTTGTTAAAACGTTGGTATTGCTAATACTATAAGTTTAATATAATATAGTTACTAGATATATTAAATATGATTTATTAGTATTTAAATCGGTTTACAATGTTTAAATATCAGTGTTTTTTGATTTATTTATTTTCAAATAACTTACTGACAATTTACTGACCAGTTAAGTTTTTACTGACAAAACTGACAATTTACTGACTTAGTATATTGTCAATTTTGTCAACTGCTATCTTATCATTTTCCTTAAAAGCGTGCGCGTAGATTTTTAATGTAATAGATATGTCGGAATGACCCACGCGTTCTGATATTGTTTTTACATCTACACCAGATGCAACTAACATAGAAACATGAGAATGTCTTAATGCATGTAGCTTTTTAAATTCAAGTCCGATTCTTTTAATAAATCGTTTAAAAGTAATATCTAGATTATACGGATTATAATAATTGTTATTGCTGTTTATGCATACTGTGTCATATTCTTTTTCTTTCATTAAACCTTGTAATTTTAATTTATTTTGTCTTAATTTCTCTTTTTTTAACATATCAAAAACATGATCTGGCAGAGTGATGCTTCTTATTGACGATTCACTCTTTGGTTGCTTCATGATATATTTGCCCTCTATGTATTGTAAATTGTATTGAATTTTTATAGTTTTATTTTCGAAGTCTACACAATCCCATGTTAAACCTAAAACCTCACCACGTCTTAGACCTCCATAAATCAAAAGCTTTATAGTATTTTGAAAATATATACTTTCACTTTCTAAAGCGTTTAGTATCTGTTTTATTTCTTCTATCGAATATATTTCTTCTTCGTGTGTTTTATTGTTCTTCGGAAAGATAATAAAATCAGTAATCCTTTTATTTATCTCTTGTAATCTGTATGCTTCATTTAGCACAGCATTGCATAATTGCATTATTTTTCGTTTTGAACGATAAGCTAAATCTTTTTGAAACACATAATTAACAAATGTTTGATATTTATTTACAGTTATGTCACTTAATTTCATATTTCCCCAATAAGGTTCGACATGTTTTTTTACGATACTTTTCGCACAAGCAATAGTATTTTCAGATATCCCTAACTTGCTATCGTAATATCGATAACAGCGATTTGTAAAAGAAATGTTACTCGGCAAAGCATAAATATCATTATTTATACTATTTTTAACTTCTATTAATTTTTTATCTGCATCTTTTTTATTTATAAAACTACCTTGCGACTTTTGTTTCTTTTTGCCAACTTCATCTATATATTCTACATATACATAATATTTGTCATTTCTTTTACGTATAAAACTACTTAAGATTTTTTCCATTGGTAACCCTCCTAATTAAAAAGAGCAGCTGGTAAAACTGCCCTGATGTTTATCTATTATTATTTCTATTTTATAATTTTTGTATTACTGTCTAATTTCAAATATTGACCTTCTTTTAATGTTATTAATTTACTTCCTGAAAAATAATCTGAATCCTGTAAGTCTGGACCACCTTTATAACCTCCACCTAAATTATTATATAAAGAATACCAGCCTTGAGCGTTATCGTCATCGTTTACTATTTCTAGCTTATATTCTCCTGGTTCTACATCTTTTCCAACTCTAAACATTCCGTTTGTAAGTTCTTTTTCATTAGAAAAATCAAATTTATCTCCTAATTCACTTGGAATATATAAAGTACATTTATCTAATTGTAAGTATTGACCTTTTTTAACTTCTATATAACTAAAGTTTTCAAAGGCATTAGAATCAATAGAAGATTCCATATCTCCTGTAGTATCTGTTGTAATATCATAATTCCCCATAAATTCACCTTCATTTTTTACAAGAATATATTCTCCAGGATCTAAATCTTCACCTACTTTAAATGTACCGTTTGTTAATTCTAATGAATAATTTTTATTCTCTTTAACATTTTCTGAATTTGATTGAACAGAATTGCTACTTGAATTCGAACTACATCCAACAATGCTAACGCATAGCACAAAACATAAAATAATACTTAATATTTTCTTCATAACTCACCATACTCCCTCTTTTTTATTTTTCTTAAATTGTAGCAGAAAGCTATCAATATAGCATTACTTTCCAACATAATTTGATAAAAAATTAATTTTTCCCCTATATACATATAAAATATTTCGAAATACCTCTTTTGACTTAATGTTTAGTAGTATAATAATGTTATAAATATTTCGAAAAAATAATATATATAACTTATAACTTGGTGTATAATATATATAAAGAATAAAATAGAACATTTGTTCTATGAAAAACGAGTTAAGGGGGAATCTATTTGGAAGAAAAGAGTGTATTATTAGAAAGAAAAGAAGAAATATTATTAGTAGACGATGAAATATTAGAAGATATAATAAAAAAAATGCAAAAACAAGTAGAAAAAAATAAATCTGTGTAAAAAAGAGGGACTTAGAATTAAGTCCCTCTTTTCATGCTTATTACAAGCTTTATTATATTGTTGAATTCTTCATCAGATAATTGGTCTGCCAGCTGAAGTGCTTGCTTTTGCTTTTCTGTTAGATCTTCGATAGGTTTTTTATTTTCATTAATCCCTAACAAATAATCAACTGTAACACCGAAAAATTTTGCTAACTTAAACAAAGTATCTGAATCACATTTTCTTCTATTATTCTCCCAATTGTTTACAGTTTGTTTACTTACGTTCAAAACTTTTCCCAAATCTTCCTGCGTAATATCTTTTTCCAGTCGCAATTCTCTTAGTATATTTCCTTGTGTTTTCATCATGTTTTTCCTTCTTTCTCACTCATTTCCCTCTATATATAATATTCTACTTTCTGAATACTATTCCCTCTAAATTATAAAGTGATTATAACATATTTAATCGAACAAATAATTGTTATTTCAAGAAAGTATAACAAACAGAAAACTTTTTCGGAAAAACTATTGACAAGTACACGAAACGTATATATAATAAAAGTATAAATTAAATCAAGGAGGTGCAAGAATGAACTTGATGAATTTAAAAATATACAGAAATGTATATGGTTACACTCAAGAAGATTTAGCAAAAGTATTAGGAGTAACTAAAACAAGTTATGCAAATAAAGAAACAGGAAGAAGAAAAATAACATTAACCGAAGCTAAGACGATGGCTGATTTATTTGACGTCAGCATAGAAGAACTTTTTTTTAGTCATGAAGTCCACATAAAGGATACTCAATCAAGAAAAGTATGCAGTAATTTGTAATTAAGGGGGATTAAATAACATGGATTACATAAACGAAATGAATAACTTAGTACAAACTATATCATCAAGAGAAGTAGCTAAGATGATGGAAAAAGAACATTGGGAAGTACTTAGAATGATTGAAGGTAACAAAGATGTTGTAGGTATAATCCCAGTTTTAATAGACCACAGTTTTGTGGTGAATGAATATTTTATAGAAAGTGAATATAAAGCAAGTAACGGTAAATCTAATAAGTGTTATGAATGTACAAAAATGGGTTGCGAAATGTTAGCTAATAAACTTACTGGTGAAAAAGGAATATTATTTACAGCAAGATATGTTAATAAGTTCAATAAAATGGAACAGTACATAAAAGAACAACAACCAAAAGTTCCAACTACATATAAAGAAGCATTGCAACATTTACTAGTACAAGTCGAAGAAAATGAAAGACTGCAATTAGAAAATCAACAACAAACAAAAGTTATAGAAAAACAGTCCGAAGTTATAGGAGAAATGGCTCCAAAGGCAGAGTATTTTGATGCTTTAGTAGATAACAACTTACTTACAAATATAAGAGATACTGCTAAAGAATTAGGAATAAAAGAAAGAACTTTTACAGAGTGGTTAATTCAAAAGAATTTATGCTACAGAGATAAAAAAAGAAAAATTAAACCTTATGCAAATAAGATGAAGTACTTTGAATTAAAAGAATTTACAACTGCTTGGGGACATAGCGACACACAAACACTTATAACTCCTAGAGGTAAAGAAACCTTTAGATTACTTCTTATAAAAGATGGATTAATAAAAGATCATAACAAGCAATTAGAGTTAGGATTACCAGTTAACGAAGTTACAAAATCAGATTTTTATAATTAGGAGGATTAAATATGGAATACACAAAAGAAATAAACAAAATAGTGGAAGGAATAAATTTTGTAAATAAAACAGTAAAACCAACAAAGAAATACAAAAAAGTATGTGAATACTGTGGAAAAGAATTTGAAACAAACAGAGAAAATAAAAAATATTGTAGTGCAGCTTGTAGAAATAGCTACCACGTTGAAAAATACCAACAAAAGGCAAAAGTAAAAGTAGAACAAGAAAAAGGAAAACAAACAGTAAATAACAACTTAAAAGTTTTAGAAAGTGAGTTAGGATTTATACCAGTATATCAAACTGAAAAAGGAGCAAAAGTTGTATATGGTAGAGATTTACATGAAGGATTGGAAATAACAGATAGATTTTCAAGATGGTTTGAAAGAATGTTAGCATATGGTTTTGAAGAAGATGTAGATTATACAAGTGTGAAAAGTTCCACAGTTGTAAATAATGGTGCTGTTAGAGAACTTGATGATTATATACTTAAATTAGATATGGCTAAAGAAATAGCAATGTTACAAAGAAATGCCAAAGGTAAACAATACAGACAATATTTCATAAGAGTAGAAGAAAAATATAAACTAATACAATCACAAATATCACAAGAAGATAAAGCATGGCTAGAATTAAAACACTCACAACAAGATGAAAATGCACAGTATTTGATAAATGTTACAACTCAAAAATTAGCAATAGAATTTAACAAAACATTAGCGAAAGAAATAGACGGAGAAGGCAGAAGGATAACTCTAACAGAGTTGGCAGATAAACTTAGTCAAATGGCAGGATTCAAAATAGAAAGTATAAATATAACTAACTTCTTAGTTTATAAAGGATATTTCACAAAAAAACAATTTCCAAGACGTGGCTCATTTATCGTAAACGGAGTTGTTATAGGAAGATTAGAAAGAAATTACCACAGACAACCAACAGAAAAATTTTTAACAGAATTTGCAAATAAAGGGTTAGCACTTACAAAGCCTGCTGACGAAAGAGATAAAATCGTTTGGGAATTTACAAATAAATTTGAAAAATATTTTGAACAAACTTTTTTAGAAGAATTTATATACTATGTACAAAATACAGAAAAAGGTTGGGAGTAATAGGAGGTAACTAAACATGGCAACTTATATAAAAACAGAACATTTCTTCAAAAGAGAAGTAGAAGCAGTATCAGACATATTAAGAGCTAGAGGATTTAGGGAAGAATGGAGCATCATAACTCCATACCAAGCAGAAATAAAAATGTTTCACGTGTTACAAAACAAGTTTGCACTACTTAGAAAACAAGGCAATAACACAGTAGTTAATTATAGCAGATAGGAGGCATCATGTTAGCAAAATACATAATAGTAAGTATCATATTTAGCTTAGGTTTCGTATTTGGGGCTTGGTGGCACAGCATACATAATTAGGGGGTGAAAGTATGGCAAGTGAATTTGAAAAGATGTTAGTAAGAAATATGGACCAAAGCGAACTACTTCAAACAATATCAGAAAGAATTGACTTAGTTGATATCGTTGAAAAATTTCGTTATAGCGAAGACTATGCACCATGTGAATATCTAACAATAGAACAATTACAGGAGTATCTACATTGTGGCCGTAACTATGCTTTACAGGTAGCAAGATATGGACTTAGCACAGGAGAATACACAGTAAATCATATGGGGAGAAAGTATCTAGTAGACAGAATAAGTTATGACAAATATGTCAAAAGAAAACTAGGGAAGTCTTTAAAGGAGGTACTATAAATGACAAATCAAGAGTTCAGAAAAGAAGCAAATAAGCTATTTGACAAAGTTGAATACATCAACGAAAACAGCGGCTTTATAAGTGCTTTTCTAGGATTACATCACCTAAAAGGAATAGACAAACCATTTTACAGTCTAACTCTTAGAATAGACCAATACAAAACAAACGACACATTTCTATACACATCAACAGGAAGTAGAGACACAGAATACACAATTTCAAAGATGCATCAAGTATTAGATGCAGTTATCGAAGGTGTAAAGGAGGTGGTTAGATGAAATGTACACCAGAGGTCCTAAACTACTTAGCAAGTAAATATCCAAACATGACTGTAAAGCAACTTATAGAGTTAATGAACTCAAAATGCAACTGGAGATAAGGGGGGAATAACAAATGAAGAGTAAAAAACAAATCTATGAAGATGTAAAAGAGCTTGTTGAAGCTCAAGACAAGAAAAACTACTTAGCATACTACAAAATATTCTTAGACAACTCAGGAAGAACTGACATACCAACAGAAGAAAAAGAAGCTATTATCAATCAAGCATACAAAACTTATAAACGACAATCAGAAAAATTATACGACATCTTAGATCATGCATACCTAGATTTTATCGCATAACAAAATAAGCTATCTAGAGGTACCAAATCTAGATAGCTATAAATCAAACACTATATGTAATATAAGATACTTAAATTATACCATAAGAGGGGGATAATATGAAGTTAAAATTACAATCTGAGGGAGTAAAAAACTCAGATATAAAAACACTAGAACAAAGATTATTCCTAGTTAGACTATACAGAAATACTACTGACCCAGAAGGAAGATTAGGATTTATCGAAGGAGCTGAATTTGCTCTAAGAAACAGAAAGTTTATGACATTAGATATATTTAAAGAACACTATAAAGACACATTAAAACAAATAGGAAATAGAAAACATGATAGTTACGAAAGCAGTTTATTATATGCTTTACGACTTAATATAGAAGAATTAGAAAAGGAAGGTGAATAACATGAACTTGCATCAAAAGCTAGTAGAAATAAGAAAAAATATCAAAGGCTTTTCAAAAGACACTAAAGGATATGACTATATATTTGTAAGTGGAACTCAAATTTTAAGAGCTATTAAAGATAAAATGGACGAGCTAGGAGTGTTATTAGTACCAGAGATAGATTATAGTACATTTCATTGGGAAAAACATGAATATGTAACAGCAAAAGGAAAAGAAAAATTAGATTTTATAGTTACTGCAAAAATGACATACACATGGATTAATGCCGAAGAACCAACAGATAAATTGGTAGTTCCTTGGGTTTGTATCGGACAACAAACAGATGATATCAGCAAGGCTATGGGGACAGCACTAACATACAACGAAAGATACTTTCTATTGAAGTTCTTAGGAATACCAACAGATGAAGATGATGCTGATTCTAAACCACCAACCGAAGCACAAAGAAGTTATAGCAATAATTATAATTCTAAAAAATTATCGGACAAGCAGTTAGCCAGACTTTTCGCATTAGGATATAAAGCAGGATTTAATAATGATAAAGTAAAAGAGCAAATTTTTAAGAAATTTAATGTAGAGCCTAAAAATTTAAATAAACAACAGTACGATACAGTATGTTTAGGATATGAAAATCTTATAGGGAATGGAGAAAATTAATATGATGTTACCTAAAAGAATTTGGAAAGATATAGAAGGTTATGAAGGAATTTATCAGATAAGTAATTTAGGAGAAGTTAAAATTTTAAAAACTAAAAAAATAAAGAAACCTTATTTTAGAAAAAACTGTAAATATGAAATGATAAATTTAAATAAAAACAAAACTCAAAAAAGTTTTTTAGTTCATAGATTAGTAGCAAAGACATTTATACCAAACCCAAATAATTATCCGATAATTAATCATAAGGACGAAAATAAACTTAATAATTGTGTTGAAAATTTAGAATGGTGTACTCAAAAATATAATCTCAATTATGGAACAGTAAAAGGAAGAATATCTGAACATAGAAAGGGACAATTCGCTTATGGTGATAATTATCAAGCTGAAAAAATTTTATGTATAGAAACAGGTATAACTTATAGTTGCATTCAAGAAGCTGCTGATAAGACCAAAATAAATAGAAGTTGTATTTCCGCATGTTGCAGAGGGAAACAAAAAACAGCAGGTGGATTTCATTGGAGTAAATTACAAGCTAAGATTGACAGTAAGCAAACTATATAGAGAAACTAGAGAGATAAGTAACAAAAAAAGAAAGGAGTTTATTCTCCTTTCTCCGAGTTAACTTTAACATAATCTTTTAAAATTTTAATTATTAGATTTGATAAAGTCCTATCTTCTTTAATTGCTATTTGCTCTAGTTTTTCTCTTAAATCATTTGGCATTCTAAATGTAAATTGTTTAGTTGTCATAACACACCACCTTTATTTTTTATTTACATTTTAACATATTTAAGTAAGATAAAGCAATATCATTATATTATTTTGCAAGACAAGTATTTACAATGTAAGACAAAAATAGTATAATATAACTATAAAGATACGAAATTTGACATTTTATAAAAGGAGGCGAGCAGAATGGATGAAGGTAAAAATGAAATTAGATATCGCAAGAATAACTTTCTGAGTGAAGGTTATGGGATATTACCTAAGTTAGTTATGAGAGATAAGAAATTGCCTATAGAAGCTAAGGCTATATATGCTTATCTAGTTGCATTTGCAGGCAATAAATATACTTGTTACCCAAGTAGGGATTTAATGTGTAAAGAGCTGAATATAGGTAAAAACAGATTTACAAAATATCTAGATCTGCTAAAGGAATCAGGATATATCAAGGTAACCAATACTCAAAACGGAAATTTAAAATCAAAAAATATATATGAAATCATAATGGATGAAAGAGATAGACAAGAAATTCTTCGATGTCTTCAATTTCGAGACACCGAAGCTCGAGACACCGAAATTCGAGACCTCGAAAACAAAGACACTAATAGTAACAGTATAAATAGTAACAGTATAAATAGTAACAGTATAAATACTACTGATACTGTTATTTCTTTAGATGTTATAGATAATATATGGAAATTATATCCTAATAAGAAAGATAAAGCTAAAGCATATAAGTACATTAAAAGAATACTTACAAAAGAAAAGATAAGTGCAGAAGAATTAGAAAGAGCGGTAAAAAGATATGCTAAAGAAAAAGAAAATACAGACAAGCAATATATAAAACATGGAAGCACATTTTTTAATGGAGCTTATATAGATTATTTAGATGAAAACTACCAACCAAGTGAATCAGTTCAACCAACTACAAAAATCGAATCATCATTAGACTTGCTAGACTTGATAAATGGACCTGGGGAATAGGAGGATTTATGAACAATTATTTATACAATTTAGAATATGAAAGAATAGTTCTCGGGATGGTATTGTTAGAACCTAACTTATTTGAAGTAATACAGGATTTATCGGAAGAAACTTTTTATTTCGAATATAACAGAGTTATTTATAAAGCAATGAAGCTACTGGATAAAGAAAAATCACCGATTGATCTAATAAGTTTAGTAAATAAGATAGAACAAATAGATAATACAGTTGAAATGATGTATATAACGAATTTGAACCAATATGCTACAACAGCAAGTAATATAGAGTTTTATATTGGTGAAATAAAAGAAATGAAACAAAAAAGAGACACGATAGAACTTGCTAAAAGCCTTATAGAAGGGATTCAAACAGGGAGAAATATAAATACTTGCATTAACACTTTTGAAACTGGCACAAAGGTAAATAAAGAAGTAGATGAAGATAATGCATTAAGTTCTATAATAGCAAATATGTTTGACAAGTTAGGGGAAAAGATAGAACGTGTATTAACTGGAATAAAAATAGTGGACAAGCTAACAGAAGGTGGCCTAGCTAAAAAAGAATTACTTACTATAGGAGCTAAAAGTGGAGTTGGTAAAAGCGCTATGAGCTTAAGAATGGCTATTAATATGTTAAAACAGGGCAAAAAAGTCCTAATAGTTAGTAGAGAAATGAGTAAAGAGCAAGTAGCTGAGAGAATTTTACTAAGTTATGCAGGGATAACAAGACAAGAATATCGCAGCGGAGAGTTATCTTCAGGCAAAACCAAGAAAATAATAGAGACTATGGAAAGTTTGAATACAGATAAGTTGAGAATAGACGATAGTATAAGCACGATAGCACAAATTAAAAAGGCACTAAGAATGTATAAGCCAGACGTACTGATAGTAGATTATGTACAACTATTAACTCCAACAGATACAAAAGTCTCTAGAGAACGACAGGTAGCGGAATTGTCGAGGGAATTAAAGAATATAACATTAGATTTCAACATGATAGTAATACAACTAACACAGTTAGCGGATAAAGGTACTGGAAATTATAGACCGCATGGAGAAACTTATTGTAGAGAATCAAGGGCAATATACCAAGATAGTAATCAAGTGGTTTACATACATGAAGTTACAGAAGAGAAGGAATTAGAACAAGCATGGAAAAGAACAGGTTTTAATGAAGGTACTAGACTAGAAGAATTTATCGAAAGCATGAGAGATAAAAAAGAAAAAGGCTATACATTAGTTGAAGTCATTCTGGATAAGAATCGAGATGGAGATAAAGGGTCTAGATATTATCTGTTCTGCGGAAAAGAATTAATGTATTATCCTATAGGAAATAAATAGGGGGTGCGGAGATGGAACTGTATAAAAATTACAACGAAAAAACCATAAAACTTATAAAAGAATTAGGATTTTATGGCAAAACACCAAAGGAAATAGAATTACTAATTGTTTTAGAACTAGAAAAATGCAAGAAAAATAGCACTTATGAGGAAATAAAAACCATTGCAGAAGTTCAAGGACGTTTATTGGAGCATATAAAAACTATAAAGTAACTACAGGGGCTTGTTAGTCCCTCAGAAGGGGGTAATCAAATGGCAAAAAGACTATCAGATATAGAAAAGAGAAAAATAAAAAGATTGCATAGCAAAGGTTATTCAATACTTGCTATCTCAAATGAGCTAAATAGAAGTGATTGGACAATAAAAAAATATATAAACGAAATGCAACTTACTAAACCCAAAAAAATAATGGACCTAACAGGAGAAAGATATGGAAAATTAGTTGTATTAGAACTAGATCATATAGAAAGAAGTATAAAATACTGGAAATGCAAATGTGAATGTGGAAATACAACAGTCGTGAGAGAAGGCAATCTAAAAAGTGGGACAACTAAGAGTTGCGGATGCTTGAGGAAAATATCTAAAAAACATGACGAGGTGACAGTTCAAAAAATAAAACCAAGACATAATAACGGCGGTGTATTTTTCTT